>Ga0137403_10001151_pt1 | contig 33429 bp, 33 predicted proteins | sample CZOMad2_1_16fung_FD_122057 | JGI IMG/M metagenome (GOLD analysis project Ga0137403, IMG submission 122057) | Vadose zone soil fungal communities from Angelo Coast Range Reserve, California, USA - CZOMad2_1_16fungal (Hybrid Assembly) | ecosystem: Environmental > Terrestrial > Soil > Vadose zone... | reverse complement strand
TTGGCGGAGACGTGCAGGATGCCGTTGGCGTCGATGAGCAATTTCACCTCGATGCGGGGCAAGCCCGCCGGCATGGGCGGAATTCCTTTCAGATCAAATCGCGCCAGCGAGCGATTGTCTTTCGCGAGTTCGCGCTCCCCCTGCAAAACGTGAATGGCGACATTGGTCTGCCCCTCGACGCCGGTGGTGAAGTGTTCGGTCGCGGACGCCGGAATGGTCGAGTTGCGGTGGATGATCTTCGCCACTACGCCGCCGAGCGCCTCAATTCCGAGCGAAAGCGGGGTCACATCGAGGAGCAACATGTCTTTTGTCGCCTGCGAGCTGCCGCCCAAGATGTTTGCCTGTACCGCCGCACCGAGCGCAACTACTTCATCGGGATTCAATTCGGTGTGGGGTTCGCGCTGAAACAGATCTTTCACCAGTCCGCGGACGCGCGGGATGCGGGTCGAGCCGCCGACCAGCACGACCTCGTTGATGTCGCCGGGTTTGAGCTTAGCGTCGGCGAGTGCCTGCTTCACCGGCGCGACGGTGCGCGTGATCACCGCCTCGATGAGTTGTTCAAATTGCGCGCGCGTAATCTCGCGATCGTAGCGCTTGCCTCCGGGCAGTTCGACGTGAATCGTCGTCTTGTCCGCAGATGAAAGAGCGATCTTAGCTTCGATGACTGCCTTGCGGATCGCCGCGACGGCTTCGCCGCTGCGGCGCAGATCGAGTTGCATGTCGCCCTTGATATCGCCGAGCGCTATCGTGATCAGCAGGTTGTCGATGTCGTCGCCGCCGAGGTGCGTATCGCCGTTGGTGGCAATGACTTCGAAGATGCCCTCGTGCAGTTTCAGGATAGAGATGTCGAAGGTGCCGCCGCCGAGATCATAAACAGCGACGATGCCGTCGCGCTTCTTGTCGAGTCCGTAGGCGAGTGATGCGGCAGTTGGCTCGTTCACCAGCCGCAGGACTTCGAGTCCGGCGATGCGGCCCGCGTCTTTGGTGGCCTGGCGCTGCGCATCATTGAAATATGCGGGGACGGTGATGACCGCCTGCGTGACGGGTGCACCGAAGTAGCGTTCGGCGTTGCGCTTGAGTTGACGCAGGATGATGGCGGAGACTTCCGGCGCGGTGGTGGTGTGAGCGCCGAGTTTTAATTTCAGAATCGCGCCCGGCTTGGAATCTTCCGAAACGTTGAAGGGGAAGAGCTTCAGCTCTTCCTCAACGTCTTCGATGCCGCGTCCCATAAGCCGCTTCACGGAGTAGATGGAGCGTGTCGGGGCCTCGATCAGATACTTGCGCGCGGCATTCCCGACGACTGGCTCGTCTTTCTCGTCAAGCGCGACTACGGATGGCACAAGACGTGAGCCGTCTTCGCCGGGAATCACCACCGGCGTATCGCCCTGCATGAAGGCGACGAGAGAATTCGTGGTTCCCAGGTCGATCCCGACTACTGGAGCTTTTTTCTCGTCGCTCATTTCGGTCCCTTGTTCGCGTACTCCTCCGCGCCCATGAGGTGAAGCGAGACGTACGGCTCATCACCGACGACCCAACTGTCGTGCCCGGGCGCGATGTAGAAGACATCGCCGGCTCTCATCTCGATCTCGCGGCCATCGTCCATCGCGGCGACCGATCTGCCGGAGACCACGATGCCGACGTGCTCGACATCGCAACTCTTCTTTCCGAGCCCCGCGCCGACGTGCGTCGACCACTTCCATCCCGGCTCGTAGCTCGCGCGTCCGATGGTCATGCCGCCGACATTCACCAATTCGAAGCGTCCCTTTTCGAAGGTGCGGCTCTCGTCGGGCGACTCGAAGCGCTTAAGGATGACGTCGAGATCTTTCACGCCGCCTCCGAAAGTGCCGTGTTCACATCCCGCACCAGGTTGCGGATGTAGCTGCGGCGGTTCAGCAGCGCGACCATCTGGTCCATTGATTGCTTTTCGGCGGCGCTGTCTTTCGCCGAGTCCCACGCATTCCAATAATTTTTCAGCTCCGCGGTGGATTCATCGAGTTTCTGCTCGAACCGCTTCTTTGCCGATTCCAATTGCGCGATCGTCTCGGGATCGCGCTCGCCCATCTTGAGCTCCTGCAGCTGCATGTTGAGCTCGAAGACCTCTTCCAGCAGCTCCGGCGGGACGACCTGCTTCTTCTCTTCGCCGCTCTGCCGTGCCTTGTCGGTCGCCGCCTTCGATTGTTCTTCCAGCTGGACGCCTTCGAGCGAGAGCAGATACTGGGTGCGCGCGATGGGATCCTTCAGCGTGCGATAGGCGTCATTGAGCTGCGAAGTCTTCTGCAGGCTCCAATCCTGCTCGTTGCCGCTGGAGCGCGCATAAACGTCAGGATGCAGCTTGCGGCTTAGCGCGTAGAAATCTTTTTGGAGTCTTGCCTCGTCGAGGCTCAGTTTTTTGCGCAGGCCGAAGAACTCGAAGTGCGTCATGGGCCGCGTGGGCTGAACTTTGCCGCAGCGCGAGCAGAAGTGCTCGCTGACGGCGAGTGGCTGCGAGCACGACCAGCACTCGGCTTCGCCTTCGATCACATTCGCCGACGGATTGTCCCGAACATCAACTTTCATAGCCGGCTCTCATACCCAAAAACACGATTGACGATTGAGGAGCGCTGATTGACGAATCCGACACGACCGTCAATCCTGCGATCGTCAACCGTCAGTTATCCCGAGAAGCTGGTCCCGCACCCGCACGACTTCGAGGCGTTCGGATTCTTGAATACGAACTGCCGTTGCAAGAGAGTCTCTTCCCAGTCGAGCACCATGCCCTTGAGATAGATGTACGACTTGGGATCGACGAAGACGTGCACGCCGTCGTAGTCATAGACGCGGTCGCGCGCGCGGGCTTTGCTGTCGAAGCGCACGTTGTAAGTGAGCCCCGAGCATCCGCCGCCTTGCACACCCAGGCGCAGTCCTCCCGCGGCAGGAGAGATGTTCTCCTTCGCCATCACCACGCGGATGCGCGCCAACGCCTTGTCGGTCACGACAATGTCGCGCTCGGCGCCCGTGGTCACGTTCGGGATCTGCTCAGTCGTCGCCATAAAAACTCTTACGCTCTGGTCTCGGCCGCAACTTCCGCTGGCTTCGCCGAAGCGTTCTTCTTCTTCCAGTCGCCGATGGCGGCGCGGATCGCGTCCTCAGCAAGCACCGAGCAGTGGATCTTCACCGGCGGCAAAGCCAGCTCTTTCACAATGTCGGTGTTCTTGATGGTGAGCGCTTCATCGACCGTCTTGCCCTTCACCCACTCGGTGGCGAGCGAAGAGGAAGCAATGGCCGAGCCGCAGCCGAAGGTCTTGAACTTCGCGTCTTCGATGACTCCGGTCGCGGCGTTCACCTTGATCTGCAGCTTCATCACGTCGCCGCACTCGGGCGCGCCGACCAGGCCGGTGCCCACTTCCGTGCTGCTCTTATCGAACGAGCCCACGTTGCGGGGATTGGTGTAGTGATCGAGTACCTTGTCGCTATATGCCATTGTGTTCTCCTAAATTCCTAAACCTTAGTGCGTTACGTCTGCCTGCCATTGCACCTTCGACAGGTCGATTCCTTCTTTCACCATCTCGTAGAGTGGCGACAGTTCGCGCAGTTTCTTGACCACGTCCACGATCTTGTTCGCGACGTAATCAACTTCGGCGTCGGTGTTGAAGCGGCCGAGTCCGAACCGGATCGAGCTGTGCGCCAGGTCGTCGCCGAGTCCCAAAGCCTTTAATACATACGATGGCTCGAGCGTCGCCGAGGTGCACGCCGAACCGCTGGAAACCGCGATATCGTTGATGCCCATCAGCAGCGACTCGCCTTCCACGTAGAGGAAGCTCATGTTGAGGTTCCCCGGCAGCCGGTGCTCGTAGTTGCCGTTCACGTAGACTTCGTCCAAATTCTTTTCGATAGTCTGGCGCAGCCGTTCGCGCATCGCGGTCAAACTCTTCGACTCAGCTGCCATCTCTTCCCCGCAAAGCTCACAAGCTTTGCCGAGTCCGACGATGCCGGGGACGTTCAACGTTCCGGAACGCATGCCGCGCTCGTGTCCGCCGCCATCTATTAGAGCCTGCAACTGGACGCGCGGATTCTTGCGGCGCACATACAGAGCGCCCACTCCCTTGGGGCCGTACATCTTGTGGCCGCTGAGCGACATGATGTCAATGTTCTGCGTGTTCACGTTCACCGGGACTTTGCCGACGGCTTGCGTGGCGTCGGTGTGGAACAGGATGCCGCGCTCGCGACAGAGCTTGCCGATCTGCTCGATGGGCTGCAGCACGCCGATCTCATTGTTCGCGAACATGATGGAGACGAGGATGGTCTTGTCGGTCATCGCGGCCTTGAGTTCGTCGAGGTTGACCAGGCCGTCCTTCTGCACCGGCAGATAAGTCACCTTGTAGCCGTACTTCTCCAGCCGCTTGCAGGTATCGAGCACCGCTTTGTGCTCGGTGGCGGCGGTGATGATGTGATTGCCCTTCTCGCGATACATCTCAGCCACGCCCTTGATGGCGAGGTTGTTGCTCTCGGTGGCGCCGGAGGTGAAGATGATCTCCTTCGCGGTGGCTCCAATGAGTTTCGCGATCTGCTCGCGCGCATTCTCGACCGCCTCTTCCGCAGCCCATCCGAACTGATGGTTGCGGCTGGCGGCGTTGCCGAAGACGTTGGTCATGTACGGCATCATCGCCTCGAGCACGCGTGGATCAAGCGGTGTGGTGGCGTGGTTGTCCATGTAGATGGGCAGCTTCACGCCTGCCGGCACCTTGGTGTTCACTTCGGGTTGGGTCAATGTCGTCGCCATTCTTTGCTCCAAAATCTTTATGTCAGCCGTACCAATTCCGCTATGCTTGGAGATGCGTTTGGCTGGGCCTTCGATTCGTCCTCGCCCATATCGGCCAGCTTTACGCGCTCCAGCGCTTCCTGGATCTTTTCGCTCACCTTGCGCAACGGCTCACGGACGGTGCACTTGGAACTCTGCACGCAATCGTGGTCACTCGAGCAAGCGGTCATGAACAGCGGACCGTCGATAGCCTTGATCACTTCCAGCGCCGAGATGCTGCGCGCGGGACGTGCCAGCGAGTAGCCGCCGTTGGTCCCATGATGCGAGATCAGCAGCTGCGCCTTCGCCAGCCGCTGCAGGATCTTCGCAAGCGCCTGCTGAGGAATGCCGTACTCGTCGGCGATGTCCTTGGCGCTGGCCGTAGCCATCGCCGACGCCGTTCCCTGCAAAGCAAGGTGGCGCATGGCGATGAGCCCGTAGTCGGCCTTCTTAGTGAGCTTCAGCATATATAAGACCTTTTAGGTCGTATATGAGTTTAGATGCTATGGAGCGGGAAAAGCAACACCTTGCAGCCAATGGAGTAAATAGGCCTTCAGACGGTAAGTCATTATGGCTGAATGGGGTGGGAAATGGCCCGAAAATGGTCGTATTTTGGGCTTGGGCTAACCCTGAACTCGAGGCGTTACACGTAATTACGTAGGTGCGCCTAAGGTGTACTGCGGATTGCGCCTCATTACTCAGAAGCTACTCTCGGGGCATGGGTAAAAACCTGCCTGCTTCGTCGCGTCTCAAGGCTGGTGTGCGTCTGGCCGTCGCACTTGCCGCCATCACGACATTTTCTTTTGCAGCCGACAAAGGCGAGCTCTCGCCTGCGCCCGCGCTGCGCAGCATGGAGCCGACGTATTCCGTGCAAGTAGGACTCGACGGCGAGATCTTCCCCGTCTTTGCGCATCAGGCGGCGCTACAAAAACCGACCGCGCGCACGTGGGGCACGGTGGCAGTGAAAGTAACCAATTCCAGCGATCTGCCTTTGCGGCAGCGCATCACCGTACACGTTCCGGGATGGAGCGATCAAGAGATCCAAACCGCCGAGATGAGCGCCGGCGAGATCCGCACCTATCTATTTGCTCCCGCATTTTTCCCGCGGCTTTACCAGAACCGCGAGCTGACCTCAGCTACCGTCGCAGTGGAAGTGCGCGATCGCGGCGGCCGTGTGGCATTTTCGCAGGCGACACCGGTGCGACTGCGCGCGGCAAACGACATGTTATGGGGAAAGGACTTCAAGTTCGCCCCGTTCATCGCATCCTGGGTGACACCGCACGATGATGTGGTCGAGGAAGTCTTGTCGCAAGCCAAAGAGCTGATGCCCGGACGCCGCCTTCCCGGCTACGAAGAATGGAAGTCGGCGGGCGACCAGGAGCATTCAACCTTCCAGCAGGCCCGTGCCATCTATCGCACGCTGCAGAAGATGGGTATCTCCTACGTAAAGAGCTCCACGAACTTTGGCAGCAACGAGATGACGCAGCGCATCCGCATGCCGCACGAGTCGCTGAAGCAGACTTCCGCAAACTGTATCGATGGCGCGGTGATGTATGCCTCCATGTTTGAGAACCTGGGTATGGACGCGCAGATCGTGCTCATTCCCGGGCACGCCTACGTGGGAGTGCGCACCTCACAGAGCGGCAGCAAATACGTTTACTTTGACACCGTGCTGACCGGTCGTGACGATTTCGAAGCATCGGTGCGCGCTGCTGAAAAGGGATTGAGCGAACGCCAGGCGTCCGAGATCAATCGCATCGACGTGAGCGAATCGCGGCGTGCCGGAATCTTCCCCATGCAGGAGGGTGTGCTCTCGCTCCATCCTACGGCAACGACTTCTGCGGCGCGCCTGAAATAGCCATTCGTCGGCTTAGTGATCCGGGCCTCCTTATTATTTTCTCGCGGAAAGTCTTGACATGGTGCTCCAGACGGGCGGAGAATACGCCAATTCACCCGTCCTAGGATGAGTGAGCGGCTGGCGCGGACCGAACAGGGCTGCCGGCCGAGACCAATGAATACCCCGCAATTCCCATCAGCCACGAGCGCTACCCCGCAGAACAAGCCAATGGAAAAACCGTGCCCGCATCCGCGCGTGCAGATCGTCTCGCGCGATGAAGAGGCCGAATACGTCGAGTGCCTGGAGTGCCGCGAAGTCTTCGAGTCCAGCGAATTCAAAGACATGGACATCGAAGAGAAGGCCTCCGACGACACCGACGCCTAGGCCAACCGGTTCCAAAACGGCCTGTCTTGCGACTAAATCGCCCCCGACGGCTCACCTGCGCTCCGGTCGATGATAGGTTGTTCAGCATCCTCGGAGCCTTATGTCCCGCACCGTACTCGTGGTCGACGATTCCATGCTGATCCGGCACACCGTGTGCCGATACTTGGAAAGCATCGGCTATGCCGTGGAGGCTGCCACCAATGGACAAGAGGCATTGGACCTGTTGCAAGAAGGCGATTACCTGCCCGATCTGATCGTCACCGACTTGCTGATGCCGAAGGTCACGGGCAGCGAATTGATCACCGCCCTCAAAGAAAAGCCGGGGACGCGAGAGATCCCTATCGTGATCTTGGCGGGGAAAACGACTTCCAGCGACGGGCCGCAGGAGACCCGCGCTGATTACATCATATACAAAGACATTGATATCGAAGAGCAGCTGAAGAAGGCACTGGACGCGTCACTGAGCGATGCAAGCCGCTGATCAAGCCAGCGTGAGGCTGGCTTCCGCCGAGAAATCGGCATCCGCAAAATCCTTCGCCACAAACTTTGGATACGCCGCAGCGGCGATCATCGCGGCATTGTCTGTGGAGAGAGCGCGCGAAGGGAAGAAGACCGGAAGCGTGGTCTCCTGTTGGAATTTCGCGCGTAGAGCCGAATTGGCGGCAACCCCGCCGGTGACGAAGAGAGTCGCGGCATTGAATGCTTCTGCGGCGGCAAAAGTTTTTCCAACCAGATCATCCACCACGGCGCGCTGGAATGAGGCGACCAGGTCGAGCGATTGCTTGGTACTCGCAGCCAGGAAGTCGTTGAGCGTCGGCTTTGCAATCTCTGAGAGCTTAGCGCGGCGGGCCTCGATGCCCGGCCTCATGTCATGAGTTTCCACATAGCGCAAGACAGCGGTCTTGATGCCGCTGAATGAAAAGTCAATTCGCTCGGCACTGGCGGCACGCTCGCCGCGGTTGGGATGCTTGATCTGCGAGGCCGCAAACTTCACCGCACGTTCGTCGCCGAGCGGCGCAAGCTGATCGATGATCGGGCCGCCAGGATAGCCGTATCCCAGCAGCTTGGCGACCTTGTCATAGGCTTCACCGGCGGCGTCGTCGCGCGTCTTGCCGATGTTCCTGTAGCTCCAACTTGCGCCTTCCGCCTTACCTCGCTGCTCACACAGATAAAGATGAGTGTGTCCACCGGAGACAACCAGCGCGAGCACCGGAAACTCCAACTCCCGATTCCCTTTTTGCTTCTCTTCCAACAACACTGCGTGGATGTGGCCCTCGAGATGGTTCACCGCGATGACCGGCCTCTCTTTCGCAAAAGCGAGCGCTTTCGCATAGGTCACGCCGACCAACAGCGCGCCGGCAAGGCCTGGCCCCTGCGTCACCGCGATGGCGTCGATGCTGTCGTAAGTCTGCTTGGCCTGCTCCAGTGCAAGCCGCACCACGGGCACGATCCCGCGCAGGTGCTCGCGCGAGGCGATCTCCGGCACGACGCCTCCAAACCGCTGGTGAGCCGCGATCTGGGAGAAGACAATATTCGAGAGCAGCTCCTCGCCGCCGCGCACCACCGCGGCCGCGGTCTCGTCGCACGAGCTCTCGATCCCCAAGATGATAGGCAGCGCCACATCACTTATAGTATCGGCAGAAGGGTTTTTGCGTGAAGCAGGCCGCCACTGAGATCGTTCGCACGCTGCGCCGGAAGGGGCATTCTGCCTATCTGGTCGGCGGATGTGTGCGTGACCTCCTGCTCGGGAAAGAGCCGGCCGACTACGATGTGGCCACGTCGGCAACTCCCGACCAAGTCCAGCAATATTTTGACCAAACGTACCCCGTGGGAGCGCAATTCGGCGTGATCCTGGTGGAGATCGGAAACAAAGACTTCGTCGAGGTCGCGACTTTCCGCTCTGATGTGAGTTACTCCGACGGCCGCCATCCCGACGCGGTTCGCTATACAAACTCGGCGCGGGAAGATGTGCAGCGCCGCGACTTCACCATCAACGGGCTGCTGCTCGATCCAGAGAACAACCAGGTGCTGGATTTTGTCGGTGGGGAGATGGACCTGAAGAACCGCACGGTCCGCGCCATCGGGCAGGCGGATGTGCGCTTTCAGGAAGACAAGCTGCGCATGCTGCGCGCCGTGCGCTTCGCGGCGCGTTTCGATTACCAGATCGAGCGCGAGACGTTCGCAGCTATCCGAGACCTCGGCGACCAAATCACGCAGGTGAGCCGCGAGCGGGTGCGCGACGAGCTGCTGAAGATGCTGACCGAGGGCCACGCCCGCCGCGCCTTCGAGCTGCTCGACTCGACCGGCTTGCTGGCTTGCGTCCTGCCGGAGATCACGCGCATGAAAGGCGTGGCGCAGCCGCCGCAATACCATCCCGAAGGAGACGTCTGGATTCACACGCTCATGCTGCTGGAGCAATTGCCGGAGGGGGCTTCGCCGGCACTAGCCCTGGGTGCGCTACTGCATGATGTGGGAAAGCCAGCCACGTTTCGCATAGCGCCGGACCGCATCCGCTTCGACGGACACGTCGAGGTGGGCGAGAAGATCGCGGAAGACATCCTGCACCGTCTTCGCCTTTCGAACGACGAGATCACGCAGGTGCTGGCGCTGGTAGGCAACCACATGCGCTTCGCCGACGTTGAAAAGATGAAGGACTCGACGCTGAAGCGCTTCTTCCGCCTGCCGCGGTTCGAGGAGCACCTTGAACTGCATCGCATGGACTGCACCGCCAGCCACGGCAATCTCGATCTTTACGATTTCACCCGTAAGAAATTGGCAGAAACGCCGCCCGCCGAGATCCGACCCACGCCGTTGGTCTCGGGGAATGACCTGATCGATGCCGGCTACGAGCCCGGGCCGCGCTTCAAAGAGATCCTGGAAGCGGTGGAAGACGCGCAGCTCGAAGGACAGCTTCAATCGCGCGAGCAAGCGATGCAATTCATCGCACGCGAATTCCCGCGCAGCGCGTGAATGTTAGAATTCAGCTTCTAGCTGATGGCTTCAAGCTGATCACTTCATGTTGCGGGCCAAACCAACCCTGGAAAGAATCGTCGCGGAGCAGCTTCGCCGCGCTCCGGCGAATGAGCAGCCGTTGCTGGCGTGGGCAGTGGTCTGCGGTAAGACTGTGGCGGAAAAAACTTCTGCAACAACCTTCAGCGACTGCGAACTGCAGGTTACTGTCCCCGACCGTGGCTGGCAGAAAGAGCTGGCGAGCTTCGTGCCGCAATATGTCGCTGGCATAAATCGCATCGTTGGCAAAGATATCGTGCAACGCATTACGTTCATCACCGCTGACTTCAAGAAGCCGCAACAAAAAAACTAGGTACTGGTACCGAGTACTGGGTACTAACAAATGAAGATCACAGAGAAAGATGTTTCCTACGTCGCTGACCTCGCGCACCTCGACCTGACCGCCGAGGAGCGCACGCGAATGGTAAAGGACCTGAATTCGATCCTTGGCTACATCGATCAGATGAACGAGCTCGATACCTCGAACGTCCCGCCGATGGCGCAGGTGAGCGACCGCTTCGGCACCGATCCAAACAAAAAAGGTAGCGAACGCATCGTGTACGCGATGCGCGAAGACCAAGTGCGTGCCTCGTTGCCGCATGATTTGGCGCTGAGCAACGCGCCGGATAAAGACGAAAACTTCTTCAAGGTTCCGAAGGTGATCGAGCGGTGAACATCAACCTGCTCACCGCTGCCGCCACCCGCACCGCCATCCAAGAGCGGCAATTCACTGCGGTTGCACTGGTGGGTGAGTTCTACAAGAAGATCGCGGCGGACGACGCCGACATTCACGCCTATCTCACGCTCTCGAAGGACCGTGCGCTCGCGCAAGCTGAGCGCATCGACAGGGTCGCTGACAAGGGCAACCCCCTGCCACCGCTCGGCGGTGTGCCCATGGCGATCAAAGACGTCATGGTGACCAAGGGCGTACGCTCCACCGCCGGCTCGAAGATCCTGGGCAACTACATTCCGCCGAACGACTGCACCGCAGTCGAGCGATTAGAAGCGGCGGGCGCGATCGTGCTCGGCAAGACGAATTGCGACGAGTTCGCCATGGGATCGTCGAACGAGAACTCGGCCTACGGCCCGGTGCGCAATCCGCGCGACAAGGCGCGCGTTCCCGGTGGGTCTTCGGGAGGCTCGGCGGCAGCGGTCGCTGCTGGGACTGCTGTTGCGGCGCTCGGCTCTGACACGGGCGGCTCCATCCGACAGCCGGCGGCATTCTGCGGAGTCGTTGGAATGATGCCGACCTACGGACGCGTCTCGCGCTACGGGCTGATCGCCTTCGCCTCTTCGCTTGATCACATCGGCCCGCTCACCAAGACGGTGAAAGACGCGGCGCTGGTTCTACAGCAGATCGCCGGGCGCGATCCGCTCGATTCGACTTCCGCCGACGTTGCTGTGCCGGATTACGCGGCGGCTATCGAGCAGCCCATCGCCGGGCTGCGGCTAGGGATCCCGCAGGAATATTTTGCTGAAGGACTCGACCCCGAAGTAAAGGAAGCGGTCGAGGCGGCGGTCACGAAGTTGCAGGCGGCGGGATGCAGAATTGTCCCCATTTCCATGCCGCACACCAAGTACGCCATTCCGACCTATTACATCGTCGCAACCGCGGAAGCCTCGTCGAACCTGGCGCGCTTTGATGGCGTTCGCTACGGCTATCGCGCGAAGGATGGCGTGAAAAATCTTTCCACTATGTACCGCCGCACGCGGGACGAAGGTTTCGGTGCGGAGGTGAAGCGCCGCATCATGCTGGGCACCTACGCGCTCAGCGCCGGATACTACGATGCCTATTACCTGAAGGCGCAGCGCGTGCGCACCCTGCTGACCCGCGACTTCGAAGAGGCGTTTACCAAGGTTGACGCGATCGTCACGCCTACGACACCGACTCCCGCGTTTAAGCTTGGCGAAAAGTCAGACGACCCGTTGGCGATGTACCTAAACGATATTTACACCGTGACCGCAGACCTGGTCGGAGTCCCGGGCATCTCGGTCCCGTGCGGCGTCACCAAGGCGAAGCTGCCCATCGGCGTGCAGGTTTTGGGGAAGCACTTCGATGAGAGCACGGTGTTCCGTCTCGGTCATGCGGTAGAGCACGCCATGGCGACGAAGTAGGCTAGACGACGACGCGCTGCTCGGTAGGCTTTTTCGGGATGTCTCCCGAATATCTTCCGGTGATCGCGTTCCAGCGGACGCGCAGGATCTCCATCCCCATCTTGAATCCGTCTTTGATCGGATTGAGCTTCGAACGCTCGTCATGCGCCCACGCCACCGGCACTTCGGCGATCGTGAATCCGCTGCGGCGTGCCAGATAGATAAGCTCGGGATCGAACCCCCAGCGCTCGATCAATTGCCGCGGGAAGATGGCTTCAGCGGCGCGGCTGGTGAAGGCCTTGAAGCCGCACTGCGTGTCTTTCTCTTTGATTCCCAGGAACACTCGCAGCAGCAGATTGAAGACGCGGCCGATGAGCTGCCGGAAGAATGACTGCCGCTCGGTCTGCGTGCGGCTGTCGAGCCAGCGCGAACCGATGGCAACATCGTTCCCGGCGGCGATGGCGGCAAAAAGTTTGGGCGCCTCAGAGATGGGCGACGAAAGGTCGGCGTCGCTGAACAGGCGGATGTCGCCGGTGGCGTGCATCATCCCATTGCGGACGCTGTAGCCCTTGCCGCGATTGCCGGGGTTCTCCACCAGGCGGACGGCGGGATTCTTGGCGGCGTATCCCTTCACGATCTCGGCGGTGTTGTCGCGCGAGCCGTCGTTGACCACCAGCACTTCCGTCCTCCCGGCAAAGTCAGGCTCGCTGGCGATGTAGGCCAGCACCTTGTCGAGAGTGGCAACGATGCGCTCGCTCTCGTTGTAGGCGGGGATGACGATTGAATATTTCACGGTTTCCATCAGCAGCTTGGAGTTCAAAAACGCTGCGGCTGTTGCCAGCAGCCACTCTGGATTCTTTCACCGCTACGGAATAGAAGCAAATTTCGCGCTCATGCGGCGCGCATTTGCGATTGCAGCATGAAGAAGAATTCGTGGACGAGTTCCTTGTCCCAGAGGCCACGGCGCGCCTCGTCGAGCATGGTTGCCTCGCATTCGTCGTGCCTGAGTGCCGGCTTGTAGGGACGCTCGGTGCGCAGCGCGTCGTATACGTCGCCGACTTGCAGCACACGTGCCAGCAGCGGGATCTCTTCGCCGTGCAGACCGTCCGGATATCCACTGCCGTTCCAATGCTCGTGATGGTGACGGATGATGGGCAGCACCTTCCGCAGACTGCGCAGCGGGCGGCAGATGTTCTCTCCGGTGACGGGATGCTGCTTCATGATCTCCCATTCTTCCGGTGTCAGATCGTTGTGCTTTTTCAGGATGGCGTCGGGGATGGTGATCTTTCCAAGATCATGCAGGAAGCCGCCGCGCTCGAGCGCCAACACGTCCTCTGAGCCCATGCCGAGGTGGGTGCCCAAGTCCCGGGCATAGCGAGAAAGCCGTTCGCAGTGGCCCTCGGTGTAAGGATCGCGAGCCTCTACACTCAGCGCCAGCGTTTTCAAGACGGCTTCGGCGTGCTCCAGTTCATCGGTATATTCCTTAATGCGTAGCAGAGACTTCACGCGCGCGAACAATTCTTCCGGAAAGAAAGGCTTGGTGAGGAATTCGTCGGCGCCGGCCTCTTTGCCGCGGATGCGATCATCGCGGTCGGTCAGCCCAGTGACCATGACTACGGGGATCAGCCGCGTAGCTGCATTCTCTTTGAGTTCGCGGCAAAGATCGTATCCTGAGCGCCCAGGCATGATGACGTCGAGCAGCACCAGGTCGGGATGCTCGTCGCGGATCGCCTGCCAAGCTGCGTCGGCGCTCATGGCGGTGACCACGTGATATCCGCGAGATGCCAGCAGGTCGCGCATCAGCGCCAGGTTCAAGTCGTTGTCGTCAACTACAAGGATCGAGGGCTGCCGGCGCCGGGTATCTTTGCTGTTGGCTGTCTCTTGCACTGAGAGGGAGTTCACCACACACTCTGACGGAGAGTCGCTCCTTTAGGTTGCTTGCAGGTTAGATTCCATACCTGGCATTGCAGATTCTGGTTCGAAAGCGGTAGGCTGACAGATATGTTGCGGAGAATTCCCGCCATTTTCGTCTTGTTGATCCTGCTGGGTGGATCGGCACTGGCCAAAACCCATGTCATCAGCTTCGGCAAGACGGTGAACGTGCAGTGGTTCGTCACTCCGGAGAAGTCCTTGCCCATCGCGGTTCGTCCATTGTACGTCGACGGCAAGTTGCGCGAATTTACTCTTGGCGACGCCCACGATGTCACTGACGGTTCCTTCGTCGTCCGGCGCGCCTATCGCGTCAATGATTACTTACCCGAAGACGAGAAAAAAGTTCCTAACTGGAAGTGGCAGCGCGGCGACTGGCTGCTGGTGAATCGCCGCACGGGAAATGTGTCTGCAATCAGCCTGCCGGACTTCGATCCGTTTTACTCCGTCGTGAGTTGGTACCGCGATTATGCGGCTTACTGCGCCATAACTGACGACGGTACTAAGGTTTCGGCCTTGGTAGTACAGCTCGGCGGCAAGAAGCCGGTGCTGCGCAAAGCATTGGCGTCGGCGAAAGGCAGCGACCAGCCCGATTCCGAATGTGCGGCTCCGAAGTGGCAGCGCGATCCTACTCGCGTGACTTTCGAACCCGCGGGCGGACAGGCCTTGACGGTTGATGTGCGCGGCCGCTCGGCTGACATTGCCGAGAAACCCGAGAAGGAAGATTCCGCAGGCACGCAATGAAGACGCTTGACCAATATCTTGCCGACGCCGAACAGGCCCACGGACACTTGTGCGCGGGACAAGTGCTGGGAGTGCGCCTGGCGATGCTTGGTCTGGAGAAGCTGGGCATCGAGGATCCGCGCGGTAAAGATCGCAAGCGGCTGGTGACTTTTGTCGAGATCGACCGCTGCGCCACCGATGCCATCGCGGTCGTGACTGGATGCCGCCTCGGCAAACGGGCGCTGAAGTTCCGCGATTGGGGCAAGCTGGCCGCTACCTTCGTCGACGTCGAGACCGGCAAAGCGGTTCGCATCGCTGCGCGCGAGTCGTCGAAGGCGCTGGCGCGCGAGATGCATCCTGAGATCGAGAGCAAGAACCAGCAGCAGATGCTGGCCTATCGCGAAATGAGCGAGCGGGATCTATTCGATGTGCAACCCGTGAAAGTGGACCTGCAACCCGAAGATTTTCCCGGATACAAGGGCGAGCGCATCGTCTGCGAGCGATGCGGCGAGGGCATCAACTTCAAGCGTGAGGTCCGCCGCGGGGGAAGCATCCTCTGCCGCGGCTGCGCTGGCGAGAACTACTTCACCCCAGCTTAGCCGCAAAACAAAACGCCCCCCAACTGCGAGGGCGTTTGTCTGCGCAGTACAAAAACTATTTCTTGGTTGTCGTGGTGGCCGGCTGGCCCGAACCGCCGTAGTGCCAGGTTCCATCATCGTTGAAGACCTTACCGCCGCCGGTGCGACGCGTGGTGGTGGTGGTCTTAGCCGTGGTTGTCGTCTTTCCTGCTCCGCCAGTTGTCGTAGTCGTGGTCTTCCCCGCTCCGCCGGTCGTGGTACCCCTCGACCTATTAGTGGCGGTATGCCGGTCGCGATCGTGATCACGATCTTTGTCGTGGTGCGCTACGTGATGCTTGCTGTTGGGGTGGCAGCCAAGCTTCTTCACCTGGCCAGGAGGCACGTCGCAATCGCCCCAGCCTGTCTTTTTGCCCTTGTCCCATCCGGCCGGGCGTTTTTTGTCGCTATCGCCATCGCGGTCGTGGTCGCGATCGGCGTGGTGGTCGCGATCGTCATCGCGATCGTGGGCTTTGTCCTTATCTTTGTCTTTGTGTTTGTCCTGCTTGTCGCCGCCGCCGTGGCCGTTTCCGTGGCCTGCCTTGGCGTAGGCACCGGGCGCCAGGGTCACGCAGAGGACCAGCGCCAACAAAAATTGCATGAACTTGGAAGTCATTGGGAAACTCTCCTACCAGCTAAGGGCAAATCATATGCCACTTTGGCAGGTTCTCAAGTTACCAAGGGGAATGCTGCCTAAGTCGCTGATGGGATTGCACTTAACCGCCTACCCTGGCACAAAATAGAAGCTGACGGCCAGAATCAGGTAAACAGCCAGGAGCTGCGCCCCCTCGAACCATGTACTTTCGCCATCATCCGAGACCATTTGCACGATCAGCACCGAGACGACGATGGCGACAATCTCAAAGGCATTGAAGACCAGAGTCATGGGGTGTCCGAGCACGAGCGACAGAAAGACCAGCACCGGCGCGACGAACAATGCGATCTGGGTGCTCGAACCGACGGCGATGGTTATAGCCAGGTCCATCTTGTCGCGACGGGCCACCATGATCGCGGTCGAGTGCTCGGCGGCGTTGCCGATGATGGCCACGACGATCACGCCGACGAAGAATTCGGTCCAGCCCAGCGCCTTGGTCACAGCCTCGATCTCACCGACGAGCATCTCGCTCAGCACTCCCACAAAGACGGTCGCAAGCGCCAGCGAGATGATTGCCGAATTCTTCGAGGTCGTTGTCTCTGTCTTTTCTTCGGGCGCGCAGAAGATTCGCTTATGGGTGTTCAGCACGAAGATGAAGCTCACCGCGTAGATGGCGATGAGAACGCCGCTCGTCCATAGACTCAGATCCATCAGCACAGGCGCCTGCTCGTGATGCAGTCCGCCGAGCACCGAGACTTCATACACAGCCGGCATCACCAGCGCGATCACTGCGATGAATAACATCGTCGTGTTGGTGCCGGCGGCGGCGCGCGAGAAGGTTTGCTTCTCGCGTCCGATGCCGCCCGCCAAAATGCTCAGTCCGAGCACCAGCAGGATGTTTCCGATGATGGAGCCGGAGAGCGATGCCTTCACTACTTCCACGTGACCGGCGCGCAGAGCGAAGACGGCGATGATCAGCTCGGTGGCGTTGCCGAAGGTCGCGTTTAAGATCCCGCCGATGGTCGGCCCTGTGTGCGCCGCTAGTGCTTCCGTGGCTTCGCCCATCACGCCCGCCAGCGGGATGATGCCAACTGCCGCCGCAATGAAGACTGCGATCGGCGGAGCGTCGGTGAGGTGAAGACCAATGGCGACCGGCACGGCCAGCAGGAGGACGTTCAGCCACAAATGCTCGGTCTTCAGCGGAAATTTCGCCCACCAGCCCGAAGATTCCTGCATCGCAGACTGCTTCTTCGACATGGGCCGACATTGTAGCGGAATTGTTTTGGCCATACGCCAAAATGCACCTACAATCAGAGTTCCCCAATTCTTCCACTGGAGTTCGATTGGCAACTGCCAGCATCCCTATCCTTCTGCTCACATGCGGCCTGGCCCTCGCCAAGCCGAAGTTCGGCGAGTTCCGCGTGCGGCAAGGGCTGGCCGGAGCGTTGGGCGGATTGCTCACGCTCGCCGTGGGAGCGGTCTCGCTCGAGCAGTTCACCGGGACGCTGCGCTTCCTATTCCCGCCGGTCGTGACCATCGTCTCGCTGATGGCGCTCACCTTGATCGCCGAGCAGACCGGACTATTCCGCGTGCTGGCTTTCCACATCGCGCGTCGCGCGCGCGGAGACGGCCGCAAGTTATTCACTTACATCTTCATCATCGGAACCGCTACTGGTACCGTCTTCACCAATGACGCCGCCGTCCTGATCTTCACCCTGCTGGTGTGGCGGCTCATCGAGGATGTGAGCCGGGACGACTGGACCGAGGCCAACAAGGTCCCTTTCTATTTTGCCGTGCTGTACGTTGCGAACCTTGTCGGCGCGCTATTGATCAGCAACCCTATCAATATCGTGGTGGCGAATCTTTTTTCCATCTCCTTCGCGGAATACGCGCGCTGGATGATCTTGCCGGCCGTCGCCAGCATGCTGGTCACGTATTTCGGATTGCGGCTCTACTTCCGGAGCGAGCTGCCGAAGACGTTCACTCTCGAGCGCGTCGCCGCCATGCAGGCTGCGACGGCGGCGGAGAAAAAAGCTCAGCGCGTGATGGCGCTGGTGCTCGCACTCACCCTGATGGCGTTCTTTGCCGCCAACTGGATCGGGCTTCCCTTCTGGAAGATCGCGGCGCTTGCAGCTTGCATTGCACTCCTCGCCACCGCCCCGATGCGCGTCGTTTCCCCGAAAGCCGTGGTGCGCGGAATCGGGTGGGATGTGGTGCTGTTCATGGCGGGAATGTTCGTGATTGCGGTCGGACTGCGCAACGCCGGGCTCACGTCACTTCTTCAGAGTGCGCTCCGCGAGCTAGGTGGCGCCAGCCTGAGCGGAATGAGTTTCGTAGCGGCGCTGCTTTCAGGCGCCATGTCATCGGTCATCAACAATCATCCCACTGCCGACATCATGGGACTCACCATCCGCGACATGACCTTCGCCGCGGGACCGCAGGTAAATAAATTCCTGGCGCTCTCCGCGCTTATCGGCGGCGACCTCGGCCCCAAGATGCTTCCCATCGGGTCGCTGGCGGCGATGATCTGGTTTCGCTTGCTCGCCGACAAGGGCGTGCGCATCCGCTACCGCCAGTACGTCGGCATGGGAATCCCACTCACGCTTGCCGCGATCGTCTCATCGGTGCTGGTTTTGCTGGCCGAAGTGAAATTCTTCGCGAATTAATGTAGCCGACACTCAGAGTAACGCGTCCATATCAGATAGCACTTGCTTTTCGGCAATTCTGATTCATACTTAGGACACACAATGACCTCTCAGACTCCCCAGCCGGGTCCGCAGCCGGACTTTACCCACCGCTCTCTACCTGAGAATCCGTCGTTGTTGTGCTCGGTGTGCGCCAAGTGCGGCAAGCTGATCGCAGCCAGCACGCTGAATGACAATCTGCAGATCGCCGAACGCACCCACCACTGCAACTGAGTCGCGCAGCGCACTGACAGGGAGCTGCTCTCCTATATACTGTTCTGTTTGGCAATGAGCGCAACCACTTCCCAACTCCACACCGCACGCCGTTTTGATCGCGTAGGCTTTTCCGACATCGTCCAGATCCGCAACCGGGTGATGGCGATGCGCGCCGAAGGCCACCAGGTCTTCGAGTTCCAGGGCGGCGAGCCCTTCATGGAGACCCCGCAGCCCATCAAAGACGCGATGATGCGTGCGCTCAAGGAGAACAAGACGCGCTACGCCCCGTCGTCTGGAATCGCGCCGCTGCGCGAGGCCATTCTCGAGAAGGTCAAACGCAAGAACAAGATTCCTGCAGAACTCGACCAGGTCATTGTGACCAGCGGCGGCATGCAGAGCCTGTTCAGTTCGTTCCAGTCGGTGATGGATCCCGGCGACGAACTGCTCATCTTCTCGCCTTACTGGACGCCGATCGTCGATCTGGCGAATTTCTGCGAAGCCAAGCCGGTGCTGGTCTCGACCACCGAGGCACGGCGCGAGGGCATCCGCGCGACTCTCGAAAAGCACCTGACGTCGAACTCGCGCTGCATTTATTACAACTCGCCGCAGAACCCGGGTGGCATCACGTTTACCCGGGCGGAAGCGGAGCAGGTCGCCGCCTTCGCCAGAGAACATGACCTGATCGTGCTGTCCGACGAAGCTTACGAAGATCTTGTCTATGACGGCGAGCACGTGTCGATCGCTTCGCTGCCGGGAATGTTCGAGCGCACCATCACCTCTTTCACCCTTTCAAAATCTTTTGCTATGACCGGATGGCGCATGGGCTACGTCGTCGCCGCCGAGCCTTTCATGACCGCGCTGCGCAAGGCGGTGCTCTACTCCACCAACGGCGTGTCGACGCCCGCGCAATGGGCGTCAGTGGAGGCGTTCAAGCTCGACGAAAATTATTTTTCCGCGATGCGCGCCGAATATCGCAAACGCCGCGACCTGATGAGCAACGGCTTGTGCGAGCTCGGCTTCAAGTGCGAAGTGCCTGCGGGAGCTTTCTATATCTTCCCCGACGCAACCCATCTCGATCACGACAGCCGCGCCGCCGCGGAAAAATTGCTGATGCAGGCCAAGGTCGCGACCATCCCTGGTGTCGTCTTCGGTCCTCACGGCGAAGGTCATCTGCGCTTCTCCTACTCCACTTCCATCGAAAACATCGAGGGATGCCTGCAGTCGATCCGTAAGAACCTGTAATTTTTCTGACACATCACCGCTGACTGAACTTAGAATCAACTCATGCCAACAGGCCCGCGTCAGGACAGCTATTCGCAAGCGCTCGCGCGCTTGACCGAGATCTTCCGCCGCACTCGCGATAAGCATGAGGCCCATCGCGCCGCGGCGCCCGTCTTGCATGAGATCGCCGACAAACCGGCGTATCTGACCTCAGTGCTGGAACGTTATCTGCGACGTCCTGGGGTATGGAACTCGACCCACTATCCCGTGCTCGGCGGCGGATTTGAATTGAACCCATATCACTCACTGGACATAAATTTCTGGGTCCCGCTTGCCGATGGCGACCCGGGTCTCTCTACGAAAGCCATCCATCATCACGGCCGCATGATCTTGAGCACGGTCAACATCTTTGGCCCTGGATACGAGCACTGGACCTTCAAGCCGCCACGACTTGTCGAACCAGAAAGAGAGATCTTCCATCTTGAACTCCTCGAGCATGGCCAGCACGCCCACGGACACATTGCGTTCGTAGACGCGAATATTCCCCATGTGCCGTTCTTCGCTCCGAAGCTTTCTGTCACAGTTGCGCTGTGGAGCAACAGCACCCCGACCACATGGCGAGACCATGCCAAGCGCATGCCGCTGGTGAAAGATCATGGGCCCAAGCTGCGAAAGGTTGCGCAACGTGTGGGACTCACCAAGACGCTCGACCTGAAGGTGCTGGAGTATTTCGATTTTTATCCGACGCCGCAGGGATTCAAGGGGATGCGCGACCGCAAAGAATTTGCCCGCGGGCCGAATGAGAATTTTGTCTCCGCGTTGTTCTACATAATTCAGCAGAGCGGTCGCCAGGAGCTGGCTCCGCTGATCCAGCAGGCGCTAGATTCTGGCGAAAAGCTGGAGAACCGCGAACTGATCACGCGCCTGCTCGGCAACTTGAACGCCGACCGGCCGATCACGGCTCGCTATTCGCCCGGCCACACCGACGTTGCATTCGCGAACTTCCGCGCGCCAGACATCGAGCGCGCGCTGGCTGCGCAATCTGCGGAACGCTTGCAGAAGGCTGCCGATGGGCGCTAATTCGTCGCTGCGCCGCGTGGCCAAGCGGCTGCTGCGCCCGCTCACCAACGATTTCGTCTACTCGCGCTTTCAGGCGCTTGCTATGGCGTGGGACATCCGCAGCGGCAACTGGCGCGAGCCCGAACTCACATTGCTTCCTTACGCCTTGCGCTCTGGCGAGACCGCGCTCGATATCGGCGCCAACTTCGGCGTTTATTGCTATCACCTCTCGCGCGCGGTCGGTCCGCAAGGAAAAGTTTTTGGCTTCGAGCCCATCCCCTTCACCTTCGGTGTGCTCTCCAATGTTCGCCGACTGCTTGGGATGCGCAACGTGCAACTGTTTAATTACGGATGCAGCAACGCCGCTGGCGAAGTTGTCTTTAGTGTTCCGCTACAGGATTCTGGCGGAGTCTCCGCCGGGCAAGCGCACATCGGAACCCGCAACGACGAACACGCGGGCAAAGAGAAACAGGTGCACTGGAAGGCGACGCGCAATGTTCCCGCCACGCTCGTCAAGCTGGATGACTTCCTCAGGGGATTCCAGATCGCCGAGCTGACGCTGATCAAATGCGACACTGAAGGTGCCGAGTTCATGGTGTTTCAAGGTGCGTCAGCGTTGCTCGACCGCTTTCTCCCGACGGTGATCCTTGAGATCAATCTGTGGTTCCTGGAAGGTTTTGGGATCCGGCTGCAACAATTGTTAGACCTGTTTCTGCGGCGCGGTTATGAGATGTATCGCTTCAAGGAAGATGCGGGCGACCGCCTCGTGCCGGTGCAAACCGATCAGGTCGTGGAAGACAACTATGTCTTCATCCATCCGCGGTTCAAGGAACGTTTCAACCCACTATTGAAAGCGTCGCCGGTTGGGCAGGCTTTAACTCCGTAGCTCCACCACCGTCGCACCTGCGCCACCTTCATTCTGCTGCGGCTCGGAGACTGTAGCAACGTGTGGATGCGTGCGCAAGTAATCGCGCAGAGCCTTGCGCAAGATTCCCATGCCGCTGCCATGCACGATGCGCACCCGCGGCAAGCCGGCGAGGAATGCGCGGTCGACGAAGCGCTCCACCAGCCGCGTGGCTTCGTCCACGTTCTCGCCGATCACGTTGATCTCGGAAGGAGCGGAGTCGGAATCCACCGATACCGAGATTCCGCGCGCCCGCGCCGCCTGAACCGGAGAGATGCGAGGTTTGTCCCCGTCTTCTTCTTCGGGACGATTTAGCACTTCTGCCACGTCGGCGCGCGCCACCTTCATCTTCATGATGCCGACTTCGACTTCGAAGGTGTTGTCGTCGATGCGGCGCTTCACGGTTCCCGAGCGGCCCAATGACTTCAGCTTCACCACGTCGCCCACCGCGATGTTCGTGATGAGGCGCGGCTGCGCGTGCGGATCGCCGACGTCGGCGCCAGTGGTGTGCGCGACCACGGTGGAGTCGAATTGCTCCTTGAATTCGCGGCGCAGCTTGGCGATGCGGCGCTCCGCCTCTTTCCCAAGCTTGGTCGCGGCGGCGCGCTCCTGTACCGCCCCCACCGCTTCGCGCGCGCGGTACTCCAAGTCGCGCAGCACCTGTTCCAGTTTCTTTTCCAGCTCTTTCAGTTTGGAGCGCTGCTCCTTCATACCCTCCGCGCTCAGACGGTTCTTCTCGCGCGCCACTTCCTGCTCCCGATTGCGCAGCTCGAACCTTTCGCGCTCGATCTCGGCGATGTCTGAATTGAGCTTGTCGAGGAAGCGGGCGATGTCCTGCGTCTGGGAGCTCAGGCGCGAGCGCGCGGAGTCCACGATGCTGCGGTTCAGCCCAAGCCGCTGCGCGATATTGATGCCGGCAGAGGCCCCGGGAACACCAACGCGCAGCTCGTAGGTCGGCTGCAGCGTAGCTTCGTCGAAACCGACCGAGGCATTCAAAACTCCCGACGCATTCGCGGCGTAGACCTTGAGCGATGTATGGTGAGTGGAGATCACGCTGACGCATCCAGCCGTGCGGAAATGGTCGGCGATGGCTACTGCCAGCGCAGCGCCCTCTTCCGGATCGGTGGCCGAACCGAGTTCGTCCAGCAGCACCAGCGAATCGCGCGTGGCGGTGCGCGAGATGAAATCGATGTTGGTGACGTGCGCAGAAAAAGTCGAGAGGCTCTGCTCGATGGACTGGTAGTCGCCTATATCTGCCAGCACTGCGTCGAAGACCGGAAGCTCGGCCTTCTGCGCCGGGACCGGTATGCCCGCTTGCGCCATCAACGACAGAAGGCCGATAGTCTTCAGCGCAACCGTCTTTCCGCCGGTATTGGGTCCGCTGATGATGAGCTGGCGCTGATCTCCGGTCATCTCCACCGACAGCGGTACGACGCTCGCACCTTTACCGCGCAGGTTGCGTTCCAGCAAGGGGTGCCGCGCCTTGTCGAGCGAGAGAGTCCCGCTGCTGAAGACCGGCGCCACGCATTGGTAGTCGTTCGCGAAACGCGCCTTGGCAAACTGCAATTCCAATTCTGCGAGAACATCGGTGGCAGCCGCGATCGCAGGAGCCTGCTCCCCCACACGGCGGGTCATCTCCAGCAGGATGCGGTGCACCTCTTCGTGTTCTTCATCGATCAGTCGGACGAGCTCGTTGTTCTGCTCGATGGTTTCCATCGGTTCCAGGTAAACGGTTTGGCCGCTGGAGCTGGCGCCGTGCACCACGCCTTGCACCTTGCGCTTCTGCTCGACCTTCACGGGGATGACGAAGCGCTCGCCGCGGATGGTGATCAACTCGTCCTGTGCGGCTCCGCCTTCGGTCAGCCGGCGCAAGTGCGCGCGCAAGGATTCCTGGATAACTCGTTTCTGCTTTTCAATCTCGCGGCGGATGCGATTGAGTTCGGGCGATGCTTTGTCATCGAGCGTGCCGTCGGGCAGGATCTTATTCTTGAAGTAGCGCAGCAGGGAGGAGAAGTCGTCGATGCGAGCTGAGAGCCGCGCCACCGCCGTCCATTCCTGCAGCATCGCTGCCGGGGGCTGTTGCGCGATCTTGCGCCACTCCGTCGCACGCTCGATCACAGTCACGATGTCGCGTAGCTCCAGCGACTCCAGCGCCGCTCCGGCGATGGCAGCGCGCGCAATCAACTGTCCGTGATCTTCGAGTCCGTGGAATTCGAAACCGCCGCCCACGCGAAGGAACTCGCGGACTTCCACTGTCAGTTGCTGCTGCTCCTCAAACCATGCGCGGTCGCTGGACGGCGCAAGCGCCGCCACCCGCGCCTCGCCGAGTGGCGAATGGGCATAGGCGCGCAACAGGTCACGCAGTGCAGGAAATTCAAGCACCGACGAGCTGGAATGTTGGAGTGGACCCGACACAGCGTATTTATGTTACACGCCGCGAACGTTCAGTCTTTGGCGGCAAGGCGACCGGTCTCATTGGGGTCGGGCACTACTTCTCCCAGCGCCGGCAGAGAGATCACAAACGTCGCGCCGCCCTCGGGACGGTTGTGCGCACTGATCTGTCCTTGATGGTCTTGCACGATTCCATAGCTGGCACTCAGTCCCAGACCGGTACCTTTACCCACGGGCTTGGTGGTGTAGAAAGGATCGAAGACGCGGCTGGGGTCCTTCAACCCGGGCCCGCTGTCGGTAACTTCGACGATCACAACATTCTTCTCGCGATGGGTACGGACGGTCACTTTGCCCCCACCGATCTCGGACAGCGCATCGACTGCATTGTTCATCAGGTGGAAGAAGACCTGCAGCAACAGGTTGGGATCGCCCCACACTCCCGGCAGGCTCTCCTCAAGGTCGACCATCAACTCGATCTTGTGGCTCATCAGGTCGAGTTCGCGCAGCTGCACCGCGTTGGTGAGGAGCGCATTGATGTTGACCGGCTTCTTCTCTCCGGGCGACTGCTGCGCGAAGGAGAGCAGGTTCTGCACCAGCCGCCGTGTACGTCGCGCCTGGTTGCCGATCTTGCCGGCCATCTCGCGCGGACCGTCGGAGAGCGCAGGGTCGTTGGCCAGCAGATCCGAGTAGCCGAGGATCGAGGTGAGCGGGTTGTTCATCTCGTGCGCTGCGCCTGCCACCAGTTGGCCGAGTGCAACCATCTTTTCCGACTGGATGGCGTGCGACTGCAAGCGTTTCATGTCGTCGAGCGATGTTTCCGAGCGCTTCAAGAAGTGGACCAGCGAGCGATCGACCAATGTCTGCTTCCAGAACAGTAAAGAAGTCAGCAACAGCATGGCGGCGAAGGTCAGCACCAGGCGGAAAATCACGATGCCGTGCGGGGTGTATCCGCCGTACATGGTGTAGACGCCCATGATAGGGATGGTCGCGGTGGCGAACATCGCCAGACGCGCCGGCCACAATCCCTGCACCTGTTCGGGCGCCGGCGTGCGGTGCTCCTCCAGCCGGTCAAAGCGTGCCGTCCACGAGGCGACCGCGTACCACAACACTGAAGTCAACAGTGGCAGGTCGTAGTAACTGCCTGTGAAATAGGCGTTTTTAGTTATGGCAACGTTGATCGCCTGCGACGCGAGCAGGTAGAGAGCCGCCGCTCCGAAAAAGCTGCGGTAAAGCGCGCGCCATGCGCCTGAGGCTTGCAACCACAGGGTTCCCAGCAAGCCGACGAAAATCAAGTTCTCGAAGAATTGCAACCGTGCAAAATTTATTCCGTACTCGGCCTGATCGAAATGGATGAACTGCCACGGTGTAACAAAGAAGAAATACAGGTACACGAACCAGAGCACAATGATAGAAAGATCGAGCAGGCCGATGTTGGGGCGGTCCTTCACCGGTTCACGATGCGGCTGCAGCCCGAGCGCGGCGAGCAGGGGCACACCCTTTAGGAAGTACAGGGCGTCCCAGGGAGAGACCTGCGGCATTTCTGTCCGCCGATAGACCTCATAGTAGGTCCACACGAACTGGCCCATGCCCCATAACGCGAAGCTGATGGTCATCAGGACCCAGAACTTGCGCATCTCCGGGGAACCGCGGCGAACGTTCGACCACGATGCGATGACTAGTAATATCCCGACCAGGCACTGAAGGATGTTTCCGAAGGCAGCGAGTTTGAACCCGGCGCCGAGCAGAGCCGTCCCGGCGGCGTACACCCCTAGTATTACGGCTGCGAACAGCCATGCTCTCTGCACAGGTTTAAGCATTAGTGGTTACCATTGTTCTATAGCACACATATGTACGAAAGTTACGGAGGTAATGCGGGGAGTTGTACCTTCGGACACGTCCCAACGAGAAACCTAGCTCTGTTAGAATCCAGATTTTATGGCCTTTCCCGTCCATCGCATGCGCCGGCTAAGGGCTTCTACCGGGTTGCGTAATTTGGTTCGCGAGACCCGCTTGAGCCCTGCGAACCTCGTCTACCCTCTCTTCGTGTGTCCCGGAAAAGGGGTGCGCAAAGAGATCCGCTCCATGCCTAGCGTCTTCAATCTTTCGGTGGACGAGACGTTGAAAGAAGCTGAAGCCGCCCGTGCGCTAGGAATCCCCGCCATCATTCTTTTTGGATTACCAGAATCAAAAGACGAGCAGGCCAGCGGCGCCTGGATCGATGACGGCATCGTGCAGCAGGCCACGCGCGCTATCAAGCGCCAAGTGAAGGACCTGCTGGTGATCGGCGACGTTTGCCTGTGCGAGTACATGAGTCACGGGCATTGTGGCGTGGTGAGACGCACTACTACCACGGATAGTAAGAGTTCCGGCAAAAAGTCGGGAGCTGCGGCTGCCGCCGCGAAGGACGCCGAATATGAGATCGTCAACGATGCTTCGCTGGAAATTCTGGCGAAGACTTCGGTATCGCTGGCGAAGGCGGGCATCGACGTCATCGCGCCCTCCGACATGATGGACGGCCGCGTCGCCGCCATCCGCTCTGCGCTCGATGAATCGGGACACGAGAACACGCCCATCCTCTCTTATGCGGCGAAGTTTGCTTCCGCTTTTTATGGTCCATTCCGCGAGGCGGCTGACTCTGCTCCCGCCTTCGGCGACCGCCGCACTTACCAGATGGACGGCGCCAACTTGCGCGAGGCGATGCGCGAGATCGAGAGCGACCTCGAAGAAGGCGCGGACATGATCATGGTGAAGCCAGCAATGCCTTACCTGGACGTGATCAGCGCTGCCCGCGAGCGCTTCAACGCGCCCCTTGCGGCGTATCAAGTCTCCGGCGAATACGCCATGATCCAGGCCGCCGCCAAGAACGGCTGGGTGGATGGCGAGCGCGTCATGATGGAATCGCTGACGTCTATCAAGCGCGCCGGCGCCGACATGATCCTGACCTACTTCGCCAAGGACGCAGCGCGGCTGCTGGCGGCCTAAGATGATCCTTTTAAAAATAGGTACTTTCATAATTATTTGTCTCGCCGGGCTTTATATCTGGTGGCGCCTCTGGCTTCCGTTTTTGGAACGGTGCGGCTGGGGCAAAGGATTCATGGATCGCACAAGAATCACAAGCATCTTCAATAACCGAAGGCCTAAGGATTGAATTTCAAAACAGCCCACCACCGCTAGGCTGCTGGCCTAGCCTTGAGTCTTTAGCTCATCTACAATCATCTGTTTGTCTAGTACCCCGCACTCATCCCAGTAAGGAGCACTCCTTTGCCAGAGACGATCTATGACGTTGCCATCATTGGCTCCGGTCCCGCCGGTTACACCGCCGCCATCCGGGCCGGCCAGCTTGGCCTGAAAGTCGCCCTCATTGAGAAAGACGACAAGCTCGGCGGCACCTGTCTGCACGTGGGGTGTATCCCGACCAAGGCGCTGCTGTTCAACGCGGAACTGGCCGACCACCTGAAAGAAGGCAAAGAGTTCGGCATGATCGGCGCCGAGAACGTGAAGTTCGACTGGAGCGCCATCATCAGCCGCAAGTCGAAGATCGTGACCAAGCACGCCAAGGGACTCGAGTTCCTGATGCGCAAGAACAAGGTCAATGTCATCCAGGGCTACGGACGCCTCACCGGTCCGGCGAAGGACGGCCTTCACTCCGTCGAGGTCTATACCGAAGGCGGAGGCGGAGCTGCCGGCGAACACACAACTGTGAAGACGAAGAACGTGATCATTGCGACCGGGTCAGAAGCGCGCATGCTCCCCGGCCTCGAGCCCGATTCCAAGATCCTGACCAACATCGAGATACTCAGCCTGCCTGCAATTCCTAAGTCGCTGATTGTGATCGGCTCGGGCGCGGTCGGCGTCGAGTTCGCGTCCATCTTCTATTCCTTCGGAAGCGACGTCACCATCTTGGAAATGCTGCCGCGGCTGGTTCCGGTAGAAGACGAAGAAGTCTCCAAAGAACTGCTGCGGCAGTTCACCAAGCGCGGAATCAAGTCGAATCTTTCGGTGAAGGTTGAGAAGGTAGAGAAGACCAAGACCGGCGTCAGCGTCACCTTCAGCGGCTCAGACGGCAAGAAACAAACGCTCGAAGCCGAAAAAGTTCTGGTCGCCATCGGGCGCGCGCCGCGCACCGACAATGTCGGTCTGGAAAAAACAAAGATCAAGCCCGACCGTGGCTTCATCAAGACCGGAAAATTCATGGAGACCGACGAGCCCGGTGTCTATGCCATCGGAGACATCGTCGCCGGACTGCCGCAACTTGCGCATTCAGGCTCGATGAGCGGAATCGTCGCAGTCACTAAGATCGCAGGCAAATCCGCCAAGCCCATCAGCAAAGACCGCATTCCCGGCGCGACCTATTGCCATCCTGAGATCGGAAGCGTCGGCCTGACCGAAGCGAAAGCTAAAGAGTTGGGGCGCGAGATCAAGGTCGGAAAATTCCCCTTTGCCGGCAATTCTCGCGCCACCATCGTGGGCCAGCACGACGGCTTCGTGAAAATCATCAGCGACGCCAAGTTCGGCGAGATTCTCGGAGTGCACATCATCGGCCCGCTGGCGACGGAGTTGATCGCAGAAGGCGTCGCGGTGATGGAGCTGGAAGGCACAGTCGAGGACCTGATGTTCACCGTGCACGCGCATCCCACGCTGGCGGAGGCTATGCTCGACGGCTTCAGTGCCGTGAACAACATGCAGATCAACGCGTAAAATTGGGGGGTTGCGATCCGCGTGTATCTGCGTTGATCCGCGGCGAGGAATACTTTGATCCAACTCCTCCAACTCGGCCTCACTCCTTACGCAGACGCGCTCAAGTTGCAGGAAGAACTCGTCGAGCGGCGCAAGCGCGGCGAGATCGGCGACTTGCTCCTGCTGCTCGAGCATCCGCCGGTGATCACGCTCGGCCGCAACTCCAAAGCTGAAAATATTCTGCTCTCGAAGGACGAACTCACGCGCCGCGGCATCGAGCTGTTCGAGATCAACCGCGGTGGCGATGTCACCTACCACGGTCCTGGACAACTGGTCGGCTACCCCATCTTCGACCTGCGCGGATTCAGTGCGAGCAACGGCAAGCACAAGACGCTCTATCCGGTGGAGTTCATGCGTAAGTTGGAGGAAGTCATCATCCGCACCTGCGCCGAATACGGCGTGGTCACACAACGTGTCAAAGGACTGACCGGTGTGTGGACGCGTCCGATAGCAGGCGTGACCGCGAGCACCGAGCCGGCAAAGCTGTGCGCCATGGGCATTCATATTTCGCGCGGCGTCACCTCGCACGGCTTGGCGCTGAACGTGACCACCGATTTGAAGGGGTTCGACAGCATCGTTCCCTGCGGCATCAGTGATAAGCCGGTCACGTCGCTGAATCAGGAGATGGCGGCGGTGTTCTCCACCCGTACCGTGAAACCGCTATCAATAGCGGAAGTATCGGAAACTGTGGCCAAGAATTTCGGAGTGGTCTTCGACCGCGAGATTGTGCCGACAAGATCAGTCGGGGAACTCCGCCCGCCGCAGCAACGAAATATCGACCTTCCTGCACGCGCGCCTGAAGAGCTGCGCCGGCTGCATGAGGAAGATACCTCGCTCGCCTAGGCCCGCGCCGGGGAACGACGAGAGCGGCGCAGCCACATCGTCCACCCGAACCACACCGCAAAAAGAAACAGGGCGACCAAAGCGGCTCCTAAGAAACCGGCGGCGTCGGATTCGACCACCACCCACACCACCAGCCCGAAGTCAGCGGCGATTGCGGCCCCCAGAGGCACCAGGGATGCGAGCACGAAACGGCTCGCCACCAGCACTAGCTCGTCGGAATCCTCGCCTTCGAGGACGATGCGGTGATAGGCGGCCGGCGCCAGCAGCAGGCAAGCCGCGATCGCAAGCAGCGCCAACGCGGCCAGATGGATAACCTGCCACTGTTTCGGCAGCTGCTCGAAGGAATCCATCAGCACGATGGCGAACTGAAATCCGAGGAGCGCCTGAACGCCCGGCAACACCATCCTCGCCTCGATGAGCACCTTCTTCACTCGTTCCGACAACTCCATGGCTCCTCCACTTGATTGGCGCTTACCTTTGCGGCGTTTGCGCTTTCTCGCCGCAGGAAGCGCGTACCAGAAAAAAATCGCGCAACCAAAGACCACCACGGTCAGCGTCACCGCCCATAACCCCGAAAGGCTCTTATCCGTCGCAATGAACACATATACGGCCATTCCGATCGCGAACGGAACCAGCGCAATCTCGATCGACCGGTGTGCCAGCCGCTGCAAGCGCTCGGTGGGCTCGCCGGATTCGGCGATGTAATGGAACGGCACCGGCAGAATGAGCAGGCAGAGCGAGCCGAGCATCAGCCCCAGTGACCACATCCAGAGCTGCTGCTGTGCTTCGGGGAGTTTGGGAAACCCTTCCTGAAAGACGGAGCGGAAGCCAAATCCGACCAGCACCTGTGCTCCCAAGATCAGGATGCGGCCCTCGTTCAAGGCATTCTCGAGCTTGTCGGAGTAGCTGGCCATAGGCGCTCGCTACTCTGATGAGCGCCGAATCGTGACGGTGGCCGGAGGATAAGGGATGCTGCCGGGCATGCGCTGAAAATCCAGCATCTAACTTCGCATGCCAACCCGCGACAACAACGGAAACGCCACTCGTGCCAAAGAGTTCGATATCGCCAAGCACGATGTCGCAAAACGTGACACGGTAAGCATCTGGTTCTCTCGCATTGCCACCGACACCGCCCGCTGGGTGGGCTCTCCAGTGGCGTTTCTGCTGGCCTGCGCCTCGTGCGTTGTCTGGGCCGTCATGGGGCCGATCTACCACTATTCCGACACCTGGCAACTGGTCATCAACACTGCGACCACTGTTCTTACATTCTTGATCGTCTTCCTCATCCAGAACACTCAGAACCGCGACGCCAAAGCGCTGCACCTGAAGCTCGACGAGGTCATCCGCTCCATCCAGCACGCGCACAATGAGATGATCGACATCGAAAATCTGTCCGACAAAGAACTCGACGAGCTCAAAGCCCGCTACGAGCAGATACGCTGCGAGTGGGACGAGCGCCATCGCGAGCGCCAGACCACCCACGCGGACAAGCCGGCGGCGTGATTTCGCGCCTTCTGGCCCCCCATGTAAAATGTGGGATTCGGACCTACTTCGAATCCCATGAAGAAGACTTCCCAGCCCCCCAAGAAGAATCCGCCACTGACGGCCCACAATTTTGGGCCGGGACTGAACCAAGCTCCTAGGAAAAGTAATGGCGGCGGCGCGGCTGTCGCTGCTCAACCGATGAAGACCAACCGCCTGGGAATCCAGGACTGGCGGCTGGAGAGGCCACAGTTCAAGGTGATAGAGGTCACCGACTCGAAAACCGGTGAGGTGCATTATGAGACGCGCGGCAACCTGAATACGCCCGTCCCGCCCATCCGCGATTCCAAATACCTCACCAAAGACGAGCACCTCGAGATTTACCGCTACATGCTGCTGAACCGACGCATGGAAGTTGCGCTGGAAAATCTCTACAAGCAGGGCAAGGTGGTCGGCGGAGTTTATTTCGGGCTTGGGCAGGAGTCCTGCTCGGTCGCCTCCGCTTACGCGCTCGATAAAGACGATTGGTTCGCGCCCATGATCCGCAACCAGGGTGCGCTGCTGGTCCGCGGCTTCAACGCCAGCGACGTGATGATGCAGTACATGGCCAAGGCGGGTTCGCCGACCAAAGGCAAGGACGGCACCTCCCACTACGGCGACATCGGGCCGCGCAACATGGTCTCGCCTATATCGATGCTGGGCGACTTAATCCCCGTCATGGCCGGCGTGGCGCTCGGCGCGCGGTTGCAAGGCAAACAGATCGCAGCTCTCACCTGGATCGGCGACGGTGGCCAGTCCACCGGCGTGACATACGAAGGCATCAACTTTGCCGCGGTGAAGAAGCTCGGTCTGGTTTTGGTGATCGAATCGAACGCCTGGGCCTACTCCACTCCCAGCGAATATCAATATCTGCCCGAAGATCTAGCCGATCGCGCTCTTGGTTACGGGATTCCCGCCGTCATCATTGACGGCACCGACGCATGCCAGGTATACGACGCCACCCGCGAGGCTGTGGAACGCGCGCATCGCGGCGATGGCGCGAGCATCATCGAAGCCAAAATGATGCGCATGAAGGGGCACGCCATCCACGATGGCGCCGCGTACGTCCCTAAAGAGATGCATGAGTACTGGCGCAAGCGCGATCCCATTGACCGCTTCGAAAAATTCCTGATGGCGAAGAAGTGGCTCACGCCCGAGCAGAACAAGAAGATGATCGACGAGGTGGAGGCGCACCTGGAGAAGGAGCGCGAGTTCGCGTTGAACTCTCCGATGCCGGAGCCGCACCTGGCCGCTGAGGGCGTCTACTGCAACCCGAACTGCCACCCCATCAAGCCGAAGTATGGAACACCGAAGGTGAAGAAGGGCTCGAAGCAGTTGAAGGAGACTGAAGCCGCTATACATTTCAAGTAGCTACCAAAACATCCCGAGCGTAGCGAGGGATCCCTACCCAGGCAATGATCCAGCCAAAGGGGTCCCTCGCTATGCTCGGGATCTAAAAAATATGGCACAAGCGACATATCTCGAAGCGATCCGGCAGGGACTCTGGGAGGAGATGGAGCGCGATCCCAGCGTGTTCTGCATCGGCGAAGACATCGGCATCTACGGCGGCGCCTTCAAGGTGACCGACGGATTCATCCACCACTTCGGCCCTGAACGCGTGATCGATACGCCCATCGCCGAGTCCGCCATCGTGGGCGCGGCCTATGGCGCGTCGCTCACCGGCATGCGCCCGGTCGCCGAGTTCCAGTTCATGGACTTCATCGGCTGCGCCTTCAACCAGATCGTCAACATGGTCGCGAAGTCGCATTACCGGTGGGAGGCGCCTGCGCCGCTCGTCCTGCGCGGCCCCTGCGGCGGCGGCGTGCACGGCGGACCGTTCCACTCGCAGAATCCCGAGATGCATTTCGTCCACGAGCCCGGCATGAAAGTC
>Ga0137403_10001150_pt1 | contig 33434 bp, 32 predicted proteins | sample CZOMad2_1_16fung_FD_122057 | JGI IMG/M metagenome (GOLD analysis project Ga0137403, IMG submission 122057) | Vadose zone soil fungal communities from Angelo Coast Range Reserve, California, USA - CZOMad2_1_16fungal (Hybrid Assembly) | ecosystem: Environmental > Terrestrial > Soil > Vadose zone... | reverse complement strand
TCTGCGACCGCACAATATTGGACAAGATCCGGCCCGTGCCGTCGCCCTCGCGCTCGACCACGGCGGCTGCGGTTTCATCGCAGGTGGTCTCGATTCCCAGCACCAAAATTCGCGTGTCGTTACCCAATTTGAGCTCTTGTGCTTTCGAGCAATCCGGCGTTTCCCTTAACCCGGTAACATTCCGGGGTCGCCAGATGCAATCGTCCGTTGGAACTGAAGCGGCCCCAGTGAGAGCCTGACCGGTGGCCATTCTCGTCACACGCCCGCATCCGGACGATGAGTCCACCGCTAGCGGCCTGCGGGCGAGGGGCTTTGAGGTTTTGCTGGCGCCGATGCTGCGGTTTGAACCCGCCGCCTTCCATGAGGACGCCGACGCCGATTACGGCGCGGTCATCGCCACCAGCGCCAATGCATTGCGCGGCATCGAACCGCAACTCAAGGCCAGCCGATTACTCAAGCTGCCGCTGTTTGCGGTCGGCGAACATACCGCGAGCGCCGCAAGCGCCATCGGATTCGGGCATGTGATCGCGGCCAAAGGCGGTGCCGCCAGCTTGCTCGACCTCGTCGTGGCCAGCGTCAAGGCGAAGGCGCTGAAGAAGACGCGCCCGCTGCTTTATCTGGCCGGCGCCGATCTCGCCCGGGATTTGGCGAGTGAACTCGGCGAACGCGGGTTCACTGTGGTGACGCAGACGACCTACCGGATGGTTGCTTTGTCCAGCCTGCCATATGAGGTCTGCGACGCTTTCACCGCCAACCGGATCGAGGCCGTTCTGCACTACTCCAGACGCAGCGCGCGGGCGTTCCTGGAGTCGGTTCGCGCCGCCGGCGTCGAGATATCGGCGCTTTCGATCCCGCAATACTGCATCTCCGCAGGCGTTGCCTCGGTGGTCCGCGACGCCGGGGCGACCCAGGTCGTGGCGGCGGCATCGCCGGATGAAAATGCCTTGTTCGCGCTGCTGGACCGTGCTTTGCGCCCGTGATCGCGCTACAAGGCGTTTCGAGCGACTGGGCACCGGTTCGCACCAGGAAAACGCGTCAAAATAAGACTAGAACAAGCTGATTCGTGCGATTGAGGCCGAAGCCAAAGAGGAACTTTGTGATGGACGAAGACAGGCCCGAGGACACCTCGCCGTCGCCGGATTCGGGCCGGCCCAAGCGCGCCCCGCCCACCATCGACCTCGAGGCGTCAGAGGTATCGGGCGAAACCCAGGGCGCCGGCCCGCAGCCCAGGCGATCTTTCGCTTGGTCTTTTCCTTGGCCCTTTTCACGGCGGTTTTCCTGGCCTTCCTCCGCGGCGATGCCCGCTACCCTCACGGCAGCCGTAACCGGTGCGCTAACGGCGGCGCTGGTGATCGCGGTCGCCTGGATGGTTGGATGGCCGGGCGAAACGGCGTCGCCGGCGGCGTCTCCGCAATCCAACGCAAGCGCAATCGACACGCTCACCTCGCGCGTTGCCGATATCGAGGCGAGGTCGATCAAGCCTTCGGCCGCCGCACCCGACCCGGCGCAGGCTTTGCGGCTCGACGCGCTGGAAAAATCCCTTGCATCGCTGCGCGCCGAGATCGCCGGCGCCCGCGCGCAGTCCGAGAAGCTCGCCGCCGATCTCAATGCGGTGAAATCTGCACCGCGCGAAGGCGCCGCAGCGCCGGATCTGGCGGCGATCAACGAACGCCTCAGCCAGATCGAACGCGCTGCCCGCACTGACAGCACCGCGACCGCACAGCGCGACAACAAGCCGGCCGATGATACCGCGCTTCGCAGGCTTGTCGTGGCATCGATGCTCGACGTTGCGGTCCGGCAGGGCGAGCCTTTCGTCGCCCAACTGGCCGCGGCGAAATCGCTCGCGCCAAATCCGGATGCGCTAAAGCCGCTCGATGAGTTTGCGGCCTCGGGCGTGCCGCACGCGGCCGCTCTCGGCCGCGAACTGCTGACGCTGGTGCCAAAACTATCGCCGCCGGCGCAGGAGAATGCCACCACCGGCGCCGGTATCGTCGATCGCCTGCAGGCGGGCGCCGCTAAGCTGGTTCGCATCGAGCGTACCGATGCCGTCGGCAACGACCGCAGCGCCATCGTGGCGCGGGTCACGGCGGCTGCGCTCCGCAATGATTATGTCGAGGCGCGGCGCGAGTTGAATACGCTTGCGCCCGGCGATCGCGCCCCCGCCCAGGCATGGCTCGACAAGGCCAATGAGCGCGATGCGGCGCTCGCCAGCTCGCGTCAGTTCGCGACTGATGCCATGGCGGCGCTCGCCAAATCGGCGCAATAGGATTTCGATGTACCGGATCATTCTGTTTCTGCTGTTGATCGCGCTCGCAGCCGCGGGTGCGGCGTGGGTGGCCGAGCAGACCGGCGACGTCGCGCTGTCATGGAGCGGCTGGCGCGTCCATACCACGCTGCCGGTATTTGCACTGGCGCTCGGCGTTGCCATCGTCGCGGCGATGCTGGCGTGGAGCATGCTGCGCGCCTTGTGGCGCGTGCCGGAACGCCTTCGCCGCAACCGGCGCGAACGGCGCCGCGCCCGCGGCCGGCACGCCATCACCCACGGGCTGCTCGCGATCGGCCACGGCGATTCCACCGCCGCCCGCATGCATGCCGATGTCGCGCGCCGCCATGCCGCGGACGATCCACTGGCGCTGTTGCTGCACGCGCAGTCGGCGCAGCTCGAAGGCGATCGCGACGCCGCGCGGCAGGCGTTTCGCGCCATGGCCGAGCGCGAAGATACCAGGCTGTTGGGTTTGCGCGGACTGTTCATCGAAGCCCAGCGCGCCGACGATGCGGTTGCCGCGGTCGGAATCGCCGAGGAGGCGCTAAAACTTTCGCCGGCATCGACCTGGGCCTCGCATGCCGTGCTCGGATTTCGTTGCGCCAGGGGCGACTGGGGCGGCGCGCTCGCCATCCTCGACAACAATCTGGCCTCGGGCCTGATCGACAAGCCGGCCTATCGGCGTCAGCGCGGCGTGCTGTTGACGGCGCGCGCGCTGGAGCTGGAGACGGTCGACCGCGATCTCTCGCGCGAGACCGTGATGGAAGCGGTCAAGCTGGCGCCGACGTTGGTGCCGGCCGCAGTCCTCGCCGCCAAATATCAAAGCGAGGCGCACCAGACCCGGCGCGCGATGCGGATCGTGGAAGCGGCGTGGCTTAAGCATCCGCATCCCGATCTGGCGGACGCCTATGCCCATGTGAAGCTCGGCGATTCCGCGCGCCAGCGGCTGGTGCGGGTCGAGACCCTGGCGGCGAAAGCGCCGGGCCACCTCGAAAGCGCACTCGCGGTGGCGCGCGCGGCCATCGACGCCTCCGAATTTACCCGCGCGCGGGAGGCACTTGTGCCTTTCATCGCCGCGCCGACGCAACGCGTGGCGATGCTGATGGCGGAAATCGAACGCACCGAACATGGCGACAGCGGCAAGGCGCGGGGGTGGACCTTGCGCGCGGTGCGCGCGCTGCACGATCCGGTGTGGACCGCGGACGGCTATGTCAGCGATCGCTGGCGGCCAGTGTCGCCGGTGTCCGGCCGGCTCGACGCCTTCCAGTGGCAGAGGCCGCTTTCGGCGTTGCCGTCCGACAAGAGCGCCGCGATCGAATCTTCGCCTTTCGAGGAGGCGATGCTCGCCGCCCCTCCATCGCCGCGGCGCGGCGAAATATCGGGAAAGAATTTGGTCGAGCCGCCGCGGGAACGTGAGAGCGAGGTGTTCTCGCCGGCGGCGCAGGATAATTCTCCGGCAAATTCGACTGCTGTTGCATCTGCCATCGCGTCCTCATCGCCGCCGCCTACCGAAGCCGTTCCCGCCGCTGCGCCGCCATTGTTCCGGGCGCGGACGGATCTCCCGAAAGCGGCCGACAAGCCCGCCGCCTCCGCCATCCCGGCGGTGATCCCGATTGTCCGCCCGCCCGACGATCCCGGGATCGATGACGATGGGGAAGCCGATGAATTCGCCGAACGGATCGCCCCCGCGCAGGGTCAGGCCGGCGGTTGGCGCGGCTTTTTGTCCCGCTGGGGCGGGTGAATCGGCCCGTGGAGGCGTTTCTGTTGCAAAATCAGGCATTGCCCGATATCAGGTGCAGGCGTTTTGAGGCCTTGCCGAACGCAAAGCCCACAGCGTTTTCGAGCGAAGTGGGTTCGGTTCGCGTCAAGAAAACGCATCAAACGAGGACTCTGGTCCGCCGCAATAGCTCAGTTGGTAGAGCACGTCATTCGTAATGACGGGGTCACAGGTTCGAGTCCTGTTTGCGGCACCAGGCCTCCCTTTAACCCCACCATCGGCCGATCACCGCAACCTCGCGAAAGCGTGTTCGCGACGGACGGAATTTTACCGGCAAGTGTGAACCCGTTCACACCCGAATTCCGTCATAGCATTAGAAGTCGTTGCGTACCGTTTTATGGGAGGCCGCCATGCCCTCACCAGCCAATAACAGCCCAGCCAGCCGCCAGAGCTTTTGGCCGTCCATCGCTCGAATCTTCGTGATCGAGGTATTGCTTCTGCTGGCGCTGTCGGGCGCGGTCGTCGGCTATCTGAACTGGTCGTCTGAGGCCGCCTGGGCCGAATTTAACGCCGCCAGCAAAATGTCGGCGCATGAGCCAAAAGCTCCGGTCCAGACCGTCAAGAGCCATATGCCTTGCGATCGGAAAGCGTGAGCGCACAAGGGGCCGCCGCTCGCGCGATACGCTCGCGCGCAACGATGGTCTCAATCTATTGCGAAACCGTCTGAACCACGCTGCCCACGGAGCGCGTGCTTCCGACCGGCAGTTTCGTGTCCTTGACCATGGCCTCGTCATATTCGGGCAGGGTCGCGACCTGTGTTTTGGCCTTCATCAGCACGACCTTGTAGCCGCCGGCCTTCAGGCGGCGAAGCAAAGTGGGCATGGCTTCGGCGGTGTGCTTCTGGAAATCGTGCATCAGGATGATGCCCTTGCCCTGCTTGTCGAGCTTGGTCATGACGGTATTGACGATCTGGTCGGAATTCTTCGCCCGGAAGTCGAAGGAATCGAGATCGCACGAAAACATCGCGATGTTGCGCGAGCCGAGATAGGCCATCGCCGCGGGACCGTGTTGCAGTTCGGGAAAGCGAAAGAACGGCGACGGGGCTGCGCCCAGCGCCAGCTTGACCGCGCTGTAGCCCTTTTCGATCTCGTCCCTGGCGAGCTGCTCGGTCATCTTCTTCGAATTCAAATTGGCATGCGACCAGGTATGCGCGCCAACGGTGTGACCCGCCGCGGCCACCTGTTTGAGAATTTCCGGATGGTAGGTGGCATGCTTGCCGATCGGAAAGAACACCGCCTTGGTGCATTCATCACTGAGCGCCTTGAGCACGGCGGGCGTATTGGCCGGCCACGGGCCGTCATCGAAGGTCAGCACGACTTCCTTGTCGGTCAAAAAGTCGAACTGCTTGAAATGCTGAAAACCAAAGCCGGGCCCGCCGGTGGTGTCGATTTCCACCACGCGGGCAACCCCCAACGCATCCGGATTGGCGCACGCGGATTTCGGTGGCGGAGCAGGCGCGGCGGGAGCCTTGTCCGCAATGGCGCCGGTCGTCTCAACCTCGTCGCGGGGGGCAGCGGATTTGGCGGGGGCGGCTGGAAGCGGCGGGGCGTGCGCGGCGCTGACCGTCTGAGGGGCGGTCACACCGTGCGGGGACGCCGTCCAAAACCATACGCCGGCAATCACGGCAGCGGCCACGACACTCGCCAACATCAGACCCAACGCGTTACGCATGGTTACTCTTTCTCAAATACCACCGATAAAAATCTCGCTCGGTCATTTATGGGAAACAGGTGTTAACGCCGCACCAACGCCGGCCCGGTTCCCTTGGGTTCCCGTGGGCCCTTAGCGCGGGCTGTGCTTGAGTGACGGACGTCACACTTTGGCAACGGCGTGAGGGAGGTCACAGTCCGGTCCGCGCGGTTGAGGCACTCACAGCCATCAACAACACGCCGATCCGGCGAACCAACGGGAGCCACGCATAGCCGCGTCTCACCCGTACGATTCGCCAGGCCGGTTTGGTGCTGGCTGTCGCCGCCGCCGTCGCGGCGCTGTCGTCGGCCGCGAGCTTCGCCTTCACGGCCGAGGTGCAGCAGATCTGCACCAGCGACACGTTTGGCCTGCGTAGCTCCGGCCCAGCACGGTCGCTGCGCAGTGATCGGAACTGCAGCAAGGCTTTTCGGTAATTCGTCAAGTCGTGATATGCCCGGAACAAACCCGAGCCGTGACGACTTGTTTTTTTTGTACCGCTCGGAAAGCGGGTCCTAGAGCGTTTTCGAGCGAAGTGGATACCGGTTCGCGCTAGGAAAACGCGTCAAACCAAAAGATTAGAGCCTCGGTTCTGATTCAATCAGAACCGAACAGGCACTAGGTGAAGCAGGGCGTAATCAGATGTTCAGGGTTCTCTTGGTTTTTCCGCTTGTTCTGATGGCCTCAGAGGCGTGGGCGCAACAAGGCCACGACGCCTGTGCGCGCGACGTTTCGCGGTTTTGCCGGGCTCACATGAACGACGGCGATTCGGTCGTGCTGGCCTGCCTGAAGCAACACCGCTCGCGGATCAGCAAGGCCTGCGACAAGATCATGACGGAAAACGGACAATAGCGCTGTCGTCCCGGCCTTGAGCCGGGACGACGCGGGTAAATTGCCGAGCAAACTACGTGCTGCTGCCTGCCGCAGAAGCGACCGGCAAAACCTCGTGGGCGGCACGGTCGGGAGTGTCTTCCTTCCAGCGCACCGATCCGAACGGCCGCTCCAGCATGCGGCGGACACGCACCGGGTCGGGTCCGAGATGAAAGTCTATCGCGCGCTGGTGCAGCGCGCGTTCGGATTGCGTCGAGCGGTTGCGCTGGCGCAGATAATCATGCCAGGTCGGGCAATGATAGCGTTCGGTCCACAATTCCGGGTCGGCGATGTCGCGCGCGATCGACCAGCCATAGGCGCCATTGCGCTGTCGGCTGAGCTGCACCTCCTGCATGACATTGTGAAAGGCGCGGGCATTGTCCTGCGCGACCCGATATTCGATCTCGACCACCAGCGGCCCGCTGCGCGCGGTCAGCGACAGCCGCACCTCGGGATCGGCGAGCACTTCCGCATCCTCGTTGCGCGCGCCGACCCGCGGCATCTGCAGCCACAGGCCGAGCAGCGGCGAGGCCAGCATCAGGGCGGCGGACACCAATAGCGCGACCTCGACGCCGACCGCATCGGTCAGACGCCCCCAGCCCCAGCTTCCGATCGCGATGCCGCCGGCAATCGATGCCTGGAACGCCGCCAGCGAGCGGCCCGCCACCCAGCGCGGCGCGGAGAGCTGAACGCCGATGTTGAACAAGGCGACCGCGAGCATCCAGACCGCGCCCGCGACCACTAACGCTGCCGCCGTCAGCACCGGCTCACGGCTCAGCGCGACCGCCGCGATGGCACCGCCCATCGACAGAGCGCAGGCGCGGATCGCGGCTTCGCCGCTCATGCGCTTGCGCACCTCGGTGATATTGAGCGCGCCGATCACCGCGCCCATGCCGAAGGCGCCGAGCATAATGCCGTAGGTCTGCGCGCCGCCATGCAGCAGATCGCGCGCGACCAGCGGCATCAGCGCCGATACCGAGCCGCCGATCACGCCGGTCACAAAGGTGCGCGTCAGCACGATCTTGATCGAGGGTGAATTGGCGATGTAGCGCACGCCCGAGACGATGGCGCGGTTCAGGCGTTCTCGGGGGAGCCGCGACGGTTCGCTGGTGCGGCGCCAGAGAAACAGCACGACCAGCAGCGGAAGATAGAGCACCGCATTGGCGGCGAAGGCCGCGACCGCGCCAGCGGCGGCGACGACGATGCCGCCGATTGCGGGGCCAAAACTTCGCGCGATGTTGTAACTGATGCCGTTCAGCGCGACTGCCGAAGGGAGCGTTTCCGCCGGCACCTGCTCAGTGACCGAGGATTGCCAGGCCGGGCCGAACAGCGCCATGCCGCAGCCGACGACGAAACAGAACGCCAGCAGGATTTGCGGCGTGACCATATCAAACCATGCCAACACGGTGAGCGCGGTTGCGCCTGACAGCGCGATCACCAGCGACACCAGCGCCACGATGCGGCGGTCATACATGTCGGCGATGGCGCCGGCCGGCATCGAGATCAGCATCACCGGCAGCATCAGCGCCGTCTGTACCAGCGCGACCTTGTCGGCGGACGACGTCATCTGGGTCATGGCCCAGGCCGCGCCGACCGCCTGGATCAACAGACCGAGATTGGAGAGCAGACTTGCCAGCCAGATCCGCCTGAACGTGGCATGCCGCAGCGGAGCTGCGACGCCGTCGGCGGCAAACATCGAGCGTTCTGGCTGTCGGGTCATGGCCTGTTCCGTTGACGCCGCTGACGGCCGGCGTGATTTCCTGACGATCCGCAGTGATGCCCGCGAATGTGAGGCGCTGTCCAGTGGTCGGGCCGCGGACAGCGGGGGTTGAGCGCCAAAATACCGAAAATCGCGCTGGCGTCACAAATGAACCGATCCCGGCCCCTTTCGGCCGGTAAAGGAGGCACGGGGCGCCTTCATGGCGTCTGGATTTTGGAACTGGTATGAACATATTAGTAGCCGGCATGAGCCGACGGGTCGCGCGAATGCGCGCCCGATGACAGGCGCCGCGGCATGCGGGGTACTTTGAAAATCCGCCCCGGATATCGTTTCGCTCGTCCGGGCAACCAGCGCGAGGTTTTAGATGAGCATAGCCGAAGCCTGGGACATACCGGCCCCGCGCCCTGCACTGGTCCCTCCCAGTCCGCCGCGCGCACCCGAATCCATGACCACTCTGGCGCGGTTGGCGGCGATGCGCGAGAGCGCGATCGGAACCTGGGGCCAGCGCGCCTATGAAGAGGACATCATCCAGGGCCGCTTCTTCTGGCGCTCCAGCTTTATTCTGAACACGCCGGATGCGATCCGGCACGTGCTGGTCGACAATTACGAGAACTACCAGCGAACGCCGGCCTCGATCCGGGTGTTGCGCCCGATGCTCGGCGAAGGCCTGCTGATCGCCGAGGGCCGCGCCTGGAAATACCAGCGGCGAACACTGGCGCCGGCCTTTACGCCGCGCGCGGTCTCTACCCTTGTTCCGCACATGATCGCGGTGACGGATGAGACGATCGCGAAGCTGCAAGCGGTGAGCGGCGCCGCCGTCGATCTGCGCGAAGCGATGCAGCGGATGACGCTCGAGATTGCCGGGCGCACCATGTTCTCGTTCGGGATGGACCGCCACGGCGCGACCTTGCGCGACTTCGTGGTCGAATATGGCGAGCGGCTGGCACGCCCGCATCTGCTCGATCTGGCGTTGCCGCTGGGCTGGCCGAGCCCGCAGGATTTTTCCCGCGCGCGTTTCCGCAAACGATGGACACGCTTTGTCGGCATGCTGATGGCGGAGCGTCGCGCCGCGGGCAAGAACGAGGGCGCGCCTGCGCGCGATCTGTTCGATTTGATGGACGCCGCACGCGATCCCGAAACCGGCGAAGCCTTCACCGATGAGCAGCTCGGCGATCAGGTCGCGACCATGATTCTCGCCGGCCACGAGACCACCGCTACCGCGCTGTTCTGGTCGCTCTATTTGCTCGCGCTCGATCCCGCGACCCAGGAGCAATTGGCGGACGAAGTGCGCGAGGCGACCGCCAACGGCGCGCTCGATCTCGAACGGCTGAAATTCACCCGCGCGGTGGTCGATGAAACCATGCGACTCTATCCACCGGCGTTTCTGATCGCACGTGCTTCCGCAGCTCCCGACGCGGTCGCAGGGATTCCGATCCGCAAGAACGATGTGGTCCTGATTGCGCCGTGGCTGTTACATCGCCACGAAAAACTCTGGCGCGATCCGAACGCATTCATCCCCCAGCGTTTCATGGCGCCGGCGCCGCCGCCCGACCGCTTTGCCTATCTGCCGTTCGGAGTTGGGGCGCGGGTCTGCGTCGGCGCGCATTTCGCGCTGGTGGAGGCCACCTTGGCGCTCGCCAAGATCATTGGTGCGTTCCGCGTCACGCTTCTGGACAAGGAGCCGGTGATGCCCATCGGCGTGGTAACGACGCAGCCCGACCGCTCGCCGATGTTTCGCATCGCGGCGCGCTAACGGGGGATTGTCCGGGGGCACCTGCAATCCCATCTATGCTGAGGTCATGAGCGAGATACAGGCCCAGTTTTCAGTTCTGAAGCAGACTGCCGATCCGGCCGTCGCGGACGCCATAGCTCGGCTCATCGACAAGGGCGAAGACCACGAGCTCAATCGAATCAATGTCCTGGACTTTTCCAGGCGCGGCGGGTTCGACGAAGAGCGGGTGATTTCCGGCTTCCTGCATGCCTCGCGGCTCGGCCTGTTCGATCTCACCTGGAACGTGCTCTGCCCCGGCTGCAGCGGGGTGCTCGATGCCCACGACACGCTGAAATCACTGCGCCCCGACGACTACCACTGCGGACTATGCTCCTGCGGCTATGAACCTTCGGTCGACGAACAGGTCGAGGTTGCCTTTACCGTCAGTCCCAAGATCAGGCGCATTGCCGCGCACGATCCCAACACGCTGCCGCTGTGGGAATATTACAAACAGGTGTTCTGGAGTTCGGGCATCGATCTCGACAGGGATTCCTTTGCCTCGCTGACCGAGGAGGTGACGCTCGACGCGCTCGAGCTGCCCGCCGGCGAACGGGCGGTGCTGTCGCTGCAGCTCCCGCCGCAATTTATCATCGCTTTTGAGCCGGTGACGCATTCGGCGCATTTCATCGACGTTCAGGGCGAACCGACCAGGGAACGGCAGCAGCTCGCATTGCTCTACAACAAGGCGCATCCGCCGACCGGCTCCATCACCTTGCGTCCGGGCCCGTTGCGGCTCTCGCTCGACAATCAGGCCGGCGTGCGGACGCTGCCCACCGTCTTTATCGCGGCCGACGCTCTCCACGGCCTGCTCGGCAAGCGCCGGCCGTTCCTCACCGCCAAGCGGATGCTGTCCAACCAGACCTTCCGCGACGTCTTCAAGGCCGACAATCTCAACATTGATCAACGCCTCAAGATTACTTCACTCACCTTCCTGTTCACCGATCTCAAAGGCTCGACCGCGCTCTACGAGCGCGTTGGCGATCTCGCCGCATTCGACCTGGTACGCGCGCATTTCCATGCGCTGCTGGAAATTATCTCGTCCGAGAAGGGTGCCGTCGTGAAGACGATCGGCGATGCCGTCATGGCGACCTTCATCAAGCCCGAACACGCGATTGTCGCGGGAATGCGGATGCGCGCGGCGATGGATGCGCTTAATGCCGAGCGCGGTACCAATGATCTGGTGGTCAAGATCGGCATTCACGAGGGGCCGTGCCTCGCGGTCATGCTCAATGAGCGGCAGGATTATTTCGGCCAGACCGTCAACATCGCAGCCCGGGTCCAGGGCCTTTCGACGTCGCAGGCGATGCACGTCACCGGGCCGGTGATCGATGCGCCGGCGGTGGCTGCCATCCTGGAGAAGGCGGCGATCGCGCCGATCCAGAAGCAGGCGGCGCTGCGCGGCATCGCCGACAAGATGCTGGTTTACGAGATACCCTGAGATTGCCGATTGGTAATGCGGATGCGTCATCGGCGCGGATTGCGCGCGCCGAATTTCCGGCCCATATATTGACGGTAGGCCGCTGCAGCGGCCACGCGATCACTCTATTCGGCAGGAAATAATGCTCGACGGACTCCGCCAATTCATCGCCGATGTAGTTGCTCCGACCGCGCAGGAGCACCGGACGTTTGACGATACCGGGTATCGCCTGGCCGCAACTGCGTTGCTGATTCACGTCATTTCGCTCGACGGCGAACCAACCGAGGTTGAAAGGCGCAAACTTCATAGCCTGATCGAAAGCCGCTTCGGGCTTGATCGCGGAACCGCGGACCAACTGATCGCGTCTGCGACGCTGGTCGAGGGCGAGGCGGTCGATCTCTATCATTTCACCAGCGTCATCATGCGTTCGGTGGACGAGGCAGGCCGATTGCGCATCGTCGAAATGATGTGGGAGCTGGTCTACGCCGACGGCCAGGTCAGCGAGTTCGAGGATAATGTGGTCTGGCGTGCCGCCGACCTGCTCGGGGTGTCGTCCCGCGACCGGCTCGATCTCAAGCACCGTGTCGCCGCCGGGCAGTCCGTGCCGGAGGTGGGCAACTAGGACGTCGCGGGCGCGGCCTCCTGGCAGGCCATGGCTCGCCGCTCCTCGCTGCCCCCCAAACCGCGGCGCCGCAGATGACGAAATTTCCAATCAACCTGACCATGTGGCGTTGCAGCGGAACATTTTGTTTCCAAACGTTGCTGTTTCAATTCTGCACGATTATGGGTCTCTTGTTGCCGAAATGCTTGCAGGCGGCTTGCATCCCGCCTAAGGCCTGTGCTCTCGTCGATGGGGTGGCTGTATACCGTGTATTTTTTGCGAGCATTTAATCGTGACTGAGCGGGTGACGTTGATTACCGGTGCCTCGGCTGGGATAGGCACCGAACTGGCGCGTGTTTTCGCGGCCAATGGCCATCGTGTAGCTCTGGTGGCGCGCCGCGTGGATCGTCTCACCGCGTTGGCGGCCGAAATCGCCGCTGCCGGGGGTATCGCTCCGATCGTGATTGGCTGCGATCTCGCGCAACCCGATGCCGGTGACAAGATTGCCGCCGCCCTGGCCGCCGCAGGGGTGGAGGTCGAATTTGTCGTCAACAACGCAGGCTTCGGCTTGTTCGGTAATGCGATCGAGCTGGACCGCGCGGAGCAGCTTGGCATCCTCGCGGTCAACATCCGAGCGATGACCGATCTCTCATTGCGGTTTTCCGATCATCTGGTCCGGCACCGCGGCGGCATCCTCAATGTTGGATCGATTGCGGGCTTCCTGCCGGGGCCGGGAATGGCCGTGTATTACGCTTCCAAAGCCTATGTATTGTCGTTCACGGAAGCGCTGCGCGGGGAGCTTGGTCCCCGTGGCGTGCGCGTGACCGTGCTTTGTCCCGGTCCGGTGCCGACGGAATTTCAGGCGCGGGCGGGGTTCGAACCCGGATTTGATTCCGCTGTCCTCAATGTTTCCGCCGCCGATGTCGCGAAGGCCGGATATCGCGGGCTGATGGCCAATCGGCGGGCGGTGCTGCCTGGCTTCGGCATCAAGGTCGTGCCGCTATTGCTGCGGATATTTCCGCGCGGGTTCATCCTGGCGGCTGTCGCCCGCTTCCAGCTGCGAAAGCGCTGATCGGCGTATCTGCAAGCGGGAGAGGGAGCGCACTAGCGTCGTCGCCAAAAAATTCGATCTAATCAATTACCCGTCGCGCAGGGATGGACATGACCGGTGATGAATTCGCGCAGCTATTGAACGACTTCACGCGCTCGGCGGAATCCGGCGACGGCGCGCGCTTTGCGCGGCATTTCACGCTGGACGCGATCTACTACGACTACATCTACGGCGCCCATCGGGGCCGCGCCGATATCGCGCATATGATGGCCGAGCTGTTTCATCGCGACGCCGCCGACTATCGATGGGAGATGTTCGATCCCGTCTGCGACGGCGAGCAAGGTTATGCGTGGTCGCTGTCGAGCTTCACCTCGAAAATTCCGCAGTTCGAAGGCCGCCGGGTGGTGATCGACGGCATCAGCCGGTTCATCCTGCGCGACGGCCTGATCGCCGAGTACCGTGAGTCCGTCAATGGCGGCGTGGCGATGGTGCAGCTCGGTGTTGAGCCCGACCGCATGACAAAAATTTTTCGGCGTTGGACCGGATGGCTGAACGAGCGGCCGGAAACACGGGACTATCTGGCGCGGGCGAGGGGATCGCGCCGAGAGGGCGCCGAGGGTTTCTAAATAACAAAAGTCATAAGCAGAGCGCCCGTCTTCGCCCTTCGGGCTACGACGAGGCAGCCTTCGCCACGATAAGGCTTGCCTAGCCGAAGCAGGCGTAGCCGCTTGCCTAGCCGAAGCAGGCGTAGCCTGCGAAGGCTGGTGGAGCCAGGCGGGATCGAACCGCCGACCTCGTCATTGCGAACGACGCGCTCTCCCAGCTGAGCTATGGCCCCTTCGCGGCCGCCTCGACGTGAGGATGACGGCCAACAATCGCCGTCATTTACAATCCGCGCCAAGGCCAAGTCAAGAACAGCGAAAATCGCGGTTTTCCGGGGCTTTTGAGCGGAACTTCCCTTGTTTGCGAAGGGGGGAACCGATATTTAGCAGTTGGTCGAATTCACGACCTCCCTTGCGAGCAAGCCCCCCATGCGTGCCGTTCTCGACATCGTTCTCATCGTTCTGGATCTCTATGTCTGGCTGCTGATTGCGTCCGCCATCCTGTCCTGGCTGATCGCCTTCAATGTCGTGAACACGCGCAACCAGTTTGTGGCGGCGGTGGCGGAATTCCTGTACCGGATCACCGAGCCGCTGTTGGCGCCGATCCGCTCGTTCATGCCGAACCTGGGCGGGCTCGATATCTCGCCGATCATCCTGATCCTGATCATCCTGTTCATTCAGCGGGTGATCACCTACTACATCTACCCGAGCGTTTTCTGATCGAGTGGCTGATCCCTGGCGTTATTCCACCCACGGCGTCAGTGTCGCGCTACGGGTGACCCCGCGCGGCGGCCGCGACGACATCGACGGGGTTGAAACGCTTGCCAATGGCCGTAGCGTGGTCAAGGAGCGGGTGCGCGCCATCGCTGAGGGCGGCGAAGCCAATCGCGCGGTGATGGAGCTTTTGGCAAAGGCGCTCGGCGTGCCGAAGGCCAAAGTGCGGATTTTGTCCGGCGCGACGTCGCGCCTCAAGCAGGTTGCCGTCGACGGCGATCCGGCCAAGCTCGGCGAGGCCTTGCGAAGGCTGACCGCGGCGAAGCCGGACTAGTTTATTGTTTGAGCATGATCTTTTCGGAAAACCGGTATCCACTTTTCCGGATCATGCTCTAATCAAGGGATCAGGCAAAGGACCAAGGCAAGGGCAAGGGACAAGGATTGAGATGACGGCCCGGATCATCGATGGAAAACGTATCGCTGCCGAGCTTCGCGCCCGCGTCGCCGATGAGGTCGCGCGGGTGCAGCGGGAGAACGGGTTCACGCCCGGGCTTGCGGTGGTATTGGTCGGCAGCGATCCCGCCAGCCAGGTTTATGTCCGCAGCAAGCACAAGCAGACGCAGGAGGCCGGCATGGCGTCGTTCGAGCATGTGCTGCCGGCTGATGTGGCGCAAAGCGATCTGCTGGCGCTGTTCGCGCGGCTCAATCGCGATCCGCTGGTGCACGGCATTCTGGTGCAACTGCCGCTGCCCAAATCGCTTGACACCGAAGCCGTCATCAACGCCATCGATCCCGCCAAGGATGTCGATGGGCTGCATCCGAACAATGCCGGGCGGCTTGCCGGCGGATTTGCGGCGCTGTCGCCGTGCACGCCGCTCGGCTGCATCATGCTGACCAAGAGCGTGCATGGCTCGCTCGAGGGCATGAATGCGATCGTGATCGGCCGTTCCAATCTGGTCGGCCGTCCGCTGCTGCAATTGCTGCTCAACGAGAACGCCACGGTGACATCAGCGCATTCGCGCTCGCGCGAACTCAAGCAATTATGCGCCCGCGCCGATCTGGTTTATGCCGCGGTGGGAAAGGCGGAAATGGTGCGCGGCGACTGGATCAAGCCGGGCGCCGCTGTCATCGATGTCGGCATCAACCGGCTGCCTGCCGCCGACGGCAAAACCCGTCTGGTCGGCGATGTCGCCTTTGCCGAAGTGTCGCAAGTTGCCGGCGCGATCACGCCGGTGCCCGGCGGCGTCGGCCCGATGACGGTGGCTTGTCTGTTGGTCAACACGCTGAGGGCGGCGTGCGCGATTCACGGATTGCCGAAGCCTGCGGTGTAAGCGGACACGTGTCCCGGGCGCGGTGCAGCGTTCTTCACGCTGCTCCGCAGAACCGGGACCTACCAATACGATGCGTGGACCCCGGATCAGCAGCGCACCACGCCGCAAGGCATAGCGCGTCGAAGACGCGCGTAAACGCGCTGATGGCGCTGCGCTGCATCCGGGGAACGCCTCCGATGCTGACCTGGATTATCCAACCTTTCCCTTCGCCCGGGCTATCCCTTCCACGATCAATTGGTGGGCGTCTTCGGCGCCGCCCCAGCGCAATACTTTCACCCATTTTCCGGGCTCGAGATCCTTGTAGTGCTCGAAGAAATGCTGGATCTGCTGCAGCGTGATGTCGGGCAGGTCGCTGTAGGTCCTCACCTTGTCGTAGCGCTGGGTCAGCTTCGACGACGGCACCGCGATGATCTTCTCGTCGCCGCCGGCCTCGTCCTCCATCAAGAGCACGCCGACCGGCCGCACGCTCATCACGGCGCCCGGGACGATCGCGCGGGTATTGGCGACCAGCACGTCGCAGGGATCGCCGTCGTTCGAGAGCGTGTGTGGAATGAACCCGTAATTGCCGGGATAGCGCATGGCGGTATAAAGAAACCGGTCGACGACAAGCGTGCCGGCCTCCTTGTTCAACTCATATTTGATCGGCTCACCACCGACCGGCACTTCGATGATGACGTTGACCTCACGCGGCGGATCGATCCCGATCGAGATGGCGTCAACGCGCATGGATGGCTCCCAAGGCTTTGGAGTTGAAGGGCTATGGAGTTAAGTCCGCCACAGCGGCGCGGCGGGCTCTTTGATTCCGAGGCGGCTTCTTTTTGCGAATCGGCGTCAGGCAGCGCGCCGATCGCGGTGACCGGATCGGACGTTGGTCGAATTCGCAGGACTCAATTGGTCCAGGCGAAGGCAACCTTGTCGAGCGACTTGGGCCCGAATTTCTCCGAAGAGCGCGCCACCATGCGGCCGCCCAGCGCACGGTAAAACTCCGTCGCGGGATCGTTATCGGAGAGCGCCCAGACCACCATGCTCTTCAGGCCGCTCTGCAAAAGGTCACGCCGGGCCGCGGTGAACAGCCGGCGGCCGAAGCCGAGACCCTGAAATTCCGGCCGCAAATAAAGCTCGTAGATCTCGCCTTCGAAATGCAGGCTGCGGGCGCGGTTGCGGCCGTAATTGGCATAGCCGGCGACCTTGTCGCCGAAAATCAGCACGCTGACGCGGCTGCCCTTGCGAATCGCGCTGTCCCACCATTGCGGGCCGCGGCGGTTGATCAGCTTCTCGAGCTCGGCGCCGGGAATGATGCCCTGATACGCTGAGCGCCAGGCTTCGTCATGGGTAGACGCTACCGCGGCCGCGTCCGCAGCTTTGGCCGGTCGAACCTCGATCAGGGTTGTGCTCATGCGCCCAATCAAAGCAAGTCGGCGCGTCGGCTTCAAGGTCTATCGTTAATTATCAGTTAACCTGTGGATTTTCGGCATCACTTGGCTTCCCCGGCTGTATCGAAAGTGGACAGAGTGGTGCCTTAAGGCGCATTTGGCCGATGGCTGGCAGGATTCTGGCGGGGGTTGCCGGGCCGATCAGGGCTGTTGCCGAACTCGTCTTCACCAAAAAATGCTCAGGATGTGATTCGCCGTGGGTATGCTGTTGGCCGATCTCGAAATCCCCTCCCACCGTCGTACGGGTAAGCCCATGCCATCGTTCAAGGCGCTTTTCGCTGTGGTCGTGCTCGGGGCGGTCTGGATGCAGACCGCGACCGCACAAGAGCGATTCGGCCCGCAGGGGCCGGAGGGAGAGCCAAATCGCGAGCAGCAATGGCTGGTGCCGTCACCCGATCCGGACACCGCGGCCCACGCCGTCTTGTTTCGTCCGCCTGGCGAGGGACCGTTTCGCCTGGCGCTGATTGCGCATGCCTCGGTCCAGAATGTTCTGCTTCGCGCGCAAATGCCGCAGCCGGAATACCGCGCGCTGGCGTCATGGCTGGTGGCGCGGGGCTTTGCCGTGCTGGTGCCGGAGCGCCCGGGCCATGGCAAGACAGGCGGAAGATATCTCGAGGACCAGCGCGGCTGCGACGAGGCCGACTATGCCCATGCGGGGCGCGTCACCGCCGAGGAGATATCGGCGGCGCTGACCTATCTGCGCGAGCAATCCTTCGTCCGGCAGGATGGCGTGGTCATTCTCGGGCACTCGGCCGGTGGCTGGGGTGCGCTCGCGCTCGCCGGGGCTGATCCGGCCGTGGTCGGCACCATCGTCGTATTCGCAGCCGGCCGTGGCGGCCATGCCAACGACTTCCCCAATCAGGTCTGCGCGCCGCACACGCTGATCGCCTCGGCGGCCGAATTCGGCCAAGGTGCCCGGGTGCCCGTGACCTGGTTGGTCGCGGCCAATGACAGCTATTTCTCGCCGGATCTTTCGAAAAAACTGGCCGACGCGTTCCGCCGCGGAGGTGGAAAAGCCGATGTTCGTCTGCTGGCGGCATACGGCAGCGAGGGTCATTGGCTGGCGGAAACGGAGGCTGGCGTCAAAATCGCCGGAGCAGAGCTGGATCGCGCGCTGAAGTCGCCTGGCGCGACCAAGAAGCGATGACGCTCTATTTCATCATCAAATATCTGCACGTGCTCGGCGCGATCGTCATTCTCGGCACCGGTACAGGCATCGCCTTTTTCATGCTGATGGCTCACCGCAGCTGCGATGTGGCGTTCATCGCCCGCACCGGCGCCACGGTCGTGATCGCCGATATGGTGTTCACGCTGAGCGCGGTGGTCCTGCAACCGCTCAGCGGCGGATTGTTGATGGCGCTGTCTTCGACCGGGGTGACCGAGCGCTGGCTTATGACTTCGCTTGGCCTTTACGCGGTCGCCGGTCTTTTTTGGATTCCGGTGGTCTTCATGCAAATGGAAATGCGCGATTTGGCGCGTGCGGCCGTGGCCGAGAGCCAGCCGTTGCCGCCGCGTTATTACGCGCTGTTTCGCCGCTGGTGCATGTTCGGAATTCCCGGATTCGGTTCGGTCATGATCATCCTCTGGCTGATGATCGCCAAGCCGGTGTTTTAGGATGTGCATGGCTGAGACAAAGAAGATCCTGGTGCTGGGGGCCTCCGGCCTGATCGGGCGGCATGTCACCGACGATCTGCGTTCGCGCGGCTTTGCGGCGATCGGGGTCGCACGGCGGTTCTCGCCGTCGCAGAGGAAGAGCGCGCTCGATCTTGAGCTGCCGCTGCTGGCGCTGGATTCGACCGCGCTGGCGCGGCTGATCGCCGATCATGGCATTGATGTCGTCGTCAATTGCATAGGGCTGCTGCAGGATGGCCCCGGCGGCGACGTCGCTGCCGTGCACGGCGATTTCGTCGTGCGGTTGCTGCGGGCGATCCGCGGTTGCGGCCGCCCCATCCGGCTCGTGCATATCTCGATCCCGGGCGCGGCGACTGAGGACCGCACCGCGTTCAGCGCGACCAAACGCGAAGCCGAACGGCTGATCGCCGCTTCCGACGTGGCTTACGCGATCCTGCGGCCGGGTTTTGTCATCGCGCCGTCGGCCTATGGCGGCAGCGCCATGGTGCGCGCGCTGGCGGCGCTTCCGTTGCAGCTTCCCGCGACCGAAGCCTCAAAGCCGTTCCAGCCGGTGATGGTCGAGGACATCTCCGCCACCATTGCCTGGCTTGCCGCCTGCGATATCGGGGACAAACGCGTGGACGCCGTGGTCTGGGATCTGATGCAGCCGCAGCCGATCACACTCGGCCGCGTGATCGAACTGTTTCGCCGCTCGCTCGGAACCAGCGATGATCCGCGCGTCACCTTGCCGGCCTTCATGCTCGATCTCGGCGCGCGACTGGGCGATCTCGCGAGCTGGCTTGGCTGGATGCCGCCGATTCGCAGCACCGCGATCGCCGAATTGCGCCGCGGCGTGCGCGGCGACCCGTCGCCATGGATGGCGGCAACCGGCATTGTGCCAACGGCCGCAGGCGAAGTCGTGGGATCGCGCGGGGCGACCATCCAGGACAAATGGTTTGCCCGGCTTTACCTGGTCAAGGCGCTGGTGATCGCGAGCCTTGTGGTGTTCTGGACCGTCTCGGGCTGCATCGCCTTGTTTGTCTCCTACAATGCCGCCGCCGATATCCTGCGGTCGCACGCCTTTCCGCCGGCGCTGGTCGCGCCCGTCACGGTGCTCACCAGCCTCATGGACATGGCGATCGGCATATTGATTGCCTTCCGCCGCACCTCGGCCGCCGGATTGATCGCAGGCATCGTCGTTTCGTTCGGTTATATGCTGGGGGCGGCGATCCTGACGCCGGATCTGTGGATCGAGCCGCTCGGCGCGCTGGTCAAGACCGGACCGGCCGTAGTGCTGATGCTGGTCGCGCTGCTGACGCTGGATAACAGGTGATCCGATTCGAAGCCTGCCTTCGGGCTTGACCCGAGGGTGGATACAGGCTCGCGTCAAGAAAACGGGTCAAGATAAGAGGCGCTATGAACACATGGCCCGACGATGATGTGATCCTCTATGACGGCGTCTGCGTGTTCTGCTCGCGCTGGATCCGCTTCATCGCGGCGCGCGACAAGGACAGGCGCTTTCGCTTCACCGCGATCCAGTCCGGCTATGGTACACGTCTCGCACTGGCGTTCGGCATCGACCCGAAAGACCCCGACACCAATGCCGTCATTCATGGCGGCATCGCCAGTTTCAAATCCGACGCGGCGCTGACCGTGCTGAGCCATCTGCCGGGTTGGGGCTGGGTGCGGGCGTTGCGTGCGGTGCCAAAGCCGCTCCGCGACGCCGTCTATGATCTCGTCGCGCGCAACCGCTACCGGATATTCGGGAAATATCAGGAGTGCTTCGTGCCGGATGCGGGGTTCAGGGACCGGGTGATGGAGTAGCACGAGCCGTCATTGCGAGGAGCGAAGCGACGAAGCAATCCATATGCCACGACGAAGGCATGGATTGTTTCGCGGAGCCTGTCATTGGGCGGCGCTTTGCGCCGGCCCGTTGGCTTGCAATGTTAGTCGTTCGCCAAGGCCCCCATCACTTCCCCCGCCGCCCTCTCCCCTGAATCCCGCGCGCCGTGCGCGGTGGAGAAAAAGTTCGGCGAGGTCGCTTCGCCCGCGAAGAACAGGCGGCCGTCGACGGGCGCGGCAAGCACGGCGCGCATCCCGGCGTGGCCGGGCAGGGCGTGCGAATAGGAGCCGCGCGCGAACGGGTCCTGCGCCCAGCGCGATTCGGCAAGCGGCTTCAACCGGCGGCGGAAATCCGAGCCGAGCAGGCCTGCGATCTCGTCGATGCTGTGGGCCGCGATCGCGCCGTCGCCCGCATCTTCCAGCGCTTGCGCAAAGCGTCCGCCGAAAAAGCCTTCAATACAGGGCTGGCCGAAAGGGCGCAGATGGTAGGTGCCCATCTCGGTGCGCATGGTGGCGGCCCGCAGATTGCCTTCGCTGGGTAAATCCTCCGGCTGCTCCAGCGCCAGCACCACCTTGTCGGCAACGCCGAGCGGCAGTCCGCGCGCGGCGTCCACTTTGGAGGGGAGTGCCGGGTGAAACCGAATCGATTCGTCAGCGATCAGATTGGTCGGCACCGTGATGATCGCCTGGCTCGCCGTCAGCGTGCCGCGCGATGTCGCGATCCGTAGGCGGGGCCCTGAGTGATCGATCAGCGTGACATTGCAATGGAATGCCAACGGCAGCGAAGCCCCATAAGCCGCCATCAGCGCGCCATAGCCGCGGCGCACCCGCCAGTTGATATTGGTGTCCTCATAGGCGTCCATGTCCAGGATGGAGACCCGGTCGAGCTCGCAGCCATTCACGTAGGTCGAGATCGCGTCGATCATCGGGTTCCAGCGATTGCCGGGCTCGAGATAGAGATTGGCAGGGCTGTCGCGGCCGACTTTCGCGGCTTGCTCGGCGCGGTCATAGAAGGCCTCGAGCGCGCGGATGAAATCGTCGCGCTCTGGTTGTAGAAACGCCTTGCCAAAGGCGCGCTCGCGCCAGGGCGGCAGCGTCTTGTTGATCTCGAACTTCAGTTGCTCGGCGATGGCGACGAATGAATTCTTGTCCGCCGAATGCAGCCAGCCGCAGCCGACGTCGAAGGTGACGTCAGGTGACGCCATGATGGTGTGGCCGCGTCCGCCCACGCGGCCACGCGCTTCCAAGACGATCAGCGAAAGGCCGGAGCTCTCCAACGCCCGCGCCGCGCCAAGACCTGCGGCACCCGCACCGACAATGGCGACATCGACTTCGGAGGGGAGGGACATGAATTATCTCAAATCGTCATTCCGGGATGCGCGTAGCGCAGGCCCGGAATCCATACTCCCGATGGTGGTTATGGATTCCGGGCTCGCGTCTTCGACGCGCCCCGGAATGACCATCAATATTGAAGCAACGGCGCCAAGCCAATAGGCGCTACGCCACCGCCTGCTTGGCCTTTTCGGCGCGCTTGCGGTCGTTGGCGTCGAGGAACTTCTTGCGCAGCCGGATCGACTTCGGCGTCACTTCGACCAGCTCGTCGTCCTCGATATAGGCCAGCGCCTTTTCCAACGTCATCTTGATCGGGGGCGTCAGGCGCACCGCTTCGTCCTTCGAGGTGGTGCGGATGTTGGTGAGCTGCTTGCCCTTCAAAACATTGATCTCGAGATCATTGTCGCGGGTGTGCTCGCCGACGATCATGCCCTTGTAGACCTTCCAGCCGGGCTCGATCATCATCGGGCCGCGGTCCTCCAGCTTGAACATCGCGTAGGCCACCGCCTCGCCCTGATCGTTGGAGATCAAGACGCCGTTGCGCCGGCCCTGGATGTCGCCTTTATAGGACGCGTAGCCGTGGAACAGGCGGTTCATGATCGCGGTGCCGCGGGTGTCGGTCAAGAGCTCGCCCTGGTAGCCGATCAGGCCGCGGGTCGGCGCGTAGAACACCAGCCGCAAACGATGGCCGCCTGAGGGGCGCATCTCGATCATCTCGGCCTTGCGTTCGCTCATCTTTTGCACGACGACGCCGGAATGCACTTCGTCGACGTCGATCACGACTTCTTCGATCGGCTCCTGCCACTCGGCGGTCACTTCGTCCTTCCTGAGAACGACGCGCGGCCGCGACACGCTGAGCTCAAAGCCTTCGCGGCGCATGGTCTCGATCAGGATCGCGAGCTGCAATTCGCCGCGGCCCGAGACTTCCATGGAATCCTTGTCGGCGGCTTCGGTCACGCGCAGCGCGACGTTGCCTTCGGCTTCGCGCAGCAGGCGGTCGCGGATCATGCGGCTGGTCACCTTGTCGCCTTCGGTGCCGGCGAGCGGGGAGTTGTTGACGATGAACGACATCGACACCGTCGGCGGATCGATCGGCTGTGCCTTCAGCGGCGTATCGATGGAAGGGTCGCAGAAGGTGTCGGCCACGGTGCCCTTGGTAAGGCCGGCAATGGCGACGATGTCGCCGGCTTCGGCTTCTTCCAGCGGGGTGCGCTCGATGCCGCGGAACGCGATGATTTTCGTGATGCGTCCCTGTTCGATCAGCTTGCCGTCGCCGCCCAGCACCTTGACGGCCTGGTTCGGCTTGATGCTGCCTGAGGTGATGCGGCCGGTGATGATGCGGCCGAGATAGGGATTGGCCTCGAGAATGGTGCCGATCATGCGGAACGGCCCTTCCTCGACGGTCGGGGCTGCGACGTGGCGCAGGATCAGGTCGAACAGCGGCTGCATGCCGGCGTCCTTCGGACCTTCGGGGCTTTCCGCCATCCAGCCCTGCTTGGCCGAACCGTAGAGAATCGGGAAATCGAGCTGCTCCTCGCTGGCGTCCAGTGCCGCGAACAGATCGAACACCTCGTTGATCACTTCCGTGGGCCGCGCATCCGGCCGGTCGACCTTGTTGATGACGACGATCGGCTTCAACCCGACCTTGAGCGCCTTCGACACCACGAATTTGGTCTGCGGCAAGGGGCCTTCGGCGGCATCCACCAGCACCAGCGCGCCATCCACCATGTTCAAGATGCGCTCGACCTCGCCGCCGAAATCGGCGTGGCCCGGCGTATCGACAATGTTGATGCGGGTGTCCTTCCACTGTACCGAAGCTGCCTTGGCCAAAATGGTGATGCCGCGCTCGCGCTCCAGATCGTTGGAATCCATCGCGCGCTCGACCACGCGCTGGTTTTCACGATAGGTGCCGGACTGCTGCAGCAGGCGATCGACCAGCGTGGTCTTGCCGTGGTCGACGTGGGCGATAATGGCGACGTTACGGAGTTGCATAGCTCTCTTCTGCACTAGACAATGGGAAGCGCGATCTCACCGGAAAACCGGGACCCATTTTTCCGGATCACGCTCAAAAACGCTGGAGACTGGTGCCTCGCTTCCGAAGTTCGAGAACCCTTGCGGCTCCACTTACGCGAACTTCGGAAACAAAAGGGCACTAGCAGGGCGCTTTGGCGCCCAAAAAGGAAGCCCGGCCAAAAGGACCGGGCACGCCTCACTCGTTGCGGCGCAATATAGTCAGAAATCGCCGGAAAACAATGCGTTGTTTGCAATTTGGTTAGCCGATTTAACCTCAAACCAGCCTGCGCCTGCCATCCTCAGGTCCCTTCGGTGGGATATACCCCGTGTAGCACTTCCTCGAAGTGGTTTATGACGGCTTCGTTACACAGGCAGGCCCGCATCTGGAGCGCCTCGCGGTTGCGCACCAGGATCGAACCGCGTCGGGTCTCCAAAATCCCTTCCGCCTTGAAGATATGAATCACGCGGCTGGCATAGCTGCGGCCGACCCCGAGCAGGGTCGCCAGCTGCTCATGGGTCAGCGGCACGATGTTCTCGCCATTCGTGCGCTCCATGGCCGAGATGATCCATTTGGCCGTGCGTTGCTCGATCGAATGGATCGCATTGCAGGCGGTCGACTGAAACATCTGCGCCAGCAAGCAGTCGGCGTACCGTGCAAACACGTTGCGCAGCGAGGCCGAGCTTGTTTTCGCCGCATCCAGCTTTGCAATGGGCAGGCGCACGAACGGCCCGCCGAATTTGACAGCGATGCGCGTATAGGCCGGCAGAAACCCCAGGCTGACGATTCCGCCGACGGCCCCCTCGCGGCCAACGAGAATGGTCTCGACGTCGCGGCCATCCTCATTGGGGACCAGATAGGAAACAAGGCTGGCCCCGCATGGAAAGTGAACGGTATCGACGTCATCGCCGGGGTTATAAAGCAGCTCGTTGGATTTGGATTCTTCGGGCACGAGGTATGGAGAAAGCAGGGCAAAGTCGCCGGCGCTCAGCCGCCGCAACAGGTTGTTGTGGGGCCGTTCGGAGCCGTTGGCCGCCTTCGGCTGTAAAGTCATCCCAGGTTCCCTGGCTTCGCGGACCTTCACCATAGTCGCTCCGTATCGACTGTTCCGTGCACAAGTGCACAGACAAAACAAACTCGCGGTGTGATGGTTTCACGATGGGAACCGATCGATATGCGACAATATGCGTTGTCTGTAGGTCGGATCGGAGTTTCGTTCCATGAGTCATTCTGGAACTTTTGTTGACGGACGTTTCGGTCGATCGCATTCCCGACGATGTCTTGATTGTCGAGGATGACCCGATCATCGCGCCCGACTTCGAGGATATGATTCTTGGTTTCGGGGTGAAGTCGGTCCGGTCAGCGGGAAACGTCGCCCGCGCGCTGGAGATGATCGCCGATCGTGCGCCGGATTTTGCGCTGCTCGATGTCGGGCTGGTCCGGGAGAAGAGTTTTGCGGTTGCCGAGCGGCTGGATCCGTTGGGGATTCCGTTCGCCTTCGTCACCGGATATGGCGCCGACGTCAGGCTTCCCGAAGCGTTTGCGCAAACGCCGAGATTGCCGAAACCCTGTGCGGCCGATGCGCTGGCGGCGTTGCTGAAACACTCCACGATTCATCGCGCCAGGCGCTGACCGGCCGTCCTGCAGGCGCCTTGAATCCGCGGGATGGCTATCCCTGTTTGGGATCGAGCGTCGTCGACCACAGCGCCACATCGGCGCGATCGCGCAAGGTCACGGTCATTTGCCCCGTCGCACCATCGATCCTGACATGGCCGAAGAACTGCATGCCGGCAGAAGGCGGCAGGTTCGTTCTCGCCGGACCTGCGGCTTTGACGAACCTCGCTTCGGGCCCGAAGGTGTTGTCGAGTTGGTTCGGCCCAAACGTTCCCGCATGCAACGGCCCGGCGACGAATTCCCAGAACGGCTGAAAATCCTGAAATTGCGCTTTATCGGGATTGTAGTAGTGCGCGGCCGCGTAATGCACGTCGGCTGTCAGCCACACAATGTTGGCGACGCCTGAGGTCTTGATGAAACGCAGGAGATCGGCGATCTCGAGTTCGCGGCCGCGCGGCGGGCCGTCGCCTTGCGCAAACGCTTCCGAACCCTTCTTGTTCGCTCCGTCGTCGTAGACGATCAGGCTGAGCGGCATGTCGGAGGCGATCACCTTCCAGGTGGCGCGCGAGTTCGCTAGCCCGCGCTTCAGCCATGCCAACTGATCGGGCCCGAGGAAGTAGCTATCCGGCCCGTAAGTCGTCTGCAAATTGGGGCCATTGGGGCCGCGGTAGCTGCGTTCATCCAGCATGAAGACGTCGAGATTTGGTCCATAGCTGAGGAGGCGATAGACCCGGCTTGGCTCAATGATGCTCTCGCGCATCGGATACATGTCGTGAAAGGCGCGGGCCGCGCGCGCGGAAAGAAGATTGATGTCCCGCACCTTGTAGGCGGCGGGAAGCACTTTCGATGCCGACCAGTTGTTGGTGACTTCGTGATCGTCCCACTGCACGAAGATCGGAACTTCGGCGCTGAAGGCGCGAACGTTCTCGTCAAGGAAATTGTACTTATGCGCCGCGCGGAATTCGTCTGTTGTCTCGGCGACTTTTGCTTTCTCCGGGATGGTGACGTTCTTCCAGAGCTTGCCGTCGGCGAGCTTGACCTCGGCGGCAATGATGCCATCGGCATAGATGGTATCGCCGGAATGGATCAGGAAATCCGGGTGATGCTTGCGCATGGTGGCGAAGGTGACCATGCCGCCATCGTCGGGATTGATGCCCCAGCCTTGTCCGGCGACATCACCGCCCCAGACGAAGCTGACGTCGCGTCTGTCGGCGGGTGCGGTGCGAAAGCGGCCGGTTGCAGGCTCGCTGGAAATATCCGGATGCGACAGGTCGCGGAATTTGACGCGATAGAAAATATCCTGTCCGGCAGGAAGATTCTCCAGCAGCATCTTCGCGGTGAAGTCGCTCTCGGGCAGCGCTGCGATCGGCGGCAAAACTCTCGCATTACTGAAGGATTCGGTGGTGGCCACTTCGACCAGCATCTGCGACGGCCGATCGGCGCGTGCCCACACCACACCGCCATCGGTGCCGACGTCGCCGGACTGCACGCCATGGGTGACGACAGGCCGGTCTGCGGCACGGCTGAGATATGGCATCGCCAACGTGCCAAGCGCGCCGGTGCCCGTTGCGGCAACGGTGGAGATAAATCTTCGGCGGGAAATCCGGCGTGGAGTCTTGGTCGCCATGCAGCCTCCGGATCGGGCGACAGAGAGGTCGTGCAGAACAACTAGACCGCAAATATGACGGCGCGATTGCGAAAGCAACGACGGCTTGCAGCGAAGACCGCCTACAAGGTTCCGGTCGCCCGGAACTGCGCGCTCGCCCTTTGCAGGTTCTGCGGCATGTTCGCCAGCAATGCCTTGCGGTCGGCCACCGCATGGTGGAATTGTTCAAGCGCGATGTTGAAGGCGGTCAACGCCCCTTCCTCGATGGCGCCGTGTTCGAAGGATTGCAGCGTATCGCGCAACATATTATCGGCTTCCGCCTGCATATTATCGAGTTCTTCGGCGCTATCGCAGCCGCGCGCCGCCGCGATCATGTCGAGCAGCCGTTCGCGAACCGGTGAATTGTTGCCGCGCTCGTCCTTCTTCAGGTAGCCCGCGAACCAGGCGCCCGCTGAGCCCATGGCGGACAGCGCCATCAGTCCCCACCAGATCATATCGCTGTAGCGGTCGAGGAAGCTCTTTTCCTCGCCATCGACGTAGGCCGCGGCGCCCGGGTGAACCGGGATCGCGGCATCCTTGTCGGTATCCGGTGTCTCGATCTTCGCAGCGAGCGGGAATTCCGTCATCACCGTTTGCCGGATGGCGAACAATTGCCGGGTGAAAGCGGCAATCGTGACCTCCGAGACGTCCTTGCGGGCCGCAATGTGATGCGAGAAGCTGATCGTCTTCACCTCGTCTTCCGGCCGGGCCGGTGATCCGCCAAAGGCGCCGGCGGGAATTTCGGACGCCTCATACATCGTGTGATTTTGGGCGATTGCCTCGGCGGAATCGATGGCGAGGAAGGTTGGCGAACGGCCGTCGCGCGTCGAAGCAGCGATCGCCTCTGCGGTAATCTTGCTGTTGATCGGACCTGCGGCGAGATAGGCATCCGCCTTCTGGCTGCGGATGGAGTCGGCGGCCTCATTGGTCGGAAACTGGACGATCTCGACCTTGGCCGGATCCACGCCGTATTGCTGGAGGATCACCTTGAGCAGGTCGACATTGGCCTGGGTGCGGCCGATGACGCCGACGCGGCGTCCAGAGAGTTGCGCAATCTTGGTGATTTTCGAGCCAGCCTTCTTGCCCTTCACGGCTGGCGGCACCCATAGCACCGCGACGTTCTTGCGAAGCGTCGCCACGGCCTGCGCTATTTTCGGTACATTGAGATCGCCGCGGATGATCGCAAGATCGGCCTTATTGTCGGCAAGCAATTCCGCGCTCGCGGCGGCGCCGTCGGTCTGAATGGGCCGCAAGCGGATATGGCTGTGCGATTGTGCAAAGGCCTGGGTCAACGCCTGAACGACCCTGAGGTCATCGCTGTTGGCGGGACCGACCGCGATCCGCAAGCTCACCGGCCGCATCGCAAAGTAATAGCCCGCCGCCAGCGTGCCGACGATGGCGAGTACCCCGGCCAGCATGACGAACATCATGCGGCGCTTTGCCGAGCTCGGCTTCACCGGCTCGGTGGGTTCAATCCCGCTGGTCATTGATCGTTTGAAGTCCAATTTCATCAGCCGGTGCGTTAGAGCGATATTGTAGCAAATTTCGAGCCAGGGCGCGGTTACATCGGCGTCATGGTTATCGGGTGGCTGCAGTGCGCCTATTTCAGGCCGGTTTGCCGGACTATAGGCGTGGATCCCCGAGATATCGTTCGATGTTAGGGTAAGATCGAGTCAAACGGGAGGAATTCATGGCGGAACTTCTATCGACGGAGGCGCGAAAATCGGCCCTGAAAGGCTTGCCAGGGTGGACCGAGGTACCCGGGCGGGAGGCAATCACACGAACATTCACCTTCCGCGACTTCAACGAGGCGTTCGGGTTCATGGGCCGCGCCGCGCTGGTGGCCGAAAAGAACGACCACCATCCGGAATGGCGTAATGTTTACAAGACGGTGGAGGTGGTTCTCGCCACCCATGACGCCGGCGGCGTCACCGTGCTGGACATCGAACTTGCAAAGGCCATGAACGCGATTGCGGCACAGCTCGGCGTCGGCTGATCCGGTTGCCGACAATCTTGCACGGCTGAGATGGCATCCCCAGCTTATCCGCGCGTAGAATACGCGCAAACCAATGGTGCGTTCGCTGCCGTGACAAGCAGCGCAGCTTCAGGGAGCCCGGGGCGATGATATCAGAGCATACCGTGGGTTTTGAGCCGGCCGACGAGCTGGCGAAAGATCGCGAAAGCGTGCGCCGGCGCTTCTGGATCAAGTTGAAGCGGGTGGTGGCAAAGCTTCCCTTCGCCGAGGATCTGCTGAGCGCCTATTATTGCGCCTTCGACAAAGAGACGCCGCGCCACGTCCAGGCGGCGCTGTTGGGAGCCATCGCCTATTTCATCCTGCCGTTCGATTTCATCCCGGACATGCTGCCGGTGCTCGGTTTTACCGACGATGCCGCGGTGCTCGCCACCGCGATGCGGATGGTCGCGGCCCACATCACGCCCGAACATCGCGACGCCGCCCGCGCCGCGTTAAAGCGCGGCATCGAACAAGAGACCTAAAGCGGCCGCCGTGTTGAAACTGGCCGACAGAGGCGAAACCCATCCGGTCATTCGCTGGCTGATGACCGACGCTCGCCGGCGAACCGATGCGTGCGAATTTCTCGACGGCTTTGCCCATGAGCTGCGCGCGGCCGGTGTCGATGTCTCGCGCATCTCCACCGGCGTTCCCATCCTGCATCCGACCTTAGCGCACCGGCAAGCGACGGAGAATTCAGTATTCTCGAGGATCTGCGGCGCGATGGTTTTTCCGACTATATTGTGCACTCGATTCCATTCGCCGACGGCAGCCACAAGGCGCTCGCGCTGGCGACGACGCGTCGTGGCGGATTCGGCAGCGACGAACTCGCGCTGTTCGAGGCCATGATCCCTGCGGTCGCGTTCAATCTTGAGGTGCAGGCGCTGCGGCGCACCGCGCGCACCCTGCTCGATACCTATGTCGGGCAGCAATCGGGAGGACGGGTGCTCGAAGGCCAGATCCAGCGCGGCACCGGCGAGACCATCCGTGCGGTGATCTGGCTCTGCGATTTGCGAGGATTTACCAATCTTTCCGAGACGCTGCCGCGCGACGCGCTGATCGATCTGCTCAACTGTTATTTCGGCCCGATGTGCGACGCGGTCGTGGCGCAGGGCGGCGAGATCCTGAAATTTATCGGCGACGCGATGCTGGCGATCTTCCCGATTGCAGCCGATGCCGTCCAAATCTGCGCCGCGGCGTTAATGGCCGCCGAGCATGCCGAGTTGGCGCTCGCGAAGGAAAACCAGCGGCGGCACGGCTTGGGCTTGCCGCAGATCGACTACGGCTTGGCGCTGCATGTCGGCGACGTCCTGTATGGCAATATCGGCAGCGATACCCGGCTCGATTTCACCGTGATCGGTCCAGCCGTCAATTTGACGGCCCGCATTGAATCGATGTGCCGGCAACTTGGCCGTCCGCTGCTGTTGTCGTCCGATTTCGTGCGCGCCGGCGGTGTTTCGGCCGTTTCCCTCGGCAGCTTTCCGCTCAAGGGCATAGCCCTTGAGCAGGAGATTTTCGTGCCGGCCGATTGAGGCAGGCCTTCGCTCGATCATGCCCTAATTTAGCGCGGCTTTGGCGCCGACTGAGCCTGGGCCTGTGCCCGGGCATTTTGCTCGGCTTCCCAGGCTTTGTATTGCCTGAACAGCGTTTCCTTGTCGGTATCAGCCGGCAGCCTGCCGCCAGCTGCAGCACCCTGCTTCAGGAATTCGTCGAACCGGTTGCGCGCGACCGGCTCGATGCCGTGCTGATCGAGCCATAGCTTGGCGGCCGGAAGGCGCTGCCAATCCGCCAGCGGCGCCGAGAGTGACACCTCCTTCCATTTCGGATGGAACGGTGGATTCTGGAACGTCGGAAACTTCGTGAAAAAAGCGTCCACGAACAAAGCGAGTTTCCGATAGCGATCGGTGTTGGGTGCCCAATTATAGGCCGCAAGCACGGCGGGGACGGCGATGGTATCGACCTTTTCTCCCTCGGCGATCAGGTTCGGATAGTCCTTCGCGGTCAGTGTCGCCGGCAGATAGTCGCCCTGCAGCGGCTTGGCATAGTCGACCGTCACCAGATGGAATCGATCGTCCTTGAACGCGCTCACCGACTTGTACGGCTTGCCGCCGCAAACGATCACGGCATCGATTTCGCCGGCCCTCATCTTTTCCATCGCGATCCGCTGCTCGATATAGACGACGTTCGGCTTCATCCCGAGCCGCTCGAACATGGTCAGCGCGGTCACGAAGGTGCCGCCGTTGGGAAGGTCGACGCTGATGGTCTTGCCGTCGAGCTCCTTCAAACTCTGGACCGACTTCGAAGCGAGGACGTACACCTCTTCGTTGTAGAGTTTGGTCACATAGGTGAATTGCTTCTTGATGTCCTTGGCGAAGCCTTTCCTCTCGAGATAGTCGAGCGTGTCGGCGCGGACGATTCCAAGATCGACGCCCTGGAGGAAAAGAATATCGGCGACACTCTGGACGGAGCCGCGCCCGACGATCGGAAGTACGCGCAACTTGTTTCCGTCATCGAGCACGGAAGCGAGGTCGGCACCGAACTGCACATAAGTGCCGCCGATCGTTCCGGAGATCAGCGTTACCGTGTTGGCATTCAGCGCCTGCTTGGTGGCCGCCGAGCCGAATTGAAAGATCGCCTTGAGACCTTCGCTGACCTTGCCGGGGTCGTATTCGTTATTTTCAGCCCGCGCCGCCGAGCCGCAAGCCATCATGATGGCAACAAGTGCCAATCCCATTAAACGTCGCATTTTGCTGGTCCTTGCTGGTAAAAATTATTGCAATTGACTGAGGCGCCGCTGTGCATCGGCCGAGCCGAGCTGGGCGGCCCGCTGGTACCAGACGCGTGCCTGCGCCGGATCGGGAGTGATGTTGCGGATGTCCTGCCTTCCCAGCACCGCCGGATCGTAGGTCTGCGCCAGCATCAGCGCAGCATTTGGCTCCTGCGCGTCCGCTGCCCGTTCCAGCAACAGTCGGGCGGGCGCAATATCACCCGCGGCAAGCAGACCCTTGGCCCGCGTCATCAACGCGGCCAGTTCGTCGGCAGCGAGCCGTCTTGCCGGTGGAGCAGCGACCACTGGCGCAGCAGCGGTCACCGGCGCTGTGGCGGTCACCGGCGCCGCAGCGGTCGCCGGCGCCGCAGCGATTACCGCTGCAGCCGCGGCGGGCTCGCGGATTTCCGCTGGAGCCAGGTTCTGATGGGCTGCCTTGAGAGCGAGAGCAATTTCGTCGCGCGTCGGCGCTTGAGCCGTAGTCGGCGGCGCCGCCCGAACGGCGGCGGCTGGTTGAGCTGGTTGAACTGGTTGGACGGCCTGCGCCGGCGGTACGGCGGCCGAACGAACCTCCGATACGCCGATCAGCGAAGCCGTTGCGTTCGCAAAAACGGTGAATGGATTCTTTTCCGACAGCACCGCGAATGCGGAGCCCGCGGCGGCGATCGCCAAGATGCTGGTCTTCAACAGCCGGCGCGAGGTACCCGCTCTGTTCCGGGGTTTTCCGAACGCCGAGGGCCTCGGAGCTTCGTCATATCCAGACAGAAAGAGAGGAACGGAATCGTCCGAGCGAAAGCTTTCCCTTGTCGCGACCGACCGGCTGGAGGGGTAAGACCTGAATTGTGAATCGGACTCGTCCAGGTCGACCGGCTCAGCAAACTGAAACTGGTCCGAGTTTGAAGTGTACCTCGCTTCAAACGGATCGTCGTGTGAAGTGTACCTGGGCTCCTGCGCCATGGTGATGCCTCCCGCTACAAACGCAACTCTCGGGCGTCCCGGCATCAGTTTCGTGACGATGTTTGTTGGCTACCGAGCCCACCCGTTACTCTACCTTAACACGCATCTGGAATCAGTCCAAAAAGCGACGATCACCGGCTCGATTTGGGAGATATTTTGATTTTATTGCGGCGCGATAGGGCCGTCGATCGGTCAGGTCGTTGGTAAAGACAGCGAAAATGCGGCGTCAACCGGGCAAAACTGAGGCAGATGAACCGCTTCAGGGATGCAGGATCACCTTGCCCATCGCCTTGCGGCCCGCGAGCACCTTTAAGGCGTCGGCGGTTTGCGCCAGCGGGAAGGTGCGGTCGACATGCGAGGAGATCTTGCCCTCCGCGGTCCATTTCACCAGCTTCTCCAGATTGGCGC
>Ga0137403_10001149_pt1 | contig 33447 bp, 30 predicted proteins | sample CZOMad2_1_16fung_FD_122057 | JGI IMG/M metagenome (GOLD analysis project Ga0137403, IMG submission 122057) | Vadose zone soil fungal communities from Angelo Coast Range Reserve, California, USA - CZOMad2_1_16fungal (Hybrid Assembly) | ecosystem: Environmental > Terrestrial > Soil > Vadose zone... | reverse complement strand
GGGCGACCTTCGCATAGACCAGAGGATAGCGTTCGTGAGGATTCGCTGGTAGCGGGGGTCCTGCCAGACTGACGCTTCGTGGCCAAGTGCCGTATAGAATACCCGCCCCTGGCCGTAAAATCGGGTCCAGGTGAGAGGCCAACCATAGAATCTTTGATGCACACCGGTCTTGCCAACCTCCACCGAGCTTTGGTCGAGGCGCAGGAGCACGTGTGATCCGCGATAGTCGAAGTCGCTAATCTGGTAGATTTCGTCCTCGATTTGGAACAAATTCCCGAGAAACGCCACCAGTGGATCGCCAGGATCAACCACCTCGATAGTCACGGCCTGATGCCAAGGATGACCATTAAAGTAGCCGCCGACCAGATCAAGATAGTCCGGCCAAGTGTAGAATGTGTCGGTGGCCGAATGAACACCGAGGAACCCACGGCCCGAGCGCACATAGTTGAGAAGAGCTGTCTTTTGAGCGCCGCTCATCGGAAGTTCTCCGGTTGTGTAGAACATCACCGCGGCATAGTGCTTGAGGTTTTCGGTCGAAAATTCAGACGTGTCTTCCGTTGCAGTGACTTCAAATACACCGGAATTCCTTCCGAGCTGGGTCAGGATTGCCTTAGAAAGCGGTATAACGTCGTGCCGGTAGCTGGCCGAGTACGTGAAATAGAGGATGCGCTCTAGCGGGCGCTCTGCACGCGCGCAGAGCGGTCGGATTGCCGCGGCGCTGCCGAGGAGCGCGATGAACTCGCGTCGTTTCATGTCCGACTCCAAGCCCAGGAAACGGCATCTTAACAGTTTAAGCCAGTATTGTGTCAGCAGCGGAAACCTGCATCGAGACCCGTGCCGTTGAGCGCGGCCAATATATCTCAGATGGGTCATAAGCCGAGATGACGGCCCCGAAGTCCAACTTCCGCTTTACCCCCTCAAAGCGGACTCAGCGCGGACATCGCACCATGTCCGTTTCGTGCCACAAGCAGAACCGACGCAAGGCGGCCTTCCTTTAGGCGCGTCCGAAGCTGGAGCAAATGAACGCTCGCGGCTGAGATGAGGCTGCTGCCGCTCAAATCCGGTGCAGCAACTCTTGTGATCGCGCGGGCAATTCGTTTGCCTCGCTACGGCTGGAATTGAAGGCGCTCTGCTATCTCCCGCCGAAGAGCTTCATTGTCCGCGGAACCACGAAACCCTGCGTTGGTTCCAGTTTTGGATCGGCATTGGAACCGAATAGCTGTGCCCCTGTTATGAATGGAACCTAAACGCGTCAGCCGCCGCGAACTGACTGTTTGGCGTAGCGCAGTGGATGAATGCACAGCCAGGGAGGTATCAATGAAGTGTAGGGCAGCCAGGCTTCCGATCCCATTCCGACACATCCCGCGCACCCGGGTTGGCCGCACCATCTCGGCAGTGCTGGGCTTCGTGGGCTTCGGCATCCTTGCTGCGCCGCCCGCCACCGCCCTTACGCCGACGACTTGCGAGAATTTGACCTCGTTCTCTTATCCGAACACAACCATCAACTCGGCGACCTCGATGCCGGGGGGGCCGTATGTGGCGCCGGACACCTGGCACCTCGCCTTCACCAATCTGCCGCCCTATTGCCAAGTCAGCGCGACGATCGCGCCGACGGCGGATTCCAACATCGGCGTGCAGGTCTGGATGCCCACGCAACGGTACAACGGCCGTTATCTCGGGACCGGCAATGGCGGCTATGCGGGAGGTTTCTTCCAGAGCGAGCTCGCTCAAGGTATCAACAACGGCTTCGCCACCGCGAATACCGACATGGGAGCGACCGGCGCCGCCGGCGTTAACGGCGATGCGCTCGTCGGTCATCCAGAAAAGTGGAAGGATTTTGGGTGGCGCGCCACGCATTTGATGACGACGTTCTCCCAAGCGCTGATCGAGGCCTTCTACGGCAATGCGGCGCATCACTCGTACTTCGCTGGCTGCTCGACGGGCGGCCAGCAAGCGCTGATGGAAGCGCAGCGCTTCCCGGACGATTACAACGGGATCCTTGCCGGGGCGCCGGCGCACAACCGAACACACCTGCACACTGTGCTGATCGCGAGTTATCGCGCGACCCACCTGCCGCCGACAGGGTTCATCCCGGCGACCAAGTTCGACATGGTCAACAAGGCGGTGCTCGCGCAGTGCGGCGGTCAGGATGGCGCGCTCAACAGCGATGCCTTCCTCACCGATCCGCGCAATTGCACATTCGACCCCGCGCAGCTGCAATGCCCGGGTAACGTCGATGGTGCGACCTGTCTGACCACGGACCAAGTCAACGCCATGAAGGTCTACTACAAGGGCTCGGTCAATCCTAGCAACGGCGCGATCATCAATCCCGGCAACATGCCCGGTTCGGAGACCAGCAACCCCCTCGCGCTCGGCTTCGCGTTCAACGAAAGCTCTACCGAGCCGGCGTTCGACAGCCTGTTCAAGTGGGTGTTCGGTCTGAGCTGGATGTGGCAGACGTTCGACTTCAACACGAACATGGCCACCGTGGATCAGGTACTTGCCGCAGATCTCAACGCCACCAGCACCGACCTGCGGCCGTTCGCCGGCAGCGGCGGCAAGCTCATCCTCTATCACGGCTGGGCAGACCCGCTGATACCTTCGCCCAGCACCATCAACTACTTCAACGCGCTCGCCCAAACGATGGTCGGCAGCCAGTCACCTGGAGCGTTCAAGCAGATCGAGAGCTTTGCCCGCGTGTTCATGGCGCCCGGCGTGTGGCACTGCGGCGCATCGATCGGTCCAGGCCCCGGCCCCAGTTCGTTCGGCGGCATGATTCAGCAGCCGGCCCCGAGCTTCGACCCGAAGCATGATCTGTTGAGCGCGCTGACGCAGTGGGTTGAGAAGGGTGTCGCGCCGAACTCGGTGATCGCGACCAAGTACAACAGCGATAATCCGCAACTGGGGATTCAGATGCAGCGCCTGCTCTGCGTCTATCCGCAGATCCCGGTGTATCGGGGCTCCGGCGACCCGAACGTCGCCGCGAGCTTTGAGTGCGCAACTGACGAGGGCGATTTCAACGAGACCCCAGCGCCGCAATACGGGCCGTAAGGTTCATGAGCAGATTCCTGTTCCGGTTCATGCCGCGTCCGCGCGTGCACCGGAACACGTTGCATGTCGCCGCCCGAGCCGCTTGGCTTCCAGGGTGCCCGCCAAGATATTTGTGCCGGTGGCGTTACCGCCCGGCCGATTGTAGCTCGCCACGAGGCCGAGCTTGACCGGATCACCGCCGATGGCAAAGACGATCGGAATAGTTGAGGTCGCTACCTTGGCCGCTAGTGCCGCCGGTTCGCCAAAGCGGGGTCGTCGAAAGGGACTGGTTGGCTTTTTTGGCCTCGGGACGTGAGTGGCCTTGGAACCCGACCGCTTCGGGTAATACGAAGGCGGATAACCGGAGCGTTGTTCCATCCGGCCATAGCCATGCCCAACCGTCACCCCTACCGCCTCCGCCTTCGGCCGCAACAACTGGATCGAACGAGAACGCAGCGCTCAGCGCAATCGAACACGTTGCCAGCGTCACTATCCTGATCATCAAGTTGGTCATACGAACCTCCCGCATCCTACGCCTTCGAGCCCCCGATCCAGCCGAACCTCAAAAACGGAATTTGGTGTGACAGCAAACGCTCTAAGGAGGGGCGGTCGGACCGGGGTTCGAAACGATCAGCTTTTCGGTATCTACCGCCGAAAGCTCGCTACTCCAACCATCGCTCAGAAAGTGATCAAGCGTCGCCTGAATCTTCTCCTTTACCGAATCGGGGCCCCGGTCGCTCATGTCGGCATGTTGGGCATTGGTCTTGACGATATCGATACCGTCTTCCAATGCCTGGTCGACGGTCGGCAGTACGCCGGGATCGGTTTTGAAATTCGGATCCTCTGAGCGGAACGATAGGATCTTTACCTTGTCGTTAAGCACGAACGGGACGCGCAAATTATCGAGCGTGATAACCTGCGATACCAGTTCTGGATGCTGTTGGGCGAAGTACATGGAAATGTCTCCGCCATTCGAATGTCCGACCAGCGTCAGGTGATTGTAGTCAGCGTTTGACTGCAACTTTTCCAATTGCCCAACCACAAACAAAATGTTGGCTTCACCTCGTTCATATACCCCGCGCCTTCCTACGTAAGGCATTCCAACTTTGGTCATCAACGGCGGATCGGTCGGAAGATCCTGCTGAATGCTGGCAACCAGATATCCGCGTGCCGCCAAGACATTGGCCAGGAATGAATACTCGGTGTTCTTGACGGTGTTGCCGTTGCTGATGATGGCGACCGGAGGCCTCCAGCAATCGGCACCCGCCTTCATCTCGTAGTCGCGGCGCACGGTGACATCTACGGCGACTGGCCGCTGTCGTGCGGCGTCGAAGAGATTGAGCGTCTCGTGTCGAATGGCCCATTGGCCACCGCCATCACCGCCGCGGGCGGACGTCACAGTCGGCTGAATCAAGCCGACAGCCGCCAGTGCGAACAAGGCTATAAACCTTTTCCGCATGATGCTTCCTCCATCGGGACGATCTCGGTCCCAAGGATTCGACACTTTCTGCAGTGGAATTATTCGGCAATCGAAGCACGTTGGCGGTCAACTGACCGTGAACCGAGGCTGATCTATCATCGTACGGATAAATGTCCCCTGGGTCGCAAGACCGGAAGCATTGCACCGCAGCCTGGTCGCGATCTGTTCTCACCGGCACATTTGCAGTGAGGAGCATAGAGATGTCAAACGGGACCGGCTCACGGGCACGCTTCGGCGAGACGTTTTGGCAGATTTCAATGCCTCGTTCGGGGTCAATCGCTACCGAAATAGGGTGTCCGCGCGACGTCCGCTTTTCCGCCGATAGCGACCGAATTGCGGACATCGCAGGTGGTCCGGTTCGTGCCAATAGGCGACATCAGTCCGGAGTGAATGCAGGGCTCTGGGAACCGCATTTCCTACAGCATCCGCGCTGATGCGCACCGTTGCTCTGATCGGTCAGGAACGCACTTCGAAGATCATGTTGAACGGCGTCTCGGTCGCGCGGCGGAAGCGCTTGAAGCCGGCTTCAGTTGCGACCTGACGCAATCTGCTTTCACCCGCCTGGGCACCGAGCCCCAAGCCCACTTCCTGAGAGAGTGATGCCGGCGTACAAATGAATGTCGAGGCGTGATAGAAGATGCATCCGACCGGGTTGAGATTATCCTTGAGATTGTCATGAGCAAACGGCTCGACGATCATCCACGACCCATCCTTGGCCAAGGCTTCCTTGACATGCTTGCCTGCACCCACCGGGTCGCCCATGTCATGCAGGCAATCGAAGAACGCGACCAGATCATAGTCTTTCGCCGGAAAATCCTTGGCACTGGCCTGCGCGAACGTGATGCGGTCTCCAACCCCCGCTTCCCGCGCCAGGACCTTCGCGCGTTCAATCGAAGGCTTGTGGTAATCGAACCCGAAGAACTCTGAATTGGGGTAGGCTTGCGCCATCACGATTGTAGAGGCGCCGTGGCCGCATCCGACATCGGCCACCCTGGCGCCAGCTTTCAGTTTCGCTTCGACGCCTTCGAGCGTCGGAATCCAGTTCGAAACCAGATTGGCGTTATAGCCCGGCCTGAAGAAGCGTTCGGTGCCCGAGAAAAGACACTTCGAATGCTCGTGCCAACCAACGCCTTTCCCGGTTCGAAACGCTTCGGCGATCTTGGGTTCGTCAAGATAGGTGGATTGAACGACATCGAATGCACCGGCAAAGAAAGCTGGCGATCCCTCTTCGGCGAACGCCATGGCTTGCTCGGCCGAGAGTGAGAACGCATTTTTTTCGGGGTGGTAGTCGATGTATCCAGAGGCGGCCTGTCCGGACAGCCATTCGCGCACATATCGCTCATGCAGGCCGGTCGTCTTGGCAAGCTCGGACGGAGTGATCACAGCACCATCCGCCATCGCCTTGTAGAGCCCGAGGCGATCGCCGAGCAATATGCTTGCGCCGCCAAGTGAGATGCCGAGGTCGCCGACCAGCTTTCCTACCAGCGCGTTCAACTTTTCAAGGTTTGGTTCACGCATTGCAGCCTCCTCCACTCTTTGAGAACAGCCCCATCGTTAGTGAACAGCCCCATCGTTAGTTAAGCAAGTTGCAGGACGACCGCCGGATTACAAATGTGAAGGGGTTCACGTTTCGACGAATAGCCGTGCGCCGCTCGATGTCAGGTTTGGGTCAACAACGGACCTTCCGTTGCGTTCGAGTTAGGACCGTTCATCACTCAACAACAGACATGCAGGGACTACTGCGGCATGTCGGTTTGGTGCCAATAGGCGACGTCTCCACGTCGAAGCGGCCAAGAAACTGAGGCATCTTCAAGCGAAACAACACTACGAACAAACGGCACCAGCGCAGGACGCTTGGGTCGGGTGTTTATCAGCGTCCGAAAAGGTTCGCCCGGAGTTTCTCTAAATGTGATGGGGGAAGCGTTTTAGCGGCGGCGATGAGAGTACGCTTGAATCCCGTGCAGGGAGGTTATTTGCGACGATCCATGCGCCTTAAGTGCATCCATCCAGGGACATCCGAGCGGCTTCTCTGTCCGCCTTGCCCGTCCGGCCTGCCGGAAGCGTTTCCACGAAGTGAAACACGTCGGGCGTCTTGAAACGCTCCAGTCGATCTTTTGCCCATTCGCGCAAGTCGCGTTCGCTCAAATTTCGGTCACGAGCGATGATCATCAGGTGAAGGCTCTCCCCCAATCGTTGGTCCGGTACGCCGAAGGCGAGCGCGGCCAAAACACTCTCGTGCTGCGCGAACAGATTTTCGATCTCCAATGGAACGATCTTGTTCCCGCCACGCGAGACGACGTCTTTTGAGCGACCAACGAGCTGAACGTAGCCATCGCTGCGAACCGTCGCGAGATCGCCGGTCCTGAAATAGCCGTCCGCGAAAGCGCCGGCCGATTGGGCGGGATCGTCGAGGTAGCCGGCCATGACAGACGGCGTGCGGATCTGCAGCTCGCCGACCCCCGGGGGCAGACCAAGTTCCGGCGCCTCCGCTATGCGGAACGCGACGCCGTTTGTCGGAAGACCAATCGTGCCGCGCGCGGCAGGCTGGTCCTTGGGCCTCGCGCAGAAGTCGCAGGAACCCGTCTCAGTCAACCCAAACAGATCGAAAAGGTTTGCACGCGGAAGAAGCGCTGCTAGCTTGTCGGCGAGCACCGACCCAAAGGGCTCGCCGCCAGTGAGGATAGACCTGACGCATGGGGCGTCGAGCGTCGTATCGGCACAGAGCGTCCTCAGGAGCGTCGGGACAGCCGCCAGAATCACTGCCCCGGCGCCGTTGTTGGTGAGCGCTGCCGCAGAAAACTTGGGCGACAATAGAAGCCGCGAACCGGACATCAGACTGAGTAGGCTGACCCAGATGCCGAATATGAATGTGAGTTGCAAGGGGACGACGACAACGTCTTCCACAGTGAATCCCAGTAGTCGAGACAGGACCTCCAGCTTCCAGAGAAGGGCCTGATGGCGGACCACCACGCCTTTCGGTCGGCCGGTGCTGCCTGAGGTGAAGACGATGAGCGCCGCCTCGTCCAGGAGCGGGCGCAGGGGCGGCGCAGCACCTGCAATCCTCGCGAGTTTCCCGGCTCGGATGGCGAAGCGGGCGCCCAGCCTCGCGACAAGTCCCTGCACCGCCTGTACGGGAGTTGTGACGTGAATGGGCGCTGCGACGCAGTCAGCAAGCCATAGACCCAGGAAGCCGACCAGATCCTGCGGCCCGTTGGAAATAAAGAGAACAACCGCTTCATGAGGTGCAACGCCGGCCGCGCTCAATTCGGTCGCGAGCGCCGTCGCAGCTGCGCTCATGTCGGAAGCATCGAGCGGCGCTCCTCCGACTTCTCTCACGCTCGCTTGCGAAAAACTCGGCGCCGCGATCACCGATCGTGCGAGGTTGATGTCCGTACTCATTGGCGACGTTTCTCCGGAAAGCGAGCGTCACGCCATGCGAGTGCCGCCTTCAGGCCTTCGGCTCTTGCGATGTCCATGAAGGCCATCTTGTCGGGCGAGCCAGGCCCCTCGATGTCCAGGTCGATCGCGAGTGCTGTTTCTAGAGCGTCGATCAGACCCTGGCGTTCGAGGGATTGATTGATGGCGCGCTTCGTCTTCTTCACAAGGTCAGGATCGATTGCGCAGAGGTGCCGCGCGACAAGCGCGGTCTCCGCTTCGAGCGAGGCGTCGGAAACGATCTTGTTGACGATCCCAAGTTCACGCGCACGTTCAACGGACAGTCGATCTTCGCCAAGGAAGATGATCTCTTTCGCGATCTTCGGCCCGACAAGCCAGGGCAGGAGCATCACGACGATGCCCGCTCCGAATTTGAGCTCCGGCTCGCCGAAGAAAGCCGTCTCGCTTGCAATAGTCATGTCGCAAGCAAGGCTCAGCTCGAATGCGCCAGCAAGGCAGGGGCCGCGAACCGATGCAATTGTCGGCTTCGAGCAATGCCAGAATCGCATAACGGCGTCGAAGTCCTTGCGCAGAATGGGCTTCCATTGATCGAAGCCGGTCGGGCGGCGCTCCATCTGCTCCTTCAGGTCAAAGCCCGAGGAAAAGACATGGCCAGCTCCGGCAACGACGACGACGCGGACCGCTTCGTCTTGTTCCGCAATATCCATAGCGCGGCCTATCTCTTCGAGCATGCGCCCGTTCAGAGCGTTGGTGCGCGCCGGGCGTGACAGCATCAGATGCGCGATGGAATTTTCCACGCGATAGGCGATCGTCTCAAAATCCACTTCTACCTCCACTCGATTCGGCCTCGCCGAGAGCACGCGGGCCGGGCTCAGCGGCTTTTCGGAGCAGTCTGCTCCTCAAACCCCTGAGCGCGCCACGCTTTTTTGTTAGCCGCGCGGACCAGGGGGCACTCGCGGGCAGACAGCGGACGGAATGCCTTGTCGCCCGGCAGGGTGCTCGGCAGCTTGTAGTAGTCGTAAGGCTGGCGCAATTACTCGGGCGTCTTGACCTGAAAGAGATACATGTGAGCGCAAAGCAGCGGGCGGTCGCACCGCCCTCGCCCAATGCCGCACGCGCCAAAACGACATCACGCAGCCGGCTGCGCCCTCCGCGGGTTTTGACCTACGTCGACGCCGTCGCCCGTTACGGTTCAATCCGAAAAGCGGCCGACACCCTTAACGTCGCGTCATCGGCCTTGAACCGCCAAATCCTTGATCTTGAGATGAATCTTGGGGCGGCTTTGTTCGAACGCTTGCCACGCGGCGTTCGTGTCACGTCCGCCGGCGAAGCCTTTCTTGTTTATGCCCGTCTGGTGATTTCCGAGCTAAAGGCCGTCGAATCGCGGATCGAGCAGCTTCGGGGTCTCGTGCACGGGCAAGTGAGCGTAGCCGCCGCGGAATCCGTGGCCGGCGAACTGTTGCCTTTACCTTGGCCGGACGCGGTCTCATCGAACAGGTGCTGGCACTCGCCTCCTTCGATCTCGATCCCCGGCTGGTTTCGAACTCGGTCGAGGCAATGAAGGCTTTCGCTCATATGAATCGCGGCGTCTGCTTCCAATTCCGCAGTCCGGGCAAAGCGCTGATCCCGCCCGGTGACATGGTGGCTCTTCCACTGATCGATCCACCCCTGCTTCAAGCCCGATTGCTGCTCGCAACGCGACGAAGCCGCGTGCTCCCGGTGGCGGCAGCTGCCTTCGTAGAGCAGCTGAAGGGCGTGTTCGCATGAATGTCGGAAACGGGTATTCGCGCGAACGGCCGGCGACCAATGCCAAAACCCGAGGGGCGGTAAGCACCACGGCACCTTGTCTGGCAGGCGTTTTCGCGCTCTAATTGGCCGGAGGCGTTTTGATCGCCTATGGACGCGCTTCGATGCTGCAGCGTGTTCCCGGCAAAGGCTGCCATACCCATTCGCGAAGGGACGGTGGCGCTCGGCCTCGAGAACATTGATCCTTCGTTGGCAACGGAGGACTCTTGATGAATCTCGACCCCTACCGGATTGCAGCCGAGCCGTATTATCAGCCGCTCGGCAACGAGGTCGCGACATTTCGGGCGGCTTATGCCGAGCGCCTGCCGGTCATGCTCAAGGGCCCCACCGGATGCGGCAAGACGCGGTTCATCGAGCACATGGCCTGGCAGCTCGGCATACCCCTGATTACGGTTGCGGCCCACGAGGATATGACCGCCGCGGACCTCGCCGGCCGTTATCTGCTCGAACCGGCTGGAACGGTCTGGCACGACGGACCGTTGACACTCGCGGTACGAAACGGCGCCATCTGCTATCTCGATGAAATCGTCGAAGCCCGGCAGGATACGACCGTCGTCATCCATCCGCTCACCGACGCACGGCGCATCCTGCCGCTCGAGAAACACAACGAGATCGTGCCCGCACATCCGGATTTCCAGCTGACGATTTCCTACAACCCCGGCTATCAAAGCTCCGTCAAGGATCTCAAGGAATCAACCAAGCAGCGCTTTGTCGCGATCGACTTCGGCTATCCGCCGCCCTCCACGGAGGTCTCTATCATCGTTCGCGAAAGCGGTACCGATGACACGCTTGCCGGCATTCTGGTCGCCATCGCGCAGCGCTCGCGCAACCTGCAGGGACACGGCCTAGACGAAGGTGCCTCGACGCGGATGCTGATCCATGCCGGGCGTATGGTGCGCGCCGGCCTGCCGCTCGAGGCGGCTGTGCAGTCCAGCATCGTTCTGCCGATTACCGACAATCCTGATATTCGGGCAGCCCTGCGCGACGCCATTCAGGCATGCCTGCCGTGAACGCGACTCGGCCGGCGACACTGCATCTAGTCACCTCGGAAGGCGGCAATGCGACGCGCCAGCTTCATCAGCTGATGCGCCAGCGCGAAACACTGCGACCGCTGTTTCGTGTCAGCTGGGACGCGTTGTCCCATCATTTCGAGGTCACCGAGCTTGAAGCCTGGGCCGGCGCAGTGCTCACACTTGCGCATGTCAACGCTGGACCCGCGTGCCTGATCGCCTATTGGGAGGCCAGCACAAGCGATGCCGGCCGGCAGGAAATCGCGCCGCTGCTCGCGGCTGGACAAATGGCCGCCGACATTTGCCGTTATGCCGGCGCGCAAGCCGCAACGGCGGCGTTGCAGGCCCTGCCGGTCGCAAGGCGTGTTCTTGGCAGCGGTCCGGCGCTTGCGCGGTGGTGGCGGGTGCTGGACGCGCTGGCGCGCCAGGCGCCTGAATCGGTTGTGCCGGCCGCGATCAACATGGGCGAGATCCTCACGCCCGGCACGATCGATGCCTTTGAGAATTTTGTCACGGCGGGACTGAAATTCGCTTCCGGCAACAAGACGCGGCGGCTGGCTTTCTTCACCCTTCAAGACGAACTCGCGCGCCGCATGATTGCTCGCGATCTTGGCAGCGTGACATTTCTGGAAATGGAGATCGAGCTCAAGGCATTCGTCACCGCCTTGTGGGGACGTGGACCGTTGCTGCGCAGCTTTGCCGTCGACAACAGCCAGACGCACCAGCGGCGCACGTCGATCGCGGGACCCGTGATCCGGCTGCCGGAAGTTTACCGTGGCGCACAGGGCGAAGCCGCACGTGCGCTATTTCGCGCCACTGCCGCGCACGCGCAGGCCCACCTGGCGCTGGGCTCGGGCCTGTTTCCCGTAGGAACACTCAAGCCGTTGCAAATCGCACTCGTGAACCTCGTCGAGGATGCGCGCATCGAGACACTGGCGATGCGCCAATTGCCCGGCCTTCGGCGGCTATGGGCGCCCTATCACCTGGCCAATCCCTCCGGCGTCGTCGCCGCCCCCACCTGGCTCGCGCGGCTGGCCCGCGCCCTGTTCGACCCGTCCTACGCCGATGACGACAGTTTTGTCGCCAAGGGCCGCGCGATGTTTACCGCAGCGTTGCCGCGCATTGCCGATCCTGCCATTAGCCGGGAGATCGGAATGCTTCTCGGCAATGATCTCGGCCAGATGCGCGTGCAATTCAACGCCAGGACCTATGTCGTCGAGCCGGTCTATCGCGACGACGGGCTGGGCCTGTGGGATTTCGGCGAGAAAGCACAGTCTTCGGGCGAGGTGATGGAGCTTCCCGTCGACGCCGTGCGGCTGGAACGGCAGGAAAGCCCCGACGGCGACGCTACCAGCGAGCCGGACGAACAAGGCATTTCAGTCGGACGAGGCCGCCCGGTCGCGCCCGACGATCGCGGCGTGGTGATCGCAAAATATCCGGAGTGGGATCACGTGCATGGCATAGAGCGCCCGGAATGGACGGCGGTGCGGGAAGTACCGGTTCGCATCGGCGACCCACGCATGATCACCGAAGCCCTCGACCGGGCCGACGTGCTGCGAAGCCGGATTGGCAGGTTAGTGCGAAGCGTGCGGATCGGGCGGACCATCCGTCTCAATCGGCAGCACGAGGGGCACGATCTCGACATCGATGCCGTGCTTGACGCCGGCATTGCGCTGCGGACTGGCCGCGAACCCGATTCGCGGGTATTCCGCTCATCGACGTCGATGCATCGCGACCTTGCAGCGCTGCTCTTGATCGACATCTCGGAATCGACGCGGGACCGGCTGGCATCCGGCCTTACCATTCTGGATGTCGAGCGGCTGGCGGTCGCTGTGCTGGCCGAGGCGATGGACCGGCTCGGCGATCCCTTCAGCCTGTTGGCGTTTGCGTCGGACGGGCGCGAAGACGTCAAGATGACGACCGTCAAATCCCTGGACGAACCCTATGACCGGACCTGCATGGCACGTCTTGCCGGCTTGAAATCTGGACTTTCGACGCGGCTCGGGACCGCGCTGCGTCACGGCGCTCACGTGATCGGTCGGGCGAATTTCGGCCGCAAGCTGGTGATCGTACTGACCGATGGCGAGCCGTCCGATATCGATGTCTCCGATCCGCTTGACCTCGTTGAGGACGCGCGACGCGCAGCGATCGGGCTGCACGGCCGCGGCATCGATGCCTACGGCGTCGTCCTTGGCCAGCCAGGAATGCAGACGGCCTCACGAATCTTCGGGCGCGGCAACACGATGATGGTTCGTCGCATCGATGACCTGCCGGGGCGCCTGTCTGAACTCTATTTCAGGCTGGCACGGCGTTAGGGCCTTCGGTGGCGCCTTCGTCCAGAACGCTCATTCCAACCCGCCGCGACCAGAACAATTCGCCCAGGCGAACAACGTAATTTTCTGTGCGTCCCTCGATAGCCACGAACAGCGCTTCACCTTCGAAGCGAACGCGCCAACCCAATTTGCCGACGTGATAGCCGAGTTCGATCGCATCGCGGATCGACCGAGGCTCGAGGCGCAGCCATCGCTGGCCGACCCCTCGAACTACGACGGCCCGGCGATCGTCCAGCAGCAGGACCGCCCCGTCAAACAGCCTCTGATGACGCGGAAGAGCAATGGCGAGTTCCTGTCCGCCGCGGGTCGCAGTCAGGAAGTGATTCCGCTCGAGCTCCGTGCTTGAAAGCTCGACCTCGTCGACCGCATTTTGACGCTCCAGCCGCAGTATCCTTTCGGAGAACGCCGGCTCAAGCCGACTGCCGAGAACGTGATTGATATTCAGCGTCACCGGCCGCCTCCTCCCATCAGATGCCTCCGTCAGAAGCCGGTCGCGCCGGCGAATCTCGGCGCGACCGACCCGCCGGCATCAACGATGCGCGACCTTTTTGGCCGGAATGCCCTCGATCGGACATTCCTCGGTGCCCACGGTGGTCCGCGTAAACGACTCGACCATTTCGCGCGTGCCTTCGGGGTCGGCGATCCATTTGCCATAGAATTCGTAGGGGCAGGCCGCGACGCCGCGATCGCCGTCGCCCGAATTAATCATCCCGGTGTAGCCGCGATGAACCAACTTGAAGAGATGGTTCTCCGACTGACCATTCTTGCGCGCGTCACGGATCAGCGACTTCGACAGCTGAGCGTATTGGATGCCGTAGTCCTCTTCGCCGCATTCGCCGAGCGTGCGGCCGTCGAAGCCGATAATCGCCGAATGGCCGAAATAGGAATAGACGCCGTCGAAGCCAGCCGCGTTCGCGACCGCCACGTAGACGTTGTTGGCCCAAGCCATCGCCTTCGCCATGATCACCTGCTGATCCTTTGAGGGATACATGTAACCTTGGCAGCGGACGATCAGCTCGGCGCCCTTCATGGCGCAGTCACGCCAGATCTCGGGATAATTGCCGTCATCGCAGATGATCAGCGAGACCTTCATTCCCTTCGGTCCCTCCGAGACGTAGGTGCAGTTGCCCGGATACCAGCCTTCGATCGGAACCCACGGCATGATCTTGCGGTATTTTTGAACGATTTCGCCCTTGTCGTTCATCAGGATCAGCGTGTTGTAGGGTGCCTTCTTGGGATGCGCTTCATGGCGCTCGCCGGTGAGCGAGAACACGCCCCAAACCTTCGCCTTTCGGCAGGCCTCCGCAAAGATCTCGGTCTCGTCACCCGGCACGACCGATGCGGTCTCGTACATCTCCTTGGAGTCATACATGATGCCGTGGGTCGAATATTCCGGAAATATAACAAGATCCATTCCGGGAAGACCGGTTTTCATGCCGACGATCATGTCGGCGATCTTGCGGGCGTTGTCGAGAACCTCCGCCTTGGTATGTAGGCGCGGCATTTTGTAGTTCACGACGGCGACGCCCACCGTGTCGTTACTGGAAGAAATATCACCGTGCAGCATATCGCTCTCCTTGCGGTTTCTAGTTTTAAACTCTGGTGCCTCTCAACTGCACCGATACACTCTTCCCATTACGCTCTCGGTCACACCGCCATGTGGCGGTGAACCAGCGCGTCACTGAGTTCGCCGATATCGCCCGAGGCCACTACGCGTCCCTTCTCCATCATGGCGAAGCGATGCGCTGCACGACGAACGAACGATACATTCTGCTCAACAAGAACAACTGTAAGTCCGATGTCCCGATTGAGCCTGATGATAACGTTTTCGATTTCCTCGACGATCGAGGGCTGGATTCCCTCATTTGGCTCATCGAGCAGGATGATCCTAGGATCGGCAGCGAGCGCACGCGCGATCGCGAGTTGTTGCTGCTGGCCGCCGGACAGAATGCCGCCATTTCGATCGAGATTGCTCATCAGGTATGGAAACAGCTCGCCAACCAGCGGCGGGATCTCCCGCTTGCGGTCCGTTCGGGCAAAGGAACCCATCAGGATGTTTTCGCGGATCGAGAAGTCCGGAATGATCTCGCGTCCCTGCGGAACGTAGGCGATCCCCGCCCTGGCACGGCGGAACGTGGGCTGCGTGCCCAGGTCGGTCGAATCGAGCCGGATCTGACCGGCCATCCGGTCGGTCAGGCCCATCAGGGTTTTCAAGAGCGTGGTCTTGCCCGTGCCGTTGCGTCCCAAAATGGCGGTTACCTTTCCCTCGGGCACGTCGAGGCAGACATCATGGAGGATGTGGCTGCGGTCATAGAAGCTGTCGACATGCGCGAAGGCCAGCATCACGAAATCCCCTTCGATCCCAGATACGCTTCCCTCACCTTGGGGTCGGTCTCGATCTGTTCGACATTGCCTTCCGCGATTACCTGGCCAAGGTGCAGAACCGTGATGCGTTCGGCGATCTCGCGCACGAAAGCCATGTCGTGTTCGACCACGACGATGGTATGCCGTCCCTTGAGGTTGTTGACGATCAGCGACGTCTTGTGCGTTTCGGCCTGCGTCATGCCAGCCGTGGGCTCGTCGAGCAGGATGATCTTTGGATTTTGCGTGATCAATAATCCAAGCTCGAGCCATTGCGTCTGGCCGTGGCTGAGATAGGCGGCAACCTGGTTCGCCTGTTCGGTGAGACCGATCAGTTCCAGCACCTCATCGACATTTCGCTCCGCTTCCGCGCTGAAGCCGAAACGCAGATTTGCGAACACCCCGGGATTGCGACAGCTCGCCACCTCGAGATTGCGGCGTACCGTGAGCTCCTTGAATATGCTCGGAATCTGGAATTTCCGCCCGACGCCGGCACGCGCGATCTTGTGTTCCTCCCAGTTAGTGATGTCCGTATCATGCAGGAACACGCGGCCACTGGTGCTCTTGGTCTTGCCTGAAATCAGGTCCATCAGCGTTGTCTTGCCGGCGCCATTGGCGCCCAGCAACACGCGCAACTCGCCGTCGTCGATCGTCATCGTCACCTGGTTGACGGCCCTGAAGCCTTCAAAGTCAACGCTCAGTCCGTCGAGGGTGAGTGCTGTTCGTCCCATTGCCTACTCCGCCAACTGCGATGACGGGTCGCTCACCCGCAATGGATGGGACGACGGCGCGGATCTTCGCGTCACGATGCGATCGACGAAATCGTGTGCCAGACCGGCAATGCCGCGTGGCAGATAGAGCACGACCAATACAAAGATCAGGCCGATGATTGCCTTCCAGGCTTCCGCAAACCCCTCGGTTTCGCTCACGGTCGCGGAGAGGACGTTGATAATGATGGCGCCAATGCAGGCGCCAAGAATCGAAGAGCGTCCGCCCACCGCCGCCCAGACCACCATGGTGATGGAGAAGGTCAGGTCCATGAAGGTCGGAGAGGCGAATTCCGAGACAACCACGTAAAGCATTCCGGCGAAGCCGGCGATGGCCGCCGAGACTGCAAAAAAGAAAGTCTGGTAGGCGGGCACATTGAAGCCGAGATAACGCGCCCGGTTCTGATCGTCACGGACGGCCTGCAGGATCAATCCGGCGCGGGTGAAGATCAACAAACGTGCGCCGACCAGCACCAGGCTGAGCGAGACGGCGACGAGATAATAGGTCTCGACGACAAAGGGATCGAATTCGAGCCCGCCGACCTTGAACCAGCCGAGGTCGGTAAGGCCGTTAAACCCGTTGGTGACAGGCTGGGAATCAATGACGACGAGCCGCACCAGCAGCACCACTGCAAGTGTGATGATCGACACGAAGACGCCGGAGATGCGCTTGCGGAATACGATCATGCCGAGGATTGTGGCTATCGCCACCGGCAGGATCAGGCCCATCGCCACACCAAACCACTGGCTCTGGAACGGCAGCCACAGGAACGACGCCTTGTTGATACAACAAAGTTCGGTCGGCGAGCCGGGTTCGGCATTCCAGAGCATGAAGTCGGGCACCGGCCTGTCGGAACCTTGCTGAAGGCTGGTCGTGCTCGCCAGCTTTAGCGACATCGCCAACATGTAGGCGCCGGCGCCGAAGAACAGGCCCTGCCCCAGATTGAGGATCCCGGCGTAGCCCCAAGACAGCGCGACCGCGATACCGAGCATGCCGTAGACCAGGTATTTGGCGACGCGATTGAGCCAGAACGGCTCCATCACAAGCGGTGCCGTCATGATGATGATGACGAACGCGGCATAGACTGCCCAATCGATCACGCGTTTCGAAGGCATCTCACCGGCCCTTCAGGGCGAACAGGCCCTTCGGCTTGAGAACGATGATCGCAATCACGACGCCGAACACCACGGCGCGCGCCAGGATGTCGTTGGTTGCCGCGGCGACCAGCCCATTGATCTCTCCGAGTATGCCGGCGGAAAGTACCGAACCAAGCAGGCTGCCGACCCCGCCCATGACCACCACCAGGAAGCCATCGACCACCATCGGCGTTCCCATGTCGGGAAATACCGTCTTGAAGCCGGACATCATCACGCCGGCAACGCCGGCAAGCCCTGAGCCGAACGCGAAGGTGAGTGCATTGACACGCGTCACGTCGATGCCGCACGCCGCCGCCATTTTTGGATTGCGAATGATCGCGCGTACCTGCGTTCCAATCGAGGTCCGGTATATGATGAACCAGGTCGCCAGCGCCAGGATCGCGGTGACCATGATGATGAAGGACCGGTAGCGGTTGATATCGGCGCCTGCGATCGAGAACGTGCCTTGCAGGATTGCAGGCACGCTCACGTTCTGCAAACCGGGTCCCAATCCCTGGATGTGAATACCGAGGAACGACAGGCCAAATTCCAGCCGCACCGCCTGCTGGATCAGGATCGCGATGCCCCAGGTCGCGAGCAGCGTATCGAGCAGACGTCCATATAGGCGGCGCACCACGACACGCTCGATCAACAGGCCGAGCAATGCGGTGACAATGAACGCCAGCGGAATGGCGACGAAGATGTTGGTGCCGAGCCAGATGCCGGAGAGCACCGTCACATAGGCGCCGACCATCACCATTTCGCCGTGCGCCATGTTGATGACACCCATGGCGCCGTAGGTGATCGCAAGGCCAAGGGCGACCAGAAGAAGGATCGACCCAAGACTGAGTCCGATAAACAATACCTCAAGCATACCAGCACCCCGTCATCTACCGCGCTCGGAAGCGCAGTGGATGATGTTTGCCATGATCAGGTTTTCAGCTTGGCTGTCTCAAGCCCCTTGCCAGTGCAGAACAGATTGGTCGGGGTTTCGCCATAGGCGACGTAGGGCAGCGGTATGGTCGGCTCCTTATAGGCGTCGATGATCTTGCCCTGCCCGTCCGGCAACCACTGAGCGATACGGGGCGTAAGGTAGGTATGAAGATTATCCGGGTCGATCTTCACGTGGCCGTTGGGAGCATCGAATTCCTGTCCCTTGACGGCGTCGCGGATCGCGACCGGGGTCATCTCTGCGGCTTTCTCGGCCGCCTGTTTCCACAGGAAAACCTGGAAGTAGGACGATTCCAGAGCGTGATGCGTCACCGCCTTCGGATCCTTCACAAAGGCACGATAGCGCTCGACAAAGGCCTTGTTGCGGTCGGTGTCGATCGCCTGGAAGTACGGGAAGGAAGTGTAACTCCCGACCGCGTATTCCGCACCCATTGCCGCGATTTCGATCTCGGATGTCACCGTCGCGCAGATCGGCAGCTTGTCGTGGGTAAGACCCTGGTTCTTGTATTCGCGGTAGAATGCCACAACGGAATCGCCGACCACGTTCGACAGCACCACATCGCAACCGGAGTTCTTGATCTTGTTGACCATCGATCCCCATTCGGAGTGGCCCAACTCGAGATATTCGTCGGCGATCCATTCGCCGCCATTCTTCTCGATTAATATCTTCGAAGCCTTCGCCATCTCGCGCGGATAGATGTAGTTCGAGCCGACGATGAAGAACTTCTTCTTACCCAGCGTCTTGATGATCCACGGAATGAAGTTCGAAAGCTGCTGGTTCGGAACGGCGCCGGTATAGACCACGTTCTTCGAGCATTCGAACCCTTCGTAGTAGGTCGGATAGAAGTAGAGGTTGTTACGCTTCTCGAACACCGGAAGCACCGCCTTGCGGCTTGCCGAGGTGTAGGACCCAAACACGGTGGGAACACGATCCTGGATGACGAGCTTGGAGGCCTTTTCGTTGTAGGTCTTCGGATCCGAAGCGCCGTCCTCGGCGATTGCCGTGACCTTCATGCCCTTGACGCCGCCGGCCGCGTTGATTTCGCTGATCGCCATCATAGTGGCATCATGCAGCGATTTCTCGATGATCGAGAGACCACCGGTCAGCGAGAACAACACCCCAACCTTCACCTCGCCGGCTGCACGCGCGCCGGTGCTGAAAACCCAAGGCGACGTAATGACCGTGCTCGTAGCGAGCAACCCATTCCTGAGAAACCTGCGTCTGTCGACTGCCATAACTCCACTCCCCATGTGTCTAGGCACACCAAACTGTTCGCGCCGAAGCACGTTGTTTCGATCCAAAAAAATTCCCAGAGCCGACCGAGCCTCCGAAAACGCACGGGCGTCGGCGGCGATTCTCGACCAGACAAACAAAAAAGCCCGACAGATCCTCGCGGATCTCCCGGGCTACCTAGCCTGACCGGACCAGCATCATCGATGGCCCAGCGAATGTCGTTAGAGAAATTTCCTCTCCCGACGTGCCAAAAGCTAATCACCTTTCACGCGGTATTGCAATAGTTCATTTGCGTGAATGATAGCAGCCGCCATGTCGTCCATCGATAACCGCTTCGACATCGCCTGACGACGGATACTTTCGTAAGCCTCAGATTCATTCAAGCCCTGACCGTCCATGAGGATAGCCTTTGCTTTCTGAATCCTCTGAATTCCCGCGAGCTTGCGCTCCAGTTTGTGCATGCGCTTCTCGGCACTGCGCCGTTCCAGCCAAAGGCTGCGCGCGATCGTCAAGTTGGTGAGAAGACCGAATGGACGGATCGGGCGCTCGATGACCGCCACGGCGCCTGCCTCAAGCACAAGCTGAAGCGTCGAGGGGTCTTCGTAGCTAACCACGGCAATCAGGGTCGGCCGATGCCCCGTGGCCGACTTCAACAGCTGCTGGATCTCCACGCGTACGTCATGCTCGATCGCCAGCAGCACGATATCGGCACCCTCCGCCCAGCAATCCGGAACCGGCCATTGGGCTTCGACCATGCATCCGATGCGGCGAAGATGCTCGATGAGTTTTGTGCGCTCAGCGTCCGGCGGGTGCACGACGAGGACCCGCAAGCCCCGCAAGTCACGAAGAATTTGGATAGCCACTTCCAGTTCTCCGTTACGGGATGCTCATGAGTGGAGCAGCGGCAGTTCGTCGGCCGACCAGTCATCCAGGCTCTGGACGACACAGTAGGGATCCGGCTTGACACGCACGCCAGGATTCCAGACGGCCTGAAACCGGCCATTGCGGTCGAGGCGCGCGATGCGCGGCCAGAGGTAGGTGTGATTGTTTTCCGGATCTATCCTGACCCGCCCCTGCGGCGCGTCGAATTCGGAGTCGCGCAGATTGGCAAGCACCTGTTCGGGATCGTCGGAGCCGCATTTTGCGACCGCACGCATCGCCAGATGAAGCTGGAAATAGGAAGCTTCGGCGCCCGCGGTAACCGGCGCCTCGGCGCCGTATTTTTCCTTAAAACTGGAGACGAAGCGTCGCGCTGCAACAGAAGAAAGTGTCTCGAAAAACGGCGCGGCGGTGATGTGACCTTCCGCCGCTTCCGCGCCCATTTCGGCGACCTCGGCTTCACTGGTTGTGAGGCTCGCAATCGGCATCCGGGTCGGGTCGAAACCAGCTGCGCGATAGGCACCATAGAGCTCGGCCGTGCCACTGCCCACCACGGTCGAGAAAATCACATCGGGCGAGGTCTTCTTGATCCGGCTGATGACCTTCTCAAAGTCTATAGGGTCGGGATAAAGTGGAACGTAGATCTCGTCGAGGATCTTCCCCTTTCCCTGGCTCACGAAGTCGCCCATCACGCGGTTCGTCTCGTAGGGGTAGATGTAGTTCGATCCGACGAAGAGAAACCGGTTGCCGTAAGCCGACAACAGGAACCTTGCAAGCTGCAATGAGTTCTGGTTGGGCGCAGCACCGGTGTAGATGCAGTGCCGCGAGTACTCAAATCCCTCGTAGAGTGTTGGGTAAAACAACAGGCCCCGATGCGCCTCAACCACGGGCAGGACGGCCTTGCGCGTGCTCGACATGTAACAGGCGAACAGCAGTCTGATGCGGTCGACCTGAAACAACCGCTCCGCAAACCCCCGGAATTTCTTTGGATCGGATGCCGGATCGTACATAACAGGTTCAATCGGACGGCCAAGCACGCCGCCGCTTGAATTGATCTCCTCGATTGCCAGCAACGTCGCATTGAGCTGCGTACGCTCGATCGCCGACGTTACGCCTGTCTGAGAAAACAGAACGCCGACCCGCCAGGGACCCGAATTATCTTCTACCAACGCCATAATAAGCTATATCACTTTGCTCGTGGGCGAGACCTTCACCCTGCTGGCTCGAACCTTATTCCCGAATTGATGGAATTGAAAATAGGCACAATAGACAAATCTGCTCTCCTCCAAGATCGCATTCTCCCGCACCGGCGCAGACGCTAAATCCAACTTCCGCTTTATCCCTGAAAGCGGACCCAAGTCGGACATTGCACCATGTCCGCTTTGCGCCATAACCGGCCATTCAGAACTGATAAGCTATCTGCTCTTTCCTTATCAGCCACGAGTTCGGACGATCTATGCCGTTGTCGTACCAAAAAGCAGATTTCAGACTCCAGGTATTGACCGAGTGCCTCTCGATAAAATTTGCGCTTCAGAACATTGCTACGCTAAAGTTCTGACGAGGCGCGAGGGCGCTGACTGCTGAAACCCCGCCGAGCTTATGGTCAAATGAAGACCGATATTCGATCGTTGACCGGGGTGCGAGGCGCCGCCGCCGTGATCATCGTGATCTATCACTTCGGAAAATTTCGTCTCGATCCGACCACCAGCGTCACGGTCTGGTCCGTTCCGCACGGCTATCTGGCGGTTGATATGTTTTTCATGCTGAGCGGATTCGTGATCGCTTATGTCTATGCCGAAGCATTTTTGGCAGCGGCTCCTGGGACCTACAGGACCTTCCTGATCAAACGATTCGCACGGCTTTACCCGGCCTACATCGTGATATCCGCCTTTTACGCTCTGAAGATCGCGCTCGGCCTGACCGGTGAAGAGACCTTCGCCCGCTTCAATTGGTTCGATGCCGTCGGCAACCTGCTGATGCTGGTCGCCTGGGGACTCAATATCTACCCGCTTGTCGGCGTGTCATGGGCGTCGAGCGCAGAACTAGGCTCCTATTTCGCGACACCGGTGCTGATGAAATGCACGCTGCAGAAAGGCGTCGCCTCCTGGGCGGCCTGTATCGCCCTGGCTTTGTTTGCCATCTATTTGATCAGCATCAGCGGCCGAGGCTCAAGCGGCCCTCTGGACGTCATCTCGCGCGATTCGTTTCTCCCGCTGCTGCGTGCCATTGCGGGGTTCGCCCTTGGGCTCGCGACGTTCCGCTACGCGGACAGCCTCGACCGGCTTTCGCCCAACGCTCAGGATGTTCTCCTGGTCGCCATCCTGGCTTCGATGGTTGCCGTTGCCGTTCTGACCGCCGATGATCTGCCGATCTATTTCTTGTTCATTCCGTTGATCGCGATTCTTTCGCGTGACGGGCGCCTTGCCCAACTTCTGTTTGGCAACAGACTTGTCTATCACCTGGGGCTTATTTCCTATTCGATCTATCTCATCCACCCGCTGTTCCTGACATTTGCCGAGCGCTCATCGCGACATCTCGGCAATAACTTGACGGCTTATGTGCTTTGCGTGCTAACATCCTTCGCGGCGATATGGCTTTTGTCGTATCTAAGTTATCGGCTTGTCGAGGTTCCCGGACGACAATTCATGATCCGCTTGCTCAGTCCGCAGGCAAGCACCGCGTCTGCAGGTGTCTGACGCGCGTGCACTGGCATTGGGCTCAGCCTGAGAGAGAGAATTTAAGTGACTTCCATTCGGGCCCGGACACTTCTGAGTGACGCGCCGGCGCCGTTACCTAAACTCGGAACGTCAAAAGCCACGAAGCTCGAGTGGTCGACGAACGGCCGCTTCGCGCCACAAGCAGCCGTTCCATAATCGTTCATTCTGCGACAGAACACTGGCGACGATGGGCCTCGAGCATCTTGTTGAGGCGAAAGCCGTAGAGAACCGCTGAGCTTTTCAAATTCCGACTGAGCCCCGGATGACTGGAAGCCCATGAATACGGTCGGCCGAGGGGTGCGGGAAATTCGGATTCGAGATGCCGCAGGAGCATTCTGAGTGATGTATGTGGCAAAGTTCGACGGCACCGTCTATGTGCTGCACTGTTTCCAGAAAAAGACCCAGAAACCAGCAAAGCGGATCTGCATCAGGCCGCGCGGCGTTACCGGGATTTGTTAAAGGAGTTAGGTCAATGAGCAAGAAACGCTTCGCCAATGTGTGGGACGCAATTGAGGATACGCCTGCGCAGGCTGAAAACATGAAACTCCGTTCCGCGTTGATTATGGTTTTGAAGGATCATATCGCCCGGACAGGGCTGAGCCAATCGGAGGCCGCCACACTGCTTGGTGTTACCCAGCCACGTATCTCTGATCTCATACGTGGCAAGATCGAATTGTTTGGCCTCGATACCTTGGTCAATATGATCGGAGCTGCCGGCCTGCATGTTGAAATGCGCATCTCGGACGCAGCCTGATCAAAGAGCCCCTGCCCTGTTCTCGGCTGCCAACTGCGCACGGCGAACGACCTACAACTCAACTCGATGCTTCTGAGATGGCTCCAAAGTGGTGCAATTACAACTGCGGCAGCGATCCACGCCAAAGCGCGCAGGTTGACGTGTTACACTGCGATACGCAGCAGACGTCGAACACACGGCGAAACCGAAATTCATTCGCCATAGAACGCTCGCTGACAGCGTGGTACAGCATTTGGTACTGCACGGCTTATCGGGTGGACCTTAAGTGTTGATCACACTTGAATTTTTCGCGCAGTCCGTCCCATCCATTATTTGACACGTGGTTGCGGGAAGAACCCACCGATTGAGGGCCAGATTTGAGCGCTCCACGCACCTTGCATCCCTCCTGTCCCTCCACTTGTCCCTCGGAGGAAATTGAGTTCAAAAATTACAATAATAGCAAAACGTTACACTCGCAGTTCGAATCTCTCCGAGCGCGCCACCACCATCACCCGGGGCGTGACTGGTGGTCGATTTTGATCGGCGAATAGCAGCCATCGGATTCTGCCGTATCAATCTCGCGTAATCTAAGCCGGCACAAAGGCGCTTCGCATCTGCGAACCACACTTCGCACACAAAGGCGCTCAATCTTGTGAGGGGGTCGCGACTCAAATACCAAGGGAGACGACGTCGGCCCGGCTAAATCGATATGACGCGGGGGCGTATCAAATGCGGGACGCACTAGAAATCAATCTTGCCCTGTGGGGCATGTTCCTTTGCGCGGCGGTGCAAGCAGCCCAACATTTCGAGGTCTACTAGTAAAGCCATCGCGCGAGCGTGAAGGCACTCCAGCCGATCGCGACGAACCATCCAACAGTGGCAACGCCTGTCAGAGCCAGCCAGGCCCATGGCCACATGGCCCGACGGCTTCGCAAGCCCGTTGCGGGCTCAGCAGGCAATTTCGCGGCGATGTTCGATACAGCGCGAGGCCCGGCTTTCTTCCAAAGGGGTTCATCCCGCTGAGGCGACGGGGGTGCGATCGTAGACAAAGTTCGCTCAAGCGCGCGCAATTGAGATGACCTTCCTTTCTGGACAGCAGCCTAGATAAACAAGGCGGCGGAGACTTCGATCCGCATCAATCATTGGTCGGACCGGGAACGAATGGGTTCGAGCGCACACCATACTGTGATGCTGCGACTGCTCAATGAAAGCCGATGATTAAGCTAACCGATCAACCTTACCGGAGGCTGCGCCCGGGATCGTCGCAACGTCGGGCCTCTTCCCGGCTGAAGTTTGGGCACGCATTGGCGCCTCTCTGCCCGCAAACTGCCAGGTAAATCAGCGCTGGCCGAGACCCGGTCCAGGTTTCCCTCCTTCGGTTCAGCCCCGTCCTGGCACAGAGCCTCCTGCCGCTGAACATACTCGCGGAAACGCAGCAATTCGGCATAGCGAACGCGGAGCGTCGCAGCTTTGGCCTCTCTCCAAGTCGGTCCCATTTGTTTCACCCGCGGGCTCCTTTCAAAGTTGACAGGGACGATCCTTAGTTGGCGTCCGTCCTCCCGTCTGTGAACTGGGTCACACATCAAGCAAAGTCTGCCGGTAGGCCAAAATTGGCCTTCGCAGCTTGGGCGCACTGTGGCACGCGGTGCGCAAGTCCAGCAGAATCTGGACTTGAGAAGGTACGGCAAATTCACATCGGGATTTGTTCGCCGCGGGCCCAGCCGCTCACCAAATGGCGTTGCCGAATAGGCCAAAGCGCGGTTGCTGCGCGACCAGAAGGGTCGGCTGGCCTACGTAGCTCCTCGCGACGGTCCTGCGTTTCCGCTGCGGCTTCAGCTCCCTTCTGGGGTCGGCGACCTGGAGCTGATTGGGACTGGACGGCGACAATTGCGCAAAAGCCTGCCGTGGCCCTGCCTTCGCCGACCCCTCGGCATTCGTTGGCGCTGGAACGGCCGCCTCAATCATCGGTCTTGTCGGGGCAATGGTCGTTGGGAAAGCGGTGTCGAAGACAACGCGCTCGGGCCACTTTTGAGCGGAGCGAATCCGTATGATGGAAAGATCGGCCGTCGCCGTTGTCCGCTCTACCGCCGGGGATTTTGGCACATATGCATCGAGAGCAAAAAGCAGCGTCAATAACGCTGCGCCAACAAAAAAGAAGTATCGCGCCAGCGGCATTTGGGAATCGCTCCGTCCGCCGACCACGCGGACTGCTTCCCCAACTGGGGATGGCGCGATTTGTTCCCGGCTTTGGCGGGTTGGCGGATTGACGAAGTCACCCCTTCGTTGCGCCGTTTAACAGATTGGGCCCGACCTAGATGTGGTTAGCCGCGAGCAGCGAGCACTTCGCCTTTCCGGCATTAACGTTGACGAAGCCAACATGCATTCGGGCGAACGTCTTCCTGCTCTTCATACCAACAGTTTCACGAATCAAGCGCGTGCGGTCGGTCAAATGGCTGCCATCCGGGCGCGTGAATGCACAGGAAATCTCGATATCCTTGACCCCGTAATCATTGGAATTGCGCAGTGTGAAGGTAACGAACGCGTTCGACCCCAGCCCGCCCCTGCGCCACGACTGCGAAGAAATCTTCAGCCCGTCGACCGGGGCGGGTTGTCCTGGGGTAATCGCCTCGGCAGTTGCCGGATCGAAAGATGGAGCTTTCGCCATTCCCACCGTCATGGGCGGTGCCGCCTGGGACGAGACCACCGTAGCCAGACGTCCCGGTTTACTTTCTGTCGGCCTATTGGCGTAGCCGGAAAGCGGCAGCCACGCTCCTATTCCCAAGATCACGACCACCGGCAGCCAGCCAACGGCCGCCCTGAGATAATTGACAACGCCTCTCTCTGACTGACCGGAAAGATGCCGACCGCCGAGGCTCGCCTGCCCGGCGGACCCTGTCGGTTCGATATCATAAAATCCTTCCATCATGATCGCGCCATCACCTTCGGCGGCAACGAACCTGGCGTATTGCACCGCACAGCAATGGAGCCGCGCGGGCGTTACACCGCACGGCCCCAATCACGACTGCCGACTGCGCGGTTCCGCCGCTGATACACAATCCGCCAAGCCTGAAAAGGTTGCAATCCCCCGCGACAATATCGGAGCCAAAACGGGATCGGCTGCCCCGCAGCGAATCAAGGGGGATAGCCACGCTTGAACCGGACCGCTAAAATTGACCGCGCGATCAACGCATCGCATTTCCTCGGTGGTTGCCACACGCGACGCCAAATCAGCCGACTGGAGGCCCATGATGCCGTTAGTGACCTGGGATCACGTCCACCTGCGCAGTCCCGATCCGGAGGCTACGGCTGCCTGGCTTGAAAACATTCTCGGCGGAGAGGTCATCCGCAGCCCTGGGCGCATCGACGTCAAGCTCGGCGGCGCCAATGTGTTCATCGCCCCGGTCACGGCAGGCGACGGCGTCAATACGGCACCGGTGACCCCCTATCAGGGGCTCGATCATTTCGGGCTGACGGTGAAAGACATCGACGCGGTGGCCGCCGAGATCAAGGCCAAGGGCGTCGAGTTCACCAAAGAGCCGATCACGATCCGGCCGGGCGTACGTATCTGCTTCATTCGCGGGCCGCAGGGTATCTCGATTGAGCTCTTGGAGCGCGACAAGAAATACGTTTGAGGCGTGCGGTTGCGAAGCAGGCTGAACCGGGTCGCGCGACGGCGTGGGTTCGAGGCGGCGGTCGACCTGTCGCGTTGACGCTGCGTGCCGCGCTTGGCATAAGAAAGTTACTCCCGCTCCATGGTGACGGGCGTCCTGATCGGCGCGTCATGAAGAATGGTCTGTACTCGATCCATGTCAGCCTGCAGGATGGGCGCACCGGCAAAGGTAGCGGCGTAGTCATGTTCCGCGACGGCAAGATCCTCGGCGGCGACGCCTATTTATTCTATACCGGCAGCTATTCGGTGAAGGGCAACACCTTCAAGGGCGAGGTTCTGGTGCAGCGCCATACCTCCAGTCCCGACGCCAATCCGCTGTTCGGCGGCCCGGGCCCCGTCGGCATCGGCGTCTCCGGCACGTTCACCGACACCTCGGCGGAGATGAACGGCACGGCGCTTGTCGGCAAGGCCAGCCAGATCTTCAAGGCGACGTTGCGCAAGCTCGCCGAGACGGGTTAGAGCGACGTCGAGCTATTCCGCGGCCTGCTCCAACGGCGCAACCCGCGGCAAAATGATCTGAATTCTGGTACCCCCGCCCGGTTCGGAATCAAGTTCGAGCCGGCCGCCCAGTCGGTTGGTCACGATACTATAGACGATGTGCAGACCAAGCCCGGTGCCCCCCTGATCGCGCCGCGTCGTGAAAAAGGGATCGAAGGCACGGCGCCGGACATCGAGCGACATCCCGCAACCATCGTCGGAAAAGATGATCTCGACATTGTCCTTGCCGGACTCCCTTACCTTGATATCGACCGAGCCCGGCCTACCGTCCGGAAAGGCATGCGCCACCGCGTTGAGGAACAGGTTGGTGAGCACTTGCCCGTAAGGCCCGGGATAGGAGTTCATGATGAGGTTCGGCTGGCAGTCGACACTCAGCGTCAAGTGATGCTTTCGCAAGCCTGGCCGCAGGCTCATGACCACCTGCTCGGTCAGATCGCCGAGGTCGAAGGTCCGCTGATCCGAGTAATTACGGTCGGCGGCGACCTGCTTGAACGACGTGATCAATTCGGCCGCGCGATTAAGATTGGCCACCAGTTGCGAGGATGCGTCCCGGCTGGTTTCGAGGTATTCATTGAGGCTTGATCGCCTGAGATCGCCCCGCGCCACTTCACTGGCGAACAATGCGGTCTTGCGCTCCAGTGCGGAGGCAACCGTCAGGCTGATGCCGACGGGATTGTTGACTTCGTGGGCAACGCCCGCCACCAGGCGCCCAAGCGCGGCGAGCTTCTCCGCTTCTATCAACGAGTTCTGGGTTTCCCGCAAATTGCGTAACGCCGCCTCGGCGGCGTCCCTCGCTTTGCGCATCTCCTGTTCGCCACGCTTGCGCTCACCGATGTCGAGCGCAACGGTGACGATACTCTCGACCTCGCCAGCGGCGTCGAGCAGCGGAAGTTTGTTCACCAGCCAATGCCGAAGGGTCCCGGAGGAGTCGCGATACTCCTCCTCATAAAATCCGAGCTCTTTTCCCGCCGCCAACACACGCCTGTCCCTTTCGTCGGTCTTCTGCGCGCCATAACGCGACATCAGGTCCGACGTGGTATGGCCGATCGCATCAGCGGGCTCGATTCCGAAAATGCCGGCCATGTAGCGATTCATCAGGACATAGCGGAGCTGTTTGTCCTTGACGTTGATAACGGCGGGAACGGTGTCGATCACGAGTTGCAACAGCCGCCGGGCCTCGGCGATCGCCTCTTCGGCGCGCTTCTGGTCCGTGATGTCGCGCACCGTTCCCTCGTAGCGGACGATCTCGCCATTCTCGTCGCGCACGACCGTGCCGCTGTTGGAGAGCCAGAGGATCGCCCCTCCTCCCCGCTTATACACCTGATATTCGAATTCGCGCACCACGCCGTCGCGCTGCATCAAGCGCTGGTATTCTGAACGCGCCTCCGGATGAACGTAAGTGCCGCGGGTGATATCGCCAATGCCACGAATGAGATCCTCCGGCGTATCGTAGCCCAGCATTCGCGCCAGCGCCGGATTGGCATTTAGGAGCGCACCAGCCGGCGTCGTCACGTAGATTCCGTCGACGGATCCTTCGAACAGTTTGCGATAGCTTTCCTCGGCCAAGCGTTGCTCGGCCAAAGCGTGGATCGCCGCCTCGCGCGCAGCGTCAGCATCGACAAGCGAGCGGCGGAACACTTCGGCGGCGCGTGCGATGTCGCCGATCTCGTTGTTCACACCGGTCGCAGGGATCGACGCATTTTTTTCCCCGGCTGCGAGCGCGCGGATGGCTACGGCGATCGCCTTGAGCGGACGGACCGTCCTGCGCACCACGAACAGCGCAGCGGCAACCCCGATCAGCACGCCGGATAGTCCGAGGAGGATGCTCTGCCATTTATCGTGGGCCAACGTTCCGGCGAAATCGCCTTCCAGCACGCGTCCCCTTCTGTCACCGAGGTCGCGCAGTAGATCAGTCACGCGACTGATCATTTGCCCCTCAGTGCCCAGTACGTCCCTGTCGAGCTGAGCAATCTGGCCTTCGGTCCCCGAGATCGAGATGATCGCGTCGGCGTAGGCATTGGCCGCAGCGCGAAGCGCCGGATCATCGATCGAAAGGGCTCGCATCGCCTGTGCGGACTGCTCGGCGGATGCCGGATCTTGCGCCAGCAAGGCCGCGGCAATCTGATTTTGCGCCCGGAACAAATCTCTCGCGTTGACACGGTCAGGCACTTCGGAGACGGCCTGCTCGAACCGCTCGCGGATCGGGGGCAAGGCTGCGAGCAGTTCCGCGCGGCGCGCAATCAAAGCGGTGACGCGCTCGATGCCGCTGCGGTAGTTGGCGAGCCGCTGCGTGACACCGTCGATCATCTCCTGTTGCTGTGGGGCCAGCTGCAACCGTGTTTTCTTCAACAGCGCGCTCAACGAGGAGGCTGCCTCCCAGACCCGGCTCGAAGGCACCGCCGGATCGGTCACGAAATCGCGCGCGGCGAGCCGCAGCTCGTTGGTGCGGCGGTCGATTTCCTCGACCACATCGCCAAGGCTTTGAAGATGCTGCAGCTCGGCAAAGGTCGCATCGATGTGGCGGATGGACACGACGCTGGCGACGCTCGTCATCACGATCATCGCCAGCAGGAGCAGGAAACTGCCAAAGGTCAGCTGGCCGATCGAAAGCGAGAACGACCGCATCCGTTGGACGATTTTCGCGAAGGCCATGGGCATCCGGGACAAGCTCAGAATAATCCTCTGTTTATACTACGGAATCCGCGCCCAGGGGAACTTGCCCAAGCGCCGACGGGCAGCCGGGCCAGGCCTTTTAACCAGGGCGGCGGTCAACCGGCCGGGGGTCAATCCGCCGGGATTCCAGCGTCCTTGACGACCTTCGCCCAGAGCGCGATGTCGGATTTGATGATATCGGCGAACTGAGCCCGCGGCGCGCTTTTCACCGCACATCCGGCAAGGTCGAGCTTCTCGCGTACCTCCGGTGCGGCAAGTGCGGCCTCCAGCGCCTTGCTGATGCGATCGACAATCGGCTGCGGCGTTCCCGCCGGTACCACGATGCCGAACCACGGGGTCACCTGGGCCTCGGCAAAGCCCTGCTCTGCCATGGTCGGCACGTCGGGAAAATATTTCGAGCGGACGTTGTTGATCGTAGCAATAATTCTGATGGCGCCGGTCTGTACCTGCGCCAGCGCCTGGTTGGCCGAGAGGAAGGTCGAGGTGATCAGGCCGCTCGAAATATCCGCCACCATTTGCGGATAGCCGCGGTAGCCGATCGGGATGACGTCGATCCCGGCCAACCGCTTGAACAGCTCGAAACCCAGATGCCCTGTCGACCCCTTGCCGGGATGGCCGTAATTCAGCGTCCCGGGTTTTGCCCTGGCGAGCGTCACATACTCGGCCACATTTTTCACCGGCAAGGACGTCGGAACGATGAAGAAATTGGGCGCCTCACAAATCTGCCCGACGGGGATGAAATCGCGCACCGGATCCCAGCGCAAGACGATGTTGAGCGACGGGCTGGTGGTGAAGAATGTCGTGACCAACAGCCATGTATGCCCGTCGGGTGCCGTGCGCGCGACATCCTCGGCGGCAATCGAGCCATTGGCGCCGGATTTGGATTCGAGAATGATCGATCCGTTCCATTGCGCCGCCATGTTTTGGGTGACGATGCGCCCGAACACGTCGGCAACGCTTCCAGCCGAATAGGGAATGACGAGGCGTACCGGCCGGTTGGGGAAGCCGTCCTGCCCCCATCCCGCATCGGATGCAACGAGGGTGACCAGCCACACTCCGATCATCGCGCCAAAGCGTCGAATCTTCACGGTACGTGCCCTGCCCTGATCGCTGTTGCGCCGCCTTGAACGCGCGGTCGGCGGGCAGGATGCCGATAATCGCTGCGGGCGGCAAGGCCGGCTCTCAGCTTCGTAGCCGAGCGTCGACCGCGCGCGGCCTTCGCGCGGGAATCGTCATCGCGGCCACACCGACCACGACGCAGGCGAGACCGATCCAGGCGGTTGCAGACAAGCTCTCGCCGAGCAGAAGTACGCCAAGCGCGACGCCAATCGGCACACGCAAGTAAGCCTGGGCCGTTGTGCCCACCGAACCCAGCGTCTGGATCAGCCGAAAATAGATCACGAAGGCAAACGCGGTCGAAAATACCGCGAGCGCGAGCAGCGCCAGCATCGAACTGGTGGATGGCGCCAGGGTCCAGGGCCGTTCGACCGCGATACAGACAGGCAGAAGGATCGCCGCGCCACAAAGGAGCGAACCCGCGGCCGGCGCCATCGGATCGAGACCTTTGAACCCGCGGCCGAAAACGGCAGCCCCGGCGTAACAGATCGTCGCCACAACGATGGCGACTTGCGCGACAAGCTGCTCGCCCAGGCCCTGCAAGGCCTGGACGCCCACGATCAGACAGATGCCGGCCATCCCGGCGGCAACGCCGAACAGTTTTCGAAAACCCGGGGTTTTCTGGTGGGCGATGGCGAGCGTCAGGAAGAATGTAAAGATCGGTGAAGTGGAATTGAGAATGGTCGCAAGCCCGGCGTCGACCGAGCGTTCGGCCCAGGCAATCAGCGTCCATGGGATCACGCTGTTGAGGACCGCCTGAAACAGGAAACGGCGCCAGGTCGCGGCATCGCCGGGAAGCCGCAAGCCGCGGCCCCACATGATGAGGAGCAGCAGCACGCCTGCGATTGATGTGCGCGCGGCAATCAGGGTGATCGGAGGAATGGTTGCGACTCCGAGCTTGATGAAGGTGTATGAGCCGCCCCACAGCGTCGCCAAGAGAAGCAGCAGCAACAGCTCGCCGGAGATCGCAGGATTTCGCGAGGGCGTCTTCTCCATGGTGCTTGTCCGCGGTTTCGTTCGCGCCGAAAGCACTACATGGAAAGTCACATCAATGCTTCGTTGTCCGTCGAAATGTTCTTGTGCCAGACGCGGTGCTGCGTGCAACGCTGCGCCGCAGAGCCGGGACCCATCGTGGCGAAGATGGCCCCCGGATCAGCAGCGCACCGCCGCAGCGCGTCGAAGACGCGCGTAACCGCGCTTATGGCGCTGCGCAGCATCCGGGGAACGGTAGCTCCTTCTCGCGGCTCACCCCGCGCCGACTTCGAACAGCTCGCCGTCGTAGCCGGCCTCGAGCGGGATACGAAGCTGCCGGCCGCCGTTCAGCCTGGTCATGACGGGCATCACCGTGACGATCGGCTTGCCCCTGATGTCGTCGAGCGCCGCCTTCACATTCGCCTGCTTGCCGAGCCTGATCAGGTTACGCGTGGTCGGAAACGGCAGTTTGAACCGCCCGCTCTCCCCTCCTGCCAGCGCCTCGCGCGGCGACAGCCAGATCGAATCGGTGGATTCCTTGCCGTCATGCGCGCCGACCTGTTCGGGTGGGGCTGCGGCGAGAAAGAACCAGGTATCGAAGCGCTTGGGCATGCCTTCCGGCGTGATCCAATGCGCATAGGGCACCAGTTCGTCGAGCGCCAGCAGCAGTCCGTTCTCGGTGAG
>Ga0137403_10001147_pt1 | contig 33457 bp, 36 predicted proteins | sample CZOMad2_1_16fung_FD_122057 | JGI IMG/M metagenome (GOLD analysis project Ga0137403, IMG submission 122057) | Vadose zone soil fungal communities from Angelo Coast Range Reserve, California, USA - CZOMad2_1_16fungal (Hybrid Assembly) | ecosystem: Environmental > Terrestrial > Soil > Vadose zone... | reverse complement strand
CCGTGAGCAAGGCCGGCGCCGGCAGCGGCATCGTCACCAGCGCCCCCGCCGGTGTCTCCTGCGGCACGACCTGCGCCGCCGCGTTCGCCAGCGGCACCGCGGTCACCCTGACCGCCGCGCCTGCTGCCGGCTCCACCTTCAGCGGCTGGAGCGGTGGCAGCTGCACCGGCACCGGGACCTGCACCGTCACGATGAGCGCGGCGCAGGCCGTCACCGCGACCTTTACCGGCGTCGCTACCGGCTTCACGGACGATCCCCTGCTCGTGCAGACCACCGTCGACAAGGCTGTGCACATCGTGGAGCTCCGGTCGGCGATCACCTCCCTTCGTGCGCGGAACGGGCTCTCGGTGTTCGTCTGGACCGACTCGACGCTCGCGCCCGGGACGACCCCGCTCAAGGCCGTGCACATCAGCGAGCTGCGGACGGCGCTGAACCAGGTCCATCAGGCGCTGGGGAGACCGCTGCCCACGTACACGGACCCGACCATCGTGGCGGGCCAGACCATGTCCAAGGCGGCCCACGTCCAGGAGCTGCGCAACGCCGTCCTAGCCCTGCCGTAGGCCCGAGCGACCGTCGCGGTTTTCTTGACTCGCTCGGCCCGAGGGAGCTAGCGTGAAACGTTGGCGATGCGCAGCTTCCTCTACTATCTCTACGGGCGGCGTCTCTTGCGGCAGGTCCGCGGGCGGCACGTTCCGCGGCACCTCGGCATCATCCTCGACGGCAACCGTCGCTACGCCCTCGAGCGTGGCGTGCCCGACCTTCGCAAAGCCTACGCGCTTGGGGCCGAGAAGCTCGACGAGGTGCTGGAGTGGTGCGCGGAGATCGGGATCCGGGCGGTCAGCCTCTGGGTGTTCTCGACCGACAATTTTCGGCGATCAGCGACGGAGATCTCCGGCATCCTGTCGGCCGTCGAATCCAAGCTCATCCGGCTCGCGCAGCACCCAAGCTCCCATCGCCTCGGCCTGCGCGTCCGGGCCGTCGGCAAGCTCGACCTCCTGCCCGATTCGACCATCGCGGCGATCCGAGCGGCCGAGGAGGCGACCGCGGCCAATCGCGCGATGGTCCTGACGTTCGCCGTCGCGTACGGCGGCCGCCAGGAGATCATCGACGCGGTGCAGGCCATGCTCCGCGAGAAGACCAAGCAGGGAGAGGATCTGCAGGCCATCATCGACGGCGTGACGGAGGAGACGATCGGCCAGTACCTCTACGCGCCCGACCTGCCGGACCCCGACCTCATCATCCGCACGAGCGGCGAGATCCGACTCTCGGGCTTCCTCTTGTGGCAGAGCGCCTACAGCGAGTTCTACTTCTGCGACGCCCACTGGCCCGCCTTCCGCAAGGTCGACTTCCTCCGCGCCGTGCGCGCCTACCAGCAGCGCGGGCGGCGCTTCGGCAGCTGAGTCGACAGGTCGGCGACTCTCCGAGGGCCGACTGAGGTGGCCATGAGACTCGCCGGGAAAGTCGCGCTGATCAGCGGCGGTGCGCGCGGGATGGGCGCCGCCGAGGCGCGGTTGTTCGCACGGGAAGGCGCCCAGGTGGTCATCGGCGACATCCTCGAAGTCGAGGGCCGTGGGGTCGAGACCGCGATCAGGGAGAAGGGCGGCGAGGCCGTCTTCGCGCGGCTCGACGTCACCAGCGAAGCCGACTGGCAGAAGGCCGTCGGCGTGGCCCAGAGCCGCTTCGGAAAGCTGAACGTCCTGGTGAACAACGCCGGCATCGGCGGCGGGGGCCGGATCGAGGACACCGCGGTCGAGGACTGGGACCGCATGATGGACATCAACGCCAAGGGCGTGTTCCTCGGGACCAAGGCCGCGATTCCCGCCATGCGCCGGGCCGGCGGCGGCTCGATCGTCAACATCTCGTCCCAGCTCGGGCTTGTCGGGACGGACAACAGCAGCCCGCAGTACCAGGCCTCCAAGGGCGCCGTGCGTCTCCTGACGAAGGCGACGGCGATCCAGTACGCGCGCGAGGGCATCCGCGCCAACTCGGTGCACCCCGGCCCGATCGTGACCGCGATGACCGAGCGGCGGCGCGCCGATCCCGCCCAGCGCCAGCTGATGATCTCGCGCATTCCCCTCGGCCGGTACGGCGAGCCCGACGAGGTCGCGTACGGCGTCCTCTACCTGGCTTCCGACGAATCCGCGTACGTGACCGGCAGCGAGCTCGTCATCGACGGGGGCTGGACAGCTCAGTAGCGCCGGCGCCAGGTCCACGAGATCCTCGACTACCGCTCGCCGTTCTCACGTCCTCCCCAGCCGCCGAGGCGCTAGCCTGGCGCGCCCCATCCGCGTGCTCGTGGCGGCCGCCGCCGTCGCCCTGCAGGCGCTCGTCGCGCCCGGGGCGCAGGCGGACATCCGGCTCGAGCTGCGCTTCGACGGTCAGGCGTTCGAGCCGAAGGCGCCGCCGGATTTCTCCTGCTTCAACAGCACGCTCGGGCGCTGGGTGAGTTGCCGGGCGCTGAAGGGAAAGGCGCCGGGCGCCTGGGTGCTCGAGCGCCCCGAGCCGGGGAAGTACCGGTTGCACGTCAGCGTCGACGAGAACCCGGCCAATCCCGGGCGTTACCCGGGCGACTACGAGGCCCAGGTGCAGTTCGAGGTCACGGACGCCGGACCGGAGCGGCTGACGGTGGACCTGCCGCGGCTCATCCACCTGACGCGCCCGGGAGACAACGGCCGCTCGCTCGAAGGGATGCTCACCGGGTGCGCGACGCAACCGACGTTCGAGACGCCTCGCTTCTCGTGGGGGCCGCTGGCGATGGTGGACTTCGCGTGGGAGCCGATCGTCTCCGGAGCGGAATATCGCGTGAGCCTCGCGATCGTCTCTTGCGGGCCCGCGCACGCCCCGCGCTTGGTCGTGCGCCGGACGACGGAGGCGACCACGACCGCGTTCACGCTGCCGCCGAGCGCCAACGACGAGTACTACCTTTTCCGCGTCGAGGCCTGGAAGGACGGCCGTCTCGTCGGCGACCTCTACACGCACGACGCCGGGACGCACTCGTGGAGCTACCGTCTCCGCGTGCGCGACGCCAGCGTGCCACGCTGGGCCTACTTCGCGGCCGGCGCGGGCCTGCTGCTCCTGCTGGTCGTCGCGCGCAAAGCCTTCGGCGGCGTCGATCGCGACCGGCGGCGCCGCCGCGTGCGCCTCACGGCCTTGACGACGCTCGCCGTGCTCCTCATCGCCGTGACGGCGGGCGCCGGCTACGTCTATTATCGGGAGCGTGAGCGTCGCCGCGCCGAGCAGGCGAAGGCGGGGAACGAAGTCGCGCGGCAGGCTCGGCAGCGCGAGCTCGCCGCCGCGTTCGTCTCGGCCGCACCGCGTCCGGCGTGGTGGAACGCGGTCGAGACACCCTACCGGGTGGACAACGTGGGAGACCTGTTGTCGGCGTGGCAGGGCCATCGGCGCGGCGACGACGGCACCGGCGAGCGCCAGTTCTTCAAGGCCGCCTACCAGGGCATTCTCGACCATCCCGACGACGAGCACGTCGTCGCCACCGCCATCGAGCTCCTGCCCTACGTCGTGCAAGACTATCCGGACCGCCTCGGGCTCGCGCGGTTCGGTTACGAGCGCTATTTCCGGCACCGTCGCCGTCTCGACAACTGCACGAACTGCATGGCCGGGGACACGACCCAGGGGCTCGTGCAGAACCTCAGCCAGCTCGATCTCGAGGCCGGCCGCTACGACGAGGCGATCGCGAGCTGCCGGCGGCTCATCGAGGAGCGCGGAGCGGACGTCAGCCCCTACAAGCTGGCCGAGACCTGGGACCGCATGGCCTGGGCGCACTGGCAGAAGGGCGAGCACGAGCGGGCCCTGGAGATCATTCGCGAGGCGCTCGTGCGCTACGGCGGGACCGTCCGCGGCGACGACTTGAAGCGCACGCTGGCCCACTTCGTTCGGGAGCGCCCGCCGGCCGGATCAGACATCAGGCGCTAGCGCTCGCGGCGCGCGCCTCGAACACTTGACAAGTCTTCGCGGGCGCCGCAGAGTCTCTAGTAGATCCAGGAGGACAGGGTGTCTGCGCAAGGCGAGCGGTTACTGGCGGCCATCGAAGCTGAGATCAAGAACATTTCGAAGCTCGAGCACACGCTGGCGCGCACGAGGGCCGTGCTACAGGAGCAGGCGAGCCGGCTGCGCCTCGGCACCAATCCGGAGCTCGTCATGACGGCGCTCCGGCTGTCCATCCCGCACGAGACGACGCTCGCACTGATCGAACGCGTCGACCCGATCCTCTCCAGCCCGGTCGAGCTACCGCCCAAGAAGTAACTCGAAACGACTACCTACTAATACCTGACCCGGACGCTTCCAGCGGTCGCGGCTACTGGCCGCGGGGATTGAGCAACCAGTCGATGACGGCGCGGGAATCGTCCGCGTCCCTCGGCGGAGCCGGCGGCGGCGATGTGACAACAGGAGCTTGCGAGGCCTGCGGCTGCTCTCGACGCTCGCTCCGCGGCTGGGCGGCTGCCGTCGGGGGCGGCGTGGCCGGCCGAGCCGGCGGCACGACCGCCGGCGTGGGCGGCCGCACTGCTGGCGCCGGGCGACTCTCGGCGGGGGAAGGCGCCGCTGGGGGAGCGGTTACCGGTGGGCGGGCGCTCACCGTCGGTCGCTCAGCCGCCGCCGGCATCATCGCCGGCGCGTTCGGCCGGAGAGTAGGCGCGACGCCAGCCTCGGGCGCCCGAACGTTCGACGTCCCGGGCGCGCTCATGGGCGTTTGCTCGGCCACCGGCGGCGGAGCCACCACGGGCGTGGGCGGCTTGACCACGGGCGCTGGACGCGTCACGCTCGCGGGAGCCGTCGACGCCGCGGGCGGGCGCGCGGGCGCCGGCTCGATCGCCGGGCGCGCGCTCGGCGGGCCGACGGGCGAGGTCGCCGACGGACGAAGCGCCAGCACACCCCAGACCACCGCCACGATCGCCAACGTCGCCAGCGCGGCGCCGGCCACGACCACGGCGGCCCGCTTCCGCCGGGGCGCGGGACCGTGCGCGCCGGTCCACAGAAGGTTGAGGACGTCTCCCATCAACGGTCGCGGCTCCGGCTGCTTGTAGAGTGCCAGCGTGACGGCGCGCGCAACCGAGCCGGGCACGCCGTTGCGCCGGTCAATCGGGGCCGGCGCCTCCTTCAGGTGCTTCGCGAGGACGGCGTCGCGCGTCGAAGCCTGGAACGGCGGCGCCCCGCACAGCAGCTCGTGCAGGATGGCGCCGAACGCGTAGATGTCGGTCTTCTCGTTGACCGGCGCCTTCAAGATCTGCTCGGGCGAGAGGTATTCCGCCGGCGGCTCGCCGATGATGAGCCCCTGCATTTCTCGCGCGTCCCGCAGGCCGGCCAGCTCGAGGTCCATCAGCTTGACGCGCCCGTCCTCGAGCACCATCACGTTACGGGGCCTCAGCGCGCCGTGGATGAATCCCATGTTGTGCAGAGTCTCCACGGCTCCGCCGAGCTCGAGCGCCAGCCGCAGCGCGGCGGGGACGTCGAGCGGCGCCCGACCCGACGCGAGCTCGCCGAGTCGGCGCCCCTCGACGAGCTCGACCACCGCGAAAGGCCGGCCGGCGTCGACCTCGCCGAACTCCAGCACGCGAGCCATCCCGGGGTGCGAGTTCGATGCCGCGATGATCGACCGGCCCGTGCGCAGGACCGCCTGCGAGGCCTGCGGCGCGTTCGCGAAGCTGCGAGGGAAGAAGCGAATCGCGACGCGGTGGCCGGTCGACTCGTCCTCGCCCAGACACACAGTCCCAAACGCGCCGGCGCCGATCTCGCTGACGACGCGGTAGCGGCCCCGGACGCGCAGTCCGACGGCGAAACGCTCGCCGCGCGAGGAGATTGCCGCCGGACCTGCCTGAGCTTCTTTACTCACGAGAGGGGATCCTCCAAGGTATCCCGGCTATCCATACATCATAGCCTCAGGGGCCCGTCAAGCCCCCAGGGACTCCAGCATGAGCCTCCGCGGCCTCGCGTACGCGTTCCTGGTCGCTGGCGGCGCTCACCCGGCGCTCGCCGCGTCCGGGTCGGCCGGTCCCATGGTCCGGGTCGAGTTGGTGAGCGAAGTTCGGGCGATTTCGCCCGGCGAGACCTTCTGGGGGGCCCTGCACCAGCGCATCGCGCCCGGTTGGCACACCGTCCAGCGGGACGTCGCCGCGGGGCGCGCTTACGGCAGGAGATCGATGACGCGGACGCGACCGCCAGGCGATGCGAGCGGAGAAACGGAGGCGTCGCGCCCCAAGACCTCGACAGACCGGTGACGCCAGCCGAACGCTGCGGACGGGTCGGGACCGGGGTCGCGGCAGACCTCGAGAACCTGATCGACGAGGTTCAGGATCCAGTAGTCGGCAAGCCCGGCACGGGCGTAGAGACTGCCCTTGTGGTCGCGGTCCAGAGCCAGGCTCGACTCGGCGACCTCGACGACGAGAACCGGGCGCGACGGGTGCCCGGCGACATAGTCGCGAAAGCTGCCCGGGACCACGGCCACGTCGGGCTCTGGCTCGGACTCCTCGTCGAGGGCCAGTGGCCCTTGCCCGCGCACCTGCCAGCCCGGACCGAATGCCGTCCGCAGCGCCTCCTCCGCCGCCTGGATGGCGGCGAAATGGCGGCTGCCCTGGGGCTCCGCGACAATGAGCTGGCCGCCCACCAACTCGAGCGGATCGCCAGGCCGGAAGAAGCCGGTTTCGATCAGCCGATCGTACTCGACCCGCTTCCAGCGGCGAGTCTTGACATCGCTGCGCGCCATGGTTCGAGCCTAGCGAGGCTGGGGAGGTCCGTCAATGTCCTCGCCTTGAGACACAACGTGAATGTCGTTGTGTTCGCTGCGGAGTTGAGCTTAGTGGCGGACCCACTCCAGGACCGCCGCTCGGAGCTCTTCGCCGTCGACAGGCTTCGTCAAGTACACCTGGAAGCCCGCCGCCCGCACGCGCGCGCTCCTCGTCCCGGTCGGGACCAGGGCGATGGTCGGCACCGTTCGCCCGAGACGGACGTGGAGGTGCTGAAGCTGAGCGAGGAACTCGCTCCCGGCCATTTCGGCCGAGGCGAGGTCGCACACGATGACGTCGGCGATGAGCGCGGCTCGGATGGCATCGTCGGCGCCGGCGGCGGTGACGATCGCGCCCGAGAACTCGAGCACCGACCGAAGGAAGTGGCGCGTGAGCTGGTCGTCATCGATCACCAGGACGTGAATCCCCCGCAGTTCCATCATTCCAGGTATGGCCTCTCGCCTTCGGGTCCTTACATCGGTTCGTCGTTGTCATATCCGCCCTCCTGTCGGCCTGATCGTGCGCTCCGCGCGTTCGCGCAGCGTCTTTGCGAGGCTCTCGGCTCCGAAGCCGCCCGGGCCCAGCGTGTTGACGACGAGCTGCTCGGCCTCGAGAAGGGCTTCGTGCTGGGCCGAGCGGATCTCGCCCTCGATGATGTCGACGGCGATGTCCCTTTGTCCGATCAAGCCGGCGATGCGATACCAGATGCTCGTGGCGCGGTCACGGGGCTCCATGGCGCCAGACGATAACATGAGGGCGCCTCGATAGCCTGCGCCGATGGCTAGTATTGGCCCGAGAAGGAAACGTGAGGTGGTGGCGGCGGCCGCGCCACCGGGGTGAGGCGGGGAATGCGCCTCGACCGCGAGCGCACCATCGACTCTCCTACCGAGAAGCTCCTGATGAACGTCGCCGCCTTCGCCGACGAGCTGGAGCGCGAGATCCTCCTCCGGACGCTCTACCGCGGCAAGGTCGTCTGGAGCCGGAAGCAGAAGCGCGATCGCTGGGGTGTGAAGAAGTACCTCGACCGCCCCGAGTGCGAGTGGATCCGCCCGAGGCGCGCATGCGGACCGTCGTCGACGAGATCGCGCGCGGCTACGCCACCGACACCCTCCGTCCGCGAGCTGCTCGAGAAGGACATCCCACGGACGCGGCAGATCCTGCGGCGGCGGCTGGTGGGGGGGCGCCTGGAGTGCCAGGCGTTCGACGAGCGCCAGCGGGTCGGCTATCGCTTCAAGGCGCTCGGCTCGTACGCCGCGCTCCTACCCGCCGGCCTTTCCACGCCTGAAATGGTGACCCCGGCGGGATTCGAACCCGCGATCTCGACCTTGAAAGGGTCGCGTCCTGGGCCAGGCTAGACGACGGGGTCAGCGACCGCCAGTATACCCGAGCTACGGCTGCACCCTGAGATTCGGGTGTCGCAGCCAGAAGTAGCCCCCCATCGCCGCCGCCGCCAGCAAGTTGGCCACGAGGATCGCGGGCCAGGCGAGCGCTCGCAGCACGGGTTCCGCGAGCAGCATCGCCGCCGCGATGAACCCGAACTCGAAGAACACGAAGAGCATCAGGACGCCGAAGCCCGCGCTGGGCTGCCGCTCGGCGAGCGCCAGGAGGCGCGCGACGATGCCGCCGACGACGACGAAGGCAAGGCCGTGCACCCAGGTGAACATCAGCACCATCTCGAAGTTGGGCACCGTGTCGAGCCACGGTGCGGCCGCACCGCGGTGAAAGAGCGCGGCGCCGAGAATCGTCGGGGTGTAGAGCGGCCGGCCCTGGATCGAGTCGACGATCAGGAACCAGAGGGCGACGGTCGCGGCCCCGACGAGGCCGGCGACCAGGCCCTCCTGGTAGAGCCTCGTGACGTCGCGCGAAGCTCGAGAAGACTCCTCGGTATGGGAAGCACGCTCGGTGGTCGCGCCGGTCTGAGCGGTCATCACCCCTCTCCTTTCTGGGTGGCGAACCGACCCGTTCGACGGATGAGCGATTATACCGCCGCGCCTCTTCGAGCGCCTGCGCGCGGGCGCGGGGACCTATGACGCCGCGCGGCTCACGGCGATTCGCGTCCGAACGCGAACCGGAAGCTGTTGATCCCGACGCGGTAGCCGGTCGCTCCCGTGACGACCGGGACGCGCGCCTTGAACGGAGTGCTTCCGCGCGCGGGCACCGTGCCCACGTAGGGGATCCCCTGCGCCAGGACCTTGCCCGCCTGGTCGACGGCGGCCGCGTTCACGTAGACGTCGACCATGTCGACGGCGCCGTCGTTGTAGACGCGGCCCGACAGCTCGACATGGGTCGGCCCCGTTTTGTCGACGTTGTGAGTGACCCGCAGGCTCGTCGGCGTCTGCGCCGCCGCCACACTCGCGACGACAACGACCCAGAACAGCAGAATGCGGCGCCACGCTGCGCTGGACACGATGCAGAGCATCTTACGTCAGATCGCTGTTCCCTTCCGGCGCCGATTGCGCCCGCCGCATGATAGCCCAGGTCCCCCTGCGGTGGGCCGTGGTACGCTTGGTCCGACCAACTCCGACCCGTCCCGCCAGGAGAAAACGATGAGCAAGCCAGAGCCGGAGATCCTGATGCCGTCAGACGCGCGGGAGACCGGGGAATTCGTCTCGCAACCGGCGAAGCTCCTCCGGATCGCCGCGATGATCCGCGAGCTCCTCGAGGAGGTGCGCAAGTCGTCCCCGGATGAGCCCGGGCGCAAGCGGCTGCGCGCGATCTATGAGAGGGCGATGGCGACGCTGAAGGAAGGCTTGTCGGACGATCTGCAGAAGGAGCTGGAGACGTTGACGCTCCCGCTCGACGGCACGTCGAGCGAGTCCGAGATCCGCCTCGCGCAGGCTCAACTGGTGGGCTGGCTGGAGGGGTTGTTTCACGGAATCCAGGCGGCGCTCTGGGCCCAGCACATGCAGGCGCGCGCCCAGTTCGACGAGATGCGCCGGCGCGGCCTGCCCCCGGGGGCGCCGGAGGGTGGCGGCGAGGAGCGCCGGGGAACCGGCCAGTATCTGTAGTCATTCTTCCCGAAGCAGCTTCTCGAGCTCCGCGCGCGCGCGGGCGTGCTCGTCGAGGAGCTTGTTGATCCGGCCGATCTCCTCCTGGTAGCGGGCCAAGGCACGCCGGTCCCTCGCATCGAGAAACTCCAGAAAGGCGAGCGAGCTCTTCGCGTACTGACGCTGGGCGTCCTTGAGCTGACTGAGGACGAGGGCCCGGAGCTCGGATCCGGCGGCACCGTACCGCGCCTGGGCTCGCTGGAGCTCCGCGATGGCTTGGCCGCGTGCATCGCGGAGTGCAACGTACCGCTCCGCACCAGTCGGATCTTCACGTCGCAGCGCCTCGACAAACGCCCGCTCGCGCTCGTCGTCCGCATCGCTACCGCGTCCCTGCGCAAGACCGCCGGGCACGGCAACCGACAAGCTGGCGAGCATCATTGCGCCGACGAGAAGCCGGGGGCCGAAGGCTTTGGCTGTCTTGCGGTCGTTCTCCAAATCAGGACAGATTCTACTCGAGCCGCCTGAGGCATGACGCGGAGCAGGCAGCTGAGGTGTCCGTCACGGACGCCCCGCGGCGCTCTACCGAGCGACCTGAGACACGGGTGACGGTGTGGCTGGCTTCTGTTCCCGCGCCTCCTGCCGGTGAGCCGCGCCCTGAGACGGGCCGGCCCACGCTCGAAGCTGCCGACGGGCCAGGGCGATTTCCTGGCCCGGGACGAGCAGGCGACACTCGACCGCCTTGAGCATTCGCCCGGCGCGGTCATCCGGCACGGCATAGGTCGCCGTGGTCCGGTTCTTGGTGAACTCCGACCGAGTGAGCGGGAACGTCCATCGTTTGCCGTCACACGTGATGTCGACGGTTGGGTAGGCGGAAATCCCTTGGCCAACCAGTTGGACTTGCCGCTTCGCGGTCTTGGGATTGGTGCTCAGGACGACGCGCGGGCCTCCTGAGATCCTCTCCTGACTGACGCCCTGCTGAGCCGCAGTTGCGGCGAACGTATGGGAGGGATCGATCTGCGCGACGCTGAGGACGAGAAGAGCCACCATACCTCTCATTGCGGTCTCCCAGAGGCATGCCGATAGACAAACTATCGTTCCAATCAGTGTAGCCGGGACCGCAGCTCGAAACAATTTCGTCGCCCACCGTCCACACGCCACGTCGAAGTCCTTGCAGTAGTTGGTGAGCCGTCCGGGACTCGAACCCGGGACCCCCTGATTAAAAGTCAGGTGCTCTTCCATCTGAGCTAACGGCTCGCTCGGCCAAGACTATCACGCGGTTCGCGAACCGGATTTTCTCATCCGCGACACGGGCGGAATTGCTCCACGAGGCAACCCGATCTCCATTGCTTCTGCCGGGCGGGTCGCTGGCATTTCGGCTGCACTATCGAGCCAGGTGAGGAACGCGTCACTTCTCGCTCGCGCCGGTCCGCGATGCGCCGGGCGCCTTCGCCTGCCGACGCCCGCGCGTGTTCGCTGCGGAGCCCTGAGCGCCGAGGGCCTCGGCGCTCAGGGTGGTACAAACCGCGTCTACGGGTTGTTGTACTCTTCGATCACCAAGGAGCGCTTGCCGGCCACTGCTCGTGTTCCGGGATCCACCGGCGCATTGGGGTCTGAACTCACAATGCTGTCCACCTTGATCTCGACGTAGTGCACCCCGCTGCCGACATTGTTCCGGTAGAAGTTGAAATGATTCGCATTCTTGGTTTTGAGGAATAGGTCCAGCGTGATTGCATCCGTGACCTCTACCGTGAGGGAGGAAAATTGCAGACCCACGGTCTGCTGGCGGTCGCAGTACACGACCTGCCCGGGTTCCGCTGCCACACCGTCGACGTAGGCGGTGACATTCACGGCGGCCCTGGCCGTGGAGGTCGTCCTGCCGCCACCCTTCGTGGCGGTGGTGCTCGTCGAGGTCCACAGTGCGCACTCCATCGAGAACCCGATCAGCAAGTCGCCGACGCTTGACGTCTTCATGTACCCGGAGAGCACGACGCCGCCATTCGGGTTGAGTATCTCGGTCGTGCCGGAGCCGAAGTACGCTTTCTGGGACGCCACGTTCTGAGCGTGGACGGTCGGCGCGGCCCAAAGCATACCTACGGCCGCCAGGAGCGAGACTACGAGTGTCCTTTTCGCCTGAACCATTTCTGATCGTCCTCCTTCGTTTGACGTTCTGGCTTGCGAGAGACGGAGGCCCCCTGGGCCTGCGGGGTTTGCGAGATCTCCTTTCCTTCGTCAGCCCCGCTCTCAGGCCAACGGCCTGACCCGTGTTTTGCTTCCCCGCTTCACAGCGGGTTTGCCTGTTTTGCCTGTATCGGGAGGGGCGGTCTCTCGCTCTGCTATAGGTGCACGGTGGGTGCCAGGCAGCGGCCGGGTCGGGTCGAGGCGCCCCAAGACCGGGAAATCGTGGGCACCGAGCGGCCGCGCGGGCTGCGCTCAGACTTTCGAGTAGAGCGGTCGACTGACGGTCAGATGACGCTTTTGAACGTGAGGCATGCCCATTCGGCATTCTCGACCTTAAGAATCGCTTTCTATAACTTGGAGTTCCATCGCTTTTTAGAGTTGCGCCGCGTGAACCGCCTCGTCGTGCACCCGCGCGCGGGCGCTCGAGGGACATCCAGGCCGGCTGAGACGGAAACGGAAAGCGTTTCTTCGTCGACCGGGGCCTCCTTTGCAATAATGGATCGCTGGCAACTTCGCCAGGCTCTGCGACCAAGGAGACCACAGATGCGCAAGACGTTCGTGACGATCACCGCTCTCGCCCTTGTCCCGCTCGGCGCCGTTGGATGCGTCTCGAAGAGCGAATACACGAAGACGGTTCAAGCCGCCGAGGCCCGCTACGACGCGCTCGACGCAGAGAAGGCGCGTGTCAAGAACGAGCTCGCAGACGCGGGTAAGCGCAACGAGGAGCTGGAGCGCACGCTGACGATGAAATCGGGCGAGCTCGGCAAGAGCGTCGCGGACCTGCGCCAGCGCACCAGTGCGCTCGAGAGTGACAAGGCCCGGCTCACGCAGGAGCTGGCCGAAGCGCAGAAGGCGCGCGAGGAAAAGGTGCGCGAGGTCAGCTCGACCTACGAGCAGCTCGTCGAGAAGATGAAAGGTGAGATCGACAAGGGGCAGGTGACCATCTCGGAGCTGAAGGGCAAGCTCACCGTCAACATGGTCGAAGCGATCCTCTTCGATTCGGGCAAAGCGGAAGTGAAGCCCGAGGGGCTCGTCGTCCTCGGTAAGGTCATCGAGATCCTCAAGACGGTGAACGATAAATCGATCCGCATCGAGGGGCACACGGACAACAAGCCCATCGTGGGTACGCTGACGCAGCGCTATCAAACCAACTGGGAGCTTTCGGCCGGGCGCGCGATCAACATCGCCCGCTACCTGGAAAAGCAGGGCATCGGGGCGGCCAACCTCTCCGCCGCCGCCTTTAGCGAGTTCAAGCCGGTGGCTGAAAACCTGACGCCGGAAGGCCGCGCCAGGAACCGGCGCATCGAGATCGTCCTGGTGCCGAAAGAGTAGAGCGGCCTCACCCGGGAGACCTGCGACGCGTCAGCGCGTCTTGCGCCTGGCCGGCGCGCGGGGCTCCTGCCGAGGGGACGGGACACCGACGACGGCGTAGCCGCGCGCGCGCAGCTGCCGCTGGATCTCCAGCTGCGCGCGCCGCTCCGCTCCCCGCTGCTCCCTCACCGCGCTGCGCCGGCCCGGACGACGGCCCCGCCGCCGCTCGCCGTGCCGCCGGTCGAGTACCACCTGCACCGTATCGTCGCCCCGGAAGGTTCGCCGCAGCGACTCGTAAAATTCCGGCCGCCTGCTCCCGACGATGAACAGGAGCCGGCGGATCGTTTCGGCCATGCCTCAGATGAGGCTCGAGCGCACCGAGGGGAACCAGCGCATGAGCGGGGAGTCCTCGCAGAGGATCGTCTCGTCCCGCTGGGCGCCGGTGGAGATGAGGCAGAAGGGCGCGCCGATCAGCTCCTCGAGCCGCTCGAGATAGCGCCGCGCCTTCGACGGCAGATCGGCCTCGTTCTTGGCCCCGCCCGTCGGTGCGCGCCAGCCCTCGATCTCTTCGTAGACCGGCTCGGCGGCGGCCACCACGGTCTCGTCCTCCGGGAACTCCGTGAGGGTCTCCCCGCGGTGCCGGTAGGCGACGCAAACCTTCAAGGTCTCGCACTGGTCGAGGACGTCCAGCTTGGTCAGGGCCACCGTGTCGAGGCCGTTGATGCGGGTCGCGTAGCGACCGACCACCGCGTCGAACCAGCCGCAGCGCCGCGGCCGGCCGGTCGTGGCGCCGTACTCGTGGCCGCGCGCCCGGATCGCCTCGGCGATCTCGCCCGACATCTCGGTGGGGAACGGTCCGGCGCCGACGCGCGTCGTGTAGGCCTTGCTCACGCCGACGACGCCGTGGATCTTCGTGGGCGGCACGCCCGTGCCGGTCGCGGCGCCGCCGGCGGTCGTCGAGGACGACGTGATGTACGGATAGGTCCCGTGGTCGATGTCCAGCATCGTCGCCTGGGCGCCCTCGAACATCACGCTGTAGCCGCTCTCCATCCAGCGTGAGAGCAGGAGGGCCGTGTCGGTGATGTAGGGCGCCAGCCAGCCCGCGTAGCGCAGGTACTTGTCCAGGATCTCTTCGACCGTGAAGGTCTCCGCGTCGTAGATTTCGCGCAGCAGGCGGTTCTTCTGGGCGACGTTCAGCTCGAGCTTCTCGCGGAAGAGCCGCTCGTTGAGAAGGTCGGCCATGCGAATGCCGACGCGCGCGGCCTTGTCGACGTACGCGGGCCCGACCCCCCGGCCGGTGGTCCCGATCCGGCGCTTGCCGAGCTTGGCCTCCGAGGCGAGGTCGAGCGCCGGGTGGTACGGCATGATCAGGTGCGCGTTCTTGGAGATGAAGAGGTTGCCGTCGAGAGTCACGCCGCGGCGCACGAGCGCCTCCATCTCCTCGATGAGCGAGCCCGGGTCGACGACCACGCCGCAGCCGATCACGCAGCGGCAGCCCGGATGCAGGATGCCCGACGGAATCGTGTGCAGGACGTACTTCTCCCGCCCGACGACGACCGTGTGGCCGGCGTTGTTCCCGCCCGCGAAGCGCGCGACGACATTCACGTGCGGCGCCAGGAGGTCGACGACCTTCCCTTTGCCCTCGTCCCCCCACTGCGTCCCGACGACCACGATGTTAGGCATGGCTCCCACCTCCGAAGATGTGCTCTGGATGCTCGAGAATGTCCCCCACCGCCAGCACGCGCTCCGATCCGTCCGAGAGGTCCATCGCCAGCAGCTCCCCCGCCCCGGCGCGCGCGTGACCGATGACGAGGACGTGGCGCACGCGCTGGGCGCGGGCGTAGGCGACCGACTCCTCGAGCCCGCGGCTGATGATGTCGCGGGCGACCGAGGCACCCAGGTCGCGGAGCCGGCGCGCCAGCGAGAGCGCCGCGGTCTTCTCCGGCGTGAAGTCGATGATGAAGAAGTCCGGCCCCGGCAGCGCCACCGCGACGCTCTGCGCCTCCATGACGGAGAGCGCTCGGCCCACGTCGAACGCGAACCCGACGGCGGCACAATCGTACCCGAAACGTCCGAGCATGTCGTCGTAGCGGCCGCCGCCCGCGATCGCGGCCCCGAACCCCGCCACGTACGCCTCGAAGTACGTTCCCGAGTAGTAGTCGAACCCGCGGACCTCGCCCAGGTCGAGCAGCACGCTCTCGGCGAGCCCGTAGATCTTGAGCAGCCGGTACACCTCCGCCAGGTTCGCGAGAGCCCGCGCCGACCGCTCGTTCCTCGCGAAGGCCGCGGCGCGCTCCAGCACCGACGCGCGGCCGAAGAGGGTCGGCAGGGCCAGCAGCGCGTCGCGGACGTGCGCCGGCGGCGCGAGGTCGGCCACCAGCCGCTCGAGCGAGGACCCATCCTTGCGGGCGAGCGTCGCGCGCAGCTCGCGCCCCTGCGCGGCGTCGGTCTTGGCCTCGTCGAGGAGCCCGCGGAAGAAATCCGGATGGCCGAGGTCGATCTGGAACCGCTCGAGGCCGAGCGCGCGCAGCCCCTCGATCGCCATCGCGATGATCTCGGCCTCGGCCTCGGGCTTGTCGAGCCCGACCAGCTCGACGCCGGCCTGGTAGAACTCGCGGTAGTGCGAGACACGCGGCTCGTCGTACCGGAACACGTTCGTCACGTAGGCGAGCCGGATGGGCTTGGGCTCGTCGCGGAGCCGGGACGCGACCACGCGGGCGATCTGGGGCGTGATGTCCGGACGGAGCGCCAGCGTCCGGCCCGTCTCGCGGTCGACGAGCGTGAACATGTTGCCCTGCATGTCCACGTCCGTCCCCATCGCCAGCACGTCGGCGTACTCGAACGTGGGCGTGACGATCTCGCGATAGCCCCACCGGCGGAACACGCCCAGCAGCGAGGCCTCGACGTGCCGCTTGCGCTCGGCCTCGTCCGGCAGATAGATGCGCGCGCCCTTCGGCAGCTGAGGGTGACGGGGCTTCACGGCGCCGCCGCTTCCAGGTGGGCGACCGTGTTCATCCGATGCACGGTCGCCCAGCCGGGCTCGTACTCGATCTCGGTGATCCCCGCCGGCGCCGCGTCGAGCGTCCAGATCCGCTCGAGCCCGAGCCCCAGGGCACCCAGCACGAGGACGCGCGCCACGATCGCGTGACTGACCAGCACGACCGACTGGCCGGCGTGCGCCTCCCGCATCTGCTCGAGACCCTTCGCGACGCGCTCGGCGACGCCCGGAAGCGTGTCGCCGTCCGACAGCCGGCAGAGATGCGGCGCCGATCGCCACTGCGCCCAGTCCTCGGGGAAGCGCGCCCGCACCTCGTCCCCGGTCAACCCTTCCCACGGGCCGAAGGCCATCTCGCTGAAGGCGGGCGCGATCTGCACCGTCAAGCCGTGTGGCTTCGCGATCACCTCGGCGGAGGCGCGCGCGCGTTCGAGCGGGCTCGCGTAGACGGCGGCGACGACGCTGCCGGCGAGCGCGCGCGCGACCGCCTCGCACTGGCGGCGACCCGCCTCGGTGAGCGGGATGTCCCGCGAGCCGGCGAAGCGCCGCTCCCGGACCCACGCCGTCTCCCCATGCCGTATAACGAAGAGCCTCAGCTTGCCCACAACCCCGCATTCTATCTCGATTCGCCCCGCCCCGATCCCGCTAGCCCACTCGGCCTGGAGCATTGGTGGGGCAGGTCGGCGTGCGAAGGGGCGGCAGACGGGTGACGGGTTCTATGCCCACACGCGATCGGCGGTGTGGGACTCCGAGTCCAGCCCCGCACCTCGAAGAGCAGCAGCAGCGAACGACTAACCGAAGCCGGCCGCGTGGCCGCATCTAGGGCCAGGGGAACCGGGGCGGCCGGCCGGGGCGGCCGGGGAGCGGATGGGTGGCGCCGGGGGCCGTACGTACGCGAGCGGCGGAGTGGGACCCCCGAGTCCCGCCCGCAGCTCGGAGAGCTGCGGGCAGCGGGCGAGTGGGTGACGGAGCCGCTCGCGTACGTGCGGCCCCCGGCGCCAGGCCCCATCCGCTCCCCGGCCGCACCGGCCGGCCGCCCCGACGCAAGACCCCGAGGCTAGAGCTTGACGAGCTTGGCGAGGACGATGTCGGGCATCGCGCGGATTTCTTCGAGTGCAGCCGCGCCCATCGGATCGTCGAGGTTCAAGACCGAGACGGCCCGCCCGCCGCGGCGCTCGCGCCCGAGCTGCATCCCCGCGATGTTGATCCCGTAGCGGCCGCAGAGGGTGCCGATGCGGCCGATCACGCCCGGCACGTCGAGGTTCGCGAACACGAGCATCCAGCCCTGCGGCACCGCCTCCAGTGAGAACCCGTCGACCTGCACGAAGCGGGGCTCCCGCTTGAAGAAGGCGGTGCCGGCGACCGACGTGACGCCACGATCGGTGCGGAGCTCGGCGGTGACGAGGCTCGCGTAGTCCGAGCTCTCCGTCGTCGAGGTCTCGGTGACCTTGAGCCCGCGCGCCTTGGCGATCAGCATGGCGTTCACGTCGGTGACGTGCTCCGAGAGAATCGTGCCGAGGAGGCCCCGGACGAACGCCAGCGTCAGCGTCGCCGTCGGCCGACCGACGATCTCGCCGGCGCACGTGAGCCGCGCCTCCTGCATCCGGCCCTCGGCCATCTGCGCGAGAAACCGTCCCATCTTCTCGGCGAGCCCGAGATAGGGCGCCTGCTCCCGATGCGTCTCCGCGTCGGTGGCCGGGAGGTTCACGGCGTTCACGACGACGCCGCGCAGGAGCGCGTCGGCGACCTGGTCGGCGATGGCGAGCGCGACGGCCGTCTGGGCCTCGTCGGTCGCCGCGCCCAGATGCGGTGTCACGATCACCTGCTCGAACTTGAGCAGCGGGTGGTCGGCCGGCGGCGGCTCTTGCTCGAAGACGTCGAGCGCGGCGCCGGCGACACGGCCTGTCTGGATCGCCTGGGCGAGCGCCACCTCGTCGATGAGGCCGCCGCGGGCGCAGTTGATGAGGCGCGCGCCCGGCTTGAGCCGTGCCAGCTCGGCCTCGCCGAGGAGGTGCCGCGTGTCGGCGGTGAGGGGCGTGTGGATCGTGAGGAAGTCGGCCCGCGCCAGCAGCTCGTCGAGCTCGACGCTCTCCACGCCCAGCCGCTCGGCGGCCTCGCGCGTCAGATACGGGTCGTACGCGATGACCTGCATGCGGAAGCCGAGCGCGCGGCGAGCCACCTCCGAGCCGATCCGGCCCAGGCCGAGGATGCCCAGCACCTTGCCGAGGAGCTCCACGCCCTGCAGACGGTTCTTCTCCCAGCGGCCGGCCTTGAGGGTCACGTCGGCGGCAGGCAGGCGGCGGGCCAGCGCCAGCAGCAGCCCCAGGGTGTGCTCGGCGACCGCGGTGGTGTTCCCGCCCGGGGTGTTCATGACGACCACGCCGCGCTCGGTAGCGGCCTCCACGTCGATCGTGTCGACGCCGGCGCCCGCGCGCCCGATCACCTCGAGACGGCGACCAGCCTCGATGTCGAGGCGCGTCACCTTGGTGGCGCTGCGGACGATGAGCCCCTCGTACTCGCCGATGCGGCCGGCGAGCTCGCGCTCGCCGAGCGCGCCGGACACGTCGACGTCGAGGCCGTGCTTGCGGAGCGCGTCGACGCCGACGGTCTGGAGGCCGTCGGTGACGAGAACCCGCTTCACGATTTCTCGGTGAAGATCTTCTGCGCGGCCCGGACGCTCGAGCCGAAGTCGACGGGCTGCCCGAGATCGGCGAGCACTTGCTCGAGCGCCGCCAGGGCGTTGATGACGTCGAACTCGGCGGCGTAGCCCATGTGGCCCAGGCGGAAGAGCTTGCCCTTCATCTCCGCCTGCCCGCCGGCGATCGTGATGTTGTGGCTCTGCGAGTACGCCGCGACGATCTTCTCGCTGTCCACGCCCCTGGGAGGGACGACGGCGGTCACCGCGGGGCTCGGCGTGGCCTTCGCGAAGAGCTCGAGTCCGAGCGCCTCGGCCCCGGCGCGCGTGGCGCGCGCGAGCCGGTCGTGACGCTTGAACACGTTGGCCAGCCCTTCGGCCTCGACCAGTCGCAGGGCCTCGCGCAGCCCGACGACGATCGACACCGCCGGCGTGAACCGCACCTCGTTCTTCGCCACGTACTTCAGCTCGTCGGCGAGGCTGAAATAGAACTTCGGCAAGGTCGAGCTCTTGGCCTTTCGCCACGCCTTCTCGTTGAGCGCGCAGAGCCCGAGGCCTGGCGGCAGCATCAGCCCCTTCTGCGAGCCCGATATCACCAGGTCGACGCCCCAGGCGTCCATCGGCAGATCGGCGATGCCGAGGCTCGACACGGCGTCGACGATGAGGATCGCGTCGTGCCGGCGAAGGGCCTCGGCATACGCCCGGACGTCGTGGAGCACGCCGGTCGAGGTCTCGCTGTGCTGCACGAGCACGGCCTTCACCTCGGGATGGCTCTTCAGCGCCTCGGCGAGCCGCCCGGCGTCAACGGTGTGTCCGAATGGCGCGCTCAGGTCGATCACGTCGAGCCCGTACGCTTTGGCGAGCTCGAGCCAGCGATCGCCGAACTTCCCGGCGCGGACCACCACGACGCGGTCACCCGCCGACAACGTGTTGACGACCGCCGCCTCCATCGCGCCCGTGCCCGAGCACGCGAGCGGCACCACCTCGGCGCTCGTCTGGAAGAGCTTCTTGAGCCCGGCGCGCACCTCGATGAAGAGCGCCTCGTACTGCGGGGTCCGGTGGTGGATCATCGGCTGCGCCATCGCAAGCAGGACCTCGCTCGGGACGGGCGTCGGACCCGGCGCCATCAACTGATACTTCTTCATGCAGACGGCCTCCTGGGCGTGATCAGATTCGATTCGATGGTAACACGGCCTCCCACGCCCGAGCGGCCCAGCGCGGTCACGAAGATCGCGTCCTTGCGCGCGGCGTGCGGAGAGAAGAACTCCACCACGTGGTCGTCGTAGAACGTCAGACCGGAGGCGCCGAACCCCTGCGCGTAGGCCGCGAGGTAGGCGCGGCCGCCGGCCAGACCCGCTTCCAGGTTCGCGAGGCGGTAGCCACGATCGCCGAACACTCGCGAGAGCTCGTCGAGCCGAGCCATGAAGTAGATGACCGCGGCCGCGTCGCCGCCCAACGGCTGCTCGAGACAGAGATACGACGACCGGTTTCGGAAATCGCCGGCGGCCAGGCGCTCGAGCGCGTGCGCGGCCGGCCGGTAACAGTACGCCCCGGCCGGGACGTCCCCGACGGCGTTGACGATGAGATAGAGGTCGACGAGGCCCGCCGGCACGTCGGCCTCGAAGCTCCGCGTCGCCGCCCAGAGCGCCGTCCCGAGCTCCTCGGCCGTGAGCGGGATATGCCCGAACTGTCGGGTCGAGCCGCGCCGCTGAATCGTCTCGCCGAGTCCGCGACCCGCCTCGCCGCGCGGCGTCGGCAGCGCGACGAGGCTCGCGGTCGACGGGGGCGCCTCGCCGACGCAGGCCCAAGGCCGGGAGCGCCAGGCGCGCACGGCCTCGGGCGTGTCGAGCATCGACGCGGCCTGGATCTCCCGGATCAGCGGATAGTCGACTTCCGCCGATGACAGTGGAAGCGTCGGGTGATCGATCGCATCGAGCGGACCGCCCGCCGGCGCCGCGGCGGTCGCGGGCCCGAGCGCGACCAGCTCGAGGGCGACCTCGCGCGCCGTGTCGAGCCCCAGCAGACGATTCACCTCGGCGTCAACGAACCCCGTCAGGACGCGCGGGGCGAGCCCAAGGCCGCCGGCGACCGCGAGCAGGTTGGCGAGCATCGTGCCGGAGTCCCAGAAGAGGTGGCGGTAGGCGCGCGCCTGGTACTTCCAGGTGTTCCGCCAGTAGATGCCGGTCAGCAGGACGGTCGCCCCACGGCTCGCGATCGACTCGTCCGCGGCGGCGGCGGCGAGCGCCTGGCGGACGTCGCCGTCGCGCAGGCGGCGCAGGGTGAAGTCGCCGGGGCAAAAGTGGTAGAGACCCGCCTCGAGCCCGTCGACCTCTCCCACCGCCACGTACACCTCGGTCTGGTAGAGCGCGCCCGTCGAGGCCGCGGCGCGGAAGAGGACCTCGCCGCCGCCCGGGTACGTCTTCTTCCTCGTCACGCCCGCGGCGTAGTAGAGGACCGCCGCGAGCTGGCCCAGCGTGAGGGCCGCGGCCGTCGTCGCCGGGCCCGCGATGGCCGCGAGGGCATCGAGCGCCGGCGGATCGAGGTCGCGCGGCAGCGGAGTCGCCGGAAGCTCCGTGTAGACCTTGAACGCGAACGGCTTGATGTCCCAGTCGAGCGTGTGGCCGCTCGTGCGGACCGACGCGGGCGAGTGGGCGGTCCGGTCGTGATACTCGCGGGCGGTCAAAAGCGATACGGCGGACGGACGACGCCACGCTCGGTGATGATCGCCGCGATGAGCCGGGCCGGCGTGACGTCGAAGGCGGGGTTGAACACCGGTGAGGCGCTCGGCGCGGTCTGCTGCGCGCCGACCCGCCGGACCTCCGCCGCGTCGCGCTCCTCGATCGGAATCTGGGCCCCCGAGGCGAGCGAGGGGTCGATCGTCGAGAACGGCGCCGCGACGTAGAACGGCACGCGGTGGTGGGCGGCGAGTACCGCCAGCGAGTAGGTCCCGATCTTGTTGGCGGTGTCGCCGTTCGCGGCGATGCGATCGGCGCCGGTCACCACCAGGTCGACCTCACCGCGCGCCATCACCGACGCCGCGACCACGTCGGCGATCAGCCGGTGCGGGATCCCTTCGCGCACGCACTCCCAGGCGGTCAGCCGGGAGCCCTGCATCACCGGGCGGGTCTCGTCCACCCACACGAGCGCGACCTTGCCCTGCGCGTGCGCGGCGCGCACCACGCCCAGCGCGGTTCCGTACCCGGCCGTCGCGAGGGCGCCCGCGTTGCAGTGGGTCAGGATGCGCGCGTTCGGCGGCACCAGTGACGCCCCGTGGGCGCCCATGGCCCGGTTCGCGGTGATGTCCTCGTCGCGGATCGCCTGGGCCTCGGCGAGGAGGCGGGCCCGCACCTCGCCCAGAGGCAGCGCGCGCGACGCGACCGCCGCTCGCTTCATCCGATCGAGCGCCCAGAACAGATTGACGGCGGTCGGCCGCGTCGCCGCGAGCCCCTTGATCGCCGTCTCGACGTCCATCAGCAGCCCGTCGAACGTCCCGGCTCGGCTCTGCCGCGCCGCCAGCACCACGCCGAAGGCGGCGGCCACGCCGATCGCGGGCGCTCCCCGTACCACGAGGGCCCGGATCGCCTCGCCGACCTCTTCCCAGCTCTGATAGCCACGCTCGACCTCGCGCTCGGGGAGCAGCGTCTGGTCGAGGAGGACCAGCCGATCGTCGGACCATCGCACTGGTGCGATGGTCGTTATTGGAGCGGGGTCCATGAGGTCGCCTTGGACCGAGGGTGGCCTGAGACAGGTGCACGTGGCTCCGATACGCCCGGTCGTCGCTCTGACACGTCCGGTTGTGGCTCCGACACGTCCGGTTGTGGCTCCGACACGCCCGATCGGGGCTCGGATACGCCCGGTCGGGGCTCGGATACGCTCGATCGGGGCTCGGATACGTCCGATCTTGACCTCGCCAGCCGCGTCCGAACGCCCGCTTCGTCCATTCCAGTGATCTTGACCAGCTTGTCACGACCGCGGAGGCCACGGACCACGCTGACCGACGAAGGCGAGACTCCGAGCGCGGCGGCCAGCAGGCGGACGACGGCGGCGTTCGCTTCGCCGTCGACGGGCGGCGCCGTGACGCGCACGCGCAGCGTCAGGCCTTGCCAGCCGACGATCTCATCGTGCGACGCCCGCGGTTGTACGCGGAGCGACAGGAGCGTGCCCTCAGCCCTTGCCGTCGTCCTTGTCCTCGCCGAACTCGGCCGACATCATCCGGTAGTAGCTCTCGAGCGTCGCGCGAAAGTCCTCGATGAGCTGGCGGCGAACACGGCGCAGCGTCTGGATCTCGCTCCTGATCCGCGCCTCCTCCGCCCGACCCTCCTCGATGATCTTCTCGCTCCGCAGCTCGGCCTCCCGCATCTGCAGATCCGCCTCACGCCGCGCGGTCGCCTTCATCTCGTCGCCGAGCCGGTGGGTCGTGACCAGCGTGTCCTGCAGCGCTCGCTCGCGCTCGCCGAGGCCGCGCGACCGCTCCTCGAAGGTCGCAACCTGCTCCTTGAGCTGCGCGTTCTCCTTGAGCACCGTCTCGTAGTCCTCGGCGACGTCGTCGAGGAAGGCATCCACCTCGTGGATGTCGAACCCCCGAAACCACCGGACGCTGAACTGCTGTTGACGGATGTCGAGCGGGCTGATGCGCATCGAGGCCTCCGACGTCCTAGCCGATCTCGGTGGCGATTCGGTACAGCACCGGGACCAGGAATTCCTTCAAGAAGTAAAGCACGAGAATCACGATCATCGGCGCAAAGTCGAGCCCCATCTGGGTGGCCGGCAGCCGCTCGCGCACCGGCCGCAGCACCGGCTCGGTCACCCGGTGCAGGAAGCGCACGATCGGGTTGTAAGGATCGGGGTTCACCCACGAGAGGATCGCCCGCGCGATGATGATCCAGATGTAGGCGACGATGACGATGTTGACGAGGTTCGCCAGCGCGACGAAGAAATAGTTGATGATGAACATCACTTGGGCCCTTGCCCGAGCTCGCGCGAGCGCTGCGTCGCCCGCTCCACCGCCTTGATGAAGGTCGTGCGGATGCCGCCTTCCTCGAGCGCGGCGATGCCGGCGATCGAGGTGCCGCCCGGGGAGCTGACCATGTCCTTGAGCGCGCCCGGGTGCATGCCGGTCTCGAGCAAGAGCTTCGCGGCACCCAGAACGGTCTGGGTCGCGAGGGTCATCGCGGTGATCCGGTCGAGTCCCATCCGCACCCCGCCGTCGGCGAGCGATTCGATCACGACGGCGACGTAGGCGGGCCCGGAGCCCGACAGGCCGGTCACCGCGTCCATCAGCTCCTCGTCGAGGACCACCACCCGTCCGACCGCGCTGAAGATCTCGCCGGCGGCGTCGAGGTCGTCCGGCTCGAGGCCCTCGGCCTTCGCGATGGCCGTCACGCCTTCCAGGACGAGGGCCGGCGTGTTCGGCATCACGCGGATGAGGCGCGCGTCCTTGTGCAGCACGGTGCGGATCCTCGCGGTGGAGACGCCGGCGGCGATCGAGATCAGGAGCTTGCGGCGGGTGACCGCCGGCGCGATCTCTTTCAGCACCGACTCCATGATCTGCGGCTTCACCGCCAGGATCACGATGTCGGCGTGGCGGACCAGCTCGGCGTTGTCCGACGAGACCTGGATGCCGTACTGGCGGTCGAGCTCCTTGAGGCGCTCGAGCCGCACGTCGGTCGCGTGAATCGCCTCGGCCGGTACGAGGTTCGCCTCGAGGAGCCCCTTGATGAGCGCCTCGCCCATGTTGCCGGCGCCCAGGAAGCCGACGCTGCGGCCCTTGATCGTCATCGCTCCTCCGGTCCAGGCTCAGGTCGCGGTGGGCGCGGTCCGAAGATCGCGGTGCCGACCCGGACCACCGTCGCGCCTTCCTCGATCGCCACCTCGAAATCGCCGCTCATCCCCATCGACAGCTCGGCGAGCCCGTGGCGCTCGCCGAGCTTGCGCAGGGCGCGGAACCAGACGCGCGAGTCGTCGGGCTCCTTCGCCTCCGGGGGAATCGCCATGAGGCCCCGCACCGTCACGGAGGACAGGGCCGCGACCGCCTCGAGGAGCTCGGAGAGCCCGTCGGGTGCCACGCCGCCCTTGGACGCCTCGCCGCCGACATTGACCTCCACCAGCGCGTCCACGGCCCGGCCGCGCCCGCGCGCGCGCTTGTCGAGCTCCTTCGCCAGCTCCAGCCGGTCGAGCGAGTGGATGACGTCGAAGAGCTCGAGTGCGTCTCGCACCTTGTTCGTCTGGAGATGCCCGACGAGGTGCCACGGAACCGGGCGGCCGATCTCGGCGACCTTGCCGCGCGCCTCCTGCACGCGGTTCTCGCCGAGCGCCGGTACGCCGGCGTCGATCGCCTGGCGGATCCGCGCCACCTCAACGGTCTTGGAGACGCCGACGAGGAGCACGTCCTCGGCGCGCCGGCCCGCACGCTCCGCTGCCCGTGCGATCCGCTCACGCACCCGTTCGAGGTTGGCACGAATGTCGGTCATGGCCGCAGGGTGATTCTAGCAGGGGGCAGAGCGCCGGGGGGGGCGATGGGGTGGGGGTGATGAGGTGGGGGTGACAGCCCGCCGGGGGCCTCAGGGCAGCGCGGCGACCGTGACGAGGCGGCCGCGATTGCCCTTGCGGTACGAAAACAGGAGATCCGGATGGCACGCGGTGCAGAGGCGCGGGTTGTCGATCGACGTCGGCGCCACCCCGGCCTCTGTCAGGAGCGCCTCGTTGGCCGACCAGAGATCGAGCATGACGTGGCCGGCGCGCGAGGGCGTGACCCACGCGCGCCAGCGCTCTCCGAAAGCCCGCGCGAACTCCGCCGTGACCGGCTCGTCCACCTCGTAGCAGCACGGGCCGACCGAGGGCGCGATCGCGACGCGGAGCGAGGCGGCTCGCCCGCCCGCTTCTCCGACCGCCCGCACCGCCGCCTGCGTGGTACCCCGCACGGTGCCGCGCCAGCCGACGTGAGCGAGCCCGAGGACCCGCACCGTGGGGTCGTAGAGCACGATCGCCAGGCAGTCCGCGGTGAAGATCGCGAGCGGCACGCCGCGCTCGGCGGTGGCCAGAATGTCGACCGAGCCCGCGAACCCCCCACTCGCCGGCGCCCACGCCACCTCAGCGCCGTGCACCTGACGGGCATAGCTCACCCGGCTCAGCTCGAGCCCGGCCGCGCCCAGAATCTCCGAGGCCTCGGCACGAAACGGCGCCCGCGGCGCCTGGGGAGAGATCGGCTCGGCGAACGACGCGATCCCCGGACAGTTCCGCGTCGTCGTCGCATGCGGCAACCCCACCGCCGTGAGAGAGGGGAACGTGAAGTACGCGGTCGGCTCCCCATGCGCTACGAGCCGCGAAATCATCCTCTCCAAGTATGAAGGACTCGTGGCCGGCCGGGGAGCGGCAGGGCCGCCGGGGTCACGCGTCGGGCGTAGTGGGACCCCCGAGTCCCGTCCGCAGCTCGAAGAGCTGCGGCAGCGGGCGAGTGGGTGACGGAGCCCGACGCGTGACCCCGGCGGCCCTGCCGCTCCCCGGCCGGTCCTGGACGCTAGTCCGCCTGACGCCGCAGGAAAGCCGGGACTTCGAGGTCTCCATCGCCGATCGCGCCCTCAGCCTCAGCCCGTGGATCGGCGAACCGCCGGCGCCATTGCGTCGCGGGCGACGGCGCCGGGGCAGAGCGCGAAGCGCGCGGCAGATCGACGACCTTGCCGCCGATGCCGACCGCCTCTTTCTTGTCGGCGAAGCCCGTCGCGATCACCGTCATCCGGACCTCGTCCGAGAGCTGCGGATCGATGACGGCGCCGAAGATGATGTGCGCCTCCTCGTGGGCGGCTTCCTGGACGATCCGCGCCGCCTCCTCGACCTCGTGAATCGACAGGTCGGCGCCGCCGGTGAAGTTGATCAGGATGCCGCGCGCCCCCTCGATCGACGTCTCGTCGAGCAGCGGGCTCGCCACGGCCTTCTGCGCGGCGTCGAGGGCGCGGTTCTCGCCCTTGCCGGTGCCCGTGCCCATCATCGCCAGGCCCATGCCCGACATGATCGTGCGGACGTCGGCGAAGTCGAGGTTGACGAGCCCGGGCACCAGGATCAGGTCCGAGATGCCCTGCACCGCCTGCTGCAGCACCGAATCGGCGACGCGGAACGCGGCGATCAGCGGGGTGCCGCGCTCCACGACCGAGAGCAGTCGCTGATTCGGGATCGTGATGAGCGTGTCGACGACGCCTCTGAGCGCCTCGAGGCCGGCTTCGGCCTGGAGCATCCGCTTGCGGCCTTCGAAGGTGAAGGGCTTGGTCACCACGGCGACCGTCAGGATGCCCAGGTCCTTCGCGAGCGACGCGACGACCGGTGCTGCGCCGGTGCCGGTGCCGCCGCCGAGCCCCGCCGTGATGAAGACCATATCGCATCCGCTCAGCAGGCGCGTGATCTGGTCCGGATCTTCCTGCGCGGCGCCCCGGCCGACGTCCGGGTTCGATCCGGCGCCCAGGCCCTGGGTGAGCTTCGTGCCGAGCTGGAGCTTGACCGGCGCCGGCGAGGCGTGGAGCGCCTGGAGGTCCGTGTTGGCGACGATGAACTCGACCCCCGTGAACTGCGCCGCCATCATCCGGCTCACCGCGTTGCCGCCGCCCCCGCCGAGCCCGATCACCTTGATCTTCGCGGCCTGCGTCGTCTGTTCGAGCTCGAAGAGCGGGCGTCGCGCGCGATCCTTCTCCATCGGTTCCTCCTGTGAGTGATCGCCGGAGGTACGCCTCCGGCCGTGTGAACGGATCACGTCCGACGTGAACAGGGGCGGCTGCCGCCCGTCCCGACCCGGCCTAGAAGATGTCACCCAGGAATCCAGTCACCAGCCGCGCGAAGCGGCCCATCGGGCTCGAGCTCGCCGCGCCGGCCAACTCGCCCGGTGCTCGTGAGCGCGCGCCGTAGAGCGCCAGGCCGACGCCGGTCGCATAGATCGGGCTCTCGATCACGTCGGCCAGCCCACCGACGCCGATCGGCACGCCGCGTCGCACGGGTTGATCGAAGATGCCCTCGGCGAGCTCGGGGACGCCCTCCATGATCGAGGTGCCCCCGGTGACGACGACGCCGGCCGTCGCCGCGTCCTGGAAGCCCGCCCGCGCCAGCTCGCGCGCCACCAGCGTGAAGATCTCCTCCACGCGCGGCTGGATGATCTCCGACAACAGCTGGCGCGAGAGCTGCCGCGGCTTCCGGCCGCCGACGGACGGCACGTCGACCGTCTCCTCGGCCGGGACCAGCGCCGTCAGCGCGCACCCGTATCGCTTCTTGATGTCCTCGGCGTCGGCCGTCGGCGTGCGCAGTCCGATCGCGATGTCGTTGGAGATGTGGTCTCCGCCGAGCGGCAGGACCACCGTGTGCCAGACGGCGCCGTTCCGGAGGAGGGCGACGTCGGTGGTCCCGCCGCCGATGTCGATCACGACGACGCCCAGCTCCTTCTCGTCGTCGAACAGCACCGCCTCGGCCGACGCGAGGGGCTCGAGCACGATGTCCTGGACCGCGAGCCCCGCGCGATTCACCGAGCGGACGACGTTCTGGACCGAGGTGACGGTGCCGGTCACGATGTGCACCTCGACCTCGAGGCGCACCCCCGACATGCCGATGGGCTCGCGAACGCCGTCCCCGTCGTCGACGACGAAGCTCTGCGGCAGGACGTGGATGATCTCCCGGTCCTGGGGCAGATTGACGGCCCGCGCGGCCTCGATGACCCGCTCGACGTCGGCCTCGCTCACCTCGTGGTTCTTGCCGGTGATCCCCACGACGCCGCGGCTGTTGACGCCGCGGATGTGGCCGCCCGCGATGCCCGCGAAGGCGCCCGAGACCTCGACCCCGGCCATCTGCTCGGCCTCGCCGACGGCCGTCTTGATCGATTCGACGGTCGAGTCGATGTTGACGACGATCCCACGCCGCAGGCCGCGCGAGGGCGCGGTCCCGACCCCGATGACGTTCACGGTGCCCCGGGGCGCGGGCTCGGTGATGATCGCGCAGACCTTCGTGGTGCCGACGTCGAGGCCGACCACGAGGTCAGGCGTCTTCGAGCGTCTCATCGCGCGCCTCCCCGCTGGAAGACCACCTGGTCCCGGAACCGGAGGTCGACCGTCCGGACGTCCTGCGTCGCGATCTGCGCGAGAACGCCCTCGAGACGCGCGAGGCGCTCCTCCCAGTCCTCGCTGCCGAGGCGCACCTCGACGCCGTCGAGCGTGTAGAGGACGGGGCCCTCGCGGCGGCTCATGTCGATCTCGGAGATCTCGGCGGTCAGCCCGCCACCGCTCCGGAGAAGGGCGCGGATCACCCCGACCGCCGCGCGGGCCTTCGGTCCGGGGGCGGTGCGCATGGAGGCGAGCTCGTCCGCCGACAGGCCGCTGATCACGGGCATCGGGGGCGCCACCGCCTCGGGCGAGGCGCCGAGCAGGCGTCCCTCCTCGTCCATCCAGTGCAGGCGCCCGCCGTGGACGAGCGTGAACGGGCGCCGCTCCTCGACGCTGATCACGACCCGGTCCGGCAGCTCGCGCACGACGTCGGCCCGGCGGACTTCCGGCAGCGATTCCACGCGGCCGGTCACGCCGATCGTGTCCAGCCGGAAGATGTTCGTGCCCCGCGGGATCGCGGCCACCGCGAGGATCTGGTCGTGAGGCACGCGGGAGACTCCGCGCACCTCCACGCTCGTCACCGCGAAGCGCGGCGTCGTCAAGAGCCAGTGGACGGCGGCGCCGGCGGCCGCCGGGATCATGACGATCGCCAGGACGACCCGGAGGAGACGCCGCAAGCGGGCGCGCCGGCCGGGCCGCCGCCGCCGCGGTCGGGCCACGCGCTGGCCGGCGACGAACGCCGATCGCTCGCCCATATCGGCGAGGACCGACGCGCGGCTTCTCGGGGAGCTGAGGCCGCTCGGCATCTACTCCCCGATCATCCTGATCTCGTGCTCGAGCGTGACCGAGAAGTGAGCCTGCACGCGCTCCCGTGTGAGGTCCATGAGCGCCAGGATGTCGGTGGCGGTCGCGCCGCCTCGGTTCACGATGAAGTTCGCGTGCTTGGAGGAGACCTCCGCGCTGTTGATCCGCTTGCCCTTGAGGCCGCACTTCTCGATCATCCGCGCCGCGACGTCGCCGGCCGGGTTCTTCCACACGCAGCCGGCCGAGGCGAGCGCCAGCGGCTGGGTCGACTTCTTGACCTTGAGCCGCTGCTTTATCTCCTTCTGGATCTCGGCCAGCGGCTTGCGATGGAGCCGCAGGCGACAGCCGATCAGCACGGCGCCGGGCGGCACGTTGAAGTTCCGGTACGTGAACGCGCCGGGTGCCGGCTTGAACTCGCCGAGCGAGCCGTCCGGGTGCAGGAAGTAGACCGCGCTGACGAAATCGCCGATCCAGCCGTCGGCCGTCCCGGCGTTCATCGCCAGGGCGCCGCCGATCGTGGCGGGAATCCCGACGAGGCACTCGATGCCGCCGAGATTGATGGCGGCGGCCTCTCGGATCAGGGCCGAGAGGCTCACGCCCGCTCCAGCAATCGCCTCTTCGCCGTGGAACTCGGCGCGGCCGAGGCACCCCTCGAGGCGCAGGACGACGCCGCGGACCCCGCGGTCCTTGACCAGCAGGTTGTTGCCGCCGCCGATCACCGAGACCGGCAGCTGCTCGCGCTCGGCGAACATGAGCGCGTGGCGGATGTCGTCCACGTCTTGGGGTACCACGAAGATGTCGGCGGTGCCGCCGATGCGGAGCGAGGTGTGGAAGCTCAGAGGCTCCTTGAACCGTACTTCCCCTCGGATCTCTCCTAGCATGTGGACCTCCCAGTCAACGAGTCGCGTCCAGGCGTTTCAGCAGCTCCGGGCCGAGCTGGCTCACGTCGCCGGCGCCGAGCGTGATCACGAGGTCGCCCCGACGGGCGATCTCGCAGAGGTGCTCGACGATGCGCGTGCGGTCGCTGCCGAGATAAATGACATCGCGATGTCCGTGCGACCGGATCCCGTCGGCGAGATCCGCGGCCGTGACGCCGGGGATCGCCGGTTCGCCGGCCGCGTAGACGTCCATCACGATCAGTACGTCAGCCAGGTTGAAGGCCGTGAGGAACTCTTGGCGCAGGTGCAGGGTCCGAGTGTACCGGTGTGGCTGGAACACCGTCACGACCCGACAGTCGAACCCGGCCTTGGCGGCGGCCAGGGTCGCCCGGATCTCGGCGGGATGATGGCCGTAGTCGTCGACCACCGTGACGCCGCGGGCGCGCCCGAGGATCTGAAAGCGGCGCTGGACACCCGAGAATCCAGCCAGCGCTTTCTGAATAGTGGCGAACGGGATCTCGAGCTCCAGCCCCACGCCCACCGCCGCGAGGGCGTTGAGCACGTTGTGGCGGCCCGGGATCTGCAGCGTGACCTCACCCAGGAGGCTGCCGCGCTGGAAGACCTCGAAGCGGCTCGTCATGCCGGCCAGGTGCAGGCGGCGCGCGACGAGGTCCGCGCCCGACTCCAGGCCGTAGGAGATGATCCGCTTCTCGATTCGCGGGATGAGGAGCTGGATGTTCGGCTGATCCAGGCACAGGACCGCCGAGCCGTAGAAGGGCACCTTGTTGACGAACGCGACGAAGGCGTCGCGGATCGCGTCGAGGCTCCCGTAGTGATCGAGATGCTCGGCGTCGACGGTCGTGACGACCGCGATCGTCGGCGCCAGCTTCAGGAACGAGCCGTCGGACTCGTCGGCCTCGGCGATCAGGTACTCGCCCTGGCCGAGCCGCGCGTTCGACCCGAGGCTCGTCACCCGGCCCCCCACCACGATCGTGGGATCGAGGCGGCCCTCGGCCAGCACGGTGCCGACCATCGAGGTGGTCGTCGTCTTGCCGTGGGTCCCGGCGACCGCGATCCCGTACTTGAGCCGCATCAGCTCGGCCAGCATCTCGGCGCGCGGGATCGTCGGGATCTGGTGCTGGCGCGCCGCCTGGACCTCGACGTTGTCCCGCGAGACGGCCGACGAGTAGACGACGACGTGGGCGCCTTCGACGTTCGCCGCCTGATGCCCGATGAAGATCTTCGCGCCGAGCTCGGCGAGCCGCTCGACGGCGTCGTTGCGCTTCTGGTCGGAGCCGGTCACCCGGTAGCCGAGGTTCAGCAAGATCTCGGCGATCCCGGACATGCCGCTGCCGCCGATCCCGACGAAATGGATCTGCTGGTAGCGCTTAAACATGGGCGTGCTGGGAGATGTTCAGGAGCACTCCCGTCGAGAGCATGGTGACGAGCAGGGCCGAGCCGCCGAAGGAGATGAACGGCAGCGGCAGTCCCTTCGTCGGCAGGAGGCCGGTCACGACCCCCAGGTTCACGAGCGTCTGCGTCGCGATCAGCACGGTGATCCCGAGCGCCAGGTACCCGCCGAAGGGGTCGGGGGCCCGCAGCCCGATCCGGAGCCCGCGCCAGATCAAGACGACGAAGAGGGCGACGATGGTCATGGCGCCGACGAAGCCCAGCTCCTCGCCGATGATCGCGAAGATGAAGTCCGTGTGCGACTCCGGCAGGTAAAAGAGCTTCTGGCGCGACGCGCCGATGCCCTGGCCGAAGATCCCGCCGTTCCCGAACGCGAGCCAGGACTGGATGATCTGGAACCCGCTGCCCCGCGGATCGGACCACGGGTCGATGAACGCCACGATGCGCCGCAGCCGATACGGCGCCGCCCAGATCGCCACCGCCAGCGGTGGCAACGCGGCGGCCAGGATGAGGCCCAGGTGACGGGCGCGTCCGCCGGCGAGGAACAGGAGCGTGAAGGTGAGCGTGATGAGCGTGAGGCAGTTGCCGAGGTCCGGCTGCGCCAGGACGAGCGCGGCCAGGAGCCCGACCACCGCCAGCGGCGGCAGGAGCCCGCGCCGGAACTCGGCGATCGCCTCGCCCTTGCGCGCGAAAAACGCGGCGAGATAGAGGACGAGCGCGAGCTTGGCCAGCTCCGCCGGTTGGAACGACACCGGGCCGAGCCGGATCCAGCGGCGCGTGCCGTTGATCGCCTGGCCGAACGGCGAGACGAGGACCAGCACCAGGAGCACGCCCGCGAAGATGAGGAGCGGCAGCACGAGCCCCTCGAGACGGTGGTAGTCGAGGCGGATCGCCGTCCACAGGCACGCGGCCCCGAGCAGGGCCCAGAAGACCTGCTTCTTGAGGAAGAAGTACGGGTCGTGGAAGCGGTCGGCCGCCACGATCGCGCTCGCCGAGTACACCATCACCACGCCCGCCGAGAGGAGGACGACGGCGACGCCGAAGAGCCACACGTCGGGCGCGAGCTTCCTGGGCATTTATCCATGGTGGAGGGAAGCGAGCGCCGCTCCTCCCCCACACCTCCCCACCGTTTCGAACCGCTCGTGAAAGCGCGTCACTCGTCGAGCCGTTCCACGAGCTTTTTGAATACGTCACCCCGATGCTCGCCGCTGCGGAGCTGCGCTCTCGACATCAGTCGAGCCGTTCCACGAGCTTTTTGAATACGTCACCCCGATGCTCAAAGTTGTCGAACATGTCGAACGAGGCGCACGCGGGTGAGAGCAGCACGACGTCCCCCGGCACCGCGAGCGTGCGCGCCTGTTCGACGGCCGCCTGCAGCGACGAGCAATACGCCACCGGGATCGCCGCCGCCGCGAGCGCGGCACCGATCTTCTTCGCGTCCTCCCCGATGAGGAGTGC
>Ga0137403_10001145_pt1 | contig 33483 bp, 28 predicted proteins | sample CZOMad2_1_16fung_FD_122057 | JGI IMG/M metagenome (GOLD analysis project Ga0137403, IMG submission 122057) | Vadose zone soil fungal communities from Angelo Coast Range Reserve, California, USA - CZOMad2_1_16fungal (Hybrid Assembly) | ecosystem: Environmental > Terrestrial > Soil > Vadose zone... | reverse complement strand
GTGCATTGTTCTTTGGCGCTCTCGCGGACAGGTTCGGGCGCAAGCGTCCGCTCATCTTTTGCGTGCTGTACTTCTCCCTGCTCACAGTGTTGACTGGCCTTTCGCCAAACTACCTGTTCTTCGTGGTCTGCCGTGCCCTGTACGGCATCGGGATGGGCGGATATTGGGGCATTGGCGCTTCATATGCGATGGAGATGTCACCGCGGAGGTTTCGTGGTGTGCTCTCCGGCATGATGCAGTCCGGCTACCCGATGGGCTACCTGCTGGCAGCGGTGGCGATGCAGACGCTGGCGCCGGCTTTGGGTTGGAAATCGGTTTTCTTTGTGGGTGCACCGGTGGCGGTGTTGATCGTTGTGCTGACGCTGTTCGCGCCGGAGTCCGAGGCATGGAAACAACATCGGCCAGCTTCCATGCAACACATCTTCCGATCACTGGTCCAGCACAAAGGGATGTTCTTTTATCTGTTGCTAATGATGAGCGTGATGCTATGCCTCTCGCACGGTACGCAGGACCTGTATCCCGATTTTCTGAAATCGATCCCAGGAATCGCGGCGAAATCCATCTTCCGGATGAAGACGTTATACGGAATACCCATTCTGTACAACATTGGCGCAATTGTTGGCGCCAATGCCCGCTGGATCATTAGCCGTTACACCGCCAAACTTCTTGGCCCAGTATTTCCTTACGGCACACTCATCATCAATATCGCCGGCAGCCTGATCGTGGGCTTCTTCATCATCTGGACCAGCGAACGCGTGCTCGTTGATCCTCGCTGGCGCTTGTTGATTGTGGTGGGATTCTGCGGCGCATTCACTACTTTCTCCAGTTATGCATTCGAAACCATGGCCTACTTTGAGCAGGGGCAGTGGGCGCTGATGGTAGCGAACGCCCTCAGCAACAATCTGCTGTGCCTGGGAGCGGTGCTCGTGGGCATGGCACTGGCGCGGGTGCTGTAAAATGCCAGACGCCATGGCGGTGCAAGTCACCATCTACCTCAACGAAGCCGATCAGTGGCATCATCGGCCGCTCCACGTTGAAATTCTCAATTACCTGCGTCAGGAAAATGTTTATGCTGCGATCGCCATGCACGCCGTTGCAGGATTTCTCGGACGTCAACGAGTCAAGACCAGCCACCTCGTCGACGCTGGCGGCAAGCTCCCGGTAGTGATCATCTTTGTCGATACCGATGAACATGTCACGCGCGTCTTGCCAACTCTAAAGGAAATGGCGGCGCACCGCTTGATCGTGCGCGAGAATGTGGTGCTGGAGCAGGGAAGTCTGGATTGAAATGACCATAACTCCACTAGATATCCTCGCCATTGCTGCCCACCGCGACGACGTCGAACAGACCTGCGGCGGCACGCTGCTCAAAATGGCGCAGCGCGGACATCGCACAGGCATTCTCGACCTAACCAAGGGTGAAATGGGAACGCGCGGCACAGCTGAAGACCGCGCCCGGGAAGCTGCCGAAGCCGCCAAAATCCTGCGTGTCTCCTGGAGGAACTCGCTCAATATCCCCGATGGCCGCGTCGAGAACACTTGGGAGAATCGTTTAGAGGTTGCGCGCGTTATCCGCGAGCAGCGGCCACGAGTAGTGATTCTGCCCTATTGGAAGGGACGTCACCCGGATCACTACACTGCGTCGGTTCTTGGTTATGAAGCGTGTTTTCTGGCAGGGTTGTCCAAGTTGGACGTCAGCCACACTCTCAGCGTCCAGCAGTCTTCATTCAGCCAAACAATCGCTGGCGAAAGCGCGCCGCACCGTCCATTCAAGATCATCTACGCTACACTTTATTACGACGTCCGCCCAACCTTCGTCGTGGATATCACCGATCAATTCGAAGCCCGTTTGCAATCTTTGATGGCATACAAGTCACAGTTCGCAGATCAGGAAGCCGGGAGTGACATATTTCCGGCAGCGGCAGAGATTGGTTCGCGCATCGAAGCCATGGCACGCTTCTACGGAATGCTAGGCGGCGTGACATATGCCGAGCCATTTGTGCAAAAAGAAGTTGGGCTAGTCGATGATTTGCTAGCGATTCCGGTGAAATCTATCTAGACAGATCTGGTATCGAACGCATTCAGGCGTGAGGAGTGTCACGCGCCCTCGCTTCCGGACAAAGAGCAGCTTCAGCAATCTCTTAGCAGCTCACGCCGCCTTGCGAATCTCTTTTCGCGCCTCATCAATATTTTCCGCTCCATTTTGCTGCATGATCGTACGCGCCGTTTCTGCCATGTCATCTGCCTGTAAATTCGCGATTACGAGTGTCCGCCGCCGCTTCAACAGTTCGCGGTAGAGAAGCACATCGTCGCGCGGAACGCCTTGATCCATAGCATCTTCGGAGCGATCCCCAATCTCTTCTCCGGCGACTGCGCCGGCAAGACCGAGCAAAGATGCGGCTCCGATCCCGGCTGCGAGAATTGTCCCCACTCCTGGCACAACCAGGCTGGCGACCGCGCTGCCAAGACCAAGTCCGGCGCTCGCACCCACCACTCCGCCGACGAATGCGCCAATAGCTTTCCCCATGCCGTGCGCTTCAGCGTCGGTGGTGGGCACCTGCTCGACCTGCGCTGGAAGCTGCTCGCTGGTCAAGAAAATCAAGGATTGTGGCGGAATTCCTTTGTCCAGCATTTCTCTTACGGCCCGATCCGCGGCTGCGCACGAAGTAAAGATTCCGACGACGCTTTGCATGGGCATCTCCCGTGAAGATTTTCGAATGTAAGATGCACAGCATTTACCCGAGATGCCCGTGAGACTGTGCTCAGGTCAACTCATTTTCCGCGCTGCAGCACGTCCGAGTCGATAGTCTGTCCACTCCGCGAAATCGTCTGGAAGTACAGCTTGTCTCCGGCGATCTCCACGATCATGAAACTGCGATCAGTATCGAAGCCGACTTGCACCGCATCTGATTTGCGCAAATCGTGAGTCATCAATTGGCCTGAGTTGCCAAGAATGAAGTAATAAATGCCATGCACCGGCTTGAGCCTCTCGTAGATGTGCTCATGGCCTGAAAAGACCACGTTCACTCCATATTTCTCAAACAGAGGCGCAATCAGGCTGCGCAGATCCACATCCGGCCCATGGTGCTTGCCTCCGTTAAAAAGAGGATGATGAAAATAACCAATTTTCCATGCGGCATTTGAATCGCGCAGTCGCTGCTCCAGCCAGCTCAGTTGTTGCGGGTCCATATAATTGCTGTCAAGGGCGAAAAATGTGACGTCATTTTTCTTGAAGGTGTAGTAGCGCTCTCCACCCATGTTGAAGAGTTTGTACAGGCGTTCATTAGGATTATCGTGATTCCCAAGCGAGGCGTAGAACTTTACCCCGGCATCGAGCAGAGGTTTGTACGGCAGTTCGAACTTACGGACGAAATTCTTGGGGCTGTCCCCGCCGTAGATGTTGTCACCCAGCATGATCACGAAATCGAATCCAACAAGTTCGCGGTATGCTTCCATCTCCTTAGCAATCTCATATTGGGCGCTGCCGCCCGTCCCGCTGTCTCCTATGACCGCAAAGCGCACGGATTTCGGGTGCAGCGGAATTCTCAGATCAAGCTGAGAAGCGGATGCGGGCAAGCTCGATTGCTGCGCAGTTGAGACTGCTGGTGCGGTCCGGGGCGTCGCTGGCTGGTCCGGGGTGGGCTCCTGGGTGGACGCCGAGATGGCCCCGAGCAGCAGGTAACCAACAATCCGAAAAAAAATCGCGTGAGTTCGCATGATTCCGAGTTGAACCTAAGATGCAGGAATTACATTGCTGATGAAATCCACGATGAGATTCGCCTTCACGTCCCGAAGAACCAGATCACGTCCCACAATGCGGTATTCGAGTTCGGACGGCAGTTTTGGCAGATCGAGTAATAGCGATGGCGGCGTGGACTGCAATGGAACTCCCTGAGGGTAGCTGTCGTTTACTTGCAAGTTGAGGGTTTTCACGGGTTCGGCATGCCGCAAGCTGGCGCGAAGCTTCTCTCCTCTCGGTCCAGAAAATGACATCGCAATGAGTCGCTGAAACATTTTCGTAACGTCTGGAGTGAAAATATCCCCCTGCTTGGCCTGGGGTCGCCCCGCCCTAATTTTTGCAGCCAACGCAAGCTGGTATTCTTTAAGCTTGGCGGGGTCGTCAGTCGGCTTTGGCGCCGCCGGACCGCTCGCAGCTTTCTTGCTCAGCTTCACGTAATCCGTTACTCGACTTTCGAAGTCCTTGATGACGACGGAATCCCGGTTCACGCGCGGCGCTTGGCCCATCACCAGGCAGCTCATCGTTAGCCATCCTGCACACGCGAGGCCGCATTTCCAGAGACCCATGTTTCCCCCCACAACTTAGATGCTGCCCGCGCCAGTCTGAGCCACTCGGTAGACATCTTGAGCGCTTACTTCTGATCCTATTTGTCTCCAGCATCTTTGCGCTCCATTACCTCGGTCACCACTCCTTGCACAGCTTCCTTCACCGCATCCTTTACGGCATCCTTGACGCTTTCATCCACTTCCTTCGAGTCGAGTTCTATATCCACGTCCTCGGGTATGACCTCTTGCATAACGTCCTCAACAATGGGTCCAACGGGCGGCAGTTCCTTGGTAACTGTCTTTGCTACCTTCTTCGCGGCTTTGATGACTTGAGTCTGCGGTTCAGCCATTCCTATTTCTTGTCTTGGAGCTGCCGTGCCACGCCAATCCCCTTCGAAAGTTTTCACGATCGAGCTCGCAATTTTCTGGTCGCGAAAGATGACGCCGATCTCCCGCCTGGCATCCAGCTCGAGTGCACGCAGACTCTGACTTCCCATAAACACTTCGCTGCGATCGCGAACCATGGTCCGCGTGTGCAGCCGCATCCGTTCCAGCTTGCGCACCGTGACCACAGAATTCTTGCGGTTCATTTTGCCAATGATTCGGATCTGCACTCCCGCCTCGGCACGTTCTTCAAGCGCGCGGATCATTTCCCGGTCGGTAATTTTCAGGTCGTAGATCAACAACTCTTTACGAGCTCCCTTGATGAAGGCTGCCAATTGTTTGCGTGCGTTTGACGGACTTACCAGAAACTTTGTGCTGCCCGGTTGATAGTTTTGCCGCTTGGTATCGCATTCGAACAGCTTTACTGCCTCGTGGACCAGTTTGCGGTTTTTCGTGACGATGCCAAAACTGCGGCTGTGCTCGATGTCCAGGTGCGTAAGATTGAACGCAAGCAGGTAGAGTTCCTTGCGATCGACGATCATCACTTTTCCGTGATAGCGAGCCAAGTCATCAGAGGTGCGCGCGACGGTGATCCCGGCCGCCAGAAAGCGCATTTCCAGCTTGCGTAGATTCTTTTCGCCACCGTGATTCGTAAACGCGATCAGGGCATGCACAGACAAACCGCGCTTGACGGCATTCGCCAGAGCCCGCTCAATTTCTATCCGGTCGAAGCGGAAAATAATGATCTCTACACTCTTTTGCGCCTTCTCAATTCCTTTCACCAGAGCGGCGACTCCGGCGCCTGGCTGTATCAGCAATTTCACTGGCGCTCCGATCGGGTCTGGTGGGCTGCCGCCATGCCTATGGAATCGTTCAGACCATTAACGATGGCCGTACAACAGGCTAACTCAAGCGGCTCAAGCTGATCGTCGGGACTGTACGGTATTTTGACCTCCGATTTCGGGTACTCTCACGAAAAAAGTGAGCATCCAAGTCCTGCAACGAGGGTTCCGAATGCGCCGGACTCGAGCAAATGTTGCCCTGTTCATTTTGCTGGCGGTATCCGCGGCCGTCGCCAAAGACCAGCCAAAGGCCAAGCAGCCTCCACAGACTTCGCCTGTCCTTTGGAGCGATCCAGTCGATATTGCATCGCGCAATCTCTTCTATGGCGAGGGTGGCGAACGTGATCAGCCTCACGGCACTATGACTTTCCTCAAGGAAGACAAAGGAGGCACCAACCCAAAATTCGATGTCCGCGACGAGGATGGCACAAGGTGGAGGGTGAAGCTCGGCGTCGAAGCACGCCCTGAAACCGTCGCGGCGCACCTGCTGTGGGCAGTGGGATATTTCGCGGATGAAGATTATTTTGTCCCCAGCCTCACAGTCGAGAACATGCCCCCTCATTTGAAACGAGGGCAAAATCTAGTCGGGCCAAGCGGTGTGATTCACAATGTCCGCCTCAAACGCCACCTCACAGGCGAGCAGAAAATCGGCAGATGGAAGTGGAAGCAAAATCCGTTTAGAGGCACTCGCGAATTCAACGGCCTCCGAGTCATGATGGCGCTGATCAATAACTGGGATCTCATCGACGAGAATAATTCGATCTATGAAGAATCGGACCCTCCTCAGACGCGCTATCTAGTCAGCGACCTTGGATCTTCCTTCGGAAAAACCGGCTATAGCTGGAATAGCACCATGTCAAAGGACAACCTGAAGGCTTATAGCCACTCTAAGTTCATCACGAAGATTGCGCCTGATTACGTGGACTTTAGCGTACCCAAGCGTCCTCCACTGCTCTATTTCTTCAATTTGGGTTGGTTCTTCACGATCGTGCATACACACTGGATTGGAAAACACATCCCGCGTGCAGATGCAAAATGGATGGGAGAGATTCTCGCGCAGCTTTCTCCGGCACAGATTCGCGATGCCTTCCGTTCCGCCGGATATACACCGGAGAAAACAGAAGCTTACGCAGAGGTTTTAGAAAGGAGAATTGCCGAACTTAACAGGCTCTGAGCCGGCCATAATTAATGGCTCGCGGGAGCCTCGACTTCAGATTGTTCACCGTACTGAAGCCGGTAAAGCTCGGAGTACAGTCCGCCCCGCTGTAACAGGTCATCGTGCTTGCCGGTTTCGACGATATCGCCGTCCTTAACCACGAAGATCACATCTGCTTTCCGAACAGTTGATAACCGATGGGCAATCACGATTGTGGTCTTGCCTTCCATCAAGCGATCCAGTGCTTCGAAGACCAGTTTCTCGGACGATGCGTCCAGGTCAGAAGTGGGCTCGTCCAGAATCAGGATGGGAGTGTTTCGGATAATTGCGCGTGCAATGGCGATTCGCTGCCGCTGGCCGCCGGAGAGCGTCATGCCGCGCTCGCCCAGGACCGTATTGTACCCGTCCGGCAATTTCTCTATAAATTCGCTCGCCTTCGCCAACTGCGCCGCTTTTAAGATCTCCGCTGGCGTTGCCTCTGGTTTTCCGTACGCGATGTTCTGCCATACCGGCGCATGGAACAACACGGTTTCCTGCAGAACAAAGCTGATCTGCTGGCGCAGTGATTTCTGCCGAAACTCTTTTATGTCAGTGCCGTCGATCTTGACCGTTCCGGAAATAGGATCGTAAAAACGCGGAATCAAGCTGATGATCGTAGTTTTCCCGGCGCCGGTGGGACCAACCATAGCGGCTACCTGTCCCGCCTCGACCTTAAAGCTCACATCCTTCAGAATCGGAGTGTCCTGCGTGTAGTAGAAATGCACATGCTCGAACTCGATCTGTCCTCTGAAGCGCGGCGCGGGCCGCGACCTTGGCAGATCCTTCACCTCTTTGTCGGTTTGCAAGACCTCTTGAATGCGTTCGTAACCGACGGCAGCCTTCGAATAAGCATCGGTCATCTTCGAGAGTTCCTGCATCGGTTTATACATTTTTCCGAGGTACAAAATAAATACGATCAGCGAACCAGCAGAAAGGGTAGTGCTGAGCACCATGCGGGTTCCAAACCACAAAACTAAGCAGGTCCCAACCGCCACGATAATCTGCACGATGGGCGTCAGTTTTGCCTTCAGCCCCCGCGCGCGCAGACTGATTTCCACACCCTCCAGGCTTTCTTCCTCCAACCGGCGCAATTCGTAGTCCTCGCGGGCAAAAGCTTTCACCACACGAATTGACCCGAGAACTTCCTCGATAACTGAAACGATTTCCCCCTCTTTCTTCCGCACCGCGCGGGAAGCTTTCTTGATGCGACGCGTGTATGTATAAACAATCATGAACAAAACTGGAGCCACCGACAGGGCGATCAGCGTGAAGCGCCAGTTTATGTAGAACATCACGGTAACCATCCCGACTAGGGTAATGACATTGATCAGAGTACTGAGCAGCCCGGTCGTAATGAAACTCTGGATGGCATCAATGTCGCTGGTCACGCGGCTGATTAGATCGCCGGTCTGTTTGTGATCGTGATAGGCGAGAGACAAGCGTTGAATATGCGAATACAGCACTCGCCGCAAATCGTGCGTAACCCATTGACCGACGCTGGTGGTCAGATACTTCTCAGCGTATGAGCAGATTGCATCCAGGACGGCAATCGCCAACACGGCGATGCAGGCGAACTTGAGGATCGCGATCTTATCGTAGCCTACAGCGGAATAAATGAAACGATTTAGCCATCCATGTACTTGCCTGGTCTTAAAGACATCATCGAGGACGATCTTTAACGGCCAAGGCTCCAACAAATTGGCCGCGCCCTCGCCGATCACTGCTAGCAATCCGAGACTCAGAGCGGGTACATGGGGCTGTAAGAGCTCACGAATAGTGAGCCGTTTCGGTTTGCTTCCCAACGCCTGGGGTCGCAGCGCATGCGTCGCTTTCTCCCCCTTTGCGCCAGCCTGGTTCAAAGCTTTGTGTCCTCCTCCGCGCTATCATCCCGGGCTATCATCCTATGATGCATTCGGCGAGGAGAGACCTAGGCTGTGGGGATCCGCTCGGCTTGAATACAGGAGATCCTGTACGAGTTCCACAGTCCTGACTTTGACAGAGACGTTATAACCTGCGTGATTAATAGCTTTACCTCCCGCACCCGCGGGAAGTGAAAGACGAACGGGGAGGACAGAAGAGCGTCCTCCTCCGTTTCCCAATCTACGTGATCGTTGTTGCCAATCTATCTGTACAGAAAACATTCCAGACTGATCAGGCCCGCAAGATTCATTCAACTCCGGCGATAGCCTTGTTCAAGGCATTAATGTCTGCGCCTAGATCCTTGCCATCGGTACCGAAATTCTTGAAGGGGCTGGAACTCAGGAGCTGATAGTTGCCTCCGCTTCCATCGCTGAAGGTCGCGAATTCAACCGCACCGGCATCGATCGGAAAATAATTTCCCGCCGGCCACTTTGAAGGAGGAAAAGCAGATGGGCTGGCGACAATAGCATTCTTAGCGAAAGTATAGCTGCTAAAGCACGCGGCGAGGCTAGTGATTGGAACATCGGAATGGGCGCAGTCGCCCGTTCCCGCAGCGGACCACACCGGGAACTCGCCCGCGAGTACCACGTTGTTGGTAAACTGAAACCCCCACATTTTCGGTTTGCTCACGTTGTCTTCCAGAGTGAGCATGTGGCTTCCAGGGTCAGGAAAGCCCGTGATGTGGTTTATACGAATGCTGTTGAGCACATTTGTGGGCCAGTCATTGAGGATGGCGATCAATGTACCGCTCCCGTTCAGTTGCTTAGCTTCAGTTCCGTCGACCGTGACGTCATGAAGGCTGTACCTTTCTCCTGCTAGCGCGATTCCTCCACCGTCAGAAAGGATGTTTGCCATCTGAATCCCTGCCCCGCTATTGCTGATTTTACTATAGCGAATAGTCACGTCTGTGACTTGGCATGACGGGCAGACATTCGAATTTCCGAGGAATTGATTTTTGGGAGTCAGAACGATGGAAAATCCGTTTTGGCTGAAGCCACCCCAATTATTTTCCAATACATTTCCCTCAAACAGCACACGCCGGGCATTCTTGAGCTCGAAGTGATTTTTTACGATAAAAGGATTGCCCGATGCTCCGCCGACGTATCCGGGCGAGCCTAATTTCCAGATCATTGGCTTGAACATGTGATTGCGCCGGATTTCGATGTCTGCTGGCGTGGTTGTTGCAACCGAGCCGCCAATCAGTACCACCTCCGCTGCGCCCTCCAGGAAATTGTTCACGACCTTGTAGGGTCCGCCCACGGAACTGCCACTCCCGCCGCTGATCGCGTGCGCATCAGTGCAAACCCCGGTCGCGGATACGCAGTGAAAGTCGGTGAAAAAAGAATCTACTATTCCAAAATAGACGGTTCCGGAGAGACTGACTCCCGTCGCAGTCTCGTCTTGGCTAGTTCCATGCAGCCACGAACGGTCGATCACGATGTGATTCGCTGTGCCATGCGAACGTACGATCACTAAAGCCGTCATACTGGTGGTTTTTGCTGCCCTGGTGATCTCCAGACCGATAAGGCGGTAATGATTTGCGCCAGGAGCCAAGCCGATAGGTCCAGAGGAGGTGAGATAGGAGTAGGGATAAATAATCTTAGGCAGAACCCGCTGCGTGCTTGAACAGTGAAACGAGGGTCTCCCGGGAAGCGAGCTAACTCCGGCGTAGCACGGGGTGATGCGGGTGCCCTCAGCCGGCAAGCTGGCAAGCGCGCTGGTCCGGATGGTAATCCAGTGCTGATCATCGCAACCTTTTGCCGGCAGCGTGAATGAACCGCTGAAGGTTGCGCCGGCCTGCAGGGCGATTGTATCGCCGCATTGGGCGTTGTTGAGAGCGGTTTGCAAGCTTTGTCCAGCCAAGACTTGATGAATTTGTCCAGGCGAAGGAGTGCCTGAAATCGCCGTGAAAAGGCACGATTTAGGAAGCTGCGCAGGACCGTCTTGCGTGGCTCCGAACTTCGGCGCATTGCCAACGCCGCAGTAACGATTATCCGCCTGCGCTGCTGCACTGCCGGTGAGCATGTTCAAGATAAAAAGTGTGATGAAGACCAGGAACGAGATTCGATATCGCACGGCTGCATCCTCCCCGAGGAATTGATATTTCTGTGTAACTGCGGCACAAAAAGAACTGGGTTAGTTTTGCGTTTAGGCGCGAAGGCTGTGAGAGATCGTGAACCGGCTGCGCAGGATGCTAGTGCAGCATTGCGAGGAAGGGCAAAATAGTTAGTTGCACTCTGGGGGACTTGCAACGTCGGACGACAAACGTAAGTTGTGCAGATTCCGGCGGCGGCCTGGAATTAAGAGATTTGACTACAGAATCTTTGCACCGCAAAAGACTCGAACGATGCGGAGACGTCGCAAAGATGATCAAGTACTACGCGGAGACTCAGCTCTTGGGGTTAGAGTGTTCTTAGTTTACTCAATCACATCCGCATCGAGCACTCGATCCTGCTCGAGATAATGCGACACGGCGTATTGCGCAAGAAGTGGCGTCTGCAGCCGGATTTCGGCGCCGATCCATTCGCCTTTTCCGTGCGGTGCGTTGAGCGAGTGATTGCAGCGTCCGCCGCTGCCGAATTGGGGACCAAAATCGGCGCTCTGGATCTCGTCAAATTGCCGCAGCTTGCGCCAGGCTTCATCGCCAACGGTTCCTGAAACGTCGATTTTGAGCTTGACCAGCGCCATTTCAAAAAATCGTTTCACCACAGAAGCTCAAAGGCACCGAGAGAAATGAAAACTCCGTGACTCCGTATCTCCGTGGTAGACCGGTCCTACACTGCAAACAGGTGATACAGCATCACGTAAATCACAACCCCGGTGATTGAAACATACAGCCATAGGGGGTATGTCCAGCGAGCGATGGCGCGATGGCGGTCGAAGCGCTCGCGCAGCGCTCGGATTAGAGTAATAATCACCAGAGGAACAATCGCGATTGCCAGAGTCGTATGCGAAATCAGAATAGTAAAATACACTGGCCGCGACCAGCCGTGTCCCTGGAATCGTACCGAACCCACGTGCGCGTGATAGTAGAGATAGCAGCTCAGGAATAGGGAAGAGCTGATAACCGCGGCAATCATCACAGCGCGGTGCGCGGCCATGCGTCCGCGCTTAATGAGGCTATGTCCGGTAAACAGCAGAACGGCGCTGGCGCCATTTAGCGTTGCATTGATGGTGGGAAACAGCGCGTATTGTGCGGGTACCTGGGTCATGCGGCCGGTTTCGTCGTCCGGCGATTCACCATCAGAAAGGACAGTCCGAACATCGCGCCGGCGAAAAGTATCAGCGTTGCTAACGACGAGGCCAACGGGAATGCGGTCGAACTCGCCGGATAGAGCAGACTGCGCAGTGCCTCGACGCCATACGTCAGCGGGTTGATGCGCATCAAAAGGCGAATCCATCCCGATGCTCCTGCCAGCGGAAACAGCGCTCCGGAAAGCAGCCACAATGGAATGAGAAACAGGTTGATGATGGCGTGAAATGCCTGCGTCGAGTCCATAGGCCAGGCTATCGCGAAGCCGAGGGCTGTGAGCGCGAAGGAAACCAGAAAAACCGTGAGCGCTACCAGCAGGAAATCTCCAGGGCTTACGTGGACTCCCACCAGGGGAGCGAAGGCGAGAAAGATCAGCCCCTGGATGGTCGAAAGCGTCGTTCCTCCCAAAACTTTGCCCAGAACGATCGCGGAGCGGGGAACCGGCGCGACCAGCACCGAGAGCAGAAATCCTTCTTTGCGGTCTTCGATCACCGACATCATGGTAAAGATTGAAGTGAACAACACAATCATGATCAGCGCGCCGGGATAGAAGTAATCTAGATAATGCTGCTGGCCGGCTGAACCACCTGAGCGGAACGAGCTGCCAAAGCCCGAACCGATCACAAGCCAGAACACAACAGGCGAGGCGATGACGCCCACTACGCGCGTGCGCTGGCGATAAAATCGCACCACTTCCCGCCACCACAGCGTGAATGCAGGAAGCGACACTCCCGTCAGTGGAGCTGCGTGCACTGGTAATGTTGTGGTTTGGGTTGCCATTGTGCTCGCCCTTCTTTGCGATCTTGGCGAATTCTTCGCGACCTTGGCGGTTAAGAGCTTTAACCGCAAAGTGCGCCAAGATATCGCAAAGTGCACGAAGACAATCTTCGTTCTCTTGGTCTATCTTTGCGATCTTAGCGAATTCTTTGCGACCTTGGCGGTTAAGAGCTTTTAAACGCGGCGTGCGCCAGCTAATCGCGAACGCCGCGCCAGAACACTTACTCTTCCGTTTCTTTCTCAGTCCAGAATCTATGCCCCGTGCGATGGATAAAGACGTCTTCCAAAGTGGGCTTACTCACCGACATTGACTGAATCTCTCCCGGAAATGCTTCCGCCAGTTCGGCAATAAAGCGATGCCCGTTCTCCCGCTCCACCCGAATTCTGCTGCCGCGGTCTTCGTTCCCCAACGCAGTCGCGCTCACGTGGAAGCGAGCGGTGACGCGCTCCGCAAGGCGCTGGGCATTGTGGGATGCTTCAATCCAAATCACGTCACCACCGATCTCGTGCTTGAGTTCGAGCGGAGTACCGAGAGCTACGAGCTTTCCCTCATTGAGAATTGCAAGCCGATCGCAACGTTCGGCTTCTTCCATCAAATGGGTTGTGACAATCACCGTGACCTGCTCGTCATCACGCAGACTGTGAAGATACTGCCAAAGATCGCGCCGTGCGCCAGGATCGAGCCCAGTCGTGGGTTCGTCGAGCAACAATACAGAGGGATGATGAAGCAAGCCCTTAGCCAATTCCAGCCGCCGCTGCATTCCCCCGGAAAATGTCTCAGCTTTTTCCTGGGCGCGCTCCGCTAATCCCACGCGCGCCAACATCTCCGCAATACGCAATTTCAAAAGTGTGCCGCGAAGTCCGTATAGATGACCCTGATGCCACAAATTTTCCGCCGCAGTCAGTTTTAGATCGATACTCTGTGCCTGGAACACAACCCCGATTTGTCGGCGCAAACTGTTGGGATCCCTGGCGGCATCGTGCCCCAGAATCAAGGCTCGGCCACCGGTTGGAATCATCAGCGTGGAAAGAACACGGAAAAGTGTGGTTTTGCCGCTGCCGTTTGGTCCCAGCAATCCGAATAGCTCCGCCGGGCGCACGTCGAATGAGACTCCATTCAGCGCCAGGCGGTCGTCGTATCGGTGAACCAGGTCTTGAACGGAAATGACGGCAGGGCTGGCAGGACCGCTTTCTTTCTCAACCGCGTCCACAGTGTACGTGGGAGCCTTGGAAGCCACAGGGTATTTTACAGCACGGAGTGTTTGTGCTCTGACTGATCGCTCGACCTGCCGCTCATGCGGCTACCGGGTCTCGTGATCCGGCGGGAATACGCTCTTCGAATGCGACAGGAACATGCCGCCAGACCTGAATCGCGAGCACAACAGCCGTTGCCAGCAGCAGCGCGCCCACGGCGACGTGCGCAACCGTCGAGCTCACCATGGGCAGTTCTGGCTGAATCGCATCGTGTCCCCAGGCCACGCGGGTAAGAAATGCAAGAAATCCAAGACATAGCTGCGCAATCAGCAAGGCCAGCATGAGCACTGCCGGACGGCGAATCGCTTCGATTTTCGAGTACAACGAAAGCGCGCGAATAGCAGTCCAGGCTAGAACAAACGCTACCACCGGCGCATTCACTACGTGAGGCCACCAGCTCATTCCATGATGACGGAACATCGCTCCGACTATCAATTGCACATAGAGCACGAAAATTGAAAGCAAAGTCAGCGTAATCAGGCTGGGCTTGCGCGTGTCGAGTTCCACGCGCGGAACTTCTTCTACCCACCGCCGCCCCGTGAAGATCGCAATGACGGTAGCAATGCAAAAGAATGTTTGGCCAACCGCTGCGTGGGCCGAGGATACCCATGGGGGCTGAAGCAAACGAACGGTGAGTCCGCCGAGAATTGCCTGGATGATGATCGTGCCGAATGCGGCAATGCTCAGCCACTTCATCCAGCGGCGTTTCTCAACAAGCCATGTCCATACGGCGATAGCGAGGGTCAGGATCATCGTAGAGCCAGCTATCGCGCGATGACTCCACTCGTATCGGATTCCGCCATGCAACGGGGGAACGCTAAATGACCCAAATGAAGTTGGCCAGTCTGGGATTGAAAGCCCCGCATCGTTGCTGGTGACAAGCGCTCCGGCGACAATCAGAACAAACGTCGCGCAAGCTGTGAACACCGCGAAGCGATGATGCGCGGAGTTATATGGGGTGGAAAGAGACTCCAGAGATGCTCCTTGTAGCGCCGCCGTCTCGGCTCCTTATGTGGGGCGGGCGCCCTCGCCCGCCAAAGTGACACATGCATAGGCACCGCAACCCCAGGAAAGCGGCGGGTGCGGACCCTGCCGGACACCACTCTAGATTTCTGCGCTACCGAATTATTGCTTGAACGCTATGTCAACGGTCTTGCTGTCTTTCGCCGCCAGCGTCACTTTCTGATCTTGCTCGCCAAGCTTCTCCTGCACAAACGCAAGCGTGTAGTCGCCTGGAGGCAGGCCTTTAATTTCGTATTTACCGTCCGCTCCCGTAACCGCGAAAAACGGGTTCTTCACCACGCTCATGTACATCTTCATCCACGGATGCTGATTGCACTTCACCGGAAGCATGACTTCTTCGCGGGCGAAGCTCTTCTCCAGCGGTGCCGCGTTTGGAGGTTGTGATTCGTTCCACTCCCGATTGTCTTTCGGCGTCGGATGGATGTTGTGCGTCGTCGGATCGTCATTCTTAATTTCGATATTCTGCCCCGTCATCACACCCAAGACATGGGGGTGATACTGGCAGCCCTTCTGATCGAGCGTGACGGCATCTTTGGGAACATCAAAAGTGCGATCTCCCAATCCGTCTTTCACGTACACAAAAACGTTCGCCAGTTTGCCATTGTCGGCCACAATGGTCTCAGACATGTTATTGCCCTTGCAGGCCGGATCCTGGCTCATGTCTATCTTGGCGGGCTTGGGGACCGCCCCACCGTACGTTGCAGTGCCACTCACAGTTGCGGCGGTGGCGGGATCAATTGGAGCGGAGGCGGTTTTCGCCTCTTTTGCCGGCGAGGTGGCCTGCTCCTCACTGGTGTTCTCTTTCTTGCTACATCCTACGAGCAGTGCCAACGCGAAAAGACAGAGCAGTCCGAGCATCGCTGCCCATTTTTTCGTATTCATGATGTCACCTTTCTTGTAAGTGTTATGCCCCATGCGAAAACCTTATATTTTACCGCGATCCGCCGCTGATTGAATCGGTGCGCGCGGCAGCTTGCTTCTGCTTGTTTCGCGACGGAGTAGATGCAGTGCTGCGTCCCATGGCTGCCGCAACCCGCCGTTGTTCTTCAGGCGTGAGCTGGAAGATGTAATCGGTCAGCAGCTTGCGATGATCTTTGTCGTAGCCCTGGAACGATGGCGGCGTAGGACCCGCAAAAACCCATTGGCCATTCTGCTGCTGCTTGAATAATCCAGATGGCATCGATGTTCCTGGGCTGATGTTTTGCGGATCGGTGATCCAGCGTTCCACCCAGTCGGGCTTCAGCCGCTCTTTGGCAAGCAGGAAGTTGGGCGCGGTCGCGATCTTGTCATGCTGCGGATCGCCGGTGGCATGGCACTTCAAGCAAGGCGCCGCAGTGGAGGAAAACAGGCTGCGCGCCATGTCGCTCTCTTTTGCAGTGAGAGTCGGCACCTGCTCTGGGACATACGGCATCGGTTGTTGCGAAAGCGCTTGGAAGAAACGCACCAGCTTGCGCAGTTCGTTATCAGAGAATGAGAACGTCGGCATCCGTACCGCGAGATACGGACGCACGCCATTGCGATTCGTGTCGGTTGTATTGAGAGCTGGATTTGAAAGGAAACGCCGTAGCCACTCGGGATCGACGCGCGCGCCCTCAGTCAGGAGCTTCGGTGGCAACTGTTCTTGCGCCTCCTGATACCGGGAAAGTCCCATCAGGATTGTCTTCTGCCCTGGAATGAACTGGTGACACCCCATGCAGTTGTACTTCTTGACGATCCACCAGCCTTCCTGAATATCGCGACGTGAGTCAGGCGGTTTGTACTGATAGTTCGCGGGAAGGGAAGTCTCCTGGCTGCCGAGCAGAAACGTCGTCAGTGCGCGAATCTGATCCTTATCAAGATGCACATTCGGCATGCGCAGCTTTTCTTCTTCGACTTTCATCTTGCCTTTGTCATAGATGTTAGGCTCGGCAAGCTTGTGCTCGAAGAAGCCTTTGTGGTCGTACCAAGGGCTCTTCGCCGGCCCTTCAGGAAGGCGCTGCAAATCTTCTGGATCACTGATTGGCTCTTTGCCGCCGCGTTGTGCGGTCTCGGTGAACAGCGCAAAATCGAGCCGCTCGATTGGCTTGCTGCCTTCGACAGTCAAATCGGTTCCGATGCGTCCTTCATCTTCAAAGCCAGAAATCTCGTGACATCCCGCGCACCCGAAGTGGCGAATCCACTTTTTACCTTCATCCTTCAACTTGGGATCGTCCATGAATGCTGCTTCGGAATACGAGGACGGTTCCTGCTTCTTCTGGGTGATCAGGTAACTGGCGATGTCTTGCGCGTCTTCAACGCTCAAACGCAAGCTGGGCATTACCGTCATATTCTGAACTTGCAGTTCATGGCCATCGTTCGGGCACTGACTGTGCTGCAGATCGAATTGATAGGGAAGCCCCTTCTTCGCGTAATCCTCCGGGCCAATATCTTTCTTCTCATATGGACAATACGGGCGTGTGCGCTCGCGCGCGTTATGGATCCAGCGGACAAGATAATCGTAATTCGCCTTTTCGCCAACACGAGTGAGATTCGCAGCGAACGTGCCACCCTCCATCTGTGACCCTTCTCCCATCGAGTGGCAGGCCAGGCAGCCGCGGGTTTCAAAAAGCTCCTTGCCATGCTCGGCGTTCCCAGATTTCTGCTTGGGCGGAGCATCCTTCAGTCCCGACTGCCAGATGTAAGCGGAAATCGCCTTGATCTGATCCTCGTTTAGCCGGAAGTTCGGCATCTTTGTAGTCGGGCGAAAATCAGTAGGCTTCTTCAGCCAGACAGGAATCCAGTTCTTGTTCAGCTTCAGCCGGACATCTTTCAAATTCGGGCCGATCTTCTTCATGTCCTGCATCAGGCTGTGCGACTGAAAATCGAGCTGCTGCAGGCGCCCATCGATTTTGCTATTTGCCACTCGCAAAGCGACTGCTTTGTCATTCAGCCGGTTGGCTTCTTCGTTGCTCTGTGCGGCGTCGGCCTGCTTCATCAAATCCGCAGCTTGCTTGGTATTGTCTTTCTTGTCGGTTTCGAGTTGCTTGAGCTGCTGGCTGATAGAGTTCAGGTCCTCGGGTTCTTTGTCATAGCCGTCGTAGCGATGACAACCGTTACAGCCTTTTTGGCGGAACAGATCTTTGCCTTCGTTGATGACCTCGAACTGAGTTTCATTGGTGGCCAGCACCATGTCAGCCGCGTGACAGGTCTGGCATCCTGCTTCGACGTTCTGCTTCGGAAAGAGCGGCCACAGCCAGTGCTCGTAATTTCCGTGCGCCTTCTCAACGCTGGTGGTGGCGCGCCCATTGCCCTGGTGGCAAGGCGAGCAACCAAATTTATCTGGATCGTGGACTTTGAGTAACTCAGGTTCCGGATGGCTGACAAACGCCTGTGCGTACTCGTCCGGCTTCTTCTGACCTTTCGGAGTCATTACGGCTGAGGTGATTTTCACCGGCTCGCGCGCTCCCATGTGGCAGGATTCGCAGCGATCTACGATGTTTGCGTCCGCAACGTTAATTTGCTGAATCTTCGGATCCCACTCGGCAGTTTTCTTGCGCAGTCCGTCAATCTGCGTAGGCGTGAGATCGACCATGTGATCGGAGATGTACTGCGAAGCCTTTGTGCTGGCTTCAGTAACTGGCTTCAGCACATCACCCAGTTCAGCGCTCAGCTTTGTACGCTCGTCTTTGAGTGCGTTGTATTTCGCTTCGAGTTGCTGGAAGTTGTACTGCTCTCTATGGCCGTCCGGATACTCGACCGTGGATTTCTTCGCTTTGTATTTCGCAAGATCTTCCTGTTCGCTTTTCTTGTTCGATGCGCTGGTCCCGGTTTCAATTTCGTACGTCAGTGCGTTTGCATAGGCGCGGCGATCAGTAAAAACATTTTGAACTGCAATTATTTTTGCGTTTAGATCTGTGATCTGCTTCTGCAATTCATCGCGATGCGGTTGCGCGGCTTTATAGGCCTGTTCGTATGCCTGCTCCAGTTGCTGGTAGTCGGAATTCTGCTCGACCTGCTTCTCCGATTGCGCAGATTTTGACTTCGCCGTCTTCAGGAACGCGATGTAGCGATCCTTCCACTCACTTTGGAACGCTTTCCAGGGGCGCTGCCCGAACGCCTCGTCCCACAATGCCCAGAAAAGGGTCGCCATGAGGATAACCATGGCGACTACGTAATGAGCCGCGTAGGACTTCGTTACAATCGGGTCTTGCTCGGGGACAGGCTGCTCGGGCACCAGATCCTCCCAACTGATTTCCACTACTCACGTAGGCCCGGACGCCCTCGTCCGGGCGGGCGCGTGAGGGCACCCGCCCCTACGCGTTCATTGCCAGCTCACACATTGAACCAGGGTGTAATCCACACATACTTAATATGAAACAGGAGTCGCAACAACATCTTGATGGGTAAGGCCACCATGGTCAGCATAAAAAACTGCATGATGGAATACTGCAGCAGGCTCATCCGCTGATAATCTTTGGGGTTGTAGCGGCGGAACAGCGCGTGCATGATGAAGCCACCGATCACGTAATATCCGCCGACCACAATTGCGCCGAAGATTGCTTTCACCAGATTCGAACCGATCCCGAAGATATCCGGCAAATCGCGGTTCACTTCGTAAATCAAGCGATTGTGATCCCAGGTTTGTCCGGGCCAGAACCATTGCCATCCGGGACCGCGGATAAAAGTCCCGATGATAATCATCGAAACCCATAAAACGATGAATCCGAATAAAAAGGTGCCGATCGAGAACTTGCGCTGCTTCCACGTGTAATAACCGCAGCCCAGCGGATTGGTATCAATATAGGGAATCACCATCAGACCGATGATGATCAGCGTCGGCATCACCACGCCTGCGATCCACGGATCAAAGTAAACCAGCATCTCCTGCAGGCCTAGGAAGTACCACGGCGCTTTCGCAGGATTCATCGTCAGGTTTGGATTTGAAGGCTCTTCTAACGGAGCATAGAGCGTGATAGACCAGATCATCAAAACGATCGTGACAATGATGGCGGCGAGAAACTCAATGCGCAGAAGAAACGGCCAGACGTGGACTTCTTTTTGCCAGCCGGGGCGGAACGGCCAGGTTTTGCGGTGGTGAGTCTTTGCCATCGCTGGACTGGTCTCAAGTTCGCCAATCAGTTGATCGTTTGCGTGCGCCTGCTTCCACGCGAGGTAAATGTAGAAGGCCAGCAGCGGAATCATGCCGACAATTGGCACATTGTCAGGCGCCGAAGCAATATCCCAAAGTTGTCGCCAATCCATAAGAGTTCTCCGCGACTCGCGTGGGGACGGGCGCCCTCGCCCGTCCGGTCGAGCGAAGCTCGACAGTTCTTAGCAGGCCTCCGCCGAGCTGCGCTCGGCCATGACAGCCGAAGGCGGCTGTCGCCACGTGTTACATTTACCTTCTCGGCTCTTTCACCTCTGACGCCAGCATCACTGGCGCCGGTCCGGAAATGCCACCATCTTTTCGCACACGCCAGAAGTGCACAATCATCAGAACTGACGCGACAATCGGAATACCAATGCAGTGCCAGATATATGACCGCAGCAGTGCGTTGGCGTCTACGATCGAGCCGCCCAACAATCCAAAACGAACGTCGTTATACGGCGTCATGCCTAGCTGCTTTCCGAACGGTCCTTCGTGGCCCAGCCCCGGCGTCGCGCGCGCCATGTTCGTACCGACAGTCACGGCCCAGAATCCAAGCTGATCGTCCGGCAACAGATATCCAGTGAACGAAAGCAGCAACGTGAACACCAGCAGCAGCACTCCGATATTCCAGTTGAACTCGCGAGGCTTCTTGTACGACCCAGTCAGGAACACACGGAACATGTGTAGCCATACGGCGATCACCATCAGGTGCGCGGCCCAGCGATGCATATTGCGCAGGAGCTTTCCGAAGGGAACGTCATGCTCGAGGTAGAGCACGTCCCGGAATGCCTGAACCTTGCTGGGATGGTAATAAAACATCAGCAGCACGCCGGTGAAGGTGAGCACAATAAATAGATAGAACGTGATACCGCCCATACCCCAGGTGTAGCTGTAACGCACGGCGTCGCGATTGATCTTCGCCGGATGCAGATGCAGGAACACGTTCGATAGCACTCCCAGTGCCCGGTTGCGCGGAGTGTCGTCATGTTTGTGGCGGAAGATTGAAGTGTAGACCTGGGTCTTTGTTGGGTCTTTGAGCAAATCGATCTGCTCTTTCGCCTTAGCAGGCATGTCCGTCTTAAGCGACTGGACATCTTGTTTGACGCCGGCTTTCACGCGCTCAAGCAGACCTACCCGATTTCCGTTTTTTCCGTTCCCGTTTTCTTCAGCCATTGCCATCCTCTTCTCAGCTCACGTAGCGGCGGGTGTCCTCACCCGCCGGGTCGAGCGAAGCTCGGCAGTTCCGCTATCCTGGCAGAAATGCTCCGTCATCATTAAATTGACTCGGCTGCCCCTTCGGCCACTGGTACAGCTTGGAGACATCCACCAGGATCTGGCCGTCAGGAGCCTCTTCCACATGGGCGCGATCCATCGGACGCGGTGCAGGCCCCTCAAAATTGACTCCCTCGCTGTCGTAGCCGCTACCATGACAGGGACACTTGAATTTGTTCTCGCTCGGTTTCCAGTCGGGGGTACAGCCCAGGTGCGTGCAGCGAGCGTAGATCACAAAGATGCGGTCGGGGGTGCGATCTACCCATATGCGGTACTTCTGCTGCCACTTGGTATCGACACCTAGCCCGTAATCGGCCTTATAGCCGATCTTGAAACTGGTGGCTGGTTCGAACAACGTTCGCGGCAGGAAGAAGCGGAAGAAGGCCAGAAACCAGGCGGTGAGGAAGGCTGCCACTGCCGTCCACGCAAACCGGCGGCGGCCCCGATTGATTTCGCTATCTTCAGGACCGACAGAGGCCACACCCCCAGCAGCGGCGGCTTTGGAAGTTCCAACCGCAGGGGTGCCAACGTATCTTGTCGACTCTCCTCCACGCGCGACCGAAGCAGCCGCCGACGCGGCCGCAGCAGCAGGACGAGCGGCTGGCGCGGCGGGCTTGGCAGCAGTGGACGGCGCTGGGGCAGCTGCGGCCTGCGGCGCAGGCTCGCCAAGCAGGGCAGTGACTTCAGCATCCGTCAGTGCGGGAAGCCCTTTTCGTCCGCGGCGCGCTTGTTCGGCGGCAATTGCCGACTTGCTCCATTTCTTTCCTTCGGCAACCCACTTGGCCACTTCTTCACTAATCACGCCGGAGGCCGGCGCAGAAGCAGAAGCGGCTGCGGGAGGAGCAGACTCCGCAGGCGCAGCCGGAACCGACGTAGCTACAGTCGTAGCAGTCGAACTTCCGCCGTCGCCGCGCTCCCATGGCATAGGCTCGCCGGCTTTCAGTGCTTCGATATCAGTATCACTGAGAAGGGGCAGACCCTTCCTCTGACGGTAAGCCTGCTCCATACCAATCACCGAATTGTTGAGCGCCTTCCGCGGCAGTGGCGGAAGATGCCCGAGAACGCCTTTGGATTCGTCTGCCATTCGTCTGTCACCTCTTGCATGAACCACGGACGCCTCGTCCGGGCTGGCGGGTGAGGGCACCCGCCCCTACGTGTTCATTGCCACTGCTAACGTAGGCCCGGACGCCCTCGTCCGGGCGGGCGGGTGAAGCGCCCTACGCGGCGATTCCATTCAGTCCGCTGCAACCAAGCGTTCCGCGTCCCTTACTTCTGCTCCGATCGCATTCATCACCAAATCCGCCAGCGCCGCAATGAAGGTCGGCGAATCGTTTAGACCGGCCATCATCTCAAAGCGCTCAATTCCCAGTGCAGCCGCCTGCTCGCGCGCCTGGTGGTCAATCTCTCCCAGAGTTTCCACGTGGTCCGAAACGAATGAGATCGGTACCACACACGCCTCTTTCACATTTTGCGCTGCCAAATCGCGCAGCGTGCTGCGCAATGAGGGCTGCAGCCATTTGCTGGCGCCCACTTTGCTTTGATAGCAAAGTCGATACGCGTTTCTCCATCCGCCGCGCTGCATCAGGAGTTCCACTGTTTCCTCGATCTGCTGCTGATAAGGATCGCCATTTTCGATAATCGCCAAGGGAACGCTATGCGCGCTAAAAATCAACTCAGGTTCGTCCGGCTCGTTAAACCGCGCGAGGGCCTCATTAATCTTTTCCATCACCGCTTCCAGATAAACTCCGTTCGTGTAGAAGTTCTCGATGCAATAGACAGGCACGTCATCCTGAAACAGCCGTCGCCACTCATTCAAACTGCTGCCGGTCGTCGTGCTGGAGTATTGCGGATAAAGCGGAAGGAGAACCACTTCGTCGCACTTGGCACGGCGCAGATGCTCAATCGCCTCAGAAGTAAAAGGATGCCAGTAGCGCATTGCGACGAAACAGCGCGCATCCAGCCCCGAGCTATTCAGCTTCAGTTGCAAAGCCCTCGCCTGCTGCTCGGTAAAGCGCCGGATCGGCGAGCCTCCACCGATGGTTGAATAATGATGTTGAACTTTTTTGGCGCGGGTCGTGGAAATCAGCTTCGCCAGCGGCTTGCGTCCGATGCGGGCAAAAGGAAAATCAATAATGTCTGGGTCACAGAATAGATTAAAAAGGAAAGGTTCGACCGCTTCCAGCGTATCGGGCCCGCCGAGCTGGAAGAGAACTACACCCACTCGCCGTATTGGCTTCACCATCCCCTAGGGTCCTTGGAGAAAAAAGATGTTACTCAAAATCGCGAGACTTCGTCAAACCCGGAAGCCAAGCTGAGATCCAGAAATCTGGCCGAGAAGAACCACTCACCGGTGAGAAACGACAGCGGAGGTTTCCATAGCTTCAATGACCGAATCGGCAAACTCAGACGTGCCGGCCTTGCCGCCCACATCGCGCGTAAGTTTATCCCGATCACGATAAACCTTCTCCAGAGCATTGCGGATCTTGATAGCCGCATCGAACTCGCCAATATGACGAAGCATCAGAAGAGCGCAGCGAATAACAGCGGTGGGATTAGCGATATTTTTGCCGGCGATATCAGGCGCAGAGCCATGAACCGCCTCAAATATCGCACAGCGCTCGCCCAGATTCGCGCTTGGAACAAGCCCGAGGCCCCCCACAAACGCGGCGCATAGATCGGAAATGATATCGCCGTAGAGATTCTCCATAACCAGCATGTCGTACTGATAAGGATTCATGACCAGTTGCATGCAGGTGTTGTCTACAATGTGCTCGCCGTAGGTAATCTCCGGATATTCCTTCGCCACATTGCGCGCGCAACGGAGAAAAAGACCATCCGATAGCTTCATGATATTGGCTTTGTGGATGGCGTGAATCTTCTTGCGCTGATTCTTGCGAGCGTATTCGAAAGCAAAGCGGGCGATGCGCGTGGAAGCTTTCTCAGTAATGACTTTCAAGCTCTCGACTACGCCCGGCACAACTTCGTGCTCAAGCCCAGAATAAAGTCCCTCGGTATTTTCCCGGACGATTATCAGATCAACGTCAGGATAGCGCGTGGGAATATGCGGCAGGTTGCGAATGGGGCGGAAATTCGCGTAAAGCTCGAAGCGCTTGCGCAGTTCCACATTAATGCTAGCAAACCCGCCACCGATCGGCGTAGTCACCGGACCCTTCAATCCAACTCGCGTACGCTCGATCGATTCGATCAGCTCGCGCGGAATGTATTCGTGATATTTCTCGTAGGCGTCAGCGCCAGCTTCGAAAGTTTCCCATTCGAACTTCAAGCCGGTCGCTTCTAAAATGCGAACGGTAGCCTGCGTGACCTCGGGGCCAATACCGTCGCCGGGAATGAGAGTGATCTTGTGGATCATGTAAGCGTGCGTAGGCCCGGACGTCCTCGTCCGGGCGGCGAGCGGAGCTCGCGGATTCCTGTGCCGAGCTTCGCTCGGCTGGGCGGGTGGGGACACCCGCCCCTACGTGGTCTTTGCCACGCCCTTGCCGCGCGGCTCTGGCGTTTCTTTCGTCTTCAACAAATCCTTCAGCTCCACCATGAACTCCTGTACGTCCTTGAAATCCAGATAAACCGAGGCAAAGCGCACATAGGCTACCTTGTCGTACCGACGCAGTCGGTTCATGATCAATTCGCCCAACTCGCTGGTTTTGCGCTCGCGTTCGGGCGATTCGATTACAAATCCTTCCGCCTCATTTACAATCTGCTCCAGCTTGCTGATCGGAACCGGTCGCTTCTCGCACGCCCGCAGCAAGCCATTCAGTACCTTCTGGCGATCGAATTTCTCCCGGCGGCCGTCTTTCTTGACCACCATGTAGGGAATTTCGTCGATGCGTTCGTAAGTAGTGAAGCGCTTACCGCACTTCAGACACTCGCGGCGCCGGCGGATGGAATCGGCTTCCTTGCTTTCGCGCGAATCCACCACCTTGTCATTTTCAAAACCACAGAAAGGACACTTCATGACTCTGGGAACTGCTGCAATTGTAGCAGGGGACTCTTCAGGCGCCGGTCGTGAGCCGTCTGCCGAATCGTGACCACTACACACGAAGGTTCTATAGAATTGCCGATTCGGAACCGCTCCATCAGGTGGAAGCGGCGGAAGGCGGTGTGCTGGTCTCCTCTGCGAGCTGGCTCTCTGCCGACAGCTTACGGAACGACAATCTTTCGCGATGCGCCAGCACCAATCCCAGCGGTACCACCGCAACAAACGTCACCAGCCAGAGCATAATTCCGCAGCTTGCGGCCAGCTCTTTGGGAACGTCGAAGAGGTGCTGAAGGGCGGCAATGGTCGCGAGCTGTGAGCCACCACCGACACCCGGTAACTGGATCAGCGATCCCACCATGCTTGAGCCCATCAACAGCAGAACCTGGGTCTGCGGAATCTCCAATGAGTCCGCACCATAAGAATGGGTCACTTCTTTATAGGCGACGGCGATCACGCACCACATTAGGACCGAAACGCCGATTAGCATGAGCAGGGATGCGGGATCGTGAATCGTATCCAGGCCGCTGCGAAATTCACGGATGCGCAGAGCGATGCGATGACCCAGATTCGCAGCAAGATGCGAAAAACGCCGCTCCACCCAGTTCGCCAATGCCTCTCCACTGCGGGCAACCGCTATGGCGGCCAAAGTCAAGCCTACCGACAAAGCAGTGAGCACCAGGCCAGCTTCACGAAGACTGTGATAATCGGCTAGCCTGCGAGGCGCTCTGGCAAAAAAAACTGTCAGCAAGAGCAGGAACGTAAAAGCTCCAATGTCAAAAATGCGTTCGACTGCCCAGGCGGCAAGCTGAGAAGAGAAACTCAAATTCTCTCGGCGAGCGATCAGATAAGGGCGGATCAACTCGCCGGGACGTCCAAGCATCGCCAACCCGGTGAAGCCAATCAATGTGGGCGCCACCAAGCCCCAAGCAGAGGCGCGTGGACGTACTGGACGAAGAAAGATTTTCCATCGAATAGCTCGCATCACATAGGCGAGGTAAATGAGCGCAATCGCGTGGAAAATATGCGACTTATTTACCTCATCGGTCTGGCTCCAAAAAGTAGGCCAGTCAAAGTTCCGCCAAGTACGAAATTGCATATAGACCAGCACAGCCAAAACGACAGCAGCCAGCCCGTAAAGCAAAATTTGCTTTTTTGTCATTGAATGCGCACGCCCAAGACGCAAGCAAGTGTCGCTTGCGTACCCAAACACGCCCATGCCAAGGTAAATGACAGGAGCGCGAGGGTCAACGCACCCAGACAGGCGCTGTTGTTTGGCAAGACCGCTAGCGAGTCACTTGCTGAGAAGTTTCTGGAACAGAAGCCTGCTTCACAGTCGCGCGAGGATGCCCCTTGGTCTTACTCTGCGCATTCTTCGCGGCGGAAGATGCCTTCTGCTCCGCCAGTTTCTTGCGATTGAATTCGCGAACAATGCGGGCGACGTATGCTCTGGTTTCGTAGTACGGCGGAACGCCGCGATAACGTTGCACCCGGTGTGGGCCTGCGTTGTAAGCAGCGAGGGCTTTGATGAGATCGAAATTGTACTGTTCAAGAAGCTGTCGCAGATAAGCTGTGCCGCCCTCCACGTTGTCATGCGGATCAAACGCGTTTCTCACCCCCAACTGTGATGCAGTCCCTGGCATCAACTGCATCAACCCCTGGGCGCCCTTCGGTGATACGGCACGCGGGTTGAAGGCGCTCTCAGCATGAATCACGCTATTGATGAGATCGGGATCAAGATGATGGCGATCGCTGATGGTGTTGATGATCTCATTCAGGTTCTTGGGATTTTCGCGTTTGGTGGCCGGCGGCGGAACTGAAAAATCCTTTTCGAAATGATCGATCTGATCGGTGGAAACATCGACATAACTGCTGGCGTCCGCCGCAGTGTACAGGCGCGTAACCGCTCCCAACACGTCGCGGCGCTCATGGCGGATGGAGAAACCATTGCGCAGAATGGCCACATCAGATGCGGACGATGATATTGCGGCGGTAAGCAGCGCAACACATGTAACGAATTTTATGATCGTGAACATCCAGTAGCGCCTGCATCTTGCAGTAGCGCCGGCATCTTGCCGGCTGTCCGGCGGGCGTCTTCGCCCGCCGAGTTTCAGTCTCCCATCACCTGCTCAATGGCCGCTGCTACGCCGCTCTGATCGTTTGGCAGAGTAACCGCCCAGCCGTTGCGGCGGCGCAGTTCCTCTGATGCGTTTCCCATGATAAACGGGAGACCGGCAAAGGCAAGCATTTCTATGTCGTTATAGTTGTCACCGATGGCCATGACCTGCTCGCGTGCAATGCCGCGGTAATTGGCCCAGCGCTCCAGGGCGTGGCCCTTCGAACAGCCTTCTTTCAGAACGTCAACAATCGATAAATCACGCACCGGGTATTCCGTCCGTAAAACGGTCACAGCTAACTTGCTCGCGGAAAGAACCTCAAGCGCTTGACGCATACGTGCGATCGGCCCGCAGAACATGGCTTGTATGGGATCGGCGGTGAGCGCATCTTCAATTGGAACTACAAAGTCGATGTAGGAAAGACTCTTTTCCAGCCAGCGCTGAATGCTTCCATTCAATTCATTCATGTGCTCGAGAACCAACGCGCCTTTGGTTTCTTTGTCGAAAGTTAGGACAGTATTGCCGCGAAATTCCCGCATGCTGCCGCACAATTCCCGGCAGGTCTGTGCCGGCAGCATGTCGCGATGGAAGGTCTCTCCGCTCAAAGAACGCGTAACCGCGCCGTTGGAGCTGATCACCCATAGATCGAAGCCGAGCTGCTGCACGATGGGCAGCGCGAAGGTGTGGCGCCGTCCTGTGACCACAATGATTTCAACGCCCTGCTCGTGAGCGCGGCGCACCGCGTAGAGATCTGCATCGGAGATCGAAAACTGAGGATTCAGCAGAGTGCCGTCAATATCAACGGCGATCAGGCGGACGGGAACTCTCACCATACAAAATTCTAGCACTGAGCCAAGGTACTCGATGCAATTCAGGTGTCTATTGCGGCTATGTTATAGTGCGCGGACGTTTATGGGTTCATTGCTTTTTTTCGCCTTCTCATGGTGGGGCATTCTGGTGCGGATTGTTGCCATTGTCCACTTTATCCGCCGTCGTCCCGACACGTATTGGCTATGGATCATCCTGATCCACTGGATGGGAGCGGTCGTGTACATCGCGGTGGAGGTGCTGCCGGACGCTGGCCTGCTCCGGCAATCCTTTAAGGTCTTTCCCCGGCGCAAGCGCATACGCGAATTGGAAGCCGCCATTCTGGACAATCCCTCAGCCGGAAATTATGAAGAACTGGCCGATCTGTATTCGGAAGAAAAGAAATTTGCGCGGGCGCGTCAGTGCTATGACAAGGCGATTTCATCGCGCACCGATTCACCGGATCCTTTTTACCGACGCTCCATTGCTGAAATAGAAATGGGAGATTTCACTGCTGCCGTAACCGACCTCGAGCGCGTCGTCTCGAAAGACGGGAAGTACGATTTTCATCGTGCCAAAGGATTGCTGGCGCATGCATACGCCCATACAGGCCAGCCGGAAAGAGCGGAAGCGCTATTCCAGCAGGCGACTGCGATTTCCACGCTCTCAGAAACCTATTACAACTATGCGTCGTTTCTGGCTGCTCAGAATCGAAATGCGGAAGCGAAAGAGTGGGCGCAGCGAATTTTGGCGAAGAAGCCAACCATGCCGGGATATCTGCGCCGCCGCGAGCGGCCCTGGTTCCGAAGAGCGAACAGTCTCCTGAAGCGTCTAAGCTGAGAAACTGAGAACTGAGAACTGGCAACTGACAGTTGAGAACTAAAACTGAAAACTGGCAACTGAGAACTGGGACACCAGGCGGCCAACAATTTGAGAACGGCGTTGCTGGGCATCAGATATAGCGCCCGCCAATGTCGCAGGGACCCTCCATAGCCCTGCTAGACTCTATTGACAATGAGCCCTGTTTCGTATCTGGAGTGCACCAGGTGTGGCGCGCGCATAAGCGCCGAGCGAGCTCAAACAACTTGTCCCAAAGACTGCGGGGTGCTGTATGCGCGCTACGATCTCGAACATTTAAAGCATCACTTTAAGCCCGAGGCTTTGGGTGGGCGCCCAGCCACCATGTGGCGCTATGCAGAAGTTCTGCCGCAAGCCGAACCTGTTTCATTAGGCGAGGGCTTCACTCCTATGCTGCCCAGCCGCGAATTTGCGAAGGTCTTTGTTAAAGACGAAGGGCTGAATCCTACGGGTTCGTTCAAAGCTCGCGGCCTTTCGGCGGCAGTCACCATGGCGAAACAGTACGGCCTAAGGAAATTGGCTATTCCATCCGCCGGAAACGCGGCCAGCGCCCTGGCTGCTTACGCAGCTAGAGCTGGGATCGAAGCGCACATTTTCATGCCTAGAGATGTCCCGCAGGCGAACCGCGTGGAATGTGAAAGTTACGGTGCGCGGGTCACGCTTGTAAACGGCTTGATCAGCGATTGCGCCCGCATGGTCGCCGAGCGCAAGGAGCAGGTGGGCTGGTTTGACGTCTCCACGTTGAAGGAACCTTTCCGCCTAGAAGGGAAGAAGACGATGGGCTATGAGGTAGCCGAGCAACTCGGCTGGAGCTTGCCACAGGGAATCATCTACCCGACAGGCGGCGGGGTGGGGTTAATTGGCATGTGGAAGGCATTTGAAGAGATGCAGGCGTTAGGATGGATCGGTGCGGAGCGTCCGAAGATGGTAGCCGTTCAATCAATAGGATGCGCGCCAATTGTCAAAGCGTGGGACGAACACAAATCCAGCACCGAATTCTGGCCGAGCGCATCCACCGTCGCTGCTGGTCTGCGCGTGCCGAAGGCCTACGGCGATTATCTGATTCTCGATATCCTTAAGAAGAGCGCAGGCATCGCCCTAGCGGTCACAGACAAAGAAATTATGGACGCGCTACGGGAGTGGGCTCGTGTTGAAGGAGTCTTTGCGGCTCCGGAAGGCGCCGCATCGCTGGCCGCTTACCGGAAACTGCGCGCCAACGGATTTTTTAGTGAAATAGATCAGGTAGTTCTGTTTAATACCGGCTCGGGTTTGAAGTACCTCGATGTAATCGATGGACAGAAGATGCATGCGCAGAAAGAGTGCGCGGCTGGGCCAGTGTCGCGGCAGATCGGCGGAATTATCGGGCCATACTGATCCACGGAACTGCTTCCCGCCAGGGCTGGACAGAAGTTAAAGCGCGGCATTTCTGCTCCCCGTGCTACATTTTGTTCATCGGGCCAGTTTTCGGCGGAGCCATGGAACAACACTTCATCCTGATCAATCTGCTGGTGAAGCTCGGCGTGGCCGCGGCTCTAGCCAGCGCAATGGTGCGCTCCGTCGAATTCAAATCACTTCTATTTCGCGAGGACCGCTCGTGGAAGCAACGCATTTACCTGGTCCTGTGGTTCGCTCTGGCGGAATGGATCGGGATACATCTGGCGCTGGGTGTCTGGATCCGTTTCGGCGCCGAGCGATCATTTGCGGGCGACTTATCATTTGAAACCATCGTGCTGATGGGCGTGATTGCGGGGCGCTTCCCTGGCATTTTGTGCGGAGCTCTGCTGGCAGGACCGGCGGTCTGGCAAGGGCAATGGGCAACCCTGCCGCTGAACGTACTCACCGGATTCGTGGCCGGGCAGTTGCGAACCATGGTCCCGAGTGACGAAATCTGGTCGTTTTCGCCGTTTAATTACTTCAGTCTCTATCGCTGGATCCGCCGCCATTTTCCCCGGCCACATATTTTCGATTGGCAGATCCTTTTCCTATTAACCATACTCGTGCTGCGTTTCATTCACTCGGAATTTTCCCGGTTCTTTCCGCACGCCACCTATGGTCTGGAAAGCTCGAATCTCTGGGTGGAAATCCTGATCTACGCCACCTCGGTCCTAGTCATCGTGATTGAGCTGAAAATCTGGAACAGCGTCCGCATCCAGATCAAATTAGAAGAGCAGGAACGCCTGCTGCTGCACGCCCGCATGGAAGCGCTGCAGAACCAGATCAATCCCCACTTTCTCTTTAACACCCTTAACTCCGTGTCATCGCTAGTACGCTTCGCTCCCGACACTGCGCGCGAACTTATCCTTAAGCTCGCCAGCATTCTGCGGCGCCTCCTGAACAGCAGCGAAGCTTTTGTTCCTCTCCGCGAAGAACTGGAGTTCATCGATAACTATCTCGACATCGAAGTGGTTCGCTTCGGGCGCGACAAACTGCGTGTGATCAAAGAGCTAGATACTTCCTCCCTCGACACCATGGTTCCCAGCATGCTGCTCCAGCCCTTGGTGGAAAACTCCATCAAGCACGGCTTGTCATCGAAGATAGATGGGGGAAGCATCTACTTGCGCAGCCGCCTCACCAATTCTCATCTCATCATCGAAATCGAAGATGACGGCGTGGGTATGGGCGCCGCAAATCTTCTGGAACAGCCCAGCGGCCTGGGCGGAACCGGCATCGGCATCGCCAATGTCGCCGAACGGCTCAAGGTGCTCTATGGACAGACAGCGCGGATGACTATTGATAGCCACGAAGGCAAGGGAACATTGGTGCGTCTTCGTGTGCCGGTATTACAAACGGATGATGCCATCCCCGCCGCTCTCTATGAAGAGCGCTCCAGCACACGCCGGTAAAACTCTTCGTATTGCGGAATGATTTTGCTGGAGCAGAATCGAGACTGGGCCACCGCCCTCGAAGCCTTCGCCATTTCCTGCAGGCGCTTCTCATCACCCAATAATTCAAGTGCGTAGCGGGCCATGGTGGCCACATCGCCTACATCGGCAAGATAGCCACTCTTGCCGTGCTCGATCACTTCCGGAACACCGCCGACGCGCGTAGCGATCGGCACTACCTCACAGGCCATCGCCTCGAGTGCGGCCAGCCCAAATGATTCCAGTTCACTCGGCATCAGCATGATATCGGCAAGAGCGAGCTTCTCGCGAATCTCTTCCTGCTTGCCCAAGAAGAGCACGTCCTGATGCAGTCCTTTCTGCACCGCCAGCCATTCCGCGCGTGAGCGATCGGGGCCATCGCCGATCAGCAGCAGCTTGGAAGGAAATTGCTTTCGTACCAAGTCAAAGATCTCAATTGTGTCGGTAACCCGCTTCACCGGCCGGAAGTTCGATAAGTGCACCAGAATCCGCTCGCCATTTGGAGCGTACTCATGACGAAGCTGCGAACTCTTCTCGCCCCGGCAGTACACATCGCAATTCACAAAGTTGTAAATCACTTGGATATTGTTTCTGACGTCCAGCTCACGCATGGTGCGTTCTTTCAGGTACTGTGAGACAGCCGTGACTCCATCGCTTTGTTCAATGGAAAAGCGTGTGATCGGAAGATAGGAACGGTCAAGCCCGACAAGTGTGATATCGGTGCCGTGCAACGTGGTAACAAACGGGAGCCTCCGCCCGCGGGGTTTCGCGGCAAGCATTTGGCGCGCAAGAAGGGCGCTCACTGAATGGGGGATCGCATAGTGCACGTGCAGAAGGTCGAGATCGTAAAGCTCCGAGACCTCCGCCATGCGCGTCGCCAGGGCTAGGTCATAGGGCGGATAATCGAAAAGCGGATACCGCGAAACTTCAACCTCGTGGTAATGAATGTTGGGGTGGGGCGCGGTCAAGCGGATCGGCTGGGCATAGGAAATGAAATGAACTTCGTGGCTGCGCTCGGCTAATTCCAGCCCCAGTTCGGTTGCAACCACCCCACTGCCGCCATAAGTCGGATAGCAGGTGATGCCGATCTTCATGCTCGCCCCTCGCACCTATCGCTCCATATTCGATGGCGAGCGATAATGTCGGATTCAGATTTTGCCGCGAAGAGGATGACGTTTGGACACTTGGGGTAATCGCCTGTATGCGTCAGCAATAGCCGGATGTGTCCCTTCAACTCATTCCAGCGAATGTAGAAACTGACGTATCATATAGCGTCTACTGGGGAGCGCTGGCATGGAACATGCGGTTTTGGGAGCAGGAGCCATCGGAGGTCTGGTTGGCACTGCGCTGGCATCGCTTGGCGAAGGCGTCACCGTACTAGTTCGACCAGAGAGGCTGCCGGGTTATCCCGCAAACTTGTCAGTGGAACGTCCGTCAGGCGCCATCACGGCGCCAGCGAAAGTCGCAGCCACGCTCCCAAATCCGGTTGACGTGCTGTGGATCGCAACCAAAACCTATCAACTAAGAACGGCGCTGCA
>Ga0137403_10001144_pt1 | contig 33512 bp, 29 predicted proteins | sample CZOMad2_1_16fung_FD_122057 | JGI IMG/M metagenome (GOLD analysis project Ga0137403, IMG submission 122057) | Vadose zone soil fungal communities from Angelo Coast Range Reserve, California, USA - CZOMad2_1_16fungal (Hybrid Assembly) | ecosystem: Environmental > Terrestrial > Soil > Vadose zone... | reverse complement strand
TGTCGAGCCCGACAGGGCAGTACACCAGTGCTGTGGCGGCGCTCGCCGGCGCCTGCGCGCCGGCAATAGGTGCACCGCATAGCAGCGCCGCAACCGGCGCGAACCAACGAAGAGACGAGATAGACCGCACAGGGAACCCCAGTGGCAAACGGTTCAAGGTTCAGCGCTCACTGACACGCGTCGGCGACGAGCGATTGGAGGCTCGCTTGCCGGTGCTTCAGCACTAGCGAGCCCGGGTTGGCGGAGAGCTGTCGCTGCACCGTCGTGAGCCGGGTGCGGTAGCGGCTGCACACTGTCGATGAGCGTGCGCTCCGCTTGGCCAGACCGCCGGCCTTTTTGGCATTCGTTGGTTTGGCTGCCGCTGCGAGCGTCGCCTTCTTTGCGTCCGGAGTCGCCGCGGCCTTCGGTAGCGGGCTCTCTTTCGTGGGCTCGGCTCCGCAGGCGGCGAGACCGACGAGCAGTACCAGGGACAGCAGGGACCGGCGCATGATGCAGCCTCCTCGAGCGCGGGAGGCGCGCTCAGTGATCGGTGATGGCGGCGTCCAAGTTCCGGGCGCGATCCCGAGGGATCGCCTCCGTTTCGAGGCACCGGCGATTGTGCGATTGGCGAACTATGGGAGAGGCAAGATCGGTACTCACGCGCGGGGTTGGTTCACCGAGGCAGCTGGTCCGGCCAAGCGCGTATATAGAAAGGCTCTTCGCGGCTTCGTCGGGTTCTTTGACACTCCCGGCCGGCAGCGACTGTTGCGGCGGTCCGGCAGCGTGGTTCGGATACAACGCGGCAACGTGGCTTTGAGCCGCCGCCCTGACCGCGCGGTCTCGTTGGCCTATTTCCGGTCGATCAGCGAGGGGCAGGTGCGAAGGAGACAGCAGCCTACCGGGAAGCCGTCCTTCTCCCCAACTTGTCTTTTTCGCGTGCTGGCCTCCAATGCCCGAATCGTTGACCTCTCCCGCCGTCCTGGACGCCTTCGCGCGCGCATCCGCCGCCGCCCTGGATCCTGACCCGGCCAACCGGCCGTTTCCGTCGCCGGTGGATTGGCGCGACCACCCGATCTACTTCCTTCTGGTAGACCGATTCAACAACCCGGACCAACCGCCCAGGGGTGACTGGGACCGGCCGTTCGGGGGGTTCCAGGGCGGCACCCTCGAGGGCGTGGCGGACCAGCTGGACTACATCAAAGCGCTGGGGTTCGGCGCGATCTGGATCTCACCGGTCCAGAAGAACCTGCCCTGGGAAGGGTCCAGCTATCACGGCTACGGGATCCACGACTTTCTCGCCGTCGAGCCGAGGTTTGCCTCGGATCCCGCCGCGGCTCGAGCCGACCCGACCATCGCGGAGCGGGAGCTCAGCGCCCTGGTAGATGCCGCCCACGCGCGGGAGCTCTACGTGATCCTCGATGTGGTCATCAACCACGTCGGCAACGTGTTCGGGTACGATTCCGGCCCTGCCAGCCAGGCGAACAGCGAGCGTCCGTTCAAGGGTCTGGGTGGCGACGCCTATCCGATCTTCTGGCGCGACGATCAGGGTGTGGGCGCGGCTCAGGCAACCGGGTTTCCCGCGAACCCCTCTCGCGATGCGGTGGTCTGGCCCCGCGAGTTCCAGACGGACGACTGGTTTCGCCGGCGCGGGGCCGAGGAGGACTCTCATCCCCAGGAGGGTGATTTCGCCTCGCTCAAGGAGCTGGTTACCGAGCTGGCCACTCCGGACGGCCGCCATCCGGTGCGCGATGGATTGATTCGCGCGCTTCAGTACATGATCGCGCGCTACGACATCGACGGATTTCGGATCGACACCCTCAAGCACGTGGAACCGGAGTTTGCCCGGGTGTTCGGCAACGCGATCCGGGAGTACGCGCTCTCCATCGGCAAGCGGAACTTCTTCACCTTCGGGGAGGTGGCGGACGCCGGCAATGAGGCGGTCCTGGCCAAGTTCATCGGGCGGGACACGTTGTCGACCGACACCGGCGAGGCAATCGGGGTGGACGCGGCGCTGGACTTCCCGCTGCGCGCAGTGCTCGCTCCCTATGCCAAAGCCGGGGGGCTCGCGCCCGGTCGGCTGGCCGCCATGTACCAGAATCGGGCCCGGGCTGAGCGGACGCTCCTCACCAGTCACGGGGAGGCCGGTCAGTATTTCGTGACCTTTCTCGACAACCACGACGACCACGACTTCCGGTTCGCTCCGGTGAGCCCGGCGGGCACCGACGCGTTCGATGCCCAGTTTGCCCTGGGCTTCGGCTGCCTCGCGGCACTCCAGGGCATCCCATGCCTCTACTACGGCACCGAACAGGGGCTGACGGGCATGGGGGCCGGCACGGGAGACGCCGGGGTGCGGGAGGCGCTGTGGGGCAAGCCGAACGCATTCGACCGGACCGCGACGTTCTATCGGGTCGTGCAGGATCTCCTTTCTCTTCGTGCCCGGGAGCCCGCGCTTCGGTACGGCCGGCAGTATTTTCGTCCGGTCTCCGGTGACGGCACCACGTTCGGCATGTCACCCTTTCCCGACGGGGTATTGGCTTTCTCCCGCGTGCTGAACGACCGCGAGGTGGTAATCGTCTGCAACCCCAACACCGGTGCGCCGGTATCCGTCGACGTGCTGGTGGACCACACATTGAATCCCGAGCACGCCACCTATCGGGTGCTATACAGCAGCTCGGCGCATCCGGCCCCTCCGGGCCCCGCTGCCTCCCGCCAGGGTGCCAACATCGCCGTGTTCGAGCTCGATGGCACGGTCAGTAACGGCGGCCCGGTCACGTCGGTCCGGGTGCGGCTCGCGCCGATGGAGATCCAGATCATCTCCGGTTGATCATCCCGTTCCAACGCCGAGGGCACCTAATCACCATATTGAGAGTGGAGCGGCAGGATCCCGTTGGTCGAACGGTTGTAGGCAAGGAGCCTCGATGACAATTCCCCCCCGCTGGAACCCCCTCACTCCGCCACTTCCCAGCTCGACGCTCCGATGACGCGACGGTTCTGGGGAACCGCTGCCGCGGCCGCAATGTCGTGCGCCGCCTTGGTTTTCCTGTCAGCCTGCGCCCGGAAGCGGGAACAGCCGTCCAGCCCGCCCGTGCCGGTCACCGTGACGACGGCCCGCCGCAGCAGTGTTCCCTACACCACGGCGGCAAACGGGGTCGTCACGCCGCTCCAAACGGCGACGGTGGCACCTCAGGTGGATGGTATCGTGACCCAAGTCACGTTCCGGGAGGGTCAGGAGGTCGCGGCTGGTGAGATCCTGTTCCAGATCGAGAGTCGCCCGTATCTCGCGGCCTACCGCCAGGCGCTCGCGGCGCTGGCCCGCGACAGCGCGACGGCGGTGAACGCCCGGCGCGAGGTCGTGCGTTACGACTCGCTCGCGAAAAAGGAGTACGTCACCCAGGAGCAAGCCGACCAGTTCCGTGCGACCTCGGCCTCGGCCGAGGCGACGGTGAGAGCAGACCGGAACGCAGTCGATGCCGCCAAGTTCAACCTCGACAAGACCACGGTCCGCGCTCCGATCGCCGGCCGTACGGGGGGCCTGCTGGTCCGCACCGGCAACCTGGTGCATGCCGCCAGCGGCACCCCCCTGGTCGTGATCAACCAGATCCGGCCGATTCTGGTCCGCTTCGCAGTGCCCGGGAGCGAGCTGCCCCTGATCCAGCGTTACGGCGCCGACAAGCCGCTTCCGGTGGCTGCCGTGCCGGGCCGCTCCGCCGCGGAAGCCCAGGCCGACACCGCGCTCGGCGGCGGGCCGGCAGGGGGTTCGCCGTCCGATCCGCCGCCGCCCCAGTCGCTCCGCGCCGTGCCGGTGGCGCAGGGCACCCTTTCATTCATCGACAATGCGGTCGACACCACCACCGGCACGGTGATGCTCAAGGCCAGCTTCCCCAACCGGGAAGGCACGCTCTGGCCGGGTCAGTTCGCGGCGGTCTCGCTTCTTCTGTTCACGGAGCCGAACGCGCTGGTCGTGCCGGCAACGGCCGTGCTCACCGGCCAGCAAGGCACCTACGTCTACGTGGTGGACTCCACCAGCTCGGCTCAACGGCGGCCGGTGGCGGTCGAGCGCATGGCCGATAGTCTCGCGGTGATCTCGGCCGGGCTCGCCAACGGTGAGCGGGTGGTGACCAGCGGCCAGGCGCGCCTCACGCCCGGCGCCAGGGTGGCTGCGACCCGGAGCGGGACCGCGGCTGGCACGACAGGTCTGGAGAATCGGGCCGGGGTGGTGAGGAAGCGGTGAGCCTCACCGGCCTGTTCATTCGTCGGCCGGTCATGACGACGCTGCTCATGGCCGGCATTCTGGTGTTCGGGATCGTCGCGTACCGGCGGCTGCCGGTGAGCGATCTGCCCACCGTGGACTACCCCACGATCACGGTCAGCGCGAGCCTGCCGGGTGCGAGCCCCGAGACCATGGCCGCGACCGTCGCGACCCCGCTCGAGAAGTCCTTCTCCGCGATCGCCGGCATCGACAACATCACGTCGCTCAGCAGCCTGGGGAACACGCAGATCACGCTCCAGTTTGCGCTCGACCGCGATGTGGATGCCGCCGCTCAGGATGTCAATGCGGCCATCTCCCAGACGCTGGCCAATCTCCCGTCGAACATCGTGCCGCCCTCGTACCGCAAGCAGAATCCGGCGGCGGCACCGATCCTCTTCCTCGCTCTCACCTCGCCCGACCTGCCGCTCTCGACCCTGGACGAGTACGGCGAGACCACGATCGCGCAGCGGCTCTCGATGGTGGAGGGGGTCGCCCAGGTGGCCGTGTACGGGGCCCAGAAGTATGCGGTGCGGATTCAGCTGGATCCCGCCCAGCTTGCCTCGCGCGGGCTCGACATGAATCAGGTGGCCGACGCGGTCCGGGCGGAAAACGTCACGCTCCCGACTGGCGTGCTGTATGGGCGCGACCGAACCCTCACCGTGCAGGCCACCGGCCAGCTCGCCAACGCCGCGGCGTTTCGACGCCTGATCGTGGCCTACCGGCACGGCGCGCCGGTGCACCTGGGTGATCTCGGCAGCGTGCTCGACGACGTCCAGGACAACAAGGCGGCGAGCTGGTACAACGGGGAGCGCGCGATTCTGCTCGCCGTCCAGCGCCAGCCGGGTACCAATACGGTCGCCGTGGCGACGGCCGTCAAGCAGGCACTGGGACAGATCGAGCGGGAGCTCCCGCCATCGGTGAAGGTCAATATCCGATACGACCGGTCGGTGTCGATTCGGGCGGCGGTGGACGACGTGCGATTCTCGCTGGTGCTGGCGCTGGCGCTGGTCGTGCTCGTGATCTTCCTGTTCCTGCGGAGCCTGGTTGCGACGGCGATTCCCAGCCTCACCCTGCCGATGGCCATCGTCGGCACCTTCTCGGTGATGGCGCTGCTGAATTTCAGCCTGGACAACCTGTCGTTCATGGCGCTCACGCTGGCGGTCGGGTTCGTGGTGGACGACGCCATCGTGATGCTGGAGAACATCGTGCGCCATCTGGAGATGGGAAAGCCGCCCCTGCGGGCGGCGCTCGACGGCGCGGCGGAGGTCGGCTTCACTATCGTCTCGATGACGCTCTCGCTGGCGGCGGTATTCATCCCCCTTCTCTTCATGGGGGGCATCGTCGGACGGTTGTTCCGTGAGTTCGCCATCACCATCGCCGCCGCGATCCTGGTGTCGGGGGTCGTGTCGCTGACCCTCACGCCCATGCTGTGCAGCCGGTTCCTGAAGCCGGAAGCCGAGGTGCGGCATGGCCGCTGGTTCCGGTCGAGCGAGCGGGTCTTCCAGGCGATGCTGGGGCGCTACGAGCGCAGTCTCGGCTGGGTGATGCGCCACCGTCCGCTCACGCTGGTCTTCTCGGTTCTCTGCCTGGCGCTCACGGCGGCGTTGTTCGCGGCCGTCCCGAAGGGGCTCTTCCCCAGCGATGACACCGGCTTGCTGCAGGGAACGACCGAGGGGGCGCAAGGGGTGTCGTTCAGCGAGCTGGTGCGTTTACAACAGCGGGCCGCGGCCTTGGTCCTGGCCGACACCAACGTCGAGGGATACCTGTCGTCGGTGGGCGCCGGCGGGCCGGCGGGAGCGACCAATCAGGGGCGGCTCTTCATCGCCCTCAAGCCGCAGGGACACCGCGCGCCGGCGGACGTGGTCGGCGCCGAGCTCTCGCGCCGGCTGGGCCACATCCCGGGCCTCAGCGTCTTCATTCAGAATCCCCCGAGCATCCGCATCGGCGGCCGCGCCGCGAAGTCGCTCTACCAGTTCACGCTGCAGGGCAACGACGTCCCCACGCTGTACCGCGGGGCCCAGCAGCTGCTCGCCAAGCTGCGCCAGCTCCCGCTCATCACCGATGTGACGACCGATATGCTCAACGCGAACCCGCAGGTCACGGTGCGCATCGATCGCAGCCGTGCGGCGGTCCTCGGCGTCACCCCCGCGGCGATAGAGCGAGCGCTGGCAACGGCGTACAATGGCCAGCAGGTCTCGACGATCTACACTACCAGCAACGAGTACTGGGTTCTCATGGAGGTGCTCCCCAGGGCCCAGCTCGATGCCTCTGCCCTGGGGGGCCTGTATGTCGCCGCCACCAACGGGACGCTCGTCCCACTGGCCCAGGTCGCCGGCTTCGAGCGCGGGGTGGGGCCGCTCAGCGTGGCTCACTCTGGGCAGCTCCCGTCGGTGACGATCTCCTTCAACCTGCCGCCCAACGGCTCGCTGGGACCGGCGGTAGCGTCTGTGAGCCGGATCGCGCGGGAGACCCTCCCCGGCCGAATCACCACCGGGTTCTCCGGAACGGCGCAGGCCTTCCAGTCGTCCCAGCAGGGGCTGGGCGCGCTGCTCCTGATCACGGTGTTCGTGATCTACGTGATTCTCGGCATCCTCTACGAGAGCTTCATCCACCCGATCACAATCCTGACCGGGCTCCCCTTCGCCGCGTTCGGCGCGCTGCTCGCGCTGGCGGTGACCCACGTCGAGCTCGACGCCTACGGCTACGTTGGCGTGATCATGCTCATCGGGATCGTGAAGAAGAACGCCATCATGATGATCGACTTCGCGGTCGAGGCGGAGCGGCGAGAGCGGCTCACTCCGGCCCAGGCCATAGTCCGGGCCGCGAGCGTACGATTCCGGCCGATCATGATGACCACCGTCGCAGCCATTGCGGGCAGCCTGCCCATCGCAATCGGGGTCGGCGCGAGCGCCGCTTCACGCCGCCCGCTCGGCGTCGTGGTGGTCGGCGGGCTCGCCGTGTCCCAGATCGTCACCCTCTACGTCACGCCCGTGTTCTACACCTACCTCGACGACCTGCAGGCATGGCTCACCCGCCTGGCCGCCCGGCTGCCCGGGACCGGCGAGCCGGGCATCGAGGGCCGCGCGCTGGGCCCGGCATCGGAATCATGAACCTCACCAGCCTGTTCATCCGACGTCCGGTCATGACCAGCCTCGTCATGATCGCCATCCTGTTCTTCGGCGTCATGGCCTACCGCCAGCTGCCGGTGAGCGATCTGCCCAACGTCGACTACCCGACGATCACGGTGACCGCGACCCTGCCGGGCGCGAGCCCCGCGACCATGGCAGCCACGGTCGCGACCCCGCTGGAGAAACAGTTCTCGACCATCGCCGGGATCGACAACATGACCTCGACGTCGAGCCTCGGCCAAACCCAGATCGTCATCCAGTTCGCGCTCGACCGGAACATCGACGCGGCAGCCCAGGACGTGCAGGCGGCCATCACCCAGACGCTGCGCACCCTGCCCCAGGGGATCATTCCCCCGTCGTACCAGAAGACCAACCCGGCCGACGCGCCGATCCTGACGCTGGCCCTGACCTCCGAGGTCGTGCCGCTGTCCACCCTGGATGAGTTCGGCGAGACCACCATCGCACAGCACCTCTCGATGGTCAGCGGCGTCGCGCAGGTGCTGGTCTATGGCGCGCAGAAATACGCAGTGCGGATTCAACTGGATCCCGCCCAGCTCGCCTCGCGCGGGCTCGGGCTGGAGGATGTGGCGACGGCAGTGGGGAATCAGAACATCAATCTCCCGACCGGCGTCCTGTGGGGCCCGAAGACGGCGCTCACCATCCAGGCGACCGGCCAGCTGGAGAATGCCGAGGCCTTCCGCGACCTGGTCGTGGCGTATCGAAACGGCGCGCCGATCCACCTGCGCGACGTGGGCCGGATCAGCGACGACGTGCAGAACAACAAGACGGCGAGCTGGTTCGGGCAATCGCGTGCCATCGTGCTCGCCGTGCAGCGGCAGCCCGGGACCAATACGGTCGCGGTGGCGCAGCGGGTCAAGGCGGCGCTCCAGCAGGTGCGGGCGGAGATCCCGCCGGGAGTGCAGGTCGAGACGCTGTACGACCGGTCCGAGACGATCCAGGCGTCGGTGCATGACGTGACGTTCACTCTCGAGCTCACGCTGGCGCTGGTGGTGATGGTGATCTTCCTGTTTCTGCGGAACCTGTCCGCCACGGTGATCCCGAGCCTGGCCCTGCCGATGTCCATCATCGGGACCTTCTCGGTGATGTATCTGCTCGGTTATAGCCTGGATAATCTCTCCCTCATGGCGCTCACCCTGGCCGTGGGCTTCGTGGTGGACGACGCCATCGTGATGCTCGAAAACATCGTTCGCCATCTGGAGATGGGAAAATCGAAGCTGCAGGCCGCCATCGACGGCGGCGCCGAGGTCGGCTTCACCATTCTCTCGATGACGCTGTCGCTCGCCGCGGTGTTCATCCCGATCCTGTTCATGGGCGGGATCATCGGGAAGCTGTTCCACGAGTTTGCCGTGACCATCGGGGTAGCGATTCTGGTCTCCGGCTTCGTGTCGCTCACTCTCACGCCGATGCTGTCCAGCCGGTTCCTCCGCTCCCAGCACGGCGAGCGGCACGGCCGCTTCTATGCAGTCACGGAGCGGCTGTACCAGCGGTGGCTCGGTGTCTACCAGAGGAGCCTTGCATGGGTGATGCGCCATCGCCCGGCGACGCTGGTCTTCTCGGCCGTGATCCTGATCGCGACCGGCTGGCTTTTCTGGGCTATCCCCAAGGGACTCTTCCCGACCGACGACACCGGGCAACTCCTCGCTATCACCGAGGCGGCCGAGGGGGCGTCGTTCGATGCCCTGCTACGGTCCCAGCAGGAGGTCGCCGCGATCGTGGCCCGGGACCCGGACGTGCGCTCAGTGACGTCGTCGGTGGGGACCACCGCCGCGGCCAACCAGGGCCAGCTCACCATCGACCTGAAGCCGATTGCCCAGCGCCGCCGGGGCGCGGACCAGATCGCGCGGGATCTTTCGCGCGCCGTGCTCGCGGTGCAGGGGGTTACCGTCTTCATCCAGAACCCGCCCGCGATCTCGATCGGCGGACTGGCCTCGAAGAGTCTCTACCAGTACACCCTGCAGAGCGGCGACATCGCGACGCTCGACCGCGCAGCCCGAGCCCTCGAGGCGCGGCTCCGGCGGCTGCCCCTGCTGGCCGACGTCACCAGCGATCTCCTGATCGAAAATCCCCAGGTGACGGTGGACATCGACCGGGAGCACGCCGGCCAGCTCGGGGTATCGGCGACCGAGATCGAGAACACGCTGTACGATTCGTTCGGGCAGCGGCAGGTCTCGACCATCTACACGTCCACCAACGAGTACTGGGTCGTGATGGAGCTCCTGCCGCAGTTTCAACGAGACGTCCCGTCGCTCCAGTCGCTCTGGGTGCGCTCGAGCGACGGCAGCCTGGTCCCGCTGAGCGCCGTCGCGACCTTCCACACCGGGGTCGGGCCGGTCACCGTGAACCACGCCGGCCAGCTTCCGGCGGTCACGATCTCGTTCAACCTGGCCCCCGGGGTCTCGCTGGGCAGCGCGGTAGCAGCCGTGGAGCACGAGGCCGGCCAGGAGCTCCCTCCCGCGGTGGGGGCGAGCTTCTCCGGGACGGCCCAGGCGTTCATGACGACCCAGCAGGGACTGGTGCTCCTGTTGGTGCTGGCGGTGTTCGTGATCTACGTGATCCTGGGTGTGCTGTACGAGAGCTTCATCCACCCGATCACGATCCTCACCGGGCTTCCGTTCGCGGCGTTCGGGGCGCTGGCAACGCTGGCGATCTTCGGGCTGGACCTGGACGTCTACGGCTTCGTGGGGATCGTGATGCTGGTCGGGATCGTGAAGAAGAACGCGATCATGATGATCGACTTCGCGTTGGAGGCGGAGCGGGCGGGGGCCACGACGCCGGAGCAGGCGATCCTGCAGGCGGCGAGCGTCCGGTTCCGGCCGATCATGATGACGACCATGGCTGCGCTGATGGGCGCAATCCCGATCGCGGTGGGTTGGGGCGCGGGCGCCGCGACGCGGCGCCCGCTCGGTGTGGCAGTGGTCGGAGGCCTCGCCTTCTCGCAGCTCGTGACCCTCTACGCGACGCCGGTGTTCTACACCTACTTCGACGAGCTGCAGCAAAGGCTGGTGCGGCGGAGGCGGCCGGCGCGCGCCGCTGAGAGCGACGACGCGACGGCCACGGTAACCGCCTAGCGGGGCGCGGTCATCATTGAACGGTGAAGGGGAGCGAGTACTGGGTCCGGTCCCACTGAAGCCGGAGGACCCCGCCGTGGTCGCCCTGCGGGTCGATGCCGATGGTGAACGTTTCCATGGGTTGCGGCAGCGCCCCGGCAGTCATGTCGACCCGCGCGAGATCCTTCGTGGAATCGTATTCGGTTCCCCACTGCCCGGTCTGCGAGTTGACGATCAGCTTCGCGGCGCTCTGTGAAGGCAGGGTCCAGATCGTGTAGCTGCCTTTCGGAATGGTGGTGTCGCCCACCTTGAGATCCGCGTCGGTGGTGAAGCCCGTCGCGGCGTTGGCTCCCGTCCGCCAGACCTGATTCCAGGGGACAACGGTTCCGAAGATCTCGCGGCCGCGCTTGTGGGGGCGGCCGTAGTCCACCACGACGTGTGCGCTGCCGATGGTGGCGCGCACGGTGTCCCGCGGCGAGAGCAGGCCGAGGGGCTGACCCGCCGCGTCCCGGGCGGCGAAGTCACGAAACGCCTTGCCGACGTCCGCCGAGGCTACCCGGTCCACCAGCACCTTGTTGGTGCTTGCCCGACCATCCAACGCCAGGAGCCGGCCCTGCTTGTCGAGCTTGGCGTGCAGGGGGAGCCCGAAGTAGTCGAAGTCGGCCGAATCGGGTCCCCGACGCACGACGGAGGTCGCAGTGGGCTTGGGTGCGCCGAGCGGCACCACCTGGAAGGGGAGGCTGTCGCGCCCGACCCGCCGGAACCGGAGAAAGATCTGCTCGTACATCGCGTACGACGTGCTGCTCAACGGCATCGCGCCTGGCTCGATGGCCATCCGGACGGTCTGGCTGCTGTCCGGGAGCTTGAGGGTCACGATCGCAGAGTCCTTGCCGAAGACCATGTCGGCCGTGAACGCGGGCGTGTCGGGTGCGGGAACCGACGGCTGCACGTTCACCTGGACCCGGGCGACCGTCTGGTCGGGGTTGAGCGTGGCCACGAAATGGATGCGGCGGGTGCGGGGAACCCGGGCGGCGAGGTCGGCCTCGAGTCGGGTGCTGGTGCGGGTAAACTGCTCGACCGCCAGCGTGTCATTACCCAGTCGGCTGATGAAGCCCGCGCGCTCGGAGCGGCCCTGGGCCGCCAGCGTCGCGGGAAGAAACGCGAGCAGCGTGAAGACGGTAGCGCGGCGCATGAGATCGTCCTGGTCGGAGATGTCGGAGGGGCTCGCGACGACGGGATCCGCCGTCGGTTGCGACAGAACTCTCCTACGGCGGCCGACGGCGGCCGGTTTCGCGCGGGTCTTAGGGCAGCGCGAACGCGACCAGCTCGTCTCCCTTGCCCCAGGGGCCGCCCGACCCGCCCGCGGCGATCACCACGAATTGCCGGCCGCCCGGGCGAGCCCGATAGGTCATCGGCGTCGCCTTGCCGCCCGCGGGCAGCGCCCCTTTCCAGAGCTCGCGTCCGGTCTGGGTGTCGAATGCCCGGACGAAGTGATCCAGTGCCGCGCCGATGAAGACCAGCCCGCCGGCGGTGGCGATCGGTCCGCCGAGGTTGGGTGAGCCCCACTCCGGGGCCGCCCGCAATGAATCCGGCAGCAGGGGTTGGATCGATCCCAGCGGCGTTCGCCAGGCCACCCGCCCGGTGGCAAGACTCACTCCCACCAGCTCCCCGAACGGCGGCGGGGTGCACGGCATGCCCTTGGGCGCCCGCGCGATCTGGCGCCGCATCACGTAGGGCGTGCCCCCCATGTCGGTGTATTCGGCGTTGACCCGGGACCCGCCGTCGCCCATCCGCATCCCCTTCATCTGGTCCCGTGGAATGAGCCGGACGGCTGTCGCGAGCCGGTTGACCGGCACGATCGCGAGCTGGCGAGCCGAATCGAAGGCGAGGCCGCCCCAATGGGCGCCGCCGATGTTGGCCGGGATGACCAGGGTCTCCTGCACGCTGGGCGGGGTGAAGATCCCCTCGTTGCGGAGCCGGCCAAACCGCTCGCGGCAGGCGGCGCGGTCGGCCTCATCGGCGCCCCACAACTGATCCGGCGGGATCCGGTGGGGGCTCAGCGCTTCGACGGTAGAGAACGGTTGGGTCGGCCAGGCTTGCTCGCCGGGGACGTCGCTGGCGGGCACTCGGCGCTCCTCCACCGGCCAGAGCGGCGTCCCGGTGCTCCGGTCCAGCACGAACAACATGCCGGTCTTGGTGGCCTGTAGCACGGCGGCCGTGGGCCGGCCGCCTTTCATGACTGTCACCAACGCCGGCGGCGAAGCGTTGTCGTAGTCCCAGAGATCGTGGTGCACGGTCTGGAAGTGCCACACCAGTCGGCCGGTCGAGGCGTTGAGCGCCACGACCGAGTTGGCATAGCGGTTCTCGCCGAGCCGCTTTCCACCATAGTAGTCCACGCTGGCGCTGCTGGTCGGGACGACCACGAGACCACGCTCCGGGTCGGCTGCAATCACCGACCACGCGTTGGCCGCGCCGGTGCGGTGGGCGCCGGTGCCCTTCCAGGTGGCATAGGCCGGATCGCGGGGGTCTTGCGGCACCGGATCCCAGGTCCACAAGAGGCGGCCCGTGCGGGCATCGAATCCACGGACCTCGCCGCTCGCGGCATCGATGCGGCTGTTGTCTGCCACACCGGAGCCTACCACGATGACGTCGTTCACCACCGCCGGCGGCGAGGTTTCCTCGTACTCTTCCAGCTCGGACGGCGGGTTGCGGAGTCCTCGGCGGAGGTTTACTGAGCCGCCGGCGCCGAACTGCGGACAGGGCGTGCCGGTGGCTGCATCGAGCGCGAAGAGACGGGCATCGACCGTGGCCACGATGATGCGGCGGCGGCAGGCCGCGCCCTTCGCTGCCCGGGCATCGACCCAGGTCGAGACCCCTCGGCTGTTCCAGTCGCCGAAGCTGTGGGCTCGGCTGAGCTTCGCGTCGAACACCCAGCGCTGCGCTCCGGTCTCCGGATCGAGCGCGATGACCCGGCCGAGCGGCGTGCTGAAGAACAGCGTACCATCCACCACGATCGGAGTGGCCTCGAAGGAAGTCGGGCGACCGGGGTCAGGTCCCTGCGAGGCTTCGCCCGTGCTGTAACGCCAGGCCACCCGCAGCGTGGCCACATTCGCCGGCGTGATGTCCCTGAGCGGACTGAAGCGCGAACCGCGCGCGTCCGCCCCGTAGGCAGGCCACTCGGACGCGGCAGCCGGGCTCTGCGCCGACAGCCTTGCCGGCAGCAGGGCCACCAGCATCAAGCGAAGGGTTCGCAAGGGTGCTACTCCGGTTCGGGTCGGCCGCGGCGGGTCCGCTTGAGGGCGGAGCGGCGCCGCTTGGCCTCGAGTCGGGCGGCCTTGGCCGCCGCCGGGACGCGGGTGCGCTTCCGGCGCTTGGGCACTGCGAGCGCAGCCGCCACTACCGCCTGGAGCCGTTCGGTCACTGCTTCCCGGTTGCGGAGCTGGCTCCGGAACTCACCGGACACGATTCGGAGGCATCCGGCCGAGTCCAGCCGGCGCGCCAGGCGGGCAAGCAGACGCGCGCGCTGGTCCTCGCTCAATGCGGGTGACGCTGCGACGTCCCACACGAGCTCGATCCGGGTGGACGACGTGTTCACATGCTGGCCCCCCGGGCCGCTCGATCGGGATGCCCGGTACGCCAGCTCCCCGAGCGGGATGCGCACGGTGGGCGTGATCTCCAGAAATCCGTCCTGCGGCATGCTCAAACTGTAAGGGACCCGTCGCTCATCGCAAACGCTTCCGCCGCGAAGCGGGCGCATTACGTTACTGCCATGCCGACACTCTCAGAGCTCAAGGAGCACCTTGCCGGGCTCGGCCGCGTGCTGCTCGGCTACTCGGGCGGGGTGGACTCGGCATTGCTCGCCGTGGCCGCCCGCCAGGCGGTCGGCCGCGACCGGATGCTCGCCGTGATCGGCCGGAGCGCGTCCTACCCGGCGGTGCAGTGGCAGGCGGCGCTGGGGCTGGCCCGGCGCTTCGACGTGCCGCTGCTCGAGCTCGATACCCACGAGCTCGACGATCCGCGCTACGTCGCGAACCCGCCCGATCGCTGCTACTTCTGCAAGACCGAGCTGTGGACCCGCCTCGGCGCCGTGGCCGTCGCCCGGGGCTACGACGTCGTCATCGACGGGACCAACACCGACGATCTGGGCGAGCACCGTCCCGGGCTGCGCGCCGCCACCGAGCGCGCGGTGCGCTCGCCCTTGGCCGAGTTGGGGTGGAGCAAGGCCGCTGTGCGGGCGGCTGCGCGCGAGCTGGGGCTCCCCACGTGGGACGCTCCGGCCGCTCCCTGCCTCTCGAGCCGGATTCGCTACGGGCTCGCTGTCACGTCCGAGCGGCTGGCGCAGGTGGAAGCAGGCGAAGCCTACCTCCGCCGCCTCGGAGTGAGTGGTGATCTCCGGGTCCGGCACCACGGGGCGACTGCACGGCTCGAGATCGCGCCCGCGCATCACGAGCGGATCGGCGATTGCTGGGATGAAGTGCACGCATTCTTTCAATCGCTCGGCTTCGCCGGCGTCGAGCTCGATCCCCGGGGTTATCGGCGTGGCAGCTTGCTCGCCGTCTCGGGCGATTCGGGCCGCTGATGCGCCTGTTCGCCGCGCTGCCGATCCCCGATCCGGCTCGGGGCGCCGTGGTAACCCTGCTCGACGGCCTTCGCCGCTCCGACTGGCCCGTCCGCTGGATTCGGCCGGAAGGCATTCACCTCACGCTCAAGTTCTACGGTGAGGTGGCGCCGGAGCGGCTGGATGTCATCGAGGAGGCGCTGAGGTTCGCGGTCGCCGGTGCCGGGCCGATTCCGCTCCGGCTGGCAGACCTCGGGGCCTTCCCCACCGCGGCCCGTCCGCGAGTGCTCTGGATCGGGGTGGAGGCCCCGCCCGCGCTCGAGCTGCTGCAGGATCGGCTGGAGCGGGGAGGCGAGGACATCGGGTTCCCACCCGAAGGCGTGCCATTTCAGCCGCACGTGACCCTGGGCCGGGTTCGCGAAGGACACCGTCTGCCGCCCGGAGCGCTGGACGCGTACCCGGCTCCCGCCGAGACCCAGTCGTTCCTGGCAGAGGAGCTGGTGCTGTACGAAAGCGTGCTCACCTCGGATGGCCCCCGCTACGAGCCGAAGCTGGTGCTTCCGCTTCAATCCTGATGGGATGCCTGCTCGCCCCCTTTCGCGCGTTCGGATGTCTCGTCATCGTGCTAGGCGTGGGTGCGGCCTGGCTCTACCGGGATCGCGTGCTGGGGGCGGCTCTGCAGCTTGCCGGGCGGCGCCACGAGATGCCGGCTGCGATCGGTCGGCCGGGGACTCGCGCGCTGGCCGTGGCGCGGGCCCGGGCGGACTCGGTGCGGCGTGGGGCGGCGGACTCCGTGGTCTTGAGCGCGGGGGAGGCCGCGTCGCTCATCGGTGAAGGCTTGGAGCCGAGCGTGCAACGCGAGCTCGATTCGCTCGAGGTGCGGCTCCTGGATGGCCGGATCGAGGTCGGCGGCCGGCTCGCCAGCCAGCGCCTCCCCCGGGAGGCGCTCGGTCCGCTTGCGCTCGCGCTCCGCGAACGCGAGCGAGTGAGCGCGGCGGGGCCGGTCCGCGTGGTCGGCCCGGGGCGGGGCGAATGGCAGATCGATCGGCTGGACCTCGCCGGCGTGCCGCTCCCGCTGGACGCGGTTGGGCCGCTGCTCCGGCGCACGTTGGGCCACAACCGGTCCTCCCTTCCGGTCGCGATCCCCTCGGGTGTGCGGGAGATCCGAATCCGGCCCACTGGCGCGGTACTCTTCGGAGGGCGGAGCCCATGAGCGATCGGGTCCTCATCGTGGATGACGAAGCCGGTATCCGCCAGGCCCTGAAGCAGGTCCTGGACTACGAAGGCATGGACGTCCGGGTCGCGTCGTCGGGCGGTGAGGGAATCACGATCTATCATGACTACCGGCCGCACGTGGTCTTCCTCGACGTGAAGATGGCGGGCCTGGACGGGCTCGAGACCCTGACCCGGCTGCGCGATCTCGACCCGAGCGCCACCATCGTAATGATCTCGGGCCACGGGACCATCGCGACGGCGGTCGAGGCGACCCAGCGCGGCGCCTTCGACTTTCTCGAGAAGCCGCTCGACACCGATCGCCTGCTGGTGACGGTGCGCAACGCGCTCAGCCACGCCAAGCTGGTGGGCGAGAACGAGCGGCTCCGCGAGGTGCAGGCGGGCCGGTATGCCATGGTGGGCGACAGTGTCGCCCTCAAGCGGGTGCACGAGCTGGTCGGTCGGGTCGGGCCGACCAGCGCTCGGGTGCTGATCACCGGCGACAACGGCACCGGCAAAGAGCTGGTGGCCCGGGCGCTGCACGAGGCCTCGCCCCGGCGGGCTCACGCGTTCGTCGAGGTGAACTGCGCCGCGATCCCGTCGGAGCTGATCGAAAGCGAGCTCTTCGGGCACATGAAGGGATCCTTCACCGGCGCCTTCGCCGATCGGGCGGGCAAGTTCGAGCAGGCCGACGGCGGCACGCTGTTTCTGGACGAGGTCGGCGACATGTCGCTGGCCGCCCAGGCCAAATTGCTTCGGGTATTGCAGGAGGGCGTGGTCACGCGCATCGGAGGGGCCAAGGCCATCGAGGTGGACGTCCGGGTGCTCGCAGCCACCAACAAGGATCTGGGGCTCGAGATAGCGGAGGCGCGCTTTCGCGAGGATCTGCTCTACCGGCTCAACGTGGTGGAGATCGAGGTACCGCCGCTCCGCGACCGGGTGGAGGACGTGCCCGCGCTGGTGGCCCACTTCACCCAGCACCTGGTGCGAAGCGCCGGCGTGCCACTCAAGCAGTTCGCCGACGACGCAGTGGCGCGACTCCAGGCCCGGCCCTGGCCAGGGAACATCCGGGAGCTTCGCAACGCGGTCGAGCGCGCGCTCATCCTCGCGACGGGGAAAATCGTCACCGCCGCCGACATTGATCGGCTTTTCCCCGGATCGGAAGGTGCCCTGCCCCCGCCGGAGGCCAGTCGGGCTCAAACGTTCGAGACCTTCAAGCAGGAAGCGGAAAAGGCGTTTCTTCAGGCCAAGCTCCGGGAGCACGACTGGAACGTCTCGGAGACGGCGCGCGCCCTCAAGATGCCGCGGTCGAATCTGTACAAGAAGATCGAGCGCTACGGACTCAGCCGGGAATCGCCATGAGCGACCAGCCGCGGGATTGGGACAAAGAGCTCGCCGCGATCGACCGCGCGATGGAGCGGCAGCCCCAACTCCCGGCCGGCGCGGCGCGGCCGGAAGTGCCCAGCCGATCGGCCGCCCCCGTGGCAGCCCCGCCCGCCGGCGCCCCACTCGCCCGCGGTGCGAAGGCCACCGCCTGGCTTCGCGTGTTCCTGGTCCTGTTGCTCGCGGGAGCCATGCCGTTCTGGCCGTACGGCCGCGGTTGTGGGTTCGGGCTATTCGCCTACATGGCCGCCGCCGGCGTCGTGGTGCTCGGCGGCGCGTGGGCCGCGGTCTCCACCTGGCACCGACGCCGGCCGATGGCGCACGTGCTGGCGCTGCTGGTGACGCTCTGGGGGATCGGTCTCCTCGCGGCCGAGGTGTTGCCCCGCGTCGGGTATGCCAGGCAGACCGTGCGGTGGGCGTGCGGGTGATCTCATCCGCGATTTGCGGCAGTGACGCGGAGCCCCGGATCGATACCTACGTCACATAGGAAACTTCTGCGTTGGTATATGTCGGGATTCGATCGTGCGTGGGCGGTTGCGCGGCGGTGCGGGCCAGGGTAAGGTACGCGGAGTAGGTCTCCCGGGACGAGAGGTCGAGTCGTATGCGTCCGATGCAGGTCGGGTCAGGCAAGCGCGGCCCGTCATTCGACGAGGGCTCGCTGGACCAGTACCTGCGGGAGATCAGCCGGTATCCGCTGATCCCGCAGGAAGAGGAAGTCGCGCTCGCTCAGCGGATCAGGCTGAGCGATCCAGAGGCGCTGGACAAGCTGGTGCGGAGCAATCTCCGCTTCGTCGTGTCGGTCGCCAAAAAATACCAGAACCAGGGCGTCTCCCTCGCGGACCTCATTAACGAGGGCAACCTTGGTCTGATCCGGGCGGCGCACAAATTCGACGAAACCAAGGGCATCAAGTTCATCTCCTATGCGGTCTGGTGGATTCGCCAGGCGATCCTCCAGGCGCTTGCAGAACAGAGCCGGATCGTCCGGGTTCCCCTCAATCGGGCCGGCACCCTCCACCGGATCGGGAAGCGCTCGTCCGCGCTGCTACAGGAGCTCGGCCGCGAGCCGACGCCGTCGGAGATCGCCGAGGGGATGGACATCTCGATGGAGGAGGTCCAGAAGACGCTCTCCATCTCCCAGAATCACCTTTCGCTCGACGCGCCGCTCACTCCAGGCGAAGACAACAAGCTCCTGGATTACCTGCCCGACACGCAAAACCCCGGGCCCGACTCGGAAACCTTCGAACACGCGCTGACCGAGTCGATCGAGGAGGTCCTTTCGACTCTCAAGGAGCGCGAGGCGAAGATCCTCCGACTCTATTTCGGGTTGGACGGCCCGGAGCCGATGACGCTGGAAGAGATCGGAAGTCTGTTGGGCATCACCCGGGAGCGGGTGCGCCAGATCAAGGAGAAGGCGCTGAGCCGGTTGCGGCATGTCAGTCGGGCCAGAGCCCTGGAGAGTTTCCTGGCTTGAACAGCGTGAAAAGTGAAAGGTGAAAAGTGAAAGGGGGCTCCGCTGATGGTCGGAGCCCTCTTTTCACTTTTTACTTTTCACGCAGTATCCCGGACACCTGATCCCACTCGATGAGAAACGCGTCGTGCCCGTACAACGACGCGATCTCGGCATAGCGCGCATTGGCTCCGGCTGCGCGGTACGCGGCAACCCAGTCGCGGACTTCGCCTGGGTAGTACAGGATGTCGGAGTCCACCCCCACCCCGACGACTTCGCCCACCCGCTCGGCCGTTTGCAGCGCCGCCGCCGCGACGTCTCCGACGTCGTGGAGGTCCATCGCATCCATCAGCGCGACGTAGCTCGCCGCGTCGAACCGGGCCACCAGCTTGTCCCCCTGGCGCCGGAGGTAATGGTCGGCGTCGAACCGCCCCTCGGCACGGGTGGACTCGCGGCCGAACCGCTCGGAGAACTCCCCAGCCGACCGGTAGGTGATCATCGCGATCGCCCGCGCCGCGGCCAGTCCTCCGGTCGGACCGGCTCCTTCGGGATAGCGGCCGCCGCGCCAGGCCGGGTCGGCCTCGATGGCCATCCGCTGCGCCGCGTTCCACGCAATGGCCTGGGCCGAGGTCGCGGCCGGCGCGGCAAAGACTACGAGCTGGTCAACCGGGACCGGCGTTACCCGCCCCCATTGGAGCGCGACCATTCCACCCAGAGACCCGCCGGTGACCAGTGCGAGCCGGCGCACGCCGAGGTGGGCCGCGAGCGACACGTGCGCGCGGGCGAGATCCAGCGACGACAGGCGGGGGAAGGCGCGGCCATGCTCCCGCTGCCAGGGAATGGGGCTGGTCGACCCGTAGCAGCTACCCAGCAGGTTGGCGGATACGACGGCATGGCGGGTCGTGTCCAGCGCGCGGCCCGGGCCCACCAGCGGGCCCCACCAGGCTTCGACATCGGCGCTGCCGGTGAGCGCGTGAAACACCAGAATCCACCCGTGCTGCTGCGCCGCTTCCACGTCTCCCACGATGCGATACCGGAGCCGCGCGTCCTTCAGGACTTCGCCGCGCTCGGTCGCCAAGTCGCCCAGCTCGAGATCGTGAGTTCCAGTCGGAGCGATCGTCACGCCCATCTGCCTCTTGCCTCGCACAGTGACACCCTGTGGAGGGCGTCGGACACAAAAAACCCCGGCCAACCAGCGCGGGGGGACGACATCCGGCGCTTTAGCTCTTTGGTTCGGGCGAAAGCCCCGGCGGGAGCAAGTGGCCCTAAATCACCGCCGTGACGCTGAGTGTATCGGGCTCGATGGGCGCCGTCAAGTGCGGGAGCGTGCTTGATGCCGGCAGGCGATACGGCTAATCTCCGCCTCGACGCCCACCCCACCGACTGCCATGGCCAGCACTGCCTCGTTCGACATCTCCACCGGCGCCGACATCCAGGAAGTGGACAACGCCGTCAACCAGGCGCTCAAGGAGATCGGCCAGCGCTACGACTTCAAAGGCACCCAGTGCACCATCGAGTTCGACCGGGAAAAGGCGGAGATCCGCCTCGCGGCCGATGACTCGTTTCGCATGGACGCGCTGGTCGATGTGCTGCGCGGCCGACTGATCAAGCGGAGTGTGCCGGTAAAGAATCTCAAGATCGGCGATCCGGTCGAAGCGACCGGCGGGTCGGTGCGGTTGACCGTCTCGCTCACGCAGGGGATCCCGGCCGACACCGCGAAGAAGATCGTGAAGGCGATCAAGGACTCCGGATTTCGCAAGGCGAGCGCCAGCATCCAGGGCGAAGAGATCCGGGTGTCGAGCCCGTCGAAGGACGAGCTCCAGTCGGTGATCGCCCTCCTCCGAGGGCAGGACTTCGGCATCGAGCTCAAGTTTGGCAATTACCGCGGCTGAGCGGAAAAGGATCGGGTGGGCCATGGTCGCCGCCGTCGCGTTCGGCTGCGCCAATCCGCCGGGACCGGTTCCGCCGCCCGGACCGCAAACGGGCGAGCCCAGCATTCAGATCGGTCTCCTGGTCGGCGCCGCCTCTGTGGCGCTCGGCGGCGACGCGCCGCTCGCCCTCACCCAGCCCGACGGCAGCCGGTTGCTCGACATCCCCGCCGGCGAGGTCTGGCGGGTCACGCCCGTGGGTGGTGGGATCGCGCTCACCAGCGGTGCCGGGGTGGCCGTGAACACCGTGCCCGAGGCGCGGGTTGCCCCGACCGACTCGGCCGGGGCGGTCCGGATCGATGGCCGCCCCTATCGCGGGACCCTGGCGCTGCTGCGCGACCGTACCGGCGTCACGGTCGTCAATCAGGTCGGTCTCGAGGCCTATCTCCTGGGCGTGGTCTCGGGCGAGATGGGTCGCCGCGATCTCACCGAGCGGGAAGCGCTGCGAGCCCAGGCGATCGTGTCACGGACCTACGCCATGCGGAACCTGGGCCGCTGGCGGGCGGACGGCTTCGACCTGCAGCCCACCGTGGCGGATCAGGTGTACGGCGGCGTCGGTGCGGAAACGCCCGAGGCGCGGGATGCGGTGGGCACGACCCGCGGTCAGATCGTCGCCTGGGGCGGGCAGCCGATCGATGCCTTCTTCTTCTCGACCTGCGGCGGACGCACCGCAGACGGCGTCGAGGTGTTCCGCGGCGCCGATCGACCCTATCTTCGCTCGGTTCCCGATCTCGACCAGGCGGGGCAGGCCTACTGCAGCATCTCGCCCCGGTTCCGGTGGCGCGAGGAGTGGACCGGCGACGCACTTCGGGCCGTCCTCCGCCGCTCGCTGCCCGACGTCGTCGGCGTTTCAGCCGCGCGGGTCCGGGACGTCCGCGATGTCCGGGTTGCGATGCGCACCGCGTCGGGTCGGGTCGGCCAGCTCACCATCGCGCTCGAGGACGACGACGTCCAGGTGGACGGGCCCCAGGTGCGCCGGGTTCTCCGCACCACCACGGGCGACATTCTGCGCAGCACCGCCTTCAGCCTGACCGCCACGCGCGCGGGCCGCCGGATCAGCCGGCTGGTGGCCGACGGAGGCGGCAACGGGCACGGGGTGGGCTTCTGTCAGTGGGGGGCGGTGGGACGGGCGCGGGCGGGGCAGGACTATCAGCAGATTCTCGCGGCGTATTATCCCGGGACGGAGTTGGAGCGCCTCTACTAGCACGGCGGGAGGACGCGTGGGAGCCAAGGCGATAAGCGAACCGCTGCGGGTCGGCATCGTGGGGGCGGGCGCGGTGGTGCAGGTGGCCCACCTGCCGGTCCTCAAGAAGATGAAGGGGATCGAGATCCGCGCGCTGTGCGACAGCGACCTGCCCAAAGCCCGTGCCCTGGCCGACCGGTTCGGCATCAAAGACGCGTTCGACGACATCGAGGAGCTGCTGCGCTACGAGGCGCTCGACGCCGTCATCGTATCTTCGCCGACCCATCTGCACGAGGCCCACATTGCCGCCGCGCTCTCGGCGAACCTCCACGTGCTGGTGGAGAAGCCGCTCACCATCTCGGCCGCGAGCGCGCAGCGCATCGTCCGCGCGGTCGAGAAGCGCGACCGCGTGGTCATGGTGGGCATGAACCACCGTTATCGGCCCGACGTGCAGATCGTCCGCGGGTTCATCCAGGGTGGCGAGCTCGGCGCGATCGAGAGCGCTCGCGGCAGCTGGCACGTCCACCGGCCGGCCCGGGCCCAGTTGGGCTGGCGCCAACGCCGGGACCAGGCCGGCGGCGGCGCCATGATCGATCTCGGCCTCACCATTCTCGACCTCGGGCTCTGGCTGTCAGGGTGGCCCAAGCCCGAGCGGGTGAGCGCCACGCTCGACCGGCCGGGGAAGGAGCGCGGCGTGGAACAGTCCGGCAGCGCGTTCGTCGTGTGCGAGGAAGGGTTCTCCGTGTTTCTGGACGTGACCTGGCGACACGTCGGCGAAGGCGAGCGTTTTGGCGTTGGGCTCCGGTGCAGCAAGGGTATGGCCGCGGTGAATCCGCTCAAGGTGTGGAAGGAATTTCACGGCGTTCCCACTGACGTCTCGCCCACCGGCTCGGTCGGCCGGGAAAGTCCCTTCAACGCGTCGTTCCGAGCCCAATGGGCCCACTTTCAGGCCGCCATCGCCGGCGACGCCAAGGTGGGGTCGCTGGACGAGCAAGTCACCCTGCACAAAGTGATCGACGCCATCTACCGGTCCGCCCAGGACGGCCGCGACGTGGCTTTGTGAAGGCGGGCAGGCGGACGGGCGGGCAGGCCGGCAGCGTGCTGGCAGTCGGAGCACGTCTCGGTCTCGTCGCTTCGCTGGCTGCCGCACCGCTCGCCGCGCAAGTTGCTGCCCGCCGGCCCGCCGGCCCGCCTGCCCGCCCGTCGGGCCTATCCGCCCGCCCGCCTGCCCGCCCCCCCGGATCCGAGTTCACCATCTCCCTCATGACCATGGGGGTCGGCGAGCGGGTCTGGGAGCGCTTCGGTCACAACGCCATCCTGGTCGAAGATCGCCTGCACGGGACGGCGCGGGCGTACAACTACGGCATGTTCGATTTCCGCCAGGAGAATTTTCTTCTCAACTTCGTCAAAGGGCGGATGTGGTACTGGATGCAGGGCTTCGATCTCGCATCCACGCTCCGGATCTATGTGCGCGACAACCGGTCGGTCTGGGTTCAGGAGCTCAACCTCACTCCCGCTGAGCGGCTGGCGCTGACCCGGTTTCTCGAATGGAACGAGCGGCCGGAGAACCGCTTCTACCGCTACGATTATTACCGGGACAACTGTTCGACCCGGGTCCGAGACGCGATCGACCGGGTGGTTCAGGGTCGACTCCGCGCCGCGACCGACACCGTTCACACGCCGTTCACCTACCGTTCCCACACGGCCCGCCTTACGGCTCCCGACCCACTGCTCTATACCGGCATCATGGTCGGGTTGGGTGAGCCGGCCGATCGGCCGCTTACGGCGTGGGAGGAGATGTTCCTCCCGCTCGAGCTCAGGAAGTGGGTGCGCCGCGCGACGGTGGTCGACGAGTCCGGGCGGGAGGCGCCGCTGGTGCGGAGCGAGCGTACCCTCTTCGCGGCGTCCGAGCCGCCCCCGCGTGCCGCGCCGCCGCACTGGTGGCCGGGCTATCTGGCGCTGGGATTGGCGCTGGGGGGGTCGCTCGGATGGCTGGGGCGCCGTGCGGCGGCGTCGGCCCGGGCGAGCCGAGGCTTCGCCGCGATGGCTGCCGTCTGGGCGCTGTTAGCGGGCCTTGCCGGCGGCATGCTGGCGTTTCTTTGGGCGTTCACCGACCACGCGATCGCCTATCGAAACGAAAATCTGCTCCAGGTGAGCTTGTTCCTGCTCCCGCTCGTGGTGCTGGCACCCGCGGCAGCGCGCGGAGCGGTGTGGGCCCGCCGTCCGGCCTGGGTGCTGGCGGCGTTGGCTGCCGCTGCCTCGGCGGTGGGCCTGGTCCTCAAGCTGGTCCCGATGTTTTCCCAGCACAATCTGGAGATCGTGGCGCTCACCCTGCCCGCCAATCTTGGGCTTGCCGTCGGGCTGGGCGCGCTGGCGCGTCGCGTCAGAGCGTAAAGCAGCGGCCTTCCGCGGCGGCCTCGACCTCGAGCTTGGGCGCCCGCGAGGCGGCATACGCCCGCGCGTCACGCAGCCGGCGATCCACCGTCTCGTCGTCGCTTTCCGGGTCGTGATGGAATAGCACCAGCCGGCGGCAGCTGGCTTCGACCGCCAGGTCGACCGCTTCTTTGGGCGTGGAGTGCCCCCACCCGGCACGCGCGGCGATGACGGATTCCGAGTACATGGCGTCGTGGATGAGGGTGTCTACCCCGCCCAGGAACTCGACCAGGGCGCCGCGCCAGTTCGAGCGCACCGAATAGGTGCCACCCGGGCCCAGCTCGTTGTCGGTCAAGTAGGCGATCTCGCGCCCACCGTTCGTCGGGGTCAGCCGATACCCCAGCGTCGTGCCGGGATGTCGGAGCCGGAATGCCTCTACCCGAAAGCCATCCACCTCGAAGGTCCCCTCGACCACCGGCGTCACTACCAGGGTCGCTGCCAGGGCGCTCAAGGGGACGGGGAACACTGCCGGTTCCATCTGGCGGCGCAGGATCTCCTCCAGCGCGACCCCTTCCTGGGCCGCGCCGTAGATGTGAAGCTCGTTACCAGGGACGCCCAGCGGCTTGAAGAAAGGGAACCCCTGGATATGGTCCCAGTGGGTATGAGAGAGCAGCAGGTGGGCGACGATCCCACCGCGGTGCGCCATGAGCATCGCGCCGAGCGGTCGGAGTCCGCTGCCGGCATCGAGCACGATGAGATGCCGGTCCGCGCCGGTGATCCCGATGCAGGGGGTGTTGCCGCCGTACCGCGCGGTGCGGGGCCCCGGGGTCGGAATTGACCCCCGGGTGCCCCAAAACGTCAGGCTGTACCCCACGGACCTCGGACGGAGACCTTCATGCCGTGCGGGGGACAGCAGGTGTGCGGTCTCGCCGGGCTGCTGCAAGGAGTGCCTGCCGGTTCTTGAGCGCGATATCAGTACGGGTGACTTCGATCACGTTTTGTTCCACGAGATTGCGCATCGCGCGCGAGACCGTCTCCCGGCTGGAGCCGATCATCTGGGCAATCGTGTGGTGAGTCAACTTCCGCGTGATCCGGTCGCCCTGCTCCTCATCTGCCATGCGAAGGAGGAGATGGGCCAGCCGGCCGTGCACGTCCAGCAACACCAGGCTTCCGATCTTCTCGTCCGCCCGGCGGAGCCGGCGGGAGATCTCCTTGAGCAGTGAGATCGCGACGTCGGGCATCGACCGCAGGCGGGCCTGGAAGTCTTCCCGGCGCAGCATGAGCAGGTTGGACTCTTCCATGGCGATCACGTGGGCCGAGCGAGGCTCGTCGTCCAGGATCGCCATCTCGCCAAAGAAACTGCCGGGTCCGAGTACCGAGAGAATGACTTCCCGGCCGTCCTCGGCGACCAGAACGACCTTGACCTGACCGGACGCGACCACATACAAAGCATCCCCGGGATCGTCCTCGAAGACGATCACGCTGCCCTTGGGGTAGCTGCGCTCTCTGACGAACTCCGCAAACGAGCTGAGGTCTGCGTCCGACAGGCTTTCGAAGAGCGGGACCCGGCGCAGGATGTCGATGGCTACAAGTGGCACAGGCGCCTCACTGAAGTGGAAACAGTATATGGCAGCAGCCCGGAAAACCGGGTGAGGAAACGCGCATCTGCTAAGTAATAGCCGTCACGAGATTTGTAGGTAATACCCGTCACGTTGGGCAGGATCCGCTCGGCGCCTTGCCCGGAAGCGGTTCTTGCGGCTAGCTTTACCGGCTATTGCTTTGGGAGCCTGTCGTGAAAGCCAATCTGCATCCGATCTACCGCAAGGTCACCGCCGTGTGCGCCTGCGGAAACCAATTCGAGACCCGCTCGACTGCCTCCTCGATTCACGTCGAGGTCTGCAGCCAGTGCCATCCATACTTCACCGGCAAGCAGCGCCTGGTCGATACCGCCGGCCGGGTGGACCGGTTCCGCCGCAAGTACAAGACCGAGACGGCGCCGGCAAAGGCGTAAACCGTGGAACACCGACTCCGCCAGGCGCTTGCCCGCGCGGAGGAGGTCGCCCAGGCGCTGGCCGACCCGGAGGTCGCGCGGGACCCGACGAAGCTCAAGGCGCTGGGGCGGGAGCATACCAGCCTGGTGCGGGTGGTCAAGGTGGCCGAGCGGTTGGCCCGGCTCCGGAACGAACTGGAACAAGCTCGGGAATTGGCAGACGAAGCCGATCCCGAGCTTGTCGCGTTGGCCAAGGCCGACCTGGCGCGTCTGTCTCCCGCAATCACGGGACTCGAGGCCGAGCTCCACGAGCTGCTGCTGCCGCGCGATCCGCACGACGACCGAGACGCCATCGTTGAGGTCCGCGCCGGCACCGGAGGCGATGAGGCCGGCCTCTTCGCGGCCGACCTGGTCCGGATGTATACCCGGTACGCCGAGCGGCACGGACTTACGGTGGAGCCGATCTCGATCAGTGAGGGCAACCTGGGCGGGGTGAAGGAGGCGATCTTCGCGGTTCGGGGAACCGGGGCGTTCGGCCTGCTTCGCTGGGAATCCGGGGTGCACCGGGTGCAGCGGGTCCCCCAGACCGAGACCCAGGGCCGGATCCACACCTCGGCGGCCACGGTTGCCGTCTTACCCGAGGCGGAGGAAGTCGACATCAAGGTGGAGCCGCAGGACCTCAAGATCGATGTGTTTCGCGCGAGCGGCCCCGGTGGCCAGAGCGTCAATACCACCGACAGCGCGGTGCGCGTGACCCACCTTCCCACCGGGCTGGTCGTCCAGCAGCAGGACCAGAAGTCGCAGCTCCAGAACAAGATCAAGGCGCTGGAGGTGCTGCGCGCCCGACTGCTCGACCGGATGATCGCCGAGCAGGAGGCCGAGCGGGCCCGCGAGCGCCGCGCGATGGTCGGCACCGGCGACCGGTCCGCCAAGATCCGCACTTACAATTTCCCCCAGAGCCGGGTCACCGACCACCGGATCAACCTCTCGGTGCACAATCTGCCCGACGTCCTGAGTGGGAAGCTCGAGCCGTTCGTGGACGCGCTCCGCCTGACCAGCCGCGAGGAACAGGCGAGTGCCTGAGGTCGCCCTCCCGCTGGCGGAAGTGCTGGCCGAGGCGCGAGCCCAGCTCGGAGCCGCCGGGGTCCCGGAGCCGGCCCGCGAGGCGCTTCGCTTGTGGACGGACCTTAACGACGCGGCGGCGGGGCGGGCCCTGCTGGACCGCTCCCGGGCAGTCGATCCGGCCGCCGCGGCAAGGCTGATGACCGCGGTGGGGCGGAGGGCGGAAGGGGAGCCGCTGGCATATGTTACCGGCCGGACCGGCTTCCGGCGGCTCGAGCTCCGGATCGACCGGCGCGCACTGATCCCGCGACCGGAGACCGAGGGACTGGTGGATCTCGTGCTGGAGCGGGTGAGCGGCGGCCGCGTTGCCGACCTCGGGACCGGAAGCGGTTGCATCGCCTTGAGCCTCGCGACCGAAGGCCGCTACGATGCGGTCCTGGCCGTGGATTCATCGGCCGACGCGCTCGCGCTCGCCGGGGAGAACCGACAGCTCACCGGGGCCGGTGTCACGCTGGTTCGGGGCGATCTGACTGCCGGACTCGCCGCCGGAAGTCTCGATGCGCTGGTCTCCAATCCACCGTATCTGACCGAGCGGGAGTACGCTGAGCTCGACCCGGCGGTCTCCCGTTGGGAGCCTCGGGAGGCTCTGGTGAGTGGGGCGGATGGTCTGCACGCGACCGTCCGGCTTTTGGATGAAGGGCGCCGGGTGCTCCGCTCTGACGGGTGGCTCGCGCTGGAGCTCGATGCCAGTCGGGCGGCGGTGGTGGCCGGACTCGCCCGGGGGCTGGGTTGGTGGGCGGTCGAAGTGAGAGTGGACCTTTTCGGGCGTGAGCGGTACCTGCTTGCGCGGAGGAGCGAGAGACCGTGATCTGGGACAAGGCACAGGAGCTCGGCCGGCTCATCGGCCAGACGCCGGAGTACCAGGCCCTGCGGCGGGCGGAGGCCAATCTTCGCGAGGATCAGGATACCCAGGCCAAGCTTGACCAGATCCAGCGCCTGGCACGCCAGGTGGATCAGGTGGTGGCGCAAGGCCAGATGCCCGACCAACCCACCGCCGAAGCCTACGAAACCGCGGTGCGCGATCTCGAAATGAGCGTTTCCGGGCAGGCGTACGTCGTCGCCCGGGCTAACTTCGAGAAGCTCATGGCGAAGGTGAATCAGCAAATCAGCGAAGGGATGGAGAAGGGCGCCACCAGCAGCATCATCACCTTGTCGTGATCGGAGGGTTCTTCCTCGTCGTCGAGGGAGCCGAGGGCGCCGGGAAATCGACGCTGACGGCCGGGCTGGTGGGGCGGATGCGGACGCTGGGCCTGGATCCAGTGGCTGTTCGGGAGCCGGGAGGCACCCCGGCGGCCGAGGCGGTTCGGGCCGCCTTTCTCGATCCGGCCAACCGGTTCGCTCCGAACACGGAGCTCCTGTACATTTGCGCCGCGCGGGCCCATTTGGTGCAGGAGGTCATCCGGCCGGCGCTCGAAGCGGGCCGCCCAGTGGTCTGCGACCGCTACGAGCTTTCCACGCTGGCCTATCAGGGCGCAGGCCGGGGGCTGGACTCCGGCACGGTCGCCCTGGTCAACCGGGTCGCGACTGCGGGGCTTCAGCCACACCTGACGCTGGTGCTCGACATTCCGCCCGAGGTCGGTCTGCGGCGGCAGGTCGCCGGTGCCAAGGCGCACGACCGGCTGGAGCGGGAGGACGGGGAGTTCCATCGCCGGGTGGCCGAGGCCTATCTAGCGGCTACGGGCGATAAGGTGCGACATTTGGATGGAATGGCGTCGCCGGCGGCCGTGCTCGAGGCCGCGTGGGCAGAGGTGGTCGCGGCGGCGCCGGCAATCTTTTCGATGGAGCGGCGGGTGGGCTCTCCGCCGGCTCGGGAGACGGACGTATGAAGCAGCGTTGGGGCGTGATCGGGCTGGTCGCGGTGATCTCTTTCCTGAGCGGCGGCTGGCTCCTGCAACGCGGAGTCGGCGCCGGCGGCAACGTGTACCAGCAGGCCCGGCTGTTCGACGACGTCCTCTCCCACGTGCATAACTACTATGTCGATTCGATGGGCGAGAGCGATTTGTACGACAAGGCCACCAACGGCATGCTCGAGGAGCTCAAGGACCCCTATTCGGTCCTGCTCACCGGCGACGACTATCGGGCCCTCACCGAGCAGACCTCCGGTAACTACGCCGGCCTCGGAATCCAGATCGACGTCCGCGACGGCTGGATCACGGTGGTGGCGCCCCTGCCCGACACGCCGGCCGAGCGGGCCGGCATCCAGACCGGCGACCAGATCATCGAGGTGGACGGGAAGTCCACCGAAGGCTGGAAGAACGATCAGGCGGTGAAAGCGCTCCGGGGCGAGCCCGGCAGCAAGATCGCCATCAAGGTCCGGCGCGCCGGCATCACCGAGCCGATCACGTACGATCTCGCCCGCGCGACGATCCACATCCGCTCGGTCCCGCCCGGCACGTTGTTCGAGGGCGGTGTCGGCTATATCTCGCTCAACCCGGTCGCCGAGACATCCGCGCAGGAGCTGCGCGACGAGATTACCGGCATGCGGGCCAAGGGCATGAAGTCGATGATCCTCGATCTGCGGCTCAACCCCGGCGGTCTGCTGGACCAGGGTGTGAAGGTCGCCGAGCTGTTCCTGGACAAGGGTCAGGAGATCGTGTCCACCAAGGGTCGAGCGCGCGGCTCGAGCAAGGAGTTCTACGACGACGTCCGTCAGATCTGGCCCGACCTCCCCATCGTCGTGCTGGTCAACGAGGGCACTGCGAGCGCCGCGGAGATCATCGCGGGCGCGCTCCAGGACCACGACCGGGCAGTCGTAGTCGGCTCCCCCACGTTCGGAAAGGGACTGGTGCAGACGCTCTTCCCGCTGGGCGATGGAGTCGCGCTCAAGCTCACGACGGCCCGATGGTACACGCCCAGCGGTCGCACCATTCAGCGCACCGCGAAGGACGAAGAAGATCAGCTCGCTCAGGCCGAATCGGCGGCGGTGGGCACGCAGAGCCAGGCGGTTTCGGACTCCGCGATCAAGCAGCGGCCGGCCTTTCACACCGATGGCGGGCGCACGGTGCGCGGCGGCGGCGGCATCGTGCCGGACATCGTGATCCGGCCCGACACGCTCACCACCGACGAGCGGGCCTTTGCCAAGGCGCTCGGCGCGAAGCTGCCGGTATACCGGGACGTGCTGACCACGTACGCGCTCGAGGTCAAGCGCAGCAAGGCCATCCCCAGCGAGAACTTCAAGATTACGCCCGAGATGCGGCGGGACGTCTACCAGCGTCTCAAGGCCAAGGGGATCGAGCTCACCCAGGCCGATTTCAACGGCGCCGGGCAGCTGGTGGACGAACAGCTGGGCTACGAGGTGGCGCGCTACGTCTTCGGTCGCCCGGCCGAGTTCCGGCGCCGCTCGCTCGACGATCACCAGCTGCAGACGGGCCTCTCGCTGCTCCGGAAGGCGCAGTCGCCCAAGGACCTGATGGGGATCGCGATGTCCAGCGCCGCGGCGGCGAGGACCAACTGAGCGGCCGCTCTCACCGTCATTCCGCGCCGATGCAGCCCGGTCGTCCCCCCAGTGGGAGCGACCGGGCTGCTGGCTTCAGGGCCGCGTGAGCCGCCCGACCGATGGCGGGCAGCCCGTCGTGATCGTGGGCGCGGGCCGGATGGGGCAGGGGATCGGGCTCGCGCTGGCGGCCCACGGCTGGGACGTCACCCTGATCTCGCGGACACCCAAGCGGGTGCCACCACAGCTTCAGCTCCGGGTAGGCGATGGCGCCGGGGCCGTCACGGGCGCGCCGCTGGTCGTCATCGCCACGCCCGATGACGCGATCGCGGGGGTGGCCCGGGCGCTGGCCGATGCAGGAAGCGTCGGACCGGATCACACCGTGCTCCACGTGTCGGGTTTGCTGGACCGATCGGCTCTGGACCCGCTGGCCGGCACCGGCGCGGCGCTGGGATCGTTTCACCCGCTGCAGACCATAGCAGATCCCGCCCGGGCAGCGGAGCGGCTGCGGGGCGCCAGCGCCGGAATCGAAGGCGACGAGCGGGCGTTGGCGGTAGCTCGACGGCTCGCCCTGGCGCTCGGCATGACGCCGGTGGCGCTTTTATCTGGTGCCAAGCCGCTCTACCACGCAGGCGCCGTGTTCGCCGCCAACTACACCACGGCGCTGGCAGGCGTTGCAGAGGAGCTGGCGGTGGCGGCCGGCATCCCCGCCGATGTCGCGCGGCGAATGTACGCGCCACTGATCGCGGGCGCCGGACAGAACCTGGCCGAGCTCGGCGCGATGCATGCTCTTACCGGGCCGGTCAGGCGGGGTGATCTGGCGACGCTGCGAGCCCATCTCGCGGCCCTCCCCGATGAGCGGCGGCCGCTCTACCGGGCACTGGGGTTGGTGGCGCTTGAGCTGGCGCAACGGGCGGGGCTTCAGGAGGTCACTGCCCGGGAGGTTCGTGAGGTCTTGGAGGGAACAGCGATGGCGGACGGTCGCCGAAACATCTCGAGCGGGGCACCCTGGGAACCGACCGTCGGCTACTCGCGGGCGGTGCGGGTCGGCCCCTACGTCCACGTGTCGGGCACCACCGGCACCGATGCGGAAGGAAAGGTGGTCGCCGCGGGCGATGCATACGCCCAGGCCCGGCACGCGCTGCGGAGGATCTCGGAGGCATTGGAGCAGGCGGGAGCACGACTCGACCAGGTGGTGCGGACCCGGATGTACGTCACTGACATCAGTAGGTGGGAGGACGTGGCGCGGGCGCACGGGGAGATCTTCGCCGAGATCCGGCCGGCGGCGACGATGGTCGAGGTGCGGCGGCTGATCGGGCCGGAGATGCTGGTGGAGATCGAGGCGGACGCGTACGTGGGGTAGGGAGCGGCTCCACTCAGCCCTGATCGACGATCCGCACCCCGTCCGGCACTTCGAACGTGAAGGCCTTCGCGCTCACCGGCTGATTCACCCGCAGATTGTGCAGCGTGAGCGTACGGCGCTGCCCGGACGTCTCTTCGATCTCCATCCGTCGAGGCAGCCCGTCCGATCGGTCGAGCCACACAGTCGCTCGGCCGAACGGCATGTCGGGCACGGTGGGGATCATCTCCACGACGTCCATGGCACGGTTGTCCAGCCGGTCCGGCCGCAGGTAGGTCGAGGAGTAGCGCTCGGCCGGGCGATCCAGCAGCCAGGCGAGCAGGTTGTAGCCGTAAACCGGCCCGCCGCTCGGCACCGGGAGCCGGAGGACCTGGCCGGGTGTGGTACTGGGCGTGTACACCCAGACAAAGTGACCGTCGATCACGATGGCTTCGCCCGCCGGGTCGCTGAACCGCATCGAGAGCCGGGCTTCACCCGACTGCACCAGGACCCCTTTGCTGGCCGCGTTCCCGATCATCTGGTTCTCGATCAGCTGATCGAAATCCGCGCGCAGCGAGGAGAGCGAGCGATAGGCGAACGCCGCCCGGCTGACGATGGACTTGGCATCCTGGGCGGGCAGGCGGGCAGGCGGGCAGGCGGACAGAAAAAGGCCTGCTAGCATCAGGTGCAGCATTCGCTCGCGCGCGCTGTGCACTCCTGCCCGCCTGCCCGCCTGCCCGCCTGCCCGCCTGCCCGCCTCTCCGCCTGTCCGCCTCTCCGCCTGTCCGCCTGTCATGCCCGCGTCCCCGCCGGCTCCGCGACCCGCCGGCCGATCGCCTCGGCAATCAGCCGCACGTCCCGCATCATCTGACCGAACTGAGCCGGATAGAGGCTCTGCGCGCCGTCCGAAAGCGCCTGCTCGGGGTTTGGATGGACCTCGACCAGGAGCCCGTCTGCGCCCGCGGCCACGGCAGCCCGCGCCATGGGCATGACCATGTCACGGTGTCCGGTTCCATGGCTCGGGTCGGCCACGATGGGCAGATGGGAAAGGCCGTGGACGACGGCGATGGCCGCGACGTCGAACAGGTTCCGGGTCGCCGAGTCGAACGAGCGGACCCCG
>Ga0137403_10001143_pt1 | contig 33542 bp, 33 predicted proteins | sample CZOMad2_1_16fung_FD_122057 | JGI IMG/M metagenome (GOLD analysis project Ga0137403, IMG submission 122057) | Vadose zone soil fungal communities from Angelo Coast Range Reserve, California, USA - CZOMad2_1_16fungal (Hybrid Assembly) | ecosystem: Environmental > Terrestrial > Soil > Vadose zone... | reverse complement strand
CGAACCGCGCGCCGCAGATGGACCTGGACCCAAGGCGGCGACGGCCTGGGCTTTGAGTCGTGGGCTAGGTCAGGGCCTTGCCGTAGATCCTGTAGGTCTTGTAGTGGCGGCCACCCACCTTCAGGATCGTCCGGTTCATCGCGAGGTTGTCCTCGAGCACCCACGAGAGCTCGGCCCGCGCGACGCCGGCTCGAGCCGCGCGGCGATGGATCTCGCGGATGAGCAGCGCTTCCAGGCCGCGCTTGCGGTATCCGGCGACGACCCCGAGCAGGAGAAGCCGCATCGTCCGGACGCGCCGGAGACCGCGCACGAGCCGGAGCAGCGCGAACGGAGTCAGCCGGCCCTTGAGGCCGACCAGGATCTCGTTGACGTCGGGCACGGCGAGGGCGAAGCCGACCGGTTCCGGGGCCTCCCCGCGCAGCGCCTCCACGATGAGCGCGACGCGGGGGTCGATCAGCTGCTTGAGCTTCTCCGCTCGCCACGTCATCTCTTCGGCGGCGAGCGGGACGAACCCCCAGTTCACCTCCCATGCCGCGTTGTAGAGGGTGCGCACGATCTCGACCTCGCTCCAGAACCGGCGCAGGTCGACGCTGCGGATGCGAAAGTCGCCGCTCGCCTCGACCGCGTGCGCGATGCGCGCGAGCGCGGGCCGGACGTCCTGGCTCAACACGAACTCGTAGGCCAGGAGGTCCTGCGCCTTCCGGTAGCCACAGGTCTCGAGCAGGCGGGCGTGGTACGGCGGGTTGTACGGCATCTGGATCATCGGGGGCGAGTCGAAGCCCTCCACGAGGGTGCCGCACTCGTCGTGCATCGAGGGGCTGATCGGCCCCCGCATCGCCGTGGCGCCGCGCTCGCGAGCCCAGCCCTCGGCCTCGCCGAGCAGCGCGGCGGCACACGCGCGATCGTCGACGCAGTCGAAGAAGCCGAAGAATCCCAGGCGCTCGGCCCGAACCTCGTCGTAGCGGCGATCGCGGATGGCGGCGACCCGCCCGAGCGTCTGGCGCCCCCGAACCGCGACGAACAGCGCCATCTCGGCGCGGCGATGCCAGGGATTCCGCGCCGGATCGAGGAGCCCGTGGACTTCGCGGCGCAGCGGCGGAACGTACCGTGGGTCGCCGCGATAGAGCGGTGCCGGCACCGCGATGAAGCGCGCGCGGTCGGCGCGCCGGGACGGAGACAGCGCATGCACCGCCACCGGCGTGCCGGGCGGGGTCATTTGGCCCGGATGCCGGCCAGCAGGCGCTCGGCGGTGGGCCGGTGCCGCATCACCCAGTCGGCCACGTAGCTCGGTTGGCGCTCGTCGATGACCAGCTTCAGCTGCTCTCGGGCCTGGTCGTTGCGCCCTTGCGCGATGAGGCAGCGGGCCAGCTCGACGCGGGCGCGGGTGAAGTGCGGGTCGAGCGAGAGCGCCTTCCTGAGATAGCCCTCGGCGCGCGGGACGTCGCCGCCGAAGAGTCCAGGCGTCTCGAGGTAGAACGAGCCGGCCAGCGCCAACCCCGGGACGTGATTGGGGTCGAGCTCGAGGATCGTGTGGATCTCCGCCTTCAGCGTGGACAGGAGGAAGGCGGCGTTGAGCTTCCCCTTCGTGGTCGCCCAGCGCCCGAGATTCGCGGCGTACCAGAGGTGCGCCTCCGGGCTTCGGGGCGCCAGGTCGATCGCGCGCTTGGCGACGTCACGGCCGCGCTCGTAACTCGCGAGCTTCGCGTCGGTGGTCGTGGCCCGATAGTCGGCCCACGAGAGATGCACCCAGGACAGAAGCAGCAGCGCCTCCAGCGTCGGGGCACGGGCGACCTCGGTCTCGAGAAGGTCCCGAGCGCGATCGATCCGTGCGAGGTCCTCGTGAAAGGTGCTGAAGGTCTTCCACGCCTCCAGGACGGGGGCGCTCGGTGGTGGAGTGGCCGCGGCGCCCGGGTCGGTCAGCACGAGCGCCAACCCACACGCGAGCGCGGCGAGGACCAGGCGGGTCATCGTGTGGCCACCCGCCATCGACTCAGTCGCCGCCGATGTGACCGGCGGCGAGATCCGCCATGGCCATGATCGTCCAGTGGGGGTTCACACCCAGGCTCGTGGGAAAGACGCTCGCGTCGACCACGTAGAGGTCTCGCGTGTGCTGGACGCGGAAGTCGGGCCGGACGACGCCTCGCCCCGCGCCGGACAGGCAATTCCCGCCCTGGGGATGCGCGGTGCTGATCTGGAGGTCGTCGAACGAGGCGAGCGCGGCGATGGCGCGCTGATACGTGCCCGGTGTGAGGCTCCAGTTCTTCCGCGCCCCGATCAGCACGCGGCGCGGCGCCGGCGTGCCGTGGAAGAAGAGCTCGCACGTGCGCAGCAGGCCCCGCTTCAGCTTCTCGAGGTCGCCGTCGGTGAGCTGGATCCAGATTCGCTCCGGCGTGTGCCGCGTGTCCACCTTCGAGCCGGCGGTCGAGCCGATCAACGGCGACGCGCACGCGTAGTAGGCATAGCGCGCCATGTTGAGCTGCAGCTCGTCCATCCAGCCCGGGAGCGACAGCGACTGCGTGGCCGGCGGGCTGAACCACGTCTCGATCACGAAGCCGTCCCGGGTCAGGTCCTCGGCATAGTAGTGGCCCATCTGGAGCCCGTCGAACGCGCGCACGGGCGCCTCGTACTCGGCATGCACGGGGCTCACGAAGTTGAACGAGAACCGCTCGCCGATCGGCAGCTCGAGCGGGTTGAGAGCCGTCGTCCGGCCGAGCAGCGCGCTGCTGCCCACGGCACCCGCCGCCACCACGACGCGGCGACCGCGAATGGCCCGCCGCACGCCGCCGCCTCGGGTGGGCTCCACGATCACGCCCTCGGCCCGATAGCCCGTCGTGCGAACGATGATCTCGCGCGCGCGCCGGCCGGCGAAGATCCGCAGCCGCCCGGTCGAAGCGGCCGGCGGGAGCAGCGCCTGGAGCACGGTCCGCTTGCGCAGGTAGGCGCAAGCGAGGTTGCAGTAGCCGCAGCCCAGGCACGCCTCGACGTTGACGTCGCACGGTCGCAGCGCGTCCTCTCGTCCCAGCGCCTTTGCCCCGTTCGCGAGAAAGCGCGCCGAGGGGTTGATCCAGCCGTCGGGGACCGCGGACGTCGCGGGCGCGATCCGGAGCTCCTTCGCGATGCGGTCGTAGGCGGTGTCCAGCGCGCCGTTCACGGCCCAGGTCGCCCCGAACTCGCGCGACCAGGTGGTGCGGACGTGATCCGGCATCCGGAAGCAGACGGCGTTGTTGATGACGCTCCCGCCCCCCACGCACTGGCCCTGGAGCACCGACATCCGGCAATCGCCGTCGCTCACCTGGAGCCCGGCGTCCTTGTAGTAGCGCAGGAGGTTGTCCAGCTCGTCGTGAGGACGCGGGCGACCCGGCGCGGCCGCGTCATATCGCTCCGGGACGTAGTCACCGGCCTCCACCAGCGCCACCGTCCGTCCCTGGTCGGTGAGCCGGGCCGCCAGCACCGACCCGGCCGCGCCGGACCCGACGACGACGACATCGTAGACATCGTCGGGGACCGGGTCGGCGGGACCGACGACGGCGCCCGACGGCAGTCGCGGCTCGAGCGGCACGAGGGGAACCGCTCCCCGCGGCCGGTCCGCGAAGACGTCATAGCCGACCGCCTGGGCCGCGGCCGGACGCCCGGTGTCGTCCAGCGTGGCGTAGAGCACCACCGTCGCCAGGCGCTGAGCGAGCCGCGCGAGGTCGTGGAGGGGCGGAAGACTCGAGTCCATCAGGGTGAGCCGCCGCCTGACCGCGTCGCGGGTCCCGTCCGTGCCCGTCATCACCATCAGGGCGAGCAGGGACAGGCTGATGTCCAGGGTCTTGACTCGCGACGAGCCGCTCGCCCGGAACGCAGCCAGGAAATCGAGCGCGCGTCGCGTCGCCGCATCGACGCTGACCGGGCAGCCCGGCGGGCGGAAGGCGTCGATCACCGCGCGCAGCGTCTCCGTCTCGGCGGCCATGTGATACGCCACCGGAGGGTAGCATGGCGGCCGAGATCACCGCCGGCGGGCGCAACCACGCTCGGCGGTAGTCGAACGGCACCGCGCCGGCCATCATCGTCCTCGACGAGTTCCTCGCGGGACGCTGAGACGTTCTTACACGGTCGCAGGGGAAATTTTACCCGGCGCATCCCGTCCCTTCCGCCGAAATCGGCCGCTTTTTCGGCCCTCCGCCCTGGCATGCCCCCTTGCGCTGGAGGCTCCGAGGAGTGCAAACGGATCTTCGACGCACGTGTTTGACGATGGCACACGAGTTGCTGCCGGGAGATCGCAATGCTGGGTCACCCACTGAGCGACAACGGAGACCCGACATCGTGAGAGGCCAGACGGCGTTTCACCGTCTGCTGAAAACGCTCCGCGCCGGTGCGTACGCCTGCGACCCTGCCGAGCTGATCACGTCCTTCAACGCGCACGCGCTCGAGCTGAGGGGCCGGGCGCCGAAGCTGAACGATTCTTTGCGAGGATGCAGTGAAGAAAGCTGAACGTTCCAGGAACGAGTTCCTGGCAATCTTGGCGCACGAGCTTCGGAACCCGTTGGCACCGATTCGCAATGCGGTCGAGATCCTGCATCTCGAGCGCTCGCTCGCGCCGGAGTCGCAATGGGCGCTGTCCGCGATCGACCGGCAGGTGCGGCAGATGTCTCGGCTCATCGACGACCTGGTGGACGTCGCCCGGATCACCAGCAACCGGCTGGAGCTCCGCAAGGAGCGTGTCGAGCTGGGAACGGTGCTTCGGTCGGCCGTCGAGACGAGCAGCGCCCTCCTGAAGGTCGGTAGCCAGGAATTCGTTTTCGCGCTCCCGGACGAGCCGATCTGCCTCGACGCCGACCCGGTCCGGCTGGCGCAGGCGGTCTCGAATCTCTTGAACAACGCCGCCAAGTACACCCGGCGTGGCGGTCACATCTGGCTGACCGGGGAGCGGCGCGGGCGTGAAGCCGTCGTGACGGTACGGGACACCGGCGTCGGAATTCCACCGGCGATGCTGTCGAGCATCTTCGAGATGTTCACGCAGGGCGAGCAATCTCCGGCCCGGTCTCTCGGGGGGCTGGGCATCGGTCTCACGCTCGTGAAGCGCCTGGTCGAGATGCACGGGGGCACGGTCGCCGCCGAGAGCGCCGGCCAGGACATGGGAAGCACGTTCGTCATCCGCCTTCCGGCCATCCTCGAGCCTTCGCAGCTCCCGCATCCGGCGAACGAGGAGCCCGCCCGGATCGGCGCGTCCTCACTCCGCATGCTGGTCGTGGACGATAACCATGATTCGGCGGACAGCCTGGCGCTGCTGCTTCGCTGCACCGGCGGCGAGATCCGTACCGCCTACGACGGCCTCGAAGCCCTGCAGGTGGCGAGCGAATTCCGCCCCGACGTCGTTCTGCTCGACATCGGCCTGCCGAAAGCGGACGGCCACGAGGTGGCCCGACGGCTTCGACGGGAGCCCTGGGGCCAGCGGATGTGCCTGATCGCCGTCACAGGCCGGAGCGACGAGTCCGACCGAGCCCGGTCGCGGGACGCGGGGTTCGACCATCACCTCGTCAAGCCCCTGGACACGGGCCGGCTGGCTCAGCTGCTGGATTCAGCGGAACGTACCGCACGGAGCTGAGGCCACGACCGGCTCCGTGACCGTCAGACGAAGCGGGCCATGATCCGTTCGCCGAGGATCCGCATGTAGTGCAGCTGCGTTTCCATGTCGGCCGCCCGGAGGCCCACCCAGATCTTCCGGACGCCCGCCTCGGCGATCTGCTCGATCCGCTTGATCCAGTCGCTCGGATTGCCGGCGAGCGCGAAGCGCCGCAGCGCGTAGTCGGTCAGCCCGAGCTGGTCCATGCGCTTGGGGTTCCGGCCCTCGTGGAGCACGTGGTCGTACAGCTCGTAGCCGTCGACGTATTCCTGGATCTTGGCCCGCAGCTCGTCCGGGACGTGCTTGCCGTCGAGCCCGAAGCGCATGGAGTGATTCAGGATCGACGACACCGAGGCCTTGACGCCCTGGATCGCCTTGTCCCGGTCCTCGTCGAGCGACGTCCGGGTCGTGAACCAGATGTCGACGTCGGATGGATCGCGGCCTGCCTCGCGAGCGCCCGCGTGAACCCGGCCGATGGTGTCCCGGATGACCTCGGGCAGGAGCCCCGTGCCGGCGGTGACGCCATCGCCGATCCGGCCGCCGAGATGCAGCATCTTGGGTCCCTCGGCACAGATCGAGATGGGGATACGCTGACGTGTCACGGTCGACGCCCAGCGGACCCGTTGCGGCCGGCCCTGATACGTCGCCTCGCCCGTGGCCAGCAGATCCCGCACGCACCGTACGTAGTCCTCGATGCGGGCGCGCGTGGCGACCTCGTAGCCGATGTTGAGCACGGCGCTGTCTCCGCTGGCCATGTCCATGAAGGCGCGGCCGCCGGTCAGGCTGTCGATGGACGCCAGGAAGGACGCCATGACCTGGGGCTCGCGCGTGAGCGGATTCGTCGGACGAAGGCCGACGCGAGCGCGCGACGAGCCCAGGGCGATCAGCGTGGCCCTGACGTAGGCGTCGCCTCCGATGAAGGCGGTGTCGTGGGTTCCGACCGCCTCGGCGCCGTAGTCGTCGGCCATCTTCGCGAGGTCGATGAACCGCCGCGTGTCCTTCTCCTGCAGGAGCGGTGTTCCAGGGCTCAGGCTGACTCCGAACGAGACCTTCATGGGTTGCCCTCGCGGTTGGCCACTCGCGGCCCCCCGCTCACGTAGACCGTTTCCCCCGTCATGAAGTTCGCCTGGTCGGAGGCGACGAAGATGACCGCCCACGCGATCTCTTCGGGGCGGCCCAGGCGCTGGAGCGGCACGTCGCGCGCGGCCTGCGCAGCCATGGCGGGAGTCTTCCACACCTCGAGCACGCCTTCCGTCTCCACGGGTCCGGGCGCGACGGCATTGACGGTGATCCCGTGCTTCGCCCACTCGGCGCCGAGGCTCTGCGTGAGCACGGCGGCGCCTGCTTTGGCGGCGGCGTAGGCCGCCATGCCCCGCGCGCCGGTGCGTCCGGCCACCGACGTCACGTTGATGATCTTCCCCGCCCGCTGCCGGATCATCACGCGCCCGACCGCCTGCGAGAACAGAAACACGCCGGTGAGGTTCGTCGCCATCATCGCGTCCCATTCGGACCGGGGAAGGTCCTCCAGGGGCGAGCGGATCCGGTAGCCGGCGTTGTTGACCAGGAGGTCGATGCGCCCGAAGGCGTCCATGGTCTGCGCGACCGCGCGGTCCACCTGTCGCCCCTCGCCCACGTCGCAGGCGACGGCCAGCGCACGGCGTCCCTCGGCGCGCACCGCGTCGGCGACCGGCTCCAGCGCTTCCTTGCGGCGGCTGCAGGCCACCACGTGGGCGCCGACCCGGGCGAGCTCGACCGCGATCGCGCGGCCGATCCCCTGGCTCGCCCCGGTCACGATCGCGACGCGATCGCGGAGCGTGTCGGCCGAGAAGCCCACGCTACTGGATGACCGAGTGCGGCGTCGCCACCAGGCGCGTGACCTTGATCTGCTCGCGGTCGATCAACGTCGGCACCCTCGGAGAAATCTCGTTCTTCCAGTAGTCGCTCTGGTAGACGAGGTCGTAGAGGCGCTTGCGCTCCGCCTCGCTCTCGAACCGGCGGATCCAGACGTAGACGCTCTCGTCTTCCTCGCCGACGAAGCTGCCGAGGATGACCATGCCCATCTTGACCTGGAACGGGATGATCTCTTCCTCCATGCACTTGACCCACTTGTCACGCTGGCCGGGACGGATGTGGTACTGCCGCAGCTCGAAAATCATGCGGGCCTCCTTGGATTCGAGTCACGCCTCGGTCGGCGGGGTCCCAGCCCCGCGACGACCTGCGGCGCGGCGCCCAAAGGGTACACCAGGGCTCGGCTCCCGGGACCGTGTATGATCCTGTCCCTGTGACCCGGAACCTGCTCGCCCTTTCGCCGCCGACGCTGCCCGACACGGAGCCGATCGAGTACGTCGAGGCCGCGGCAGCGGCCGGATACGACGCCGTCGGGGTGCGCCTGGCCCGCTCGCCCCTGTTCCCGTTCCACCCGGTCGTGGGCGACGCGGCGCTGATCCGCGAGCTCAAGCGCGCGCTCGCGAGCTCGGGATTGACCGTGCTGGACATCCTGAGCTTCTACCTGCAGCCCACGACCGACCTCGATGCCTTCGCGGCCTCCCTGGAGCTGGGCGCCGAGCTCGGCGCGCGATACGCGCTGGTGGCCGGCGACGATCCCGAGTGGGCGCGCCTGCGCGACAACCTCGGACGTTTCTGCGACATGGCCGCGCGGTTCGGCGTGGCCGCCGCCGTCGAGCCCGCGGTCATACGACCGCTGGCAACCTTGTCGCAAGCGCTGCGGCTCCTCTCCGAGCTCGGCCGCAAGAACGCGGTGATCTGCCTCGATCCCCTCAACTTCGTCCGCGGCGGTGGCAGCGCCGCGCTGCTCCGGGGTCTGGATCCCCGATTGTTTCCCTACGCTCAGATCTCCGACGGCGTGCTCGATCCCGGCGAGCCCGATCTCACGAAGCTCGGGCGCATGAGTCCCAGCCAGCGCCGCATGCCCGGCGAAGGCACGCTGCCGCTCCGCGACATCCTCGACGTTCTCCCGGCCGGCCTACCCCTCAGCGTCGAGCTCCCGATGCCGAAGACGGCCCGGCTCTCGGCGCGCGAGTGGGCGCAAGCGACGGCCGAGAGCACGCGCCGTTTCCTCGACGCGTACTACCGCGCCAAGCAGGAGGCACGATGAAACGCAGCGAGCACCGGATCCTGACCACGCACGTCGGCAGCCTTCCCCGCCCGCAAGCACTCCGCGACCTGCTCGTGCGCCAGGACCGCGGCGAGACCGTCGACGCCGCCGCCCTCGCCCGCGAGGCCGAGGTCGCCGTGCGCCACGTGGTGGCCAGGCAGCTCGAGGCCGGCGTCGACGTCGGCAACGACGGCGAGCAGCCGCGCGTGGGGTTCTCGACGTACCCGGCCAGGCGGATGCGCGGCTTCGGCGGCGAGAGCAAGCGGCGCATGTCGCGGGACATCGCCGAGCACCCGGACTACATGGCGCGCCTGTCCCGCATGCGCACCGGTGCTGCGCGGATCAACGACGCGCCGCAGGCGGTGGGCGAGGTGGCGTACACCGACCTCGGCGAGGCGACGGCCGAATGCGAGCTGTTCCAGCGCTGTGCCGCCGCCGGGCCCAAGGGGTTCGCCGAGCCGTTCATGACGGCGGCCTCGCCCGGCGTCATCGCCACCATCATGCTCGACGCCTTCTACGGCTCGCACGAGCGCTACATCCGCGCCCTCGCCCGCGAGATGCGCAAGGAGTACGAGCTGATCGTCGCGCGCGGATTCGTGCTCCAGCTCGACTGTCCGGACCTCGCCATGGAGCGCGTGCGCTTCTTCCAGGACGAGCCGCTCGACCGATTCCTCGACGCGGTCGCCCTCCACATCGACGCCATCAACGAGGCGATCGCGGCGGTCCCGCGCGACCGCGTGCGCCTGCATCTCTGCTGGGGCAACTACGACGGGCCGCACACCCATGACGTCCCGCTCGAGCCGCTCCTGCCGATCATCTACCGCGCCCGGGTCGGCGCGCTGTCGCTGCCGCTCGCCAGCCCGCGCCACCAGCACGAGCTGAAGGCGTTCCGCCAGCATCCTCTCCCCGGGGAGATGTTGTTCCTGCCGGGGGTCATCGACTCCACGACCAACGTCGTGGAGCACCCGGAGGTCGTCGCCGATCGGATCGCCGCGGCCGTCGCGGCGGTGGGCGACCGGACGCGCGTCCTGGCCAGCGTCGATTGCGGCTTCGGCACCTTCGCCGGCTCCCAGCTCGTCGAGGAAAGCGTGGTGTGGACTAAGCTCCGCACCCTCCGCGAGGGGGCCGATATCGCCACGAAGCGGTTGTGGGGTTGAGCGTCGCCCGGGCCGGCCACCGGCGGCGGGGGAAGGGGTCGCGCGACCACGCGGCACGCGTGCGCATACCCATAACGGCTGGGCTCCATCCGGGCGCGGGTAGGTCCGTCGTCGCTTGGCGGGAACGGGTCGCTGCGACCCCTTCCCCCCGCCGCCGGTGGCCGGCCCGGGCGACGCTCAACTCGCGGGCCCGTGCGATGACGCCGCCTCGCGTGAACCTGCGTCGCATTCGATGAAGGGGGGCGGGGGTATGGGGGCACTGGAGGGTAAGGCGGCGGTCATCACCGGGGCGGCGACGGGTATCGGGCGGGCGACGGCGGTGCTCTTTGCCCGGGCGGGCGCGCGACTGACCCTGGCGGACGCGCGCGGCGAGGAGCTCGCGCGGACCGCCGGCGAGGTGCGCGACGCGGGGGTGGGCACGATGACGGTCGGCGGGACCGTCGAGACCATCGAGCTCGATCGATGGGACCTCGCTCAGGACGTGAACGTCCGCGCGATGTACCTCGTGAGCCGCGCCGCGATCCCGGCCATGCGCCGGGCCGGCGGCGGGTCGATCATCAACACCGCGTCGGTGAGCGCCTTCCGCGGCTCGACGACACGGCCCAGCCACGCCTACGCCGCCTCCAAGGGTGCCGTGCTCGCCCTCACGCGCGCGATGGCCGCGTCCTACGGACGGGATCGCATCCGCGTCAACGCGATCTGTCCCGGCACGATCCGGACGCGGCTGACCGCGGACATCATCGAGCGTGTCGAGCGGGAGGTGGCGGAGGGCCGGCAGATCCCGCTCGGGCGCGTCGGCGAGCCGGAGGACATCGCGCGCTGCGCCCTGTTCCTGGCATCGGACGAGGCCGCGTGGATCAGCGGCACTCAGATCGTGGTCGACGGCGGCGCGCTCGCCGCCGCGACCTGAGAGCCGCTCAGCCGACGAACACCCCGCCCGACGGGTGCAGCAGCTCTCCGGTGAAGTAGGACGCGTCGTCCGAAGCAAGGAACAGCGCCGTCGCCGCGATCTCCTCCGGCTTGCCGTACCGCCCCATCGGGGTGACGCTCATCGCCCAGCTCGAGCGCGCCGCGTCCGCGCGGATCGCCGCCGTCATCGGCGTCTCGATGAAGCCGGGGCCGATCGCGTTCACGCGGATGCCGCGGCCGGCGAGCTCCTGCGCCAGACACTTCGTCAGCATCCAGACGCCCGCCTTGCTCACGCTGTAGGGGGCGCTCGTCGACGGCATCTTCGACATGATCGACGCGAGATTGATGATGCTTCCGCCCCGCCCGTGCTCCGTCATCCATCGCGCCACCGCCCGGTTGGAGAACAGGACACCGTAGAGATTCACGTCGATGACTCGCCGGAACTGGTCCATCGGAATGCTCAGCACCGTGTGCGGCTGATACGATGTCGCGCCCGGCACGCGTACGGCCCCGATGCCCGCCGCCGCGACGAGGACGTCCACCGCGCCGAGCGCCTCCACGCACCGCCTGACCATCACGTCGTTCGCCGCCTCGTCGGTGGTGTCGACCTGGACGGCCAGCGACTTCCGCCCGGCCGCCTCGACCTGCTGCGCAGTCTCCGTCGCCCCCTTCAGCTCGAGATCGGCGACACAAACGCTCGCCCCCTCCCTCGCAAACCGCACCGCACACGCCCGACCGATCCCACTCCCCCCACCCGTGATCAGCGCCACCTTCCCCTCAAGCCGCCCCGCCATGTCGTCATCCCTCCCCGAGTCGTCTGACGTCAGCGATGAAACCCGCGCCAGAGCCTGCGACCTCCGCCTCTATTCGTCAAGTCAGCCTTACAAACGGTCCTGGTCCGGAAGCGCCCGCCCGGCAGGGCCACGCGGCCGGCGCAGTGGGACCCCCTCGTCCCGCCCGCAGCTCTAAGAGCTGCGGCAACGGGCGAGTGGGTGACGGAGCCGGCCGCGTGGCCCTGCCGGGCGGGCGCTTCCGGACCAGGACACACCGAGGACGGTTGCTCGACGTCCGCGAACCCAGTAACGTAGCCGCGCCGGAATCGACGCCAGGAGAGGACGCGAATGGGACCTCTGGACGGGAAGGTCGCGATTGTTACGGGCGCCGGGCGCCTGAGGGGCATTGGACGGGCGACCGCGGTCGCGCTGGCCACCGAAGGCGCCGACGTGGTGGTGACGGGCACGGGCCGCGACCCCGCGTCCTATCCCGAGGACGAAAAGCAGGCCGGCTGGAAGGACGTCGAGAGCACCGCCCAGCAGGTCCGAGAGCGTGGGCGCCGGGCGCTGACCTGGGTCGGCGACGTGAGCCGAGCGGCGGCGGTCCAGGATCTCGTCGACCGCGTCATGGCGACCTTCGGCAGGATCGACGTGCTCGTGAACAACGCCGCGTATCCGCGCGGGAACGACCGAGTGCCCGTCACCGAGCTGGACGAGACCGTGTGGCGCCGAGTGCTCGAGATCAAGCTCACCGGCGCGTTCCTGCTCTCGAAGCGGGTCGTGCCGATCATGGTCGGGCAGCGCTGGGGCCGGATCATCAACCTCTCGTCGGTCGCCGGCAAGCGAGGCAGTCCCAACACCGCCGCGTACTGCGTCGCGAACTTCGGCATCCAGGGGTTCACCCAGGTGCTGGCCATGGAGGTCGCCCGCCACGGCGTCACCGTCAACGCCATCTGCCCCGGGACCATCGACACCGCGCGCATGGACGTCCTCGGGCGCGGCGAGGGCTGGCAGCGCCAGCTCGAGCGAATCCCGATGGGGCGCGCCGCCAGCGACGAGGAGGTCGCCGGGCTCATCGCGTTTCTCTGCTCCCCGGCCGCGGCGTTCATGACGGGCCAGTCGATCAATATCGACGGCGGCGTCGTGATGTGGTGATGCCGTTGACGTATGATCGTGCCCCGATGCCCGAGATCCTCACGGTGCGAACCCCGACGCTGGAGATCGGCTACGAGACTCACGGCGACGCGGGAGGCCTTCCCATCGTCTTGCTCCACGGCTTCCCGGACGACGCGCGCGCCTGGGACGAGGTGGCCCCACCGCTCGCCGCAGCCGGCTATCGGGTGCTGGTTCCCTATCTGCGCGGCTACGGGCCGACGCGCTTTCTGAATCCAGACGCGCCGCGGATGGCCCAGCAGGCCGCCATCGGGCAGGACCTGCTCGAGTTCATGAGCGCCCTCGGCCTGCGCTCGGCCGGCCTGGCCGGGTACGACTGGGGAGGCCGGGCCGCGTGCCTGGCGGCGATCCTCGCCCCGGAGCGTGTCCTGGGTCTCGTCACCGTCGGCGGCTACAACGTCCAGAACACGGTGACGCCGGCGGGACCGGCCTCGGCGGTGGCCGAGCGGGCGCACTGGTATCAGTGGTACTTCAACACCGAGCGCGGACGGATGGGCCTCGAGCGCAATCGGCGCGAGATCTGCCGGCTCCTGTGGCAGGAATGGTCGCCGACCTGGCGCTTCGACGCGGCGACCTTCGAGCGCACCGCCGCCTCCTTCGACAATCCCGATTTCGTGCCGGTGGTGATCCATTCCTACCGTCACCGTCACGGCAACGCGCCGGGCGACCCGCGCCTGGACGAGATCGAGCGCCGGCTGGCCGCGAGACCGCCGATCACCGTGCCGACCATGATCCTCCACGGAGCGGACGACGCCGTGGGGCCGCCCGGCCGCTCGGAGAGTCAGCGGTCGCTCTTTCCCGCCGGGACCGAGCGCCGCGTCGTGCCGGGCGTCGGCCATTTCATGCCGCGCGAGGCGCCCGAGGCGGTGATCGACGCAATGCTGAAGGTTCTCCACTGAGGACATCCCCCTATGCGCATCGAGGTCATCTGCACCGGCGACGAAGTGCTGACGGGCAAGATCGTCAACACCAACTTCAGCTACATCACGCAGAAGCTCGAGGACGTCGGTCTCTCGGTCCAGTGGGAGACGACCGTCGGCGACGATCGGGAGAATCTGCTGCTGGCGTTCAAGCTGGCCGGGCAGCGGGCCGACGCGGTCATCGTCAACGGGGGGCTCGGTCCCACCATCGACGACCTGTCCCAGGAGATCGCGGCCCAGGCCGCAGGCGTCGAGCTCGGGCTCAACGAGGAATGGCTCACCCGGATGGAAGAGTTCTTCCGCCGGCGCAGCCGCATCATGCCCCCGAACAACCGCAAGCAGGCGATGCTGCCCGTCACCGCCGAGGTGATCGATAATCCGATCGGCACCGCCTGCGGCTTCGCGCTCGACATCGGCAAGGCACGCTTCTTCTTCACCCCGGGGGTGCCGCGCGAGCTCCGTCGCATGATCGAGGAGCAGGTCGTCCCGCGGCTCCTGGCCAAGAGCGGCATGCAGACGGCCATTTACCTGAAGCGCTTCCATTCGTACGGGCTCGGCGAATCGCACGTCGACTCGCTGCTCGCCGGCGTGGAAGAGCTCGTCCCCGACGGCAGCGTAAAGCTCGGCTTCCGCGCCCACTATCCGCAGCTCGAGACCAAGCTGACCGTGCGCGGCACCGACATGGACGACATCCGGGCGAAGGTGGCGCCGGTCGAGCGCGAGGTGCGCAAGCGGCTCGGCAATTTCATCCTGGCCGAAGACGAGCAGACGCTGGAAGGCGTCATCCTGGCCGAGCTCACGAGCCGTCAGGGCTCGCTGTCGATCGTCGAGACGTTCACGAGCGGTCAGATCGCCGCCCGTCTCGGCCATCTCTCCGGCGCGGAGAAGGTCTTCCGGCGCGGCGTCGTGGCCCGCGACCTCGTCGAGATCTTCGCGGGCGTCGGCCTCGACGGCGCCCCGCCGGCGGGCGAGCTGACCCGCGAGACGGCCGAGGCGGTCGCGCAGGCCGCGCGGCGCCGGACCGGCGCCACGCACGCGCTGGCCGTCCTGATCGATCTCGACGACGGCCCCGACCGGATCGATTTCGGAGGTACCATCTGCCTGGCGATCGCGACCGCGGAGGGCGCCGACTCCCGGCGCAGTCGGATCCTGGGCGGGCGCGAGTGGGTGCGCCTGGGTGCCTGCGAGATGGGGCTCGACTGCCTGCGCCGTCATCTGCAGGGATTGCCCGTGTACGAGCGGATCGACTTCGAGAAGACGTGAGCCGGGCCGCGGCGTGAAGGAGACGAACCGATGAAACAGGTGCTGCTCGAGCGATACGGCCAGCCCGAAGAAGGCCTGCGCTGCGCCGACGTGCCGGACGTCGGGCCGCCCGACGCGGGTGAGGTCGTGTTCGAGGTCCTCGCGTTCCCCATCAACCCCGCCGACGTCTCGTTTTGCCGGGGCAGCTATCGGCTGAAGCCGCCGCTGCCGGCGACGCCGGGGGCCGAGTGCGTCGGCCGCGTGACGGCGGTCGGCGCCGGCGTGACGCACGTGAGGCCGGGCGATCTGGTCATCAACCTGCAACGCGAAAACTGGGCCCAGCAGCGGCGCGTCAAGGGCGACGACGTCATCGCGGTGTCGGCCGGCGTCGACATCCAGCAGGCCGCCATGCTGCGCATCAACCCGCCGACCGCGCTCCTGCTGCTCAGCGACGTCGTCGCGCTCAAGCCGGGCGACTGGGTGATCCAGAACGTCGCCAACTCGGCCGTCGGGCGCCTGGTGATCCGCCTGGCCAAGCCACGCGGCGTGAAGACGATCAACGTGGTGCGGCGCGAGTCGCTGTTCGGGGAACTCACGGCCCTCGGGGCCGACGCGTGCGTCGTCGACGGCCCGGACCTGGCCGAAGCGGTGAAGGTGCGTACGCATGGGGCGCCGGTTCGTCTCGGCCTCGACGCGGTGTCCGGGCGTGCGACGGCCCGGCTGTCGGCGTGTCTCGCCGAGGGCGGCGTCGTGTGCAACTACGGCTCGATGACCGGCGAAGACCCGGTCATGTCCCGCAACGCCTTGATCTCGGGCGGGCAGACGCTGGTCGGATTCATTCTCGGCCGGGCACTGGGCACGCGCTCGCTCGAGCAGGTCCGGGCGATCTACGCCGACCTCGGCCAGCAGATCGCGAAGGGCAACCTGTCGGCGCCCGTCGAGACCGTTTATCCCATCGAGGACATCAAGGAAGCCGTGGCGCACGCGCAGCGCGCCGAGCGCAGCGGGAAGATCCTGGTGGCCCCGAACGGGCCGGTGTGACGGACGAGCCAGCCCGGTCCGGTCTCAGCCGGGCCCGGCGGAAATAGCGACGCCGGCGGCCGCGAGGGCTGCCGCCGGCGCTTGTAAAGCCGCGCGAAGCTAGCGGTCGCCCCTCGTGCGGATCTGGCCGCGGATCTCGCCGCCCGGTGACAGGTTCGTGTGGACATTCGCGTAGGCGACACCAGCACGAATTGCGGCGATCACCTCGCTGAGCTCACCGGCGCCGAGTTGCTGGGGCGCCATGGAGCCGGCCACGACATCGGCGGCAGTGACCATCCTCGGACCAACGGTGCCGGACGCCGGGCAGGTGGGCGTCCCGGCAGGACCCGGGAGCGCCGTCGTCCCGCAAAGCCAGATGACGATGCTGCCGTTCACGCCGCGCTGCGCGACATGGATGTGGGCCTGTTGCACGGTCCCCTGGAGGCCGCTGTACGTGAGCTCGTACTCGATGCTCTGCTCGTCCTGGGCGATCGTTGCCGTGAATTCGCCGCTCGCGACGGTGGAGACCGACGGGACCTCGTGAAACCCGGTCAGCCTGGCGCGGAGTTGGCGACCGCCGTTACCGCCATGGTGGTCGTCGCCGGCCATGGCCGGCACCGCCACGAGTGGCAGGAGGAGGAGGAGAGGAAGGAGTCGAATTCGTCTCGCGTGTGGCATCGTGGCCTCCTTTTGGACGTCGGGGCTGTGACTGGACCCTGAAATCCTCATCGCGCCTTACCTCCAATCGGGTTGTAACACGGTTGCGTTGCCTACAGCCAGAGCCGCCTGGGTAACGTGCGATCCGCCCGCAGGGTTCCCGAACGTTTCGCGGGCTCTTCCGACCTTCGTCCAGGTCGCCCGGCACCAAAGGGCGACGCCGTGTATCATCCTGGCCTCAGGGCCATGCGCATCGGCGTCGCGTACGCGTGAGGAGGAACATGATGAAGACCAAGCGCGCTGTCCTCGTTCTCCCGGCTCTCCTGTGCGCCATCGCGCTGCCGCTGCCGGCGTCGGCCCAGCCGGACAGGCTCGGCAAGGTCACGTTCCCGACTTCGTGCGACTCCAGAGTGCAGGCGCAGTTCGAGCGCGGTCTGGCGATGCTGCATTCGTACTGGTTCACCGAGGCGCGCCGCGCCTTCGACGCGGTCCTCCAGCAGGATCCGAGCTGTGCCGTGGCGTACTGGGGACTGGCCGTCAATTACCTCGGGAACTCCCTGGCGGGCGCGCCGTCGCCGAAGGACATCACCGCCGCGTCCGAAGCTCTGGACAAGGCGCGTGCGGTCGGGGCGAAGACCCAGCGGGAGCGCGACTGGATCGAGGCGATCGGCACCTATTACCGCGACCACGACAAGATCCCGCTGGGCGCGCGGCTCTCCGCCTACACCCGGGCCATGGAGCAGATGACCCAGCGCTACCCCGACGACTTCGAGGCCTGGACGTATTACGCGCTGACCCTACAGGCTTCCGCACCGAAGAACGACAAGACCTACGCGAACCAGCTCAAATCCGCGGAGATCCTGGAGCGCCTGTTCAAGCAGAACCCCGACCACCCGGGTGTGGCCCACTACCTGGTCCACGCCTACGACTACCCGCCGCTGGCCGACAAGGGTATCGCGATCGCCAAGCTGTACGCGCGCATCGCGCCGGCCGCGCCCCACGCCCGGCACATGCCGTCGCACATCTACTCGATGGTGGGGATGTGGGAAGAATCCATCGCCTCGAACCGGTCGGCGCTCGAAATCCAGCCCGACTACTACCACGCGACCGACTTCACGGTGTACGCGCATCTCCAGCTCGCGCAAGACGCCAGGGCGAAGGTGCTCGTCGACGCCATCGCGGCCCTGCCCAGGCAGGACTACCCGAACATCGCCGGGTTCACGGCGGTGGCGGTGATCCCGGCGCGTTACGCCCTCGAGCGTGGAGACTGGGCCGGCGCGGCCACGCTGCCGGTCGTTTCAACCGGACGTCCGCAGGCCGATTCCCTCGTGCGTTTCACACGCGGGCTCGGCATGGCCCGTAGCGGCGATCTGGCCGGCGCCAAACGCGAGATTCAGGCGATGCAGGATCTGCGAACCGCGCTGGAGACATCGAGCCAGTCCTACTGGGCCGACCGCACCGAAGAGCAGATGCTCGCCGTGTCCGCCTGGGTCGCCTTCGCCGACGGGATGCGCGAACAGGCCGAGAAGCTCATGCGCGCCGCCGCCGACGGCGAGGACGGAAGCGTGAAGCACGTCGCGATGGAGAACCGGCTCTATCCGCTGCGCGAGCTGCTGGGCGAGCTCCTGCTCCAGATGGGCCAGGCCGGCGCGGCGCAGCGCGAATTCGAGGCCTCGCTCAAGGAGAACTCGAACCGCTATCGCGGCCTCTACGGGGCCGGGCGTGCCGCCGAGTTGGCCGGGGACCGTCAGAAGGCCACCGTGTACTTCGAGAAGCTCGTCGCGCTCACCGGCAAGGCCGATACCCCGCGCCCCGAAACCGCGCGAGCGAAGGCGTTTCTCGGGCAGCGTTGAGTCGCGAAGCCCGACGCGCTGTCGCTGACACGCGAGACGGACTGCGCTGGCGGCGGTCGGCGGCCGGACTCGTGCTGGCCGCCGCCATCGCCGCCGGCCAGCCCGCGCCGGCGCTCGCCGACCCGGCGGAGACCAAGCCGGATGCCGCGGCGCACGATGTGGATTACGCGGCCGGAAAGCAGGCGCTGGCGCGTAGGGACTGGCGCGAGGCGATCACGCGCTTCACACCGGCGGCGGCGCGCGATCCGGACAACGCCGATCTGCAGAACTATCTCGGCTTTGCCTACCGGAACGCCGGCCAGCTCGATTCCGCATTCACCCACTACACGCGCGCTCGAGCTGAATCCACGCCACCGCGGCGCGCATGAATACGCGGGCGAGGCCTATCTCATGATCGGCGATCTCGCGAAGGCGGACCAGCATCTCGCGGCGCTCCGCCGGATCTGCCTGCTGCCGTGCGAGGAGCTGGCCGACCTGGAGCGTGAGATCGCGGCGTACCGCCAGAGGACGGGCACGGGCCGTTCCCGCTGAGCCGCCCTGAAGGAGGACACGATGGCCAACTTCACCCTGAGGGTCAACGGCGACACCAGAACGGTGTCGGTCGAGCCGGACGCTCCACTTCTGTACATCCTGCGAAATGATCTCGAGCTGAACGGTCCGAAGTTCGGCTGCGGCCAGGCGCAGTGCGGCGCCTGCACGGTGCTGCTCGACGGCACGCCGGTGCGTTCGTGCGTGACTCCGGTGTCCGCGGCCGCGAAGGCTCGCGTCACGACGATCGAAGGCCTGGGCACCATCGACCGCCTGCACCCGATCCAGCGGGCCTTCATCGAAGAGCAGGCGTGCCAGTGCGGTTTCTGCGGCAACGGCATGGTGATGTCGGCCAAGGCGTTGCTCGACCGCAATCCCCGGCCGAGCGATCGCCAGATCAAGCAGTCGCTGAACGGCCACCTCTGTCGGTGCGCCTCGCACAATCGCATCGTCCGCGCCGTGCAACGTGCCGCCAAGGCGATGCGGTCGTGAGCGGCGCCACGTTCGCTCGAAGCGTCTCCCGCCGCGACTTCCTCAGAGCGAGCGGCGGGCTCGTGATCGGACTGGCACTCGCTCCGCGTCTCGCCCTCGGGCAGGACCGACCGGCTCCGCTGCCGGGCAGTCTCAACGCGAACCGCATGCTCGACGCCTGGCTGCGCATCGCCCCCGACGGCACCGTCACGATCTTCACCGGCAAGATCGAGCTCGGTCAGGGCATCGGCACCGCCCTGTCACAGATCGCCGCCGACGAGCTCGACGTGGACCTCGAGCGCATCGCGGTCGTCAGCGGCGACACCGCGCTCACTCCGAACGAAGGGCAGACCGCCGGCAGCCTCTCGGTGGAGCACAGCGGCACCGCGCTGCGCTTCGCCTGCGCCGAAGCGCGCGACATCCTGGTCTCGGCCGCGGCGGTGAAGCTCGGGGCGTCGGCCGCCGACCTGAGGGTGAGGGACGGCGCCGTCGCCGCGCCGAGCGGAGCGAGCGTCACGTACTGGGACCTCGCGCGCGACACGGATCTCAGGCGGGAGGCCACCGCGAAGGCGAGGCCCAAGCCGGCCGCCGAGCACCGGTGGGTCGGCAAGAGCATCGCCCGCCGCGACATTCCCCGGAAGTTCACCGGTGGCGCCGCCTACGTGCAAGACGTACGCCTGCCGAACATGGTCTTCGGCCGCGTCGTGCGTCCACCCTCACCCGGCGCGCAACTGCTGTCCGTCGACGAGGCGGCGACACGCCGCTTGCCGGGAGTCGTCGCGGTCGTCCGCGACGGGAGCTTCCTGGCCGTGGCCGCGGAGCGCGAGGAGCAGGCCATCCGTGCCCGCGAGGCGCTCACGCGGAGCGCACGCTGGAAAGAGACCGAGTCGTTGCCGCCCGACGGCGACGCGCTGTACCGGCACCTGATGAGCTCGCCGGTGGCGGGCCAGACGGTGGTGGACACGACGTCTCCGGTCGTCGCAACGCCGGTGAAGACGCTCGAGGCCCTGTACACGCGACCCTACCAGTGCCACGGCTCGATCGGGCCGTCGTGCGCGGTCGCCCAGTGGCAGGACGGCGTGCTCGCCGTGTGGACTCACAGCCAGGGGGTGTTCCCGCTGCGCGCGGAGCTCGGCAAGGTCTTCGGGGTCCCGCTGCAGAACATCCGCTGCATCCACGCCGAGGGCGCCGGGTGCTACGGCCACAACGGCGCGGACGACGTGGCGCTCGATGCGGCCCTGGTGGCGCGGGCCACAGGCGGCCGTCCGGTGAAGCTCCAATGGATGCGCGACGACGAGTTCATGTGGGAGCCCTACGGCTCGGCCATGGTGATGAAGTTGTCGGGCGGTGTCGACGCGCAGGGCAACGTCGTCACCTGGTCCCACGAGATCTGGAGCCACCCGCACAGCACGCGGCCAGGCTCCTCGGCCGGCGTCAACCTGCTCGCGGCCCGGCATTTGGCCCAGGCGTTCCCGCCGGTGCTCCCGGCGGACATTCCCCAGCCCGCCGGCGGTGCGGCCCGCAACGCCGTCCCGCTGTACGACTTTCCCAACGTGAGGGTGATCAGCCACTTCCTCGCCGAGGCGCCGCTGCGCACCTCGGCGCTGCGCACGCTCGGCGGCTACGCGAACGTGTTCGCGCTCGAGTCCTTCGTCGACGAGCTCGCGGCCGCGGCGGGCGCCGATCCGGTGGACTTCCGTCTCCGCCACGTGAAGGACGCGCGGGCCCGCGGCGTGATCGAGGCGGCGGCGCAGCGGGCCGGCTGGCGGCGGCGTGTCCCGGCCGACGGGACGCACGGTCGAGGGTTCGCGTTCGCCAGATACAAGAACCTCGCGTGCTACTGTGCGATCGTGGCGGACGTCGAGGTCGATCGCAAGACCGGCCGGGTGAGCGTCACGCGGGTCGTCGCGGCGGTTGATGCGGGGCAGATCGTCAACCCCGACGGCGTCGTCAACCAGATCGAAGGCGGCATCATCCAGTCCGCGAGCTGGACGCTGAAGGAAGCCGTGCGCTTCGATCGCACGCGGGTGACGACGCGATCGTGGACCGACTATCCGATCGTGCGCTTCACCGACGTCCCGGAGGTCGAGGTCGTGCTGCTCGACCAGCCCGCGGAGCGCTTTCTCGGAGTCGGCGAGGGCGCACAGGGCCCGGCGGCCGCCGCGATCGCCAACGCGATCGCGAACGCGACCGGCAAGCGGCTGCGCGCGCTGCCGTTCACGGCCGAACGGGTGAAGCAAGCCCTGGGGTAAGGCTCCATGATCGGCCAGTCACCCCGACGCAAGGAAGACGAGCGCCTCATCACCGGGCGGGGCCGCTTCATCGACGACATCGTCCCACCCGGCGTGCTCCACCTGGCCCTGGTGCGCTCGACCCACGCTCGGGCGCGGATCATCGCGGTCAACGCCGCGGCGGCCCGCGCGCTGCCGGACGTGTCGGTCTTTCTGGCCGCCGCCGCCTCCGACCTTCCCGAGCTGGCCGAGCCGCTGCCCGCGGCGCGCGCGGATCGGACGAACCCCTACGTTCGTCTGGACACGCCACGCCCGCAGCGGCCGCTCGCCCACGGCGAAACTCGCTACGTCGGCGAGCCGATCGTCGCGGTCGTCGCCCCCGATCCGTACCAGGCGGCTGACGCGGCCGAGCTGATTCGGGTCGAGTACGAGGCGCTGCCCGCCGTGGTCGACGCCGGGGTCGCGATGACCGCGGAGTCTCCGGCCGTGCACGCGGGTATGAGCAACGTCGTCGGGCAGGTCAGCAAGGTCATCGGCGACGTCGATCGCGCGTTCGCCGAGGCCGAGGTGATCGTCGAGGATCATCCGGCGCACGGACGCGTGTCTTCGATGGCGATCGAGACGCGCGGCCTGTGCGCCCAGTTCGATCCCGTCACGCGCAGCATGACGGTGTGGGCCGGCCACCAGGGGCCCTACCACCTGCGCGGCGCCGTCGCCGCGCGCCTGGGGCTGCCCGCCGAGAGCGTGCGCGTCATCGCGCCCGACACCGGCGGTGGGTTCGGTCCCAAGGAGGGCGTCTACCCGGAGGACCTGCTCGTCCCCCTGCTGGCGTACCGTCTGGGCCGGCCCGTGAAGTGGATCCAGACGCGCACGGAGTTCATGTCGAGCTCGCACCAGGCGCGCGAGCAGTCGCACCACGCCCGGCTGGCGGCGACGCGCGACGGGCGCATCCTCGGCCTCGACGTGCGCATCGTGAAGGACGTCGGCGCCTATCATTACTTCTCCGTCCACGAACCGACGAATACGATCAATCACCTGCCCTCTCAGTACAAGGTGCCGGCCTTCCGCGCCGAGGGCTTCTCGGTGGTCACCAACAAGGCGCCGAGCGCGCCCTATCGCGGCGCCGGCCGGCCCGAGGCGATCCTGGTCGTGGAGCGGCTGCTGGACCGACTCGCGGCGAAGCTCGGCCTCGATCCCGCCGAGGTCCGGGCCAAGAATCAGATCGCGCCGGAGGAGATGCCCTACCGCCCGGGCCTCGTGTACCGCGACGGCGTTCCGGTGAGCTATGACGGCGGCGACTACCCGCTCGAGCTCCGGCGCGCGCTCGAGCTGCTCGACTACGCCGGCTGGCGAAAGCAGCAGGCCGACCTGCGCGCGCGGGGCCGGCGGGTCGGCCTCGGGATCGCGGGCTACCTCGAGGCCGGCGGCAGCGTCCGTCCCGGCGAATGGGCCACGGTCAAGGTCGACGAGGGCGGCCACGTCGAGGTCCTCATCGGCGTGTCGGGCTCGGGCCAGGGACACGAGACGGTGTTCGCCCAGGTGTGCGCGGAGTTCCTCGGCGCGGCGTTCGACGACATCCGCGTGCGCGGCGGCGACACGACGCTGGTGCCCTACGGCTACGGGACCGGAGCGAGCCGCGTCGCCGTCAACACCGGCAACGCGGTGGCCGAGGCCGCGGCCGCCGTGAAGGTCAAGGCGTGCCGAGTCGCCGCGGGCCTCCTCGAGTGCGCGGCGGACGACGTGCGGATCGAGGACGGCCGCGCGTTCGTCGTCGGGGCGCCCTCGCGCGCGATCCCCCTGGCCCAGCTCGCCCGGGTCGCGCTGCGCGACCGAGGCCTGGTCGACCTCGGAGGACCGGGGCTCTGGGCCACGACATTCTACTCGCCGCCGACCGTGACGTGGTCGAGCGGCGTCCACGCGGCGGTCGTGGAGGTCGACGTCGAGACGGGCCGCGTCACGATCATGCGCTACGTCATCACGCACGACTGCGGCCGGCAGCTCCACCCGGTGATCGTCGACGGGCAGATCGTGGGCGGCTTCGCCCAGGGTCTCGGGGTCGTGCTCGGCGAGCAGGTCGTGTACGGCGACGACGGCCAGCTGCTGACGAGCACGCTGATGGACTATCCGGTTCCCAGGGCGACCGACATGCCGCCGCTCATGATGGAGCATCTGCGCTTCGCGACCGACCACAATCCGCTCGGCGTGCGCGGGGTCGGCGAGGGCGCGACCGGGCCGCCGACCGCGGCGATCGCCAACGCGGTGGCCGACGCCTTCGAGGGGCGGCTCGATATCCGCAGTCCGGTCCTGACACCGCACCGGGTGTACACGTTGCTTCGAGAGGCGGGCTTCGCACTCGACTGACAAGGAGGAACCCATGGCAAGGCTGACACCGATCACCAGCAAGGACCAGGTCGCGGCCAAGGACCAGGCGATCGTCGACTCGATCGTCGCCAGCCGCGGCGCTCTTCAGGGGCCGTTCACCATGTTCCTGCACTGTCCGGAGCTGGCCGGGCGCCTGGCGCACCTCGGCGCCTTCGTCCGCTTCGAGGGCTCGCTCGACATGCGCGTGCGGGTGCTCGCCGCGATGACGGTCGCGCGCGAGCTCGAAGCGGTGTACGTCTGGGGAGCGCAGACCGGCGGCGCGCGGCGTCTCGGCGTGCCGGAGTCGACCATCACGGCGATCCGCGAAAACCACAGCCGCGGCATTCCCGCCGAGGATGCGCAGATCGTCGAATTCACGCGCCAGCTCATGCGCAAGCACCGGGTCGACGACGCCACCGTGAAGGCGCTCGTCGGGCGGTTCGGCAACGACGGGCTCATCCAGCTCACCGGCGCGATCGGCTACTACGGCATGCTGTCGATGACGGTCAACGCCTGCGAGCTCGAGGCGGCGCCGGGCGCCGAGGTGCTGAAGGTCTAGTAGAATAGCGCGGCGTGCCGGCGCCGCGCGACCGGCTTGGAGGATCTATGAGGCCATACGAGGGGATCAAGATCATCGACATCACGCACGTGCTGGCCGGCCCGTTCGCCGCCTATCAGCTGGGGCTGCTGGGCGCCGACGTCATCAAGGTCGAGCACCCGAAGGACTACGACCAGAGCCGCGACTCGGGCGGGGACCGCGCCCTGAACCGCCAGCAGATGGGCACCGGCTACCTCACCCAGGCCTCGAACAAGCGCGCGATCACGCTGAACCTCAAGCACGAGAAGGGACGCGAGATCTTGAAGAGGCTCGTGAAGGACGCCGACGTGCTGGTCGAGAACTGGCGTTCCGGCGCCTTCCCGGCCCTGGGCCTGGGCTGGGACGACCTGCGCCCGCTCAACCCGCGCCTGATCTACTGCTCGATGACCGCCTTCGGGCAGGAAGGTCCGCGCGGCGAGCAGACCGCCTACGACCAGCTGATCCAGGCCACGTCGGGCATGATGGCCATGACCGGCACGCCCGAGGTGAACCCGATCAAGACCGGCGCGCCCGTCATCGACTACGCCACCGGCACCATGTGCGCCTTCGCGATCTCGGCCGCGCTCTTCCAGCGCGAGCGCACGGGGCGCGGCCAGTACATCGACAGCGCGATGCTCGACGTGTCGCTCATGCTGATGGGCTCGCACATCACGTCGTACCTGCGCACGGGCCACGAGCCCAAGCCCAAGGGCAATATGATGGACCGCGCCAGCAGCCAGCTCTATCAGGCCAAGGACGCGCCGCTGATGATCGCCGCCGGCAACCGCGGCCAGCACGAGCGGTTGTTCCACGCGGTCGGACGCCCGGACATCGCCGCGCAGTCGAGCCACGACGAGCGCGAGCAGCTGTACGAGAAGCAGACCGAGGAGCTGCAGAAGGTCATCGGCCAGCGAACCGCCGACGAGTGGGAGCAATACCTCCAGGGTCGCCACGTCCCCGCCGGCCGGGTGCGCCGGCTCTCGGAGTCGTTGACCGATCCGCAGCTGAAGGCGCGCGGCGTGCTGCATCAGCATCACCAGATCGAGGGCATCGAGGGCCCGGTGACCGTGCCGCTGGCCGCGTTCAAGTTCGCCGACGGCGGGCCGAGCATCGAGACGCCGCCGCCGCGCCTGGGCCAGCACACCGACGAGGTGCTCGCGAGCCTCGGCTACTCGAACGCGGAGATCGTGACGCTGCGCGAGGCAGGCGCGATCTGAGCTGCGGCGGGCGATGACGCTGCCGCTAGGGCAGCAGGTCGGCCACGGCGATCTGGCCGCGCGTGAAGGCAAGCGGCGCGATCACCGCCGGTGGCGCCAGCGCCCTGACGGATCGATATCGCCATCCGTAGATCGCCCGCGGGTCGGCGCCCTCATCGCGATAGACTTCGAGAACGCGATCGACAAGGTTCACGATCCAGTACTCTCGAATTCCTGCCCGGGCGTAGAGGCTGCCCTTGTGTTCGCGGTCGAAGGAGAGGCTCGAGTCCGCCACCTCGACGGCGAGCGCGGGGCGCTGAGGGTGCGCATGGCGATAGTCGGCGGGATTCCCCGGTACCACGACCAGATCAGGCTCGGGCTCGGATTCGTCGTCGAGCGACACGGGCAGCTGGATCCTCACGATCCAGCCGGGCGGCAGGATGGCTCTCACTGCGTAGTCGACGGCGCTGATGGCCGAGGCATGATAGGTGCCGTGCGGCTCCGCGACGACCAGCTGGCCGCCGATCAGCTCGAGCGGCTCGCCCTCGAACACGCCAAGATCTACGAGCCGGTCGTACTCGATTCGCTTCCAGCGCCGGAGCGTGAGCGGAGCTTGCACCATGTCCCGACTCTAGCGGGTCCCGCTGGCGCGATCAACGTCGAGCCGTGGATACGCCGAGGACGCTGTATCATCGCCGGGGACGCTGAAAGGAGAAGCTCGCCATGACTTTCCCGCTGCGACGGCTTTCGGTGGTCCTCGTCGGCCTGGTCCTGATCTCGCTCGCGGCCGGGCCCGCGTCCTCTCAGGCGCCGGCGCGCGGTCACGGCGCCGAAGCGCGCGACATGGAGCTGGTCGGCCACGACGATTTGCAGGGCCGCTCGGCCTATCAGCCGACGATCCACAAGCAAGGCGGGCGCTTCATCGCCTACGTCGGCCATCACGGCGGGCGGGCGCGCAACCCGCTCACCGGGACCGATGAGGACAACGGCACGTCGATCGTCGACGTCACCGACCCGGCGCGGCCGCGCTATCTGGTTCACGTCCCCGGGGCGCCCGGCGGCTCCGAGCAGGGCGGGGCGCAGATGGCGCGCGTCTGCGACCGGCAGGGCAAGACGTATCTGCTGCGGACGCTCGGCAACTCGGTTCCCAACTCGGGCCACGAGGTCTGGGACGTGACCGATCCGACGAAGCCGAGCAAGGCGAGCACGGTGGTCTCCGGGCTCACCTCGACGCACAAGAACTGGTGGGAATGCGATACCGGGATCGCGTATCTGATCTCGGGCGATCTCGCCAAGGCCGATCCGCTGCAGGTCGGCCCGTCGGGCTGGCGCACCGGTCGCATGACGAAGATCTACGACCTCGGCGACCCCGTGAAGCCCGTGTTCGTCCGTGACTTCGGGCTGGCCGGCCAGGAGCCCGGCTCCACCGGGCCGATCCCCATCGCCCAGGGCGTCCACGGGCCGATCGCGGTCGGCAACCGCGTGTACTTCGCGTACGGGACCAGCGCCGACGGGGCCCTGCAGATCGTCGACCGGCAGAAGCTGCTCACCGGTCCGAAGGAGCCCACCGCGGCGAACCTCAATGCGCCCGAGATCAGCCGGCTCTACATGTCGCCCAGCTGGGGCGGCCACACCGCGTTCCCGGTGTTGGGCATGACGATCGGCGACTGGGCTTCGAACACCAAGGGCAACGTGCGCGACTTCGTCGTGCTCGTCTCGGAGGCGATCGCGAACGAGTGCCGCGAGTTCCGGCACGCCACCTTCATGGTCGATATCACGACCGAGACCCGGCCGTTCTCGGTGGCCACCTTCCAGGTGCCCGAGTCTCCCGGGGGCTTCTGCCGCCGGGGCGGCCGCTTCGGCCCGCACTCGAGCAGCGAGTCGTTCGCGCCGATCTTCTACAAGAAGCTCGTCTTCGTCTCCTACTTCAACGCCGGCGTGCGGGCCGTGGACATCCGCAACCCCTACGCGCCCCGGGATGCGGCGTTCTACATCCCGGCGACGACGGAGCGGACGGCCGAGCGCTGCGTCACGAACGGGACCCGGAGCTGCAAGGTGGCGATCCAGACCAACAACGTCGAGGCGGACGAGCGCGGCTACGTCTATCTCGCCGACCGGGCCAACACGGGACTGCACATCGTGCGGCTCACCGGTGACGCCGCGAAGATCGCCAAGTAGCTGGACGCGCGAGAGCAAGCGCGGCCCATGTGGGGGCAACTTCCTGGTTGCATGTGCTCCGGTGGCTCCTAGGCGTCCGCCAGGGGCACGAGGGCATAGAGCCGCGGCTGGTTGCCGACGACGCGGGTGATGTGGCCCTGGCCGGTCAGGTCCTCGGCGAGCACCACGTCGCCGGGGCCGACGCGGGCGACCGTACCGTCACCGACCTCGATCTCCGCGGTGCCCGACAGCGAGATCGAGTACTGCCGTCGCGGCGCGCAGTGCCAGTTGAGCACGTAGCCCGGCGGCGCGACGCGAAACGAGATCCCGCTCGCCGACTGCATCGGTGTCCCCTCGCCGTGCGCGCCCTCGACGTCGGCGAAGGGTTTCATCGCCATCGGCACCTCGGCGATGTGCGACTTGCCGTCCGAGCCGCTGTACACGCGCCATATCTTCGACATGTCAGCGCGCCGCGGCGATCCCGAGGTCGCGGTACTCCATGAAGCTGCGCAGGCCGGTCTGGTACACCGCGTCCTTGGCCAGGTTCGCGCTGAACCGCTGCTTCTGCTCGCTCATCGTTTGACCCTCCCGTGACGTGTCAGTTGGGCGCCGCGAACTCGAACGTGGTGCCCACGGAGCTGGCGGTGAACCGCCCGGGCATCCGGTGGGCGACGGCACAGATGGCCTCGATGCCCGTGCAGTGCTGCGGGACCACGTGCTCGACGTCGAGGCCGCGGAAGGCGTCGACGACCCGCGTGATGCGCGCCTCGTCGAGACCGCTCAGATGGAACCCGCCGATGACGGCGTGCACCCGGGGGACGCCCGTGACGCGGACCGCGTTGCGGCAGATGCCGACGATCCCGCGGTGAGAGCACGACGTCACCACCACCAGGCCGCGGTCCCGCACGTTGGCCACCAGCGTCTGCTCGCCGATGAACGTGTCCTGGATCAGCTCGCCGTCCTCCTCGACCCGGAGATTCGACGGAATGGTCTCCCACTCCTCGGTGGCGTGCATCTCACCGGAGAGCCACGCGCCCTCGGCGAGCGGCGTGGGCTCGGCCACGAGGCTGACGGCGACCTCGTAGCGCTCGATCTCGTCGCGGGAGAGCCGGCCGCTGTACACCCGGCGCTCGCCCCGCTGCTGCCAGCGGGCGCGGAAGTGATCGACGCCGCCGTAGAAGGGCAGCTCGCGTCGGAGGCGCCGCCGCCAGGCGTGCAGGAAGCCGGTCAGCCCGCCCCAGTGGTCACGGTGACCGTGGGAGAGGCCGAGCGCGTCGATCGACGTTGGATCGATGGCCAGCTCGCGGAAGTTGTGGTTCAGCGTCTCCGGCGTGAGCCCGAAGTCGAGCGCCATGGTGAAGCGGTCGCCACCCCGGGTGATCTCCACCAGGTGCGCGAGGCCGTGCTCGGCGCGAAGGTCGGGCATCTTGCCGGCCACGAACGCGCTGTACCGGCGGGCCACCGCGTCGTCCTGCCGCAGGTTGTCGATGTAGTTGTCGACGACGGTCGTGACACGGATGCGGTCGACGGCTCCGGCGGCACTCATGCCGGGGCCCTTCCCCCCACGGGGAGCAAGTCGGCGACGAGGATCGTCGCGCCCGGCGCTGCCAACGGCGTCACCGTCCCGGGTGGGCGAAGGATCTCGGCGGCCCCATAGACCCAACCGTACGCGGAATCCGGCGCCCGCTCCGGCTCGCGATGCACTTCGAGCGCACCGTCGACGAGGTTGACGATCCAGTATTCCTGGAGCCGCGCCCGCGCATAGAGACCGGCCTTGAGCCGGCGGTCCAGTCTCAAGCTCGAATCGGCGACTTCGACGACGAGGGCGGCGGTCGACGGGTGCGCGCCGACGTAGTCGCGCGGCTCGCCGGTTACCATCGCTACATCGGGCTCCGGCTCCGAGTCGTCGTCGATGGCAAGCGGCGAATGGAGGCGCGCATGCCATCCGCGACCGAAGGCCGCAGAGAGCACGTGACCGACGTGAGCGACGATCGCGGCGTGGGGGCTGCCCTGAGGCTCTTTGACGACGAGCAGTCCGTCGAGCAGCTCGAGGCGCTCGCCGGCAAAGATTCCCAGGCCGACGAGCCGATCGTACTCCGCGCGCCGCCATCGCCGGGTCTTCAGGTAGGGCTCGGTGGCCGCGGCCATGGGCGTACGGTAGCGGGTCGCCACCGGATCGTCAACGTCGTCGAGTCGAGACGCCATACGATGTCGATCTACGCAGGTCATCGGCGTCGTATTAGGTAAGAGGCTACCCCGGCCCGCCTCAGCCCGCGCGGCGGCAGGTGGCCAAGACTCGCACAATGAGGGAGGCTTTTATGCGCTACATGTTGCTCATCAACTCCGACAAAGCGGCACCGCCCCCGCAGAAGGCCGAAATGGAGGCCCTCATGCAGGGCCACCAGCGCTTCGCGGAGGAGTTGCAGGCCGCCCGCAAGATGGTCCACGGCGAGCGCCTCCGTTCCGACGAGGAGGCCAGCCGCGTCCGCCTCAAGGCCGGGCAGCGGCAGGTCACGGATGGGCCCTTCACCGAGACGAAAGAGGTCCTGGGCGGGTTCTACCTGATCGAGTGCGACACGAAGAAGGAAGCGGTCGAGTGGGCCAAGAAGATCCCGCTTCGTGAAGGGAGCTACGTCGAGGTGGTGCCGATCTGGCCGATGTAAGGACGGCCGACGCATCGAGTAACATCTCTGCTCGTGGGATCGGCCGACCACGAGCAGAGACCCGACGCCGACGTCCACGAGCGCGTGACGGAGGCGTTTCGCCAGGAGTACGCGCGTGTCGTCGCGTCCGTGCTTCGGATCGTGCGCGACATCGATGCGGCGGAGGAGATCGTCCAGGAGGCGTTCGAGCAGGCGCTCGACCACTGGCCCGTGAGCGGCGCGCCGGATCGCCCGGGCGCCTGGCTCCTCACGACGGCACGGCGACGCGCACTCGACCGCCTCCGGCACGCCCGGCGCGCAGGAGCCCGCGTCGAGGCGCTCGCGTACGAGGCCGCGCTCGGCGCGCCCGACGAGGGCCCTGACGTGACCGATCCCGAGGTGATTCCCGACGATCGACTCAGGCTGATCTTCACGTGTTGCCATCCGGGGCTGCCGGCCGACAGCCGCGTGGCCCTCACGCTCCGGCTGGTGGGCGGTCTCTCGACGCCCGAGATCGCTCGGGCCTTTCTGGTGCCCGAGCCCACGATCGCCCAGCGGCTCGTGCGTGCGAAGCGGACGATCCGCGACCGCGCCTTCCCCTACGAGGTGCCCGAGGGCGCCGATCTGTCCGAGCGCCTGCCGGCCGTGCTGGCGGTGGTCTACCTGATCTTCAACGAGGGCTACGCCACGCACACCGGGGATGCCCTGGTGCGCCACGACCTCTGCGAGGAGGCCGTTCGCCTGGGACGGCTCCTCGCCGAGCTGATGCCGGACGAGCCCGAAGTGCTCGGGCTCCTGGCCTTGATGGAGCTCCAGGCTTCGCGCGCGGCGACGCGCACCGACCGCGACGGCAATCTCGTGCTGCTCGCGGATCAGGATCGAACCCGGTGGGATCACCCGCGGATCGCCCGGGGCCTCGCCTCGCTCGATCGTGCAGGCCCGCTGGCGCTGGCGGGGCCCTACCAGCTCCAGGCCGCCATCGCCGCCTGCCACGCGCGCGCGGCGTCCTGGGGCGCCACGAACTGGTCGGAGATCGTCACCCACTACCGGGCGCTCGCGGCGGTCGCGCCATCACCGGTGGTCGAGCTGAATCGTGCCGTGGCGATCGGCCTGGCGCAGGGGCCCGCAGCCGGGCTCGACGCCATCGACGGCATCGATGCGTCGCCGCTCCGCGGCTATCACCTTCTGCCCGGCGCCCGCGCCGATTTTCTCCGTCGGCTCGGACGATGGACGGAGGCGGCCGCCGAGTACCGTCGCGCGCTCGAGCTCGCCGACAACACGCGCGAGCGGACGTTCTACGCGACGAGACTCGCGGCGTGCGAGGCGGGCGGCGAGGGCCACGGATAGGCCGAAGGCCGTCGGGCGGCGGGGGCGCTCGTCTACGTCCGGCTGCGCCGGGCTCATCGCTTCGACCGCAGCGGCGGCGCGGCCGTGACCCCCGCCGCCGCCGAAGACGAAGCGCTGGCGCTCGCGCGGCAAGCGATCCTGCACGCGCGCCAGGGCGACCGGGCCGGACTCGGGGAGCGACGCGGCGCGGCGTCTACGCGAAGGAGCCTAGCGCGGGGGCTTCAGCTTCAGATCCTCGTACGGCGCGGAGTAGGCGAAGCCTTTGATGTGGTCGACGCACGCCTCCTCGACCCGCGGCCCGATGCCCCAGAGGAACGCCAGCTCGTAGACCGGCACGTGCATCGCCCGGTCGTACATGATCTGCTGGATCTGGTGCAGGAGCGCCTCGCGTTTCTTCCGGTCCAGCTCCCGGCCCTGACGCTGGTAGAGATCCTCGATCTCCGGCACCACGCCCGACGCGTAGATGCCGCTCTTGGTCACGTACACCTCGATGCGCGTCGCCGCGTTGCCGGCCGGCGCGCCGAGCCCCATGATGACGCCCTTGATCTTGTGCTCGCGCCACGCCGTGAGAAACGCGGCGCGCTCCATCGTGCGCATGCGCGTACGGATCCCGATCTCCTGTAGATAGTTGCCGATCGCCTCGGCCAGCGAGAAGAACGGCGGAAACGGCGTGAGGTCGCCGGCGTCGAAGCCCGAGGGATAGCCGGCCTCGGCGAGCAGCTTCTTCGCGCGCGCCGGATCGTAGGCGGGCGGCTCGTAGGCCCGCGCGAATTCCAGAACGCGCGGAATGAGGCCGCCGGTCGGGCGTGAGAGCCCGAGGGTCTCCGCCTGGTTGAGGGCGCCGCGGTCGAGCGCGTGGCCGGCCGCCAGGCGCACGCGCCGGTCGTGCCAGGGAGACTTCGGATCCCACTGCTCCGGGAGGTCGAGGAACACGACGCCGGGAGGCATGGCGGCCGCCAGGCGAAGCGACGGCGTGCGCTTGATCTCCACGGCCACCGGCCCGCTCAGCAGATAGACGATGTCGACGTCGCCCGCCTTGAGGGCGGCGGCGCGCGTGGTCTCGTCGGGCATGCTCTTGAACACCAGCCGCTTCACGCTCGGGGTCTTGCGCCAGTAGCCCTCGAAAGCCTCCATGACCAGCTCGACGCCGGGATTGAAGCTCACGAAGCGGTACGGCCCGGCGCCCACCGGCGCCTTCTTGAAGGCGTCTTCGCCGACCTTCTCCACGTACTTCTTCGGCACGATCCACGCGGCCCCGGTGGCGGAGGTCCCGTAGAAGGTCATGAAGTCCGGCCACGGCTCCTTCAGGACAAAGCGCACGCGGCCCGCGTCGACGATCTGGATTTCTCGCACCCGGTCTTTGAGGAGCTTGGCCCCGGCGCCGTGGTACCGGTCGAACGAGAACTTGACGTCGTCCGCGATCACCGCATCGCCGTTGTGGAACTTCACGCCCTTGCGCAGGACGAACTCGTAGGTGAGCCCGTCCTTCGACACCGTCCACGATTCGGCCAGGCTCGGCGTGTTGTCCCCGGCCGGCATCGGCTTCACCAGCGCGTCGTGGATGGCGTACAGCACCATGAACGGCGTGATGAACGCCTCGGTGTCGCT
>Ga0137403_10001140_pt1 | contig 33561 bp, 30 predicted proteins | sample CZOMad2_1_16fung_FD_122057 | JGI IMG/M metagenome (GOLD analysis project Ga0137403, IMG submission 122057) | Vadose zone soil fungal communities from Angelo Coast Range Reserve, California, USA - CZOMad2_1_16fungal (Hybrid Assembly) | ecosystem: Environmental > Terrestrial > Soil > Vadose zone... | reverse complement strand
TTGCTGCACGGACAATTGACAAGGTGAACTCCTTCCAGTTCACTAGAACAGCCAGGCTTTGCCTGGCGCTACCGAAATCACACGAAACGACACGAATACAAGTCCTCAGTTCGTGTAATTTCGTGGATCGCGGTTTCTGGCAAAGTCGCTACGGCAAAACCAACGAAAGATTCCCGCTAAGCAGGGCCTTCGCTAGGCACGGGACGATGACTAATGGATAATCGTGTAACGGTCCAAAATGCAGAACGTCAAGGCACAACCTGAACAACCGAGTGAAATCATCTCGCGAGATCCTGCAACCGGCGAGGTAATTGGCCGGGTGCCGATCACCAGCGTCGATGAAGTCCAGGCTGCCGTAGCCAGGGCTCGCCAGGTCCAACCGCTCTGGGCCAACCAGTCGTTTAAAGAGCGAGCGCGTGTCGTCCTCAAAGCTCGTGAAATTGTGTTGGCTGAAATTGAAGATATTGCTCTACTGATCTCGCGGGAAACCGGAAAGCCCGTGCCAGAAGCCATCTCGATGGAGATCGCGCCCACGCTTGATTTGATGTACTACTTTGCAAACCACATTGCAAAGCTGCTCAAACCGCAAAAAATCGACATTGGCCAATATGGCCTTATGGGTCGCTCGTCAACGATCATTTATCAACCACTCGGTGTCGTTGGCATCATTTCACCCTGGAACTTTCCCTGGGCCACTCCGCTCGACGAAGTTGTGATGGCCTTGATGGCTGGAAACGCGGTGGTGGTGAAACCAAGCGAACTTACTTCGCTTACCGCCTTGAAGATTGCGGACGTCTTCAATCGCGCGGGACTCAATGAGGGACTGCTACAGATCGTGGCCGGAGACGGTGCGACCGGCAACGCATTAGTCGAAGCCGGCGTTGACAAAATCATGTTTACCGGCAGCGTGCCGACCGGCAAGCGTGTCGCCGAAGCCGCAGCCAAAACTCTGACACCTGTCGTCCTTGAACTGGGCGGCAAGGATCCGCTGATCGTTTTGGCCGATGCCAATATCCAAAACGCCGCCCGCGCCGCCGTCTGGGGTGCGTTCGCCAATTCCGGGCAGGCGTGCGCTTCAGTGGAAAGGTGTTATGTCGATGAATCCGTTGCCGAGGCCTTCATAAAAGCGGTGGTCGCTGAAACCCGAGGCCTCCAGCAAGGAAGTCCTGGTGAAAAACAGACCGACGTCGGCTCGATGTCCAACGAGCGCCAACTGCGGATCGTGGAAGACCATATCGCGGAGGCGGTAAGAGGAGGCGCGGCAGTATTAACCGGCGGCTCAACCAGGAGAGGAGCCGGCTGGTTCCACGAACCAACCGTGCTGACAAACGTTAATCATCGGATGAAAATCATGCGGGACGAGACATTTGGACCAGTGCTCCCCATTATGACTTTCAAATCAGAAGCTGAAGCGGTCCGGTTGGCGAACGACAGTATTTATGGTTTGACGGCCTGCGTTTGGACCAGCGATATCTCTCGTGGCCGCCGGATTGCCGAACAGCTCGCAGCGGGCACCGTCATGATCAACGAAGTTGTGTACACTCACGCGATCGCGCAAACACCCTGGGGTGGGGTCAAGCAAAGCGGCTATGGCAGAACACATGGCCGCTTGGGTTTGCTGGAACTAGTCTCGGCTCGCCATATCCACGTCAATCGTCTGGCCCTCATACCCGACCTGTGGTGGTTTCGTTACACACCCACAGCGGCCAAGCTATTTCAGGGACTTGCCGTTCACTTCACAACGGGATCGGTACTCAAAGCTGGCCGGTTGTTACCGCAAGTGATCCGCCGCCTCTTTGAGCGATCCACGAAATAACACGAAATCCAGGTTGGTGTTATTTCGTGGCTCACTTGATCTGCGTCTCTCAGCCAATTAGGATTACCGTCTTGTTTAGTGATCAGCTGCGAGCGGAGTGATTCCAAACTTGCTAAAAACACTAATGCACCGGCGCGAGCGCTGGTATTACCAACGTGACAGGAATCGAGTTGTCAGACCCTTTGAGTGGGGCCTGCCGTTTGTCACCGACCATGTAAACGGTGACCAGCCAAAGGAATTCATGCGTCGCTTCAGCGAGCGGGTGATGCACAGCAGCGAAGAGTTTTACGCCCTGCCGGAGATCAACGGTTATGAATTGACTGGCGAGCAGCTCACGTGGACCAGCGCCGTCCACACCTCGTCGCCGGAGAATAACCGCGCGCGCGCCCGGTTCTTTCCCGCCAGGGTTCGCAACGGTAACCGACCTCGAAAGGCCATCGTCGTTCTGCCGCAATGGAACGCTCAGGCCAACAGTCACGTTGAAGCATGTCGCATTTTTAACCTGCTCGGCATTTCAGCCCTGCGACTGACTTTGCCTTACCATGATGAGCGGCGTCCCCCGGAGCTCGAGCGCGCCGACTACATGGTTGGTACAAACATTGGCCGTACCATCCAGTCGTTTCGACAGGCGGTGCTTGATACTCGCGCAGCCGTGCGCTGGCTAAAGCATTGCGGTGGTTACGAACGCATAGGAATCCTGGGTACAAGCGTAGGGTCGTGCATAGCGTTTCTCACTTTTGCGCACGAACCGGAAATCAACGCCGGAGCCTTCAACCATGTCTCAGGCTACGTAGCAGATGTGGCCTGGCACGGCCTCTCGACCCAGCATGTGCGGGCTGGGTTTGCTGACCACATCACGCTTGAAGAGCTGCGGAACTATTGGTTGCCAATCAGTCCCCTGCCATTCATGCCGCGCGTCGCAAACATGGATCGTCGTCCGATGCGCTTCATTGTCGCGCGCTATGATTTAACTTTTCCCGTAGAGTTGTCTCACGCCGCTATTGCCGAAGCGCGCCGGCATGAACTGCCTCTCGATGTTGTCTGGCTGCCGTGCGGGCACTACACAACCGGGGAGTTTCCGTGGAAAGCGATCGACGCGTGGAAGATAGCGACATTCTTTCGTAAACAATTATAGTCTGGGTTACCTGGTGCGGGTGGCGCGTTTCTGCGGCGTGAAATGGATCGCGCGTTCCAGTGGTGTCCGCCCGGCCTCATCGAAATGAAGAACACGTGGCTCGCGGACCCGACGAATTTTGGGTTTTGGCTGAACCGGCTGTTTGATTCGGATTGGCTCATCAGCGACAACAGGTTGCGTCTGGGCTCTTTGATTTAGAGAGAGGCTGATGAGGCCGCCCGATCGGAGATTGGGAACAACGTGGAACCATTGAATGTAACCAGCCAGAAAGGCAACCAGCCAGAGCAGAAAGAAGTCAATTCCCGGCGCAACATCAACGAATGGCCACGCAACCAGGAAAGCGGCAAGACCGGCTGGAAACGATAACAGAATCATAAAGGGCAGCAACTCGCGGAAAGCGACGAATCCAGTAGGCTCAACCAGCAAGGTGCCTAATCCAAGCAGCAGGATGCCTACGCCTACATAAACCCAGGTGAATCTGGCCACGAGTCCCCAACGTATTTCCTTTAGAAGGCGCATAAGTTTTGGAATTAGACCCATTTTTTCTCAGGTTGTTCCCGCGATTTTGCACACATTAAGCTCGACCGCAGTCGATTTACAATGGGCTCGTCCACGGAAGTGACTTGTGGCCTGCCACACTGGAACAGCTAACGAATCAAACCTTCAGCGCTAGCCAAAAATCTTGAACATCAAAATCGATCAAGTGCTCGATCAGCTCGATGAGGCCAAGAGTAACTTAGGCAGCAGTGATGGTCAGAAGGTGTTAGCTCTCTTCTCCCGGTTAAGACAGGCCAATTTCAGGGAAGCCCAATCGCTGATTAGATTTCACGAGCTCCTGCTCTTCCTGCGTGCTTATCCTCAGAGCGCGCGGATTCTCAAGCTTACGGAAGCGCTCCTGCAAAATTTCCCTGAGCAGGTCAGCAAACTAATTGCAACGGGCGCAGATGTCTCAGCGTTCGATGATCCGGAGGTTTCAGGAATCGCCGGTAGTTCCGTTTCCGACACCTTTACCTACAACATCACCCGGTGGCTATTGCGACGCCATCCATCGCAGGTGTTGTTTGATTGGGACTGGTTTGAAGACGAGAATCGACTCGCTGAAACATGGCCTCGCTTTATGCCGCTGCTCGAAGAGGATGGCTCGGTCGAAGCGAACGTCCCCTACGTAAGTTGGCTGCGAGCGGCGAGAAATGGAAAACGGGAACTTTCCTGGCTGATTGAACGGTTTGCCAGGCTGCCGGTATCGGATAAAGAGAAGGCTGAGCTTTACGATTCGCAGCAGCTCTACGTGCGTTGGACCCCGATCTATCGCGCTACGCGCACCGGGATGCGGCTGCCGATTCGTCATGTTTTCTATCATCGAGATGCATTGATTGCGCGCAGGGACGTTCGCTTCAGTGATGAGTTAGCAAAGTCTCCTCCCAGGCTGCTCCGACTCTCGCGCACCCAAGGCCGAAAGATCCTGGACATGGCACGCGAGACCTCGACCCTGCGCTATCGAGAGCTTTACGGATTTACTCATGGTGACGAAGACCGGGTGTTTAGGACGAATCTTGGCCGGGGCGTCGACCTTTTCCTTTGCGGTGTGCCGGCCGAACGCCGGTTACCAATCCGCGCTTATCACGCGGCGATGATCTTCAAGAATGGAGTGCCGGTTGGCTACTTCGAGGGCTTGAGCCTTTTCGAGCGCATGGAAAGCGGTTTCAATTTCTACTACAGCTTTCGCGAAGGAGAGACTGCCTGGATTTATGCGCGCACACTGAATGTTTTTCGACATTTGCTTGGAGTTACGGCGTTCTCGATCGATCCTTATCAAATAGGGTTTGAAAATGACGAGGGCATCGAGTCTGGGGCATTCTGGTTTTATCGCAAACTGGGATTTCGCCCTGTGCGGCGAGATCTCTTGCAGCTGACAGAAAAAGAAGAAGCCAGGATCGCCAGAAGAGGGTCTTATCGGACACCCTACAGTGTGCTGCGGGAACTCGCCGCAGGCCCGATGATTTTCGAACTTGACAGATCGCAAACCGGTGACTGGGATCGATTCTCGGTGCGAAATATCGGCTTGGAAGTCCAGCGGCGCATGGCCAAACGCTACCAGGGCAACGCAGCAAAAATCAGAAAGGAATCCGTAGAAAGCATCAGCGACACATTGGGAATTCGGCGCAATGTTTTGAACAATGGCGAGCGTGTTGCGCTAAACGACCTCGCGCTCGTACTCAGCCTGATTTCGGATCTTCGGGCATGGACCAGGCGTGAGCAGCAGCAGATTGTTAGTATCATCCGGGCAAAGGGAGGCGCCGACGAAGCCAGGTATCTGAAACTGATGCAAAAACACCCGCGACTGCGGCGGGCAATCATCAAGTTGGGGTCTGGAACGTAACGCAAGCTGTTAGCTAGCGTTGCCGGGGTACCCACAACCTTGCAAATGTCGCGGCCCACGCAAGCTAACAGCTTGCGTTACACCGCACCTAAGCCTTCCTATTTCGCAGAGTAGTCCTCCACGACAAACCGCTTTTTCAAAAGATCGAGGTTTCCTTTTTCCAAGTCAAAGTTTGTACCCCCAAATACCTTTCTTCCGTCGTCGGTGATAACCCAATCAACCACCTGTGGCGCATTCTTTTTGAGAAATGCTGAATCGTCCTTATCCAGCGATTTGCCGTCCTTGCGGGCAAAGAGCCAGATGTAGGTGTAGCCACCGTTCCGGACGTATCGAAGATCGGATTCAAACGGGGTTAAGGGAGAACCTTGTGGCGTAGATTTCGCCGCCGCCTCCTGATTGGTCTGAGGGACACGCGAATCTGAGCCGGTCTTCGCACACGCTGCCATGAACACGGCCGTTAATACCACGAGAAGCTCGACAACAATCCTTCGGCTTTTGCGCATCGTCCCGCCTAGTTTTCAAAGCTGAGATTCAAGCATCATGGAGGAGTGTCACCCTCTGGTGGTTCATCGCTTGAGGGCGGCGCAGATTCGGGAGGTGCCTCACCCTTCTGATCGCGTATTTGAAGAATCGTGCACTCAGAATCTTCGTAAATAATGTCAAACCACCCGCTTTCAATTGCGCTGTTATAGAACTTGTCGTGGTCGTTGTCAGTGAAAACGTACCGGGCGCCAAAACGATCTCTGATTAATGGTCCGGGGTCTTCCTCATTACCCAGGGTAATCCGATCGTAGAGACGCGATAGCGCTGGATTCTTATCGTAAAGATACGTCGGATCGAGACCCGAGACATAGTTGTGAGTCGGATCGTAGTAGAAGAGACGGGGAAAGTCGTCCCAGTCGGTATTAAAAATCGTTTGAGGCGAGGAGACATTGGCACGCATCCATTCGATCCCACCACGATAGTATTCGTGAGGTTCGCTCTCCGCGATATCTTTCACGGTGACCCGCAGGTTCAAAAAAAGCGCCAGTCCCAGTAGCACTGCAACTACCGCTACAACCACCGTGTACACCAGATCTTTGGCGTCAGTCGCCGATCCCTGCGGCTCGGCCGTTTCCCTATCCAAAAAAGGTTGCAATTCCTGCATCACATCACTGGGCAGTCGGGTAAAAATGGAGCGAGCTCCTTCCAGCCAGGGTTGAACCGCAAACGCCGCGAAAATGACAGCGAACGGCGGCCAATACTCCGCGATTCGCTTCCAACGCGCGGTCATGATCATCAGTGCTGTTGCTAAAAGCAACAGGAAGAGCTGCTGGTGTGAACGTTTGCGCTCCGTTGGATCGAAAGCGATGTAACCCGTCAGCATTGCGATACAGGCGACAGCAGAGTTACCGAGAAATTCCCAGGAAGTGTAGGGGTACCATTCCTGTCCGACCTTGGTGGAGAAATCGGACGGCGTCACTTTGATCTTGAGGTGCTCGTAAAAGAGTTGCAGATTGTGTGGAAAATAAGGGTTGATCACAAAACCGGCAGTTGTTCCCAGCAGCACCCAGACCAGCGGCCGCCATTCAAAACGATGCTCAGCCCAGGCAATGACCGCTGTCCATAGGAATGCCGCCAGGATCAGCAAGACGACCATGTCATAGGTGAGGGCAAAGATGAAAGCAAGCGGGATTAACGGCCAGTATCTTTTCGTGAATAACAGATGAATGCCGATAATCAGATAGATGATCGCGAACGGCGGGGCCTTGGCCATGTTAAGACGATACAGAAAAGGCGCCGAGCAAGAGAGCAGAGCGAGTAACCAAACCAGAGGGTATCGAATGCGGTAGCGAAGCAACAGCCAGTAGCACGAGGCCAGGGCCAGACTTGCAAACAACACCGAAGACAGTTTCGCTGCCAGCCTTAAATCACCAAACCAGGTAAAGGGAATTTGAAATACGTGGAAAAGAAAATGATGATCCACGTAATCATTCGGATTCAGGGTCGTGAGCGGGAGCCAGGTAAAGATCGGCGGGAAAGCATGACTGCGGATTGATTCCCAGAGCAAGCGGCTCCACTTTATGTGGTAGTAGCCATCAAAGTCTCCGCAGCAGATTGCCTGGGTGGAAAACTGAAGCTTCCAAATGATGAAACCGATAACGACAGCGCCGGCGCCCAACTGAATCCACCGCATTGCAGTTTCGGACTGGACGAGGCTGGCGAGCTTCGGCGAGGTTTTCATCTATCGGCCGATAAATTCTCGATGTCGCTCACGAGTGTTCAGAGCTTCTCGATGAGATCAAGAAGGGCCCGCGGGTCGATGGGTTTTGTCATATGAGCATTAAAACCCGAATTCAGCGAACGCTCACGATCATCGAACATCGAGTAGCCGGTCACGGCCACCAGGGGCACATTTTGATATTCAGGAAGTGCGCGCAGAGCGCGAGCAAGCTCATACCCGTTCATCTCAGGCATGCCAATATCTGAAATGACGACATCGAACTGCTTTGTGCGCGCGGCCGCCAGCGCGGCGGGCGCTGAAGCAGCAGTGACAACTTCGTAACCTGCATGCGTGAGCAAGACCGCAAGCATTTCGGTTACGTCCATGACATCATCGACAACGAGAGCTGTACGTTTAATGCCGGCCTGGTCGGTCAAGTCAGCTCCCGCTCTTGCGAAATAGTCCCTGTTGCCGGAGAAGAATCGGAATGAATCCGCCTGGGAGTCGGGGGCCAGGAAAACGTAACCAGCTACACAATGACCGTGCATCGACCGGCCCTTTCCGCCGCGCTTTAATACGGGCAACTGCTTGTTTGGAGAGCCGGACTAATGTACCCGAAATGGGGAAGGCTGTCACGTTTCGAGATCATCTGAATTCAATAAGTCTTCAACCAATGTTGTGAGCTCAGCCGGTTCGACCGGTTTGCAAAGATGGATGTTAAAGCCGGCGCGTGTTGCGGCAGCAGCATCTTTCTCCGAGGCATACCCAGTCAGAGCAACTGCCGGTACCGTTTTCCATCCGGGCATCTGCCGCAGTCTGCGTATGAGCTCAAAGCCATCGACCTCAGGCATGGCGATATCAGATACCAGTGCGTCGAATTCAATATGTTCGGCTGCCTGCAATGCCTCAATACCGGTAGAGCAGGCTGTTACTTCAAAACCGCAGGCCGCAAATGTCGCAGCCAGCATATCGAGTGTGTCCGCCTGATCTTCGACGATAAGAATCCGGGCATGAGCGTTGCCGCGCTGTGCTGACAAGTTAAACTGTGCCTGCGCCTCTCCACCGGAAGTAAATTCGAGCGGAAGTCTTAATAAAAAGACGGCGCCGCGATCCTTTCCCTCACTGGTCACCGAGATCTCTCCACCATGAGCTTCAACAAAGCTCTTGACTAATGCCAGTCCCAGCCCCAAGCCACCATGAACACGAGTACGCGATCCGTCCGCTTGCCTAAACCTTTCAAAGACATGAGGCAAAAAGTCTGAATCGATCCCGATACCTGAATCCGTCACTGAAACAAGCACAGCGTCACCATCAACACTCGTAGTTATCGCTACCGATCCGCCCTTAGGTGTAAACTTGATGGCGTTGTGGAGCAGGTTACTAAAGCTTTGTACCAGACGAGCCTGGTCGCCTTTCACGACGAGTGTTCCCATCGGGATGTCAGCAATCAACTCTACTTCTGCTGCTCGCGCTTCATTACTGATGTTCTCGACCGCTTGAAGCAGCGTACTGTCGAGCGAAACTGAACCTTGTTCAAGCCGCAGCTTGCCGCTGAGAATTGCCGACATATCCAGAAGATCATCGATCAAGCGTTTTAAAGCTTGAGAATTCTTGCTTATCACACTGAGCGCCTTACCATAGTCGGATTCAGGTAATAATCCCGCCAGCATCATGCTGCTCCACCCCATGATCGGTGTCAGTGGCGTGCGTAGTTCATGCGAGAGGATTGTCAGAAACTCGTCTTTCAAGAGATTTGCTTTTTCTGCCGCCTCCCTGGCCTTCCGCTCTATTTCGTTGAGTCGAGCTTTTTCAATGGACAGCGCAATGCGATCAGCCACGAGCTGGAGAAGGCGGATATCCTCGTCGGTGAAGCTAGACTGGCGGAATGTACCGACGTGAATAACGCCAATGGCCAGACCCTCTGCGAATAGCGGCACACCCAGAAGAGAAGAAATGCCTTTTTCAAGCAACAGCGGGTTATATATATTCGCCGTGGCTACATCGGGGATGATTACCGGTTTGCCTTCAGCAATGATTCGGCCCGCAAAACCACTGCCGACCGGAATACGAACCCCGCGTTCCACTTCTTCTTCCAGACCGAGCGCCGCCCAGGCCAAAAGTTCATTTTCGTCCTTTTCCAGCAAGAGCACCGCGGCAGTATCAACGTTCAGCACCTCACGAATCCTTTTGAGTAGCTCGAGTAATAAATCATCGAGCGAGAAGGTGGCCAGAACTGCGTCGGTCACTCGCTGCAAGGCAGACAATTGTCGTGTTAGAGCTTCTGCTTTCAGCCGCCCCTGGTGCTCGCGGGACAGAATGCGTTGAACCTGATCCTGAGCGTTGCTCCTCTGGATAAACTGCCCGATCTGGCTGGCGATGGCCTGCATTGTTTCAATGAATGAATCTTCGGGTTTCCGGATCTGGTCGCTGAAGAAATCGATCACACCCACAACCTGGTCCCCCCGGAAAATGGGGAAACCAAAGGCCGCGTTCAATCCGCTTGCTTTCGCGACCGCCGTGCGCGGAAAGGTCTTATTCTCAGGAAAGTCGTCCAACCAAAGCGGAGCTTTAGTGGACCAAATCCTGCCGGGTACACCAACGCCCGGAAGATACCTGGTCGTTTGACTCGCTTTGTAGAAGGCGGACCCATCGAAGTTAGGCTGGTGCCATGAGGCGACAAAGTCCAAATGATCTTCCTCTGGTGGAAGAACCCAGAACTCACCTACCTGCCAATTCATCTGCAAACCAATCGTTTCCAGCAGCCGCGCGCTCGCTGCTGCGAGAGAGGCAGAGTCGGCAAGGATTTGTGTTACCGAATTTTGCAATCCAAGACGGAATTCATTCCGCTTGCGTTTTGTGATATTTCGGGCGATCCCCGTAAAAAATCTCATCGGATGTTTTTTGCTCGGATGCAGGCTGTTCAAGGCCGGATATGCTTTGTGTCATTGAAACTAAACTAACTCCCCTTCAAGCTTAACCGAGGAGAGGGCGGGAGATGTTATTTATTTTTTGTGTCTTACCAAAATCCGGTCATTGACGCGCCGCGGCCTTGTCAGGCGCTCTTGCGATACTTCTTGGGTGACTCTGAGGAGCGGGCACCTTCTTTGTAACCCGGCCAATGGTTTGTTACGGTTTCCGCGTCAACTTTTTACTCCAGACAACCTGAGATTTGGGGTTTCAATATCATGTACCCAGCAGGGAATATTTTCATCCCGGTATCGCACGGCCGGCTGGAAGCGATTGTTAAGGAACCGCACGACAAGGCCATTACAGGGACAGCCCTGGTGCTCCATCCGCTGCCGACTGGAGGCGGAACCATGCATAACAAAGTCGTGTATCGCGCTGCCAGTGCCCTAAATGACGCTGGGCTAATCACCTTGAGAATTAACTTCCGGGGAGTGGGCCAAAGTAGCGGAGAGTTTGATGAGGGTAAGGGTGAGCTCGATGATGCCCGCTCGGCATTGGAGTACCTGGAACGGGAATATCCTGACAAACCTCTCACTGTCTGCGGCTTTTCGTTTGGAGCGCGCGTAGGAATGGAACTGGGCGTCCCGGATCGACGCGTCAATTACCTAATAAGTGTTGGCACTCCTATCGACAAGTACGACTTCACCTTTTTACAGAACTGCCGCAAATCTCTCTTGTTCGTTCACGGCGAGCACGATGAGTTTGGCGATGTCCAGAAACTCCGCACCATAGTGAAAGAATTAGAAACCAAAACCGATGTCCACCTGGAGGTGATCCCCGGCGCCGGCCATTTCTTTGAAGGTCGGCTGGACCAGCTTAAAGAGGCAATTTCTTCCTGGATGATTGCCAAGCTCAAGGAACACAGCGAGGCAGCTCAGAACAATAAAAACTAATGGCAGATCATTGAGTGAACAGCAAAAGCAAGTCGCCGGCTCGAAGTTATTTCTTGTCCTGTTGAAACGAAGAACTAATCGAGATGACATCGGCTGAGCGGGGTTTCTTGTCACGAAGCCTCATGCGAATAAGTGTAAAGGCAACGGCCAGGGCCACGGCCACCAGCACTCCTGCGAGGAGAAGCTTTCCCAGGTCCCCAAATTCGGTGGTCACATTCTCTTCCAGCGCGGGCAGCAATATGAGATAGACTGGTATCAAGCTTAGCAACATTAGTACAACCTTTCCGTAATTGTTCGAATGTTTGGTGGCCAGCCGCAGGTTTAGACACCTTCGATTAGTCGATTGTTCCAATTGCTGTTCTATCCGGTATCAGGCAGTTTTACGAAAGGACAACATGGATTAAGGATGGCTCAATGAATTCTTATCAGGATCCGGCCATACGCATAACGTTGTTGCCGTGCGACACAAATTCTCAGGGAACAATCTTTGGCGGTGTAATACTCAGTTACATCGATACGGCGGGTGCGATCGAAGCTCATCGCCATACAAAGATGGAGCGTTTTGTCACCGTGGCGATGAGAGAGGTCATCTTTCACAAACCGGTCTTTGTTGGCGATCTGGTAAGCTTTTATGCGGAAATACTGCGCATCGGCGAAACCTCGATCACGGTCAGGGTGATTGTCGAGGCCGAGCGTGTAAGCTCGTCAGCCGAACGAGTCCGTGTGACTGAGGCAGAAGTGGTTTACGTTGCCGTGGATGAGAACCGGCAAAAGACCAGGATTGTCAGCGGTAGGTAGACGTGCGGATCTAGTGCTTCTCGTCCCGTGGCGCCTCACGAATTACGGCCCACAGTTTGAATCGGTTACCTTCGGCTCGCGTGCCCGCGACATCCAATGAACCCATATATCCACCCTGTGAATAATCCAACTGAAAATTGTTCTCACCGGAACTTCTGCCGTCGAGGTGTAATCCCGAGTCGCCGATGAGTTTTTGGATCTCGACATTCAACTGGTTGATGAACTTGGCTTGATCAAGTCTCGCGCCGGATTGTTCGTCTATCAAGTAGGTCTCACTAAAATTCCGGCGTCGCCTCAACGGTTCGCCGAATGCCTCGGATTTTCCCTCATCTCCCGATTGCGGCTTGAGTTCTGCGAGTCGGAGGCGTTCGACCACTGAAACTAGAGAGAAATCCCGGAAGAAAGCGGTTTCGGGCAATGGCGGCCTGGCGCGGTAGCAGCCCGAAAACAGAACAAGGACAACGGCGAGGTAATGGATAGCTTTTCTCATTTAGATTTCTCCGAGGATCGAGAAAAAGTCTCTCACGGCTGAGCAAACAACATTCTAAAAAAGTTGTGAGTTTTTTCTACGTGATTTCTCTGTGTGACCCTGTATTGAGAGCTTTCGTGGATACTCAATCCGCGAGTTGCGGTGGCCCAATCACGACGCCTGTTTTCAGATTAATTCTAACGTTTCTGTACTCCGGCATTTCATCAAGATTACCGCTCCAACTTGAAACTACTTTCAGAACAACGCAGTCGTTCTTTTCATCGAGGTAATGACCCTTGCCCCAATATATTGAACTAACTGACCGCGGTACTCGAGCTTCTCGTTCCGCTTGTAAAACACTCCCTTGCAGAAGTTGTCTTTCAGGCCTTTTGCAGAACCGGCTGGCTCGCGGCCCTCAACCTTATCGTCGAAGTATTTCATCTGACTCTCAAGCTTCCGCGGGAGGATTTCGATGTAATACTGCTTGTCAGACGAATAATACTTCGTTGGCTCCGGCAGAGCCCAAGAGTCTGCGCGTCCGCAAATCACGTACATTGCAGTAAAAGCGCCAATAATGAGCAGCATCCATGAGGTCTTTATCAAGTTAGATTCCTTCGCATTTTATTTACGGCCTAGTTCAATCTGGTCTGCATCCGCCGGAGACCCGCAGCTGCATCGCCGAAGCCGGGTTGCTGTTCCAGCGCGAGCCCGTAATGCCTGGCCGCATCCAGGTATTTATGTCGCATCTCGTAAACCCGACCGAGGTTGTAGTGGGGAAAAACGTACGACTCGTACCGAGGCGCCAGCAACGCGCGTCTGAACCAGCGCACACAGCCATAAGAGTCGCCCTTTGCCAATAGATAACTGCCAATGTCGTTATATGGGTTGCCCAGCGTCTCATCCACCCGGATAGCCTCGAGACATTCTTCAATGGCTTCATCATAACGCTGCTGAAAACTGTAAACCCAGCCCAGGAAGGTATGGGCCTCGGCAGTCGGGTAGGTTTCGATCGACCGCTTATAAAGTCGAATGGCTTGTTCATAATCCTCGGCGAGCTGGGCTTCGTACGCTTCATGGAAAAGCTGTTTCGCGTAGTATTTTTCCGGCGGTGATTCGTCCTCGTACATGACTCAACTTGCACCCTACTACTCGTTACAATCAGACCGCGGCCGTTGACTCTGGTCCAGGCGCTTGATGCGCCCTTCGACTCGCGGCGCAATTGACCGGACTGAAGCGATCGCTCGTTGCAGAATGTCGGAATCCAGTGGTCCATTGTCGGGCGAAACCAGGAGTTTCGAGTCCTTCAGCATCGTGTAGCCGTCTCCACCGTCAACATAGAGGAAGTTACTCGTGGCGATCGTGTATTTCCGGTCATTATCCAGAGGGACGCCGTTTATCTTGATGTCTACAATACGCGTGCCGGCTGGTCGACTGGCATCGAAAGAGAATTGAATCCCGGACACTTGAGGGAAACGGCCTGGCTCCGCATCTTCAGCGCTGCGACTGAGTCCATGTTCGATGGCCGATCTCAGCGTCGCTCCTGAGATTTCCAGCTTAACTATCTTGTTTTTGAACGGGAGAATAGAAAGGACATCTCTGACCGTCAAAACGCCGGGGCTGATAACGGCGTCCGCGCGGATCGAGCCTCCGTTGATCAGCGCCACGTCAGCGGCAGTCGCTTTCCTCAAAGCATCCGTAACAAAGTCGCCAACGTTAGTCTCGCGGGTTCGACCTTCCGCGCTGCGAGCATCGAGCGGCACACTGGTGCGGCCTAACACGCGCGCCAGTTCAGGCAGCAGCCGGGCATACTTGTTCGTGACCACAGCAAATTCAGGATCTTCAGGAATCTGGTTCGTTACCGGAATCACTTTCCAATCGATACTTTCCACGCGTCCTGTATCTTTCGAGATATTCAGGTCGATCTTCCCGAGTTCCCGCGCGTCAGCGGTCATTTTGAAGATAGGAGCTCCGCCGGCAGCAGACTGGAGCAAGGTGTGCTCATGGCCGCCGATAATCACATCAATATTTGCGCAACGGGCCACCTTCTTGTCTTCACCCATCGAGAGATGAGTAAGGGCCACAACGACCTTAGCTCCCTGATCGTGGATCTGAGACACAACTTCCTTCGCTGTTTCGCAAGGGTCAAGAAAATCGACATCCGGACCCGGTCGCGATTCAACCTTCGTTGATTGGAGAACGAGACCAAAGATGCCAACTTTTACGCCATTGAACTCTCGAATCACAAAAGCTCGAGCATTCCCGAAGGGCTTTCCGGTTTTTCTGTCAATGACGTTGGCGGCCAACCAGCCAAATCGCGATTCTTTCATGCGCTCACTCAGCACAGTTGGTCCGAAATCAAACTCATGATTACCAAAGGTCGCGTAGTCGAGCTTGGCAGTGTTCCATGATTCGATCATTTGCGCCCCCTTGAACTTGATCGACTCTACGGAGGGAGAAATGGTATCGCCGGCAAGGAGAAAAAGCGTATTGGGGTTTTCTTTCTCGGCATCCTTCTTCAGAGTCATCACCCGGGCAATGCCACCGCGAGCCCCGTGATCGACAGGAGTGAATTGGTAAACGTCATTGAGTTGCAGCAGCGTAACTTTGACGAGGCAATCGGCCTGTGACCCGACTGTGCCCGAGAAGAGTACGGCGACAAACAGAACGATCAATGCTGGTAAGGTGCGAAGCCGTAATCGTAGGTTAGGGTTCATTTGGTATGTCAATCTCGGCGGATTCGTAGTCAGCAAAATCAATCTCCTCACGAGGATGTAGTTTGCTGATTATACGGGGCGATCTGCGTTTGCCTCAATTTTTAGGCTTTGGGAGTTGCTCACTGTTTTCGCAAAACGACTAACGTGCTATGGGTTCTTCTACCGTAACCTTAGACATGATCCACGCGCATCACACGAAATGCCACATGCGCAGAAGGCGAATAGAGTCTGCATTCGAGCGCTGAACGCTTCATTTGACTGCTTTCCGAAATGGCGGCTAGCATCGAAGAACGACAGAGCTATAAATGAGCAATACAATTTTCCTGACAGGGTTTCCAGGTTTCATTGCGAGCCGCTTGGTGCACCGCCTCGCACAAAACTATGAGCGTTTCATTTTTCTAGTGCAGCCGGCACTTCGTGACCGGGCGGCTCGGGAAATCAATGAGATTGCCCGGGAAACGGGCAGGGATAGTCATGACTTTCGTATAGCCGAAGGCGACATAACTGAACCAAATCTGGGATTATCCGCCGGTAACCTCGAAACCCTGCGGGCAGAGACAACGCTGGTTTTCCATCTCGCCGCTATCTATGATCTGGCAGTTACTCAGCAGGTAGCGCTGCGTGTGAACCTGGAAGGAACACGCAATATAAATAAGCTTGTGCGCTCGTTGCCGCTCCTGAGGCACTATCATTATGTCTCGACCTGTTATGTAGCAGGAAAACGTAAAGGCGTTATTCGTGAAGCGGAATTGCGCCACGATGCTGGATTTCGGAATTATTATGAGGAGTCGAAATATCTTGCAGAGTTGGAAGTGGAAGCTCTCAAGCATGCTCTACCGGTGACGATTCACCGGCCGGCAGTTGTTTGTGGCGATTCACAAACGGGCGAAACCGCAAAGTACGATGGCGTCTACTATCTAATTCATTACCTGCTCAAAGCCCCACGCTTGCTGTCAACCTTGAACATAGGCAACGAAGAAGTAACCCTAAATCTGGTACCTGTTGACTTTGTGGTAAATAGCCTTACCGCACTCGCCGAGGATGCGCAGGCTCTAGGAAAGACCCTGCAGCTGGCGGATCCGGAGCCGCTTACGACGCGCGAGCTTTTCAACACCATCGCTGAAAGCATTTGCGGCCGGCGAGCCCTCATTACCGTACCGCCCGGACTCGTTCAATTTACGCTGATGCTGCCACCGTCCCCGAGGATTAGCGGTTTGCCACATCACGCCGTACCGTATTTCTTTCTGCGGCAGTCCTACGCCTCGAGTGAGGCACAAAGACTCCTGAGTCATCATCAACTAGCCTGCCCACCCTTCAAGAGTTACGTAGACAACATTATTGGCTACGCCGTTCGCCACCGAACTCTATGACGTGATTCTTGAATGGCATTCAAGTTTGAAAGCAATCATTTTCCATATCTCATTTGTCATTTCATAGATACTGGTTCAGTTTGCCCTGAACCAGTATCATTTTATAGGCCCGCTTGACTCTGATTTAGAATTAGTCTAAATTTAGGTATCATGCGCAAAGCCCGAGAGAACCAGATGCCGGAACAAAAGCTGACGCGGCAGCGTCAGGCCGTGCTCCAGGTGATCCGCGAACGAGAGGATCACCCCTCGGCGAGCGAGATCTTTGCGGCGGCAAGTAAACGCTTGCCGGGCATCAGTTATGCCACAGTCTATAACTCGTTGCGGTATCTAAAAGAGGCCGGGCTCGTGCACGAGATCAAGTTTGGTGACAACGCCAGCCGCTATGACCGCGAAACCGAGCGTCATGACCACGCAATTTGCACGGAGTGTGGCAGGCTTTCGGATTTTGATCTGCCGGAAGCGGCAGGTCTCATGCGAGCCGCGGCCCGTAAGTCAAAGTTCAAGCCAGAGTCGGTTCACCTGACTCTGCGCGGCTTATGCCCCGATTGTCGAGCAAAAGATTAGGACCAATCTCCTGGGGCGAGAACGCACTTAATCGGTGGGAAACTTTCTAAAATCGAAACTGGAGGGAAAATGACAGCAGCAACAGCAATGGCAGTAGAACGAGCGATGGTGGGCCAGCCGGCGCCGGATTTCAATATGGCCTCGACCAGAAACATTGAAAAGCTCAACGAGAATGTCAAGCTGGCAGATTACAGAGGCAAATGGCTCGTACTTCTTTTCTATCCGTTGGACTTCACTTTTGTTTGTCCGACGGAATTAACGACGTTTAGCGATCGCTACGAGGAATTTGAAGGTATCGGAGCGGAAGTGATTGGCGTATCCACGGATTCCGTTTATTCGCACCGCGCCTGGCTCAAGACTTCTCGCGATAAAGGCGGGGTGGAAGGTCTAAAATATCCGCTGGGTTCAGACGTAACCAAGGCAGTCGCGCGCGATTATGGCGTGTTGATCGAGGACAAAGGAATCGCCCTGCGCGGCTTGTTCGTGATCGATCCGGAAGGCGTTCTGCGCTACAAGGTTGTTCATGATCTGAATGTTGGGCGCTCGGCGGAAGAAACACTACGCGTAATCCAGGCTTTACAAACAGGCGGGCTTTGCCAGGCCGAATGGAAGCCGGGTCAGAAGACGATTAATGCTTAATCGAAGTTGGAGGGGGGCGGACCTGTCTTTAAGACCCATTTTTCCATTTATCGTTTTTCATTTTTCATTTGTCATTGGGTGGTTCGAGTTGAGGTCGAATGATGAGTAGGAAATGGAAATCTCTGGCAGGTTCGCTCTCGCTCGTTTCAGCGCCTTGACATCCGCTGGCTTACAGCTCGCAAGGGGGAAATCAATTTAAATGGCATTGAGAATTGGAACGGCATTACCTGAGCTCGGTGGGGCAACCGAATGGTTCGGCGGCACGCAAGCGCATGCCGAAGCACAGGCCAAAGGGCACCCGACACTGGTCCACTTTTGGTCAGTTAGTTGCGGCACCTGCAAAGAAAACCTGCCCCGTGTGGCTCAGTGGCGCGACGAATTGGAAGCTGCCGGATTACGGGTGATTGCAGTGCACATGCCTCGTTACGAGGCGGACACAGACGTTGAAGCGGTGCGCGAAGCGATTGCCCAGCACAACATCATCGAGGTGTGCGCCATCGACAATGAGCACAAGCTTAAAGAAGCTTTTCAAAACGATCAGGGGTTTGTACCGGCGTATTATTTATTCGACAGTGAAGGAAAGTTGAAGAGTTTCGCCGCTGGAGAGCGCGGCCTCGATATGTTGAAATCGGCGCTTGACCGGTTACTGGCTAGCTCAGAACAATTAGCTTAGCCGCAGATAAACGCGGATCAGAACATAAACATTTAAGAAGCCTGCGGACGCAACTCCTGTCCTGGTTCTGATCCGCGTTATCTGCGTTTATCTGCGGCTAATGTATTCCCCTTCTTCTCGCCGTGTGCCATTAACCCTGGCCGGATAGAACTCGCAGGACCAAGACAATCAGATAAAGACTAACGGCCGCTGCGCCCACCGCCAATCCCACCAGCAACAAGATGATCACGCCCACAAAAAGCCAATCACTAAGTCGTCCGTGCTTCGCTTCGGAAGCCGTTACTCGCGCGCGTCGCCGCAGCAGATCCACGTTCATGTGATTCGACTTCCACCACGCGTCAAACACATCGCCCACCACAGGAAATGATCCCAGAACGTAGTCAATACCGATATTTAACCCCATCCTGAGCAGGGTAATTTTCGGCACACGATAGCGAACTGCCGAGGTCAGAATATAGAATGAAACCAGAGAGGTTGCGGTGTCGCCAAAGCCGGGGATAAGGCCCAGAATGGCGTCGAGCCCGATGCGCCAGCCCAGAACGGGGACGCGAAAGAGATCATCCATTAACCAGCTTAAACGTTCCAGGCTCTCCTCGACAGCGCCTGGCTGGGCATTTATTACTCGCTGAAACCTGACTGCGCTTGTTCGCAATTCGCTTCCTGATGGTCGCAGTATTGCGTCGTCATCCCGCTTGTAGGCTTGCATCGATTTCCTTCAACGAATTCGTGTCATTTGTTGCCAGAAAAACTTTCCCAGCTTGGCGAAGGCGGTAAACGCATTTCTGTCGCCGCCTTTTTGTTGTACCGGCTTGCTGGGTAGTCCCAAAGAATTCGCCAGCTCCGCATCGGGAACGGCAATATCCTCGTCGCCGCGCTTGGCTGAAAGCCAGCGGCTGAATGTACGCGCTACGGTCCTTCTTTGTTCAATCGGAGACTCGGCTATCAACGCACCGCGCAGATCGTCCAGCTCCGCGATTTCAAAAAGGTTGGCCTGATAGTAGTTGCGCAGTGCCACAAAGATTCTCTCCTGACCAAGCAGCCGCTGTAGCTCCGCAAACATCAGGCCCCCCTTGGCCGTAACTATCGCTGCGTACTGAAATGTGTTGCGGAAATCATGGGAGGGACGATCGGCGTCCATGTCGTCGCCGCCAAAGGTCCGATACAGTCGATAAACTCCGCGAACCTGATCATCGAGAACGGCAGCGGCCTTTTCCTCTCCATATGCCTGCCTGTAGTAGAGCAGCGCTGACCAACACGATAAGGCTTCATCCAAAACAGGCTCGCGCGCGGGATCATTACCCACTGCCGTGCCCCACCACTGGTGAGCGGTCAGGTGGGCGGCAGTCCATTCCAGGCTCTCCTCGACTGCGGGTCGCTGTTCTCTAATGATTTCCGGCAGATTGCGCATGCCGGGCGAATCAAAGTCGACATAGAAAGCGCTGGCAATTACGTTGAAGCCCGAGAATTCAGTACTGCCAAGGCCCGCCACCAGCGGAGCTTCAAGAATCTTAATGTCCTTGAAAGGCAGTCGGCCAAACGCCGAGGTGAAAGTCCGTAACGCGGAGCTGGCAATGCTTAGAACGCGTTTGCCGACCCGCTCGTGCTCCGGGAGAAATACCGATGAGATGGTCGTTCCATCGACTTCCGCTTTCTCTGAACGGATGCCGCGGCCAAGAAGAACCGCAAAATCACGCAAAGCTGAAGCATTGAAGGTTTTTCTTGCGCCACCCTCAGTATTTGCGATCTCAGACCCGGGTGCGAAAACGTTTACACCCTCCGCCGTCGCAACCGTCACCTTATAATCCGCAGCCTCGCTGAAAATAATGTCGCCTACCGTGGCTTCGGGTTTCCTGCGCCAGTCGTCGCCATCATGCACGGCCAAAACAGGGTAGGAGGTTCCCAGCAGCATTACACCTCGACAGCGAAAGTTGATATCGCGCGCTCGACGAATTTCTTTCTCAGATCGGATTGCCGCACTGACTTGCTTCACTATGTGCGTTGCGAGTCCAGTCTCTTCCGGATCGATCTCGGGAACAGAGCCCCTGAAGCGCAAAGCCATTTCCGTCGCTGCACCCGAGGCCACCGGTTCGCGCAGGTTTACACGCAGGGTGGCGCCTTGATCGTCAAGAGAATACGAAAGTGGTCCACCTGCAGCATCGAGCACTTCGATCACTTCAAGCTTGGGTTCGTCGGCGACGGTACCGTTCGATCCTGCCGGCGGAGCGCTGAGGACTGCCGAATCTCCGGTGCGCAAATTCGGATAGAGATGGAAGTAAATGATTGCCGCTGACTTGTCGCCGTGGTTGATCCAGCGCACACGTTGACTGCCGGTGTAAGTGAGGGCATCGAAATTGACGTTGAGCTCGATCGTGTATCGGTGACGATCGGCTGTTTCAGTTCCGGATTTAGTTGTCGGGGCCTGGTTGAGTGCTCCTGTTGCGAATGAGGTCGCGACCGCCGCAGCAAGCGCGACAAGGCACAGACCACAAGTAATACTGGGATGTCGCAAAGATAACCTCATTACTACCGAAACGCGTTGCGAGGGTGATTTATTTTCGGGGCTTGGCTGGGGGCCGCTCTATTATTGTCACAGAACGAAGAATATCGCCACGTACAACGGCATCCACCACTTCCATGCCGGACACTACCCGGCCAAAAACAGTGTAACCGCCATCGAGATGGGGTTGCGGCGAATGCGTGACAAACCACTGCGAACCGCCGGTGTCCTTTCCCGACAAGGCCATGCCGACGGCTGCTCGGTCGTAGGGTATCTCGTTTATTTCGCAGCGGATTGAATAACCCGGGCCACCATTTTGGTCCCCGCGCGGATCACCGGCCTGAACTACAAAGTTTGGCACTACGCGGGGAACGATTTGCCCGTTGAAATACCCTCTCTTTGCCAGGCGAACGAAATTATCCACGGTAAGCGGAGCATCGGCGGAAAGGAACTCAATTACGAAAGAGCCTTTGGACGTCACGACGGTCGCGCGGGTGCTGCCAATGCGGTCCAGCGCGCGTTTGTAATCAACCATGGTGTTTTGCGTTTTGACCGTGCCAATGCGCGCCGAAAAATCCCCAACCCCATTGGTCTTTAACAAGGCAACTGCCCGTCGCCGAATCAGGTGATCAGGAGAATCGAGAGCGCTTTTGATGGCTTCATTGGCTGCCGCAGTCTTCTGCTTACCCAATGAATCGAGGATTGAGAGAGCCGCGTCGTTCATCTCGTCCTTTATTGCTGTGGGGAGTGACTGAACCAGCGCGGCGGCATTCGCTTCATCTGGGGGCAACTCGCCCAACAAGTCCGCCGCAGCGCTGCGAATTATTACGTCTTCGGCATGCAGTTCAGTCCGAAGTACTTCTGCGAGATCCTTCGGCTTGAAAGCCGCAAGGGCCCGAAGTAGATCGGGAATTGCATATTGCGAATGAATAGCGACCAGGGTCTTGTTTTTTAGCCCGGCGATGCGGTACTCGAGCATCATGCGGAGAAGACTCTCAGCCTGTGAGACGAGTATGCTCCGATCTTTGAAGGTTGGGGGTAAGGCGGCAATCTCCGCCAGGCCTTGTGACACGCTGGCACTCATTTTCCATTGCACTGGCAGTAACTTTTGAGCGCGTCTTTGTTGTGGCAACTCCGAGCCTAGATCCTGCAAATAGGCACGCGGAGATATGCGTGCGAACGCAATTTCCAGCTCCGGGGCGGCATAGCCAAATCCTGGACGAACAGTTCGTAACCAACCAATAGCATCCTGGTTTTCAGTTCCTTGCAAAACCCGCCCCAGGGTCACGCCAATTTCCAGCAGCTCATTGGCTTCGCGCGGACGATTTCGTAGATCAGCCTTGCCCAAAATTCCGCCACGATTAAGCAACGGTTGGGTGGCCCGCGAATCCTTCAATGACGCAAGGGCCCGAATCGCGCTTACACGCACACGCAGGTCAGGATCATTTATTGCCCGATCGAGCAAACCGTCGAATGACTGTTTGTCTTCGGCGGCCCCCAGAGCTCTGGCCGCATTTGCGCGTACGATGGCATCGGGATCTCTTACCAGCAACTCTCTAAGTTTGTCTGCACCATCCTTCAAGCGCAGTCGACTGAGGGCGTTTGCCGCGTCAGCACGCACTCGCGGACTTGAATAACTCAGAAATTCGGCGATTACCTGTCCGGCATCTGCGACCTTTGCTCGCAACGCTGCGGTCAGTCCCAACAGAATGGTCTGCTCGTCTGGCGCAGATCTGCGTCCTGCCTCGAACTTCAGAACGTTTAGGATTACTGCATTGAGTTCGCCCCTTCGTTTTTCCTGATCAGCGGGGAGACTCGCGGCAATCTTGCCCAGGGCCTCGACGGCTCGCGCCCGCACGACGCCCGGTTGTTTGGTATCTGCGAGCAAGGTGACCAGCGCGCTCGCGCCGTTGGCCGATTCGATCTCGCCGAGCGCAAAGGCTGCCATTTCCCTAACGTTTTCGTGGCTCTCGCTCTGAAGCAGCGCTATCAATGCCGGTACCGCACCCTCATCGCCGATACGCCCGGCTGCCAGGGCGGCCCGTCTTCGTACATCCACGTCTTGATCACTCATCAATTGCTGTAGCTCGTTATCCCATCGTCGTTCGTCTTCTGCACGCAAAATGCGGATTAGCGTGTCCTGGGTAGAACCAGGCTTGGCGGTTTGCGCGCGGGCAAGAGCAGCAGAGGATACGATTGCAGTTAGGCAAACTGCGGCAACGCTGAGAGTTATCGACGTTGGTCGGGAGCTATTCAGAATCTTGATCATGAAATAGGTGTGGATCGGGAAACCTGGCTTTCTTGATTGCGTTTGAAGTAGGGAGTTGCGCTTTATGTATCAGCGAGTAAGTGGGGTTGTGTCAAGGATGAAAGTCGAATCTCAGATCTCAGATCTCAGATCTCAGATAATCTCAGATCTCAGATCTCAGATCTCAGATTTATTTCAAATAATTTCAAATCTCAAATTTATTTCAAATCTCAAATTTATCTCAGATCTCAGATCTCAGATTCATTTCAAATAATTTCAAATCTCAAATTTATTTCAAATCTCAAATGCCAGATCTCAAATCTATTTCAGATTTCAAGTCTTCGAAAAAACACAAAGGCGCTTCGCGCGCGTCTGGCGAAGCGCCTTCTAAAATTTTTTCGAAACTCCGCGCGGGAGAGGAAGAACTTAACTAACGGTTCCCGAGACCGTGGAAATCTCCGTCGGCTTCGGTTTCGGACCATCGGCACTGATTGGCTTCAAGCTTGAGGTATCAAGCGCCTTCTCATCAGGAAGTCTCTTGTTGGCCTTGTCCTTCGCCGCACTCATCTGGAGCATTTTACAACTGCCCTCGAATACCGCTCCCTGTTCGATGATCAGTGAAGGTGTTTGAACGTTCCCGTTCACCTTGGCCGCGCGCCCGAGCTCGAGTCGCTGCGTAGCAATGATGTCGCCATTGATTGTCCCGTGAATGATAGCGACCGCGACTTCGATGTTTGCATCAACCTTACCGTTGGCACCAACGATAAGAGTGCCACTGCTGGAACTGACGCGTCCCGAAAGGTGGCCATCAACCCTCATCATAGCCTTAAAGTTCGCCTCCCCAGTGACCAGGGTTCCGGCGCCGACGAATCCACCGAGTGTTCCTTCTTTGATGTCTCGAGCGATTGTCTCGCTTTCGGTCATCGCCCGGGAGCTGGCTGATGCATTGTCGTTGGCCGGTTTGGCTTCTGCTGGCGTGGCCTGGTAGGGAGCGTAGGGCTTGGGGGTGGAGTAGTCGGGCACCTCCTGCTTGTGGGTCTGGTTTTCGTTCTCTTCTTGATCCTTGGGATTCTTTCCTATCCTCAGCATTAGTAACCTCCGTAATTTGGGGGCGCGAAGAGTTTAGTCACATGGTGCCGTCGGCCAGTATTAGCAACAAAACGACGCGCTTTCCTTTTGTTCGTGGATTGTCTACTAGCTTTGAAGGCTAGCCTTGAGTGGTCAACCGCTCAAAAGCGGATGTCCATCATAGACAAACTGGCCTTCCAGTGTCTACCCCCGCAATTAAAATGTAACCGACAAGTTTATTTTCTGCGAGTGCCGCGCCATCCTGCGTTTTTAATCCGGGTCGATCATCCTGCAGAGACCCTCAAAAATCGCGCCATCCTTGATGATAATTGCTCTCGTCCAAATATTGCCGCGGATCCGGGCAACCGGGCCGACTTCAACCCTTTCGCGCGCGATAATATCACCGTTAACCTCGCCACCAATCATCGCGACGGCAACGTTAATATGGGCATCGACTCTCGCGCCGACGTCGACGATCAGGGTTCCCTCACTCGAACTAACAGTGCCTGCAATGTGCCCGTTTACCCGCAGAGCATCGCGAAAAGAGAGGTCCCCGAGCAATTCCGGGTTGGCCCCGCAGGTCGCATTTGGTTTTTGCTTGACACTAAGGCAACCACTGCTGCCTCCCAGTTGTCCAGAAAGGTAGCCATCGACAGGAATCGAGCCACGAAAGTTAACTTCGCCGGTTATCACGGGAACTTTTGTCTGAAACTCCCTGGTTGTGGGCGTTACCGGACGTGGGGCGGTGTTGCGCGTTCCGGGTGCCAAAACTGATGGCTTTCGCCCATTGATAGTGTCTACGTGGGAAGCAGGCGTGGCTGGGGCAAGTGTTCGGGTTCTGACTACGGCGTGCCTGGCACGCTGAGGGGCATCAGTCTTTCTCTTAACTTCGAGCATCGGAGACTCTCCGTCGAGATCTGGTAGTGGATTCCGCCTGGTTCTGTTGTATTGAGTTGTGAGATTGAAATTCTGCGCTAACCCAGGCTTCTTGATGCCGCGGGGAGAGCAGGACTCGTTTAGTTTTCGGCCAAGTTACCACACTGTCGTTTGATCCGACAAGGCTTTTCTGCGCCTGGCACCGGCGTAAGTTGAGATTTTCTTTGGGGGATACCAGGTGTTCTCTGGTCCAGGACCATTCTGTCTGGGGGATCCGACCAGGTTTGAGACCCAGTTGGCAGGAATCGGCACTAAGCTGGTGACCTTCGGATTTTCTGCATGAGTGCCTGATCTGAATCTGATTCGGTGGATGGGTTGCACATTTGTCAACCGCGCCACCAAAATGGCATCCTGATTGATGAAAGCAGAAAACTCGAGGCGATGTTCGTGGAAAGCAAGACCAGGACGAAACTGCTCCGTCACATCGGCGAAGCAATCGAAGACTTTGCAATGATCGCAGATGGCGATCGAATCATGGTGTGTCTTTCCGGGGGCAAAGACAGCCATACGCTTTTGGAACTCTTGCTCGATATACAGCGGCGCGCGCCAGTGCGCTTTGAGTTGCTCGCAGTAAATCTCGATCAAAAACAACCTGGCTTTCCTGCACACGTTCTGCCGGAATATCTCAGCGCGCGTGGTCTTCCCTTTCGAATCGTCGAGAGTGATACCTACTCCATCGTCAAGCGTTTGGTGCCGGCTGGGAAAACTTACTGCTCTATTTGCGCACGCCTGCGACGGGGAATTCTTTACAACGTCGCAGTCGAAGAGCGGTGCAACAAGATTGCCCTCGGTCATCATGCTGACGACATAGTTACGACCTTTCTGTTGAATCTTTTCTACGTGGGGACGCTCAAGACGATGCCGCCCGTCCTGCGGTCCAACGACGGTCGCAACACCATTATTCGGCCGCTGGCCTATTGCCGCGAGTTGGACATCGCGAAATTCGCCGCCGAGGAAAACTTTCCGATCATTCCCTGTGATCTTTGCGGCTCGCAAGCCAACTTGAAACGGGCTCGAATCAACCAGTTGGTTTTGCAGCTCGAAGGTGAGATACCCTACATCCGGGCATCCATGCACAGGGCGTTGCGTAACGTGGTTCCTTCACACCTGCTTGACGAACGACTCTTTGATTTCACGAAACTATCGGGCGGCACGGGAGATGTTGAAGGGGAGCTGGATTTAGCTGTGGGCCACACCGATGAAGGTTTGCAGTCACAGCTTGTGTCCGTGAGTTGAGCGTAAGAATAATTTAGCCACGGATTACACAGCACAGCAGAGCCGCAACCAAAACCTAAGATATGATCCACGCGCATCACACGAAATAAATAGAGGAACATTTCGTGTGACTTTGTTTTTCGGTTTCGTGTGATTTCGTGGATAGATTTGTTTACTCGCAAAAAAACCTGCTTAGGAAAACAGGAAATTGTCACTTTCTTATGCCATACATCCACTGGCTCCGCAAAACTTTTCAGCTGAGTTAATCAAAATGGCTTCCGGCAAGAAGAAGCAGGACCTCGATTTGAGCGGATTTCCACCTGGCACGGTGACCGAGTTCACCACAGTAGTTTGTCTCGCCTGCATCTTCGACATCTTCACCAAACAACTGGGCCTGGCGCCGCGGAAGGCCTACTCCGAAATCAGAAACTACTCACCTAGCATCACTGAGTTGACCTCGCGCAAAGCGGTGCGCCCCTTTTTCGATACCGACGAAAAGAATCCACATTGCCCCTATTGCGATGCAGCCAAGCGCTGGCATTCCCGGCTGGATACGTTTTGTATTGAAGGGATCAAGTCGGCGGACACCGCGCGGCGGGCGCTGGTCAAACAATTACCCAAGACCAATGAACAGTTCCGGCTGCTGGAAGTCAGGTCGGACCGCCGCGCTGCTTTTTTCGACTGGCTCGACACCTTGAGACTTAACCTCGATCTGGAGGCTGACAGTTGGCTCTTGGACGCGACGCGAGCCTGGCTTGAAAGGCGCGAGCCAAAAACGAACTGGGCGGAGATCTTTGCCGGAGTGCGCGCAGTGAAACGTTCAACCCAGCTTACAGAAGGTTGGGAGCAGTCAGGGACGCGTCTGTTTCTTGCGCGCGCACTCTACAATGAAGCCCTGCTGGTCCAATACCTGCTGAGCCGTTCGCATGAGCATGGCGGTCGCACGCTGGCGGGCCGTTTGACGTTGCTTGAGTTGATACGACGGTTGCGTTACGGGGGATATCTCGACGCGCGCGGTATCACCGAGCGTGATCAGTTCGAAGTGCTCGAGAAAATTGTTGACGAGTTGGCGGGAACGGGGGCCGTGAGGCTTTACTACGTTGTAGATCGACGCGACTTTCTTGAAAAAACGAAATCTGTCTACGCCCGCTATGCTTCGTGAACCCCTCCTTATCGGATCAAATAGAACGCAGTCTGGCGGGGACGAAACCACTTCATTCCATCTTTGGTCAGGTACGCATCGTCCTCCATCATTATCGTTACCTTTTGGCCACCCCATTCCGCCACCGGAGTGCTCGTGTTCAGTTCAATCGAAGTATAGGACCACTCTCGAAACGGCGGTTCCAAAGGCGCGCCCGCTGCGGGGCGGCGGAAATCAATGCTCGCCCCGAGCGCGTGTCCCTGATTACCCACCGAGTGAGAATAGATCATGGCCTCGATGCCCTGGTTCTTCATGTCAGCCATCGTGGCATCGTAGACTTCGAAACCCTTCGCTCCGGGCTTTATGTGAGTAAACAGATTGTCCTGCAGGCGATTTGTATTCGTCAGCGCTTTCTTCAGACCCTCAGGTGCGTCCTTCTCGCCTTCGCGCAGTACGTAACCCATCTTTTGCCAGTCTGTGCTTAAACCCAGATAGTTAAGACCGCAATCGATGTGGATCACGTCTCCACGCTGAATGACAACCGACTCTGCGGCAACGCTGAGAAACTGCTGTGTCTTGCCTGTCTCTTGATTCTGTCGCTGGATACGCAAATCCGGCTGGAACCACACGTCAAGACCAAAGCTGCTGACCTGTTGCAGAAACCACCAGCGCACATCGCCAACGGTGGTCTTCCCCGGGGTTATCACTTCGTTTGAAAACGCGCGCTGCGTCAAGATGTCGGTGAGCGCCACCGCCACTCGATATGGTTCGAGTTCCTCAGGCAAGCGCGTGTCCATGTATTCGATGATTAGCGGCGCGGCAGAAACGAAGCGCGAGGCATATTCCTGTCCGAGGGTCTCGGTCAGATACTTGTAAGCATCATGAGTGAGACCATTCGTGGCGCCTCGTGTTCCTCCCATGTTGAGCGCGATTGTTTTGGGACTGCGTTCTTCAACCAGCCGTCGTAGAGTCGCGCTGATATCCTTTCCCGGTGGATTCACGACCTCGAAAAACTTTTTCAAGTGTTCTTCCGGATAACGAACGAGGGCAATACGATCGAGTTTGTCGCCGCCGCGATCTGCAAAGATAAAGAAATCACGACGTCCTTGATAAGGAAGTGGCGGCGCGATGTAAGGGACAACCGGCTCGGGATGAAACTCTTCGTTGGTCACAATCCACATGTCGATCTTTTGTTGCCGCATCATGGGCAGGAGCATGGTGTCGAGCCGTTTCTGCAACCAACGCTCCCGCAGTTCCTGTTGTTCGCGCACCGATAACAGTTTTGGCAGGGGCTCAGTCTTTGATTGATTTTGCGCAGCGACTACCGTGACAAGGCTGATTAACAGCAGGAAACCACCAATGATTCGCTTTCGCGCTCCAACAAACATCCAAGATCTCCTTCAAAGTAAATTTCGAAGACATGATCCACGAAACCACACGAAATAATAGAGGGTATTTTTCGTGTCAGTTCGTTTGATTTCGTTCGTTTGATTTCGTTCGTGTGATTTCGTGGTTACGGCTTTGTTGCCGACTGAGGCTTGTACTTATCGATCAACTGCTGTAGTCCCTCGGTCGATTGATTATGCCGATATTTGTAGTAGCTCGTTAGATCCGGCATGACCTGTTGCAGCACAGGCTGATACTCGGGTTTGCCGATTGCCAGCGCAACAGTATGGGCATAGGCATCGATGATGCTGTCGATCATTCCTTCCAGCTTCTTCAGCGTCTCCTCTTTTTCCTTGCCTTCGGGCATCGTTTTGTAGGCCGTCGCCAGTTGGACATACTCGCTGTTGATAAGGTAAGCCATGATGGCATGGCTCGAAGGATCGTCCGGCTTCAAAGCGATCGATTTACTTATTCGGGCTTTGGCATCCTCGGGGTTCTTCGTGATCATCGCCAGGATTCCCGTTTGCTGGTACAAAAGCGGCAGGGCGGCTTTGTGTGTGGTCCAGGAAGCCTCGTCCATACTTGCGGGCTTCTTGTTTGCCTCGATCAGCTCGATCGCTTTCAAGCCATACTGCCGAGTCTTCTCCAAGTGAGTCGCAATTCCTTTCTTGGCTTCATCGGTGCCGGCAAAAGTCATTTGCACCATCGTATGCACTTCTTCCGGGTCCTTTGCCAGAATCGCTTCAGCAACAGTGAACGCCTCGTCGAACTTATTTGTTGCCATGTATGCGTCAAGCCTGGCAGACTGGATTATCGCCATCGCCTTGTCGTTATGAAAAGCTTTTTGAAACCTGTCCGCGAGGGCCAGCTTTTGCGTTGCATCTGTGACCTTCGTGATCTCGATGGCCAGGTTTTCGGCCAGCTGTGGCAGGGCTGCGCTCTTTGGATACTTTTGAACAAACTCTTCCGCGGCAGTGAGTTTCGCCGTGATGTCGGGCGCGGCGTTAATTGCCGTCAACGCCTTTGCCTCAGCTTCAGAGACTTTTGGTGGGTCATTTCCCTGTAGCGGGAAAGCCTTACCAACTGTTATGTCTGAAGGATGAAGCAGCAATAGCGCTGCGAGCACGGCAAGCAATGAGCAAAGAGTTTTGATCATCATGATATCTCAAAAGTCAAATTTAGTCTTGCGGAGGATGACACGATTTTGCGTCACCACTGCGGTCGGAGGCAAGTCGAAAAACAAATCGATCCACGAAATGACACGAAATGTTCGTTCTTTTATTTCGTGTGATTTCGTGGATCATGCTTAGAACAATTTACGGAGCCGGGGGGGGGCACGCGACGGTAATGGTGGGTTATGGGACGACGACGGCCGATGCCGATGGCATTCCGCGAAATGATTAGAGTTGGCGGCAATTGCCGGCGCTTGAATTCATTCGCCGGCGATTCAACGCGGTTGAGAATGTCATAGACCAGGTTCGACTCGTGACCCATAGCAATGATCTCTTCGGGCGTCGCCTTTTGCTCAAAATACATTGCCAGGATCGGATCCAGCTTGTCGTAAGGCGGCAGCGATTGATCGTCATACTGATTCGGCGCGAGCTCCGCTGATGGCCGCTTTTCAATGATCGAGCGCGGCATGACTTCAGCGTCTTTATTAAAGTTTCTCGCCAACTCGTAAACTTCAGTTTTCAACACATCGCCAATGACCGCGAGCCCGCCATTTGTATCGCCATACAGAGTGCAATAACCAAGCGCCAGCTCGGATTTGTTTCCTGTCGAAAGCAGCAGCCGGCCTTCGTCGTTTGAGATCGTCATCAGAATGTTTCCGCGCAGGCGCGATTGCAAATTCTCGGCTGCGTGCGAACTTCCTTCTCCAGTCGGAGCCTTCAAACCCAACTCTTTCAGCATCACGCGAAAAGGCTCGACGATCGGGCGCTCGATCACATTCATACCCAGTTTGCGTCCCAACTCCAGCGAATCTTCAATGCTGGAACGTGAGGAGTAGGGCGAAGGCATCATGACGGCCAGAACGTTTTCTTTTCCCAGAGCTTCGCAGGCCAGAGCGGCCACGATCGCCGAATCAATGCCGCCCGAAAGCCCGAGCACGGCGGAAGTGAATCCGTTCTTGCGCGCATAGTCATGAATACCGAGTACGAGCGCGCGGCGAACCGTCTCAATATCATCTCCCGGCAAGCACCGCTCGTCGGCCACTCCGCACTCCAGATCGACGGTGCCGAAAAACTCTTCGAACGGTGGTGCTTGCAGAACAATCTTGCCTTCGCAATCAGCCACGATGCTGGCGCCATCAAAAATGATCCCGTCATTCCCGCCGACCAGATTCACAAAAACGATCGGCAAACCGGCGCTTTTCGCGCGGTGCGAAACCATCGCGCACCGCTGCCGCATCTTGCCTTTATTGAAAGGCGAAGCATTGATCGAGACCAGGATTTGCGAGCCCATGTGAATCAGCTCGTCGGCCGGATCATTGCTGTAGAGTCGCTCGCGCCAGAACGTCTTGTCGTTCCAGAAGTCTTCGCACACGGCGACGCCGAGATTGTAATTCTCGACTTTAAAGAGATGATGTTCGCGCGCCGGCTCGAAGTAGCGTGGGTCGTCAAAGACGTCGTATTCAGGCAGGAGCGTCTTGTCGGCAAAACCCAACAGCCTCCGATCGCGAATGATCGCCGCTGAATTATATAGGCGGCGACCGTCACTCAGTCCCGAGGGCCGCACGGTTCCGACTACTGTGGTGATTCCCTCGGTGGCTGCGATGATCTCGTCCAAGGGTTTCAGAGACGAGCGCACAAAGTCGCGGTCGAGAAACCAGTCGAGGGAGGTATATCCCTGGATGCACACTTCCGGCACGACCACCAGATCTGAACGGTCTGCTTTGCCTTGTTCGATCGCGCGAATGATACCGGCGGTATTCGCTGCGTAGTCGCCGTTGATGGTGTTGATCTGGCCGATAGTTACGCGCATGCTGGTGATTTGATCTTAGACCTTTAATCTTGAAGCGCGCAAACCGCTGAGGCAAATCAGCCACAAATCAGCGCAGATAAGCGGATCCACGAACTTACACGAACTTTTGTGTGATTTCGTGGATCGTTTGTCCGCCCAGAATGCTCAAGTAAACAAGAAAATTGGAATTTGCTGCGCACGGGTCGCAACGACTTCAAACAGAAAAAAGCTCAAAATTAGAGCTCTAGCTCGCGTCGTCTTCTGTCTGCGACCAGGGTTGGGTTATATTGCTCTTCCGGCCGTTATGATCCGCGCTTATCTGCGTTCATCTGTGGCTGGTTACTTGCGGAGGGGTCGCATAATGGTAGTGCAGCGGTCTTGAAAACCGCCGGCCGAAAGGCTATGCAGGTTCGAGTCCTGTCCCCTCCGCCATTATCTTCAATAACTTACCGCTACTCACAAATCACGCTCCCTCGGTACCAGTAGCCACTTGGCGCGATTCCGGTCGCCACTGGTCTCGGACGAAACGGCAAAGGATGCTTGTTCAGAGAATCGACTGCTGTGCGGAGATTCTCCGGCATCGCATGAGTGTACCGAGAAGTCATCTGCAAAGTGGTGTGACCCAACAGTGTCATGATGTCCATCTCGTGTACGCCCCTTCCCCTTAACCGCGTCGCGAACGTGTGACGCAGATCGTGAAATCGAAGACCGGATATCTTCGCTGCGCTACATGCTCCCTCCCACGCGTGCCTGAAGGTTGTTAGCTTCAAACCTGTGCGGGCGTAACTGAAAACATGTTCCTCTGACGAAGCATCCTGCTTCAACGATCTGAGTTCAACTTCCACGGGCTTGTTCATGGGAAGCTTTCGAGGTCGGCCTGTCTTCGTGTGCGCAACGTAGATGGTCTTCTGTTCGAAATCGACGTTCTCCCACGTCATGCCCAGGATTTCGCCTTGTCGCATTCCCGTCTGCAAAGCCACGACGACGATCGGGCGGATGTGAGCGCGTCTGCCGACGAGGATTTCGAAGAGTCTTTTCTCCTCATCGTCGGTTAGATAACGCTCGCGTGCCGGAGCCTCGCGTAGCTTATGCACCCGCCGTACCGGATTCGTCTCCACGAGTCCATTGTCGTAAGCCATTGAAAAGACCTTCGACAGCACTTGTAGCTCACGATTCACCGTTGCGGGCGAGCGTTTGCGTTTATGTAACGTGTCCGTCTTCAACCGCAGTTGCTTGTACTGCTCAATCAGCATTGGAGTGACGTCGCGAAGCCGCTTGCCTTGCGTTAGTGACGCACTTTCAAGCACCAGTACCCTTGACTGCAAACCCATTGACAACGGTCTGCAACTTCTGATACTAACCGGTGCTCCTGATGCGAACCGAAGAATCTCTAAACGCCTCCTAAAAAGTCGACTTATTTAGATTGAGATTGAGGCTGGTCCCGTCATCTTCCAGAACTCTTTTTACGCTGCAACGCCGTGAAAACAA
>Ga0137403_10001139_pt1 | contig 33562 bp, 32 predicted proteins | sample CZOMad2_1_16fung_FD_122057 | JGI IMG/M metagenome (GOLD analysis project Ga0137403, IMG submission 122057) | Vadose zone soil fungal communities from Angelo Coast Range Reserve, California, USA - CZOMad2_1_16fungal (Hybrid Assembly) | ecosystem: Environmental > Terrestrial > Soil > Vadose zone... | reverse complement strand
GCGCGAAAAAAGTCCCCACCCGGGCGGGTGAGGGCACCCGCCCCTACGTGGCTTGGAAAAAGTCCCCGCCGTTTCGCAAAGAACGCGAAAGGATGGGGCACCCCGGCAAAAAGCAGATTCCTCACCGCTAAAGCGGATTCGGAATGACAAGTATTTGAAAGCAGGCTCTCGTCGCGGCGCTCCTCGGAATGACAAGTGTGTGAAAGCAGATTCCCTTCGGCTGCGCGAAAAAAGTCCCCACCCGGGCGGGTGAGGGCACCCGCCCCTACGTGGCTTGGAAAAAGTCCCCGCCGTTTCGCGAAAAGCGCGAAAGGATGGGCACCCACGCAGGATGCCGGCGCTACGAGGACCGCGAAGGCCCGCGCCGAGAAAGTCTAGGAACTTTCCCCAAACAACTGCACTTGCCGCGTGTCCGATGGCATGCCTCTGCGGCGGCGCCGGGTGGCTCCGATAACCGCGAGTACTGTCAGCGATTCCAGTGCCAGCCGCGGCACAAAAATTCGCTGCGTATTCGAGCGTAGGTCCGGCGGGTTGATCAAAAACCCTTCGCCGATCGTGAGCGAAAGATCATTCGGCATCATGCCTTCAAGCACTTCGTTGTCCTTAAATTTCAGACGCACCCATAGACCCTCGGTGCGGGGACGACTGGTGAAGGTCTTGCGCGTCAGCGACTCGGAGTCGCCGAATTCCCGGACGAAATAGACGCCCTTGATATCGCGCAGATCAATTGCGACCACATTCCCGGCCGTATTCAAAAGCTCGAGTTTGCCCTCGCGGATGTAATTGGCGGGCGCGACATAGCCGTTGATGGAATCCCGGTCCATCTTTCGGACCACGACTTTTTTGTGAGTAGAGGGCATTGGGCCGGGGCGCGAAAACGCCTGCCAGTTCTCGATTCTCGCATCTTTTTTGAGGAAAAGCGGCTGGCTTCTATGTTCTTTGTAGCCAAATCGTAAACGTTGTGATATTTTCTGTAGCTTGCTGCGTCCCGTCTTAGAAAGTCTAAGTCTACTGAATAGAGTCACTTACATCAGAGTGGCAGAGGCCTTTTGTCCCCAGGGCATACCCCTGTGGAAAACTAGCACCTAAAGTGCATTTGCGCGTTCTGTAAGCAGCGCGCTGGCAAGACTCGCAAGACATGGCCGATTACATCTACACCATGGAAATTAGGCTGACGCCGGATCAGCAGCGCGGCGTCACCCTGGTTCAGGACATCGCCCGCGATGCGGGCATGAACGTATACCTCACCGGGGGCGCGGTTCGGGACATCATCAGCGGATTTCCCATCCGCGATCTCGATTTCACCGTGCAGGGAAATCCCGCCAAGCTGCAAAAGGACCTGGAGCGAGCTGGTGTGGTTATTGGCGGCGGCGATGACGACTCAAAGGTTTTGTACATTGGGCTGCCAGGAAACGTGCGCGCCGAAATCAGCATGGCCCGCACCGAGCGCTATGAAAAAGTAGGGAAGCCGCCAATTGTTTCGCCGGCCACCATAATTGAAGACCTTCGTCGCCGCGACTTCACAGTTAATGCGATGGCGTTGTCGCTGAATCCGGGTTCACGCGGGTTACTGATGGACCCCTTCAATGGCGCGGCGGATATTGAAGCCAAAGTGCTCCGCGTTCTGCACAATTATGCTTTTGTGGAGGATCCGTCGCGGCTCATCCGGGCATCCCGGTTCGCCGCGCGCTTTCACTGGCCACTTGAAGAGCGCACGCAGCAGCGGTTCGATTCGGCGCGAGAAAACAACTACATCGAATACATCACAGATAAAGCAATCGGGTATGAAATCGAGCAGTTGGCGTACGAAGAGGATCCGCTGCATATCCTGCGCGTGCTGGAGAAAGAAAATTGGCTGAAGGTGCTGCATCCGCACTGGACCACAGCCAAAGTTGATACCACCGGCCTGGCGCAGCTTTTGAAGACACGCCAGCAGATGAATGAATTGGGTTATGCCCCCGATCCGGCGTCGGCGGTGATGCATTTCTTGACCGCCCGTCTCAATTCAAAAGACATCAGCGACATGCAGAAGCTGATTCCGCGCCGGGATTTGGTTACCGCATGGCGCGACCTCGAGGATCACGCGAAAGGCTTGGCCAAGCGGCTCACCAGCAAAGAGGCGGCAACGCCGTCGCGAACCTGGAAGCTGCTTTCCGAAGCGCGTCCGGAGATGACTTTGTTTCTCGCGGTGACGGCCCGGCAGCAGGCTGTTGTACAGAAGATCAAAAATTTCTTTACCAAGTGGCGGCAGGTTCAGCAGAAGATTCCGTTGCCGGAGATGACCGAGCTGCGCATCACGCCACAGATGCCCGAATATCCCAAAATTGCGAATGATGTTTTCATGCTGCTCTTGGATGGGAGGCTGCGCTCGCGGACAGAGACGCTGAAATTTTTGAAGCCGCTTGCACCGCCACCGCCTCCGCCTCCACCGCCTCCGCCGCCAAAACGCGGGCGTGCCGCTAAAGCCGCAGCATTAGCGCAGAGAGCTGCTGGACCGCTGCCTTCTTTGCCCGCCAAGAAAAAGGGAAAAGGCGTAGCTGCTGCTCCAAACCCGCCGCCACCTCCAGCGCAAATTGCAAAGCCGGAGCCAGAAAAGCCGAAACATCCGGCTAAGGCTCCAGCTCCGAAGAAGCGTCACAAACCGGTGGTTAAGAAAAAGCCGTCCACAAAGGCAAAAAAGAAGCAGAAGGGGGAAGGATCCCGTAAGCGTTAGCTGCGCAGTCCGGAGACCTTCCTGTTGGCGATTGTCGTGACGCCGATTTGACAATAAGAAATCCAGGCGGAGCTATAATCTGCTTTATGCGTGGCCGCTGGGCGATAGCCGTTCTGATCGTCTTGCTTGTGCCCGTTTCAAGGGCACAAATGCGGGGAGCGAGTCGCGGCTCTGTGTCCGTGGGCCGCCCGGGATTCGCCGCACGCGGCCCTGCGGTAGCCAGCCGCGGTCAGGTCTTCGTCGGATCGGTTAATCGAGGTGTGCGCTTCCGTTCTGAGTTCGGCCCTCCGTTCTTCTTCCACCGCCGCTTCCACCATCATCTGTTCTTTGCGGGCATTCCGTGGGGCTTCTACGGAGGATATCCGGGCTGGTACTACGCCGATTACGCGTATTCACCGGATATGTATTCATCTTCATCAATGGAATCCTCGGAGTATTCAGCCCTCTACCAGCAGAACCAGGAACTCGCGCGAGAGCTCGACCGCTTGAGCGATGAAGTAGAGCGTCTGCGAGACGATCAGCAGGCCCGCTATGCGCCTCCCGCTCCCAAGCCGCAGGCGCAGTCCAAGCCCGAGCCGCATGAACCGACCGTGCTTGTGTTTCGCGACAAACATACCCGGGAAGTCGAGAATTATGCCATCGTGGGCCAGACGGTCTGGATTTTCAGTGAGCAGCGCGCGACGAAGGTGCCCCTGTCTTCTCTCGACGTCGATGCCACGGGCAAGGCAAACGAGGAGCGTGGGCTGGAGTTCCGCGTCCCGCAGTAAGCTCTCTTCGTTTTCCACTGCTGTGCATAACTTCACCGCCTCTTTCAGTGCGCTTCCCCGTTAGAATGACGCCAAAGTAAAATAATCAAGAGCCCCATGTCCCAATTCGTCCACCTCCATCTTCACACCGACTACTCAATGCTTGACGGTGCTTGCGATGTGGAGAAGCTCGTCCACCGCGTGAAAGAGCTCGGCATGCCCGCCGTGGCCATGACCGATCACGGCAATATTTTTGGCGCGGTGCATTTTGTGAACGCCGCGCACAAGGCCGGAGTTAAGCCAATCGTCGGTTGCGAACTTTACGTCTGCAAGAAAGAAGACCACAACATTGAGCGCACGCCGCCCGAAGGCGACACTTACAACCACCTGCTGGTGCTCGCGGAGAACGAAGAGGGTTATCGCAATCTCACAAAGATCACTTCGGAAGCCTCGCTGCGTGGCTTCTACTACAAGCCGCGTGTGAGCAAGAAATTTCTCGCCGAGCACTCAAAAGGATTAATTGGGCTCTCCGGCTGTTTGAAAGGTGAGGTGGCCGAGCGCTTGATGGAAGACAACTACGAAGCCGCCCGTGAAGCTGCCGGGACTTACCGTGACATTTTTGGCAAAGAAAATTTCTTTTTGGAGATTCAGGACCAGGGCCTGGAAAGGGAACACCACATTCACCCCGGACTGTTTCGGCTCGAAAAAGATTTGGGCTTGCCGCTTGTGGCTACGAACGACAGTCATTATCTGTGCGAGGACGATGCTCACGCGCAAGACGTGATGGTCTGCATTCAGACCGGCAAGAGCATTCAAGAGCCGAACCGAATGAAGTTCGAGGGTACCGGCTTCTACGTAAAGAGTCACGACGAGATGTACCGAGTTTTCAAAGACTCGCCTGACGTGCTCTCGCGCACCCTCGCTATCGCCGAGCGCTGCAGTATGCGGCTGGAGAAAGTTAAAAATCCCTTCCCGCATTTTGACGTGCCTGACGGCTATACGCTCGACAGCTACTTCGAGCACGTCACGCGCGAGGGCTTCGCGCGGCGGCTGGAAGCACTGCGGGAGCTAGAGCAGTCCGGCCGGCTGAAGCATAGCCTGGCTCAATACGAGCAGCGGTTGGCGCGGGAGCTGGGGATCATCCAGCAGATGAAGTTTTCTGGATATTTCCTGATCGTTTGGGACTTTATCCGCTACGCGAAAGAGCACAATATCCCCGTCGGTCCAGGCCGCGGCTCCGCAGCAGGCTCGCTGGTTTCATACTCGCTCGGGATCACCGATCTTGATCCGCTGCAGCACGAATTGCTATTCGAGCGCTTCCTGAATCCCGAGCGCATCTCCATGCCGGACATTGACATTGATTTCTGCATGAACCGGCGTGGCGAAGTCATCGATTACGTCACGCGCAAATATGGCCGGGAGAATGTGGCGCAGATCATCACGTTCGGCACCATGGCCGCCAAGGCCGCTATCAAAGATGTCGGCCGGGCAATGGACATTCCCTATAGCGACGTTGATCGTATCGCCAAGATGGTGCCGAACCAGCTCAACATAAAGCTCGATCGGGCCATTAAGGATTCTCCTGCTCTACAGCAAGCGTACGAAAGCGACAGCCAGATCCGGCAGTTGCTGGATACCGCGCGCAAGCTGGAAGGCCTGGTCCGCAACGCCGGCGTGCATGCCGCGGGAGTAGTCATTTCGCCTCGTCCGCTGACCGAGCTGGTCCCCCTGCACAAGACCAAAAACGATGAAATCGTAACTGCGTTCGACATGGTCGCCATCGAGAAGATGGGCCTGCTGAAGATGGACTTTCTCGGGCTTACCACGCTCACCATTCTCGATGACACGCTGAAACTCATAGCACAGACACGTGGCGAGCACATCACACTCGAAGGCATTCTCCTGGATGATCAGGAAACGTATGAAAAAGTCTTCCACAGCGGCCTGACTTCAGGCGTTTTCCAGTTTGAATCGCACGGCATGCGTGACGTGCTGCGCCGATATAGGCCGAACTCGATCGAAGATCTTACGGCTCTAAATGCGCTCTACCGGCCGGGGCCGATTCAGGGCGGCATGATTGATGACTTCATCGATCGCAAGCACGGACGCAAAAGAATTGAATATGAGCTTCCGGAATTGCAGGAAATCCTGCAGGAGACGCTGGGCGTAATCGTCTATCAAGAACAAGTCATGCAGATCGCCAATCGCCTTGCTGGATATTCGCTCGGTGAAGCCGATCTGCTGCGACGCGCGATGGGCAAGAAAATCGCCGAAGAGATGGCCGCTCAGCGCGAACGCTTTGTGACCGGCGCCGTGAAGAACGGCTACCCGCCAAAGAAGATCGAAAAGATTTTCGATCTCATGGCGCAGTTCGCCGGGTACGGCTTCAATAAATCGCATTCCGCCGCATACGCCCTGCTCGCTTACCACACCGCATATCTGAAAACGCATTACCCTGTGGAATTCATGGCGGCGTTGCTCACGTCGGTGACGGGGAGCACTGACGATGTCGTGAAATACATCAACGAATGCCGTGAAATGGGAATTGCGGTTGAGCCGCCGGATATCAATGTCTCCGACGCGAACTTCACTCCTCATGGGAGCGCTATTCGCTTCGGGCTGGCAGCAGTGAAGAACGTCGGCGGCAACGCGATCGAATCCATTGTCGCAGCCAGAAAGAATTTAGGAAAATTCGAGTCTATTTTCGCGTTTTGCGAGAAGGTGGACCTGCGCCTGCTCAACAAGCGTGTGCTCGAATCGCTGATCAAAAGCGGTGCTATGGACGCGCTGGGCCGCCGTGCCCAGCTTATGGCCGTGCTTGACAAAGCCATCGAGCGCGCGCAGAAGACTCAACGCGATGCAGAATCCGGCCAGCATGGATTGTTTGGCGTTTTTCAAGAGGAAGAGGTTCACAATCACATTGATCGGCTTCCCGAGACGCCTGACTGGGACGAACACCAGCGCCTGGCTGCCGAAAAGGAGATCCTTGGATTCTTCATCACTGGTCATCCGTTGGAGAAGTACCGCGAGAAGCTGGAAGACCTACGCGCCCTTAACACCCAAGAAATTTCGGCGATGAAGTCGTCCACCGGCAAGGACGAGAACATCACCACCGCCGGGATGATCACCAATCTTCGAGTGTTGAAATCGAAGAAGGGTGATTTCTACGCCCAGGCCAGCCTTGAGGATATGTCTGGCTCGATTGACATGCTGGTTTTTCCCGAGGCCTATCGCAAGCTGCAAGAAAAAGTGAAGCTGCAAGTTCCAGTGCTGATCCGCGGCGGCGTGCGGATTGAAGAAGGCGCTAATCCCAAGCTGACCGTCAACGACATTCTTCCTCTTGAAGAAGCCAAAGTGCCGCTTCCGAAATCTCTGCGTATCCGTATCCAAGTGGAGAACGCAGAGGATTCCACGGTCGACCAACTGCATTCTCTTTGCCGCGAGCGCAAAGGAGAAGCTAAAGTGTTGTTTGATGTGGAACGCCAGGGTGATTTCATGGTGGTCATGGAAGCGGAAGACTATAATGTTCAACCAGACCGCAACTTCATCGCGCGCGTCGAAGAACTATGCGGGCGGGGCGCGGTGCGCATCATTGACTGAAATCTGCGGCGGATGAGAGTTTCAATTCACAGGGGTCTGAGTGGGCAGGCGGCGGCAGCGCCAGCTATGGGCAATGCCATGCTGGTGGTGACGGGCGCGGAGTTCCTTCTGTCGATGGTTGAAGCGCGCTGGGCCGCCAGGAATGGTGACGGTCGCAAGATGGATGCCGGTCATAAATCGCAGCAGGAACTGCAAAAGATCGAGCAGCAGCTCAAGAAGGTCCAGTCACTCGACGGACAAGACGAGAGCACACACCGCGAGATTCAACAGCTTCAAGAACGCATTGAGCTCCTGCGCAAACAAATGTCCTCCCATTTCGGCGCCTGGGAAAAAACCGAACTGGCGCGGCACCCGCAGCGGCCGTATGCGCTCGACTACATCGAGCGCATTTTTTCCGATTGGAGCGAAATTCACGGCGATCGCGGCTACGCCGATGATGCTGCCATTCTCTGCGGCATGGCGCGTTTTCACGGCGACGAAGTGATGATCGTGGGCCATCAAAAGGCCCGCGACACCAAGCAGAAGGTTTACCGCAATTTTGGCATGCCGAATCCAGAAGGTTATCGCAAAGCCCTTCGGGCGATGAAAATCGCTGAGAAATTTGGCCGTCCGGTTATGACGTTTGTAGATACGCCAGGCGCATATCCAGGACTGGGGGCCGAAGAGCGCGGCCAGGCCGAAGCAATTGCGCGCAATCTCCGCGAAATGGCGCGACTGGAAATTCCGATTATTACGGTCATCACTGGCGAAGGTGGCAGCGGCGGAGCGCTGGCCATTGCGGTCGCCGATCGTGTGCTGATGATGGAAAATTCTATTTATTCAGTAATTTCGCCCGAAGGATGTGCCTCGATTATGTGGCGCGATTCGTCAAAGAAAGAGCTAGCGGCTCAGGCATTACGCATCACGGCCAAAGATTTGACGGAAATGGGTTGCGTAGATGGCATTGTTCCGGAGCCCGCAGGCGGTGCGCACCTTGACCATGAGGCGGCCGCTGCGCTGCTTGATGCCTCGCTGCAAAAGCATCTGGCTGAACTGAAGAAGCAGCCGCTGAAAGAATTGGTCACCTCCCGATACAATAAATTCCGCAACATGGCGCAGTTCTTCCGTGTGGAAGCCTAGCAGCTTGCTCAAAGCGGTGTTCGGCTGCCTCCCAAGACTTCCGTCATTGCCCACCCCAGTTCCCAAACAGGTACCTTGGTGTGCGCAAGCAGTCTGCGCGCCTATTCCCTCCCGCTCGGCTGCCGTATAATAATTAGTTAACGTCCTCATCTTGTACCTCAAACGGGCGGTAACTCCGCCCCATTCAAAGGAAAGGATCAGGTGATGGCCACCACTGATGTTGCGCTCCGCGAGGCCTCTGGCCGGGCGGAGCCAAAACACGTCGTCAACAACATGAGTATTCAGGTTGCGACGGTAAACGGTTCTGGTTCGCAGAGTTCCAACAGCGTCCTTCTTCGCAGCATTTTTCAAATGGGAGTACCGGTTTCGGGTAAGAACCTTTTTCCTTCGAACATCGCCGGTCTGCCTACCTGGTACACCATTCGTGCCAACAAAGACGGCTACATCGCGCGCAAGAAAGAGATCGACTTCCTGGTAGCGATGAATCCAGAGACGGCGCAGGAAGACGTAAGGTCGCTCGCGCCGGGTGCGGCTGTTCTCTATGACGAACCGCTAAATCTTAGTTCTGTTCGCTCTGATCTCATTTTTTACTCCGTTCCTTACGACAAGCTCGTCGCTCCAGTCTGTCCGGAAGCCAAGCTGCGCAAGCTCGTGCGCAACATGATTTACGTCGGCGTTGTGGCGAAGCTGCTTGAGATCGACATGGGCGAAGTAGAGAAGGCGATCCGCAAGCAGTTCTCAAAAAAAGTTAAAGCAGCCAACCTGAATCTGGCGGCGGTGCAAGCCGGATACGATTACGCCACTGCAACTCTGCCTAAACGCGATCCATACTTCATCCAACGTATGGATAAGACGAAGGGCAAGATCATCATCGACGGCAACTCAGCCGCTGCGCTGGGCTGCATGTTTGCTGGAGTAACGGTGGTGAGCTGGTATCCGATTACCCCGTCATCGTCGTTGCCCGAAGCGGCCATCGAATACATGAAGCGCTTTCGAGTCGGCCCTGACGGCAAAGCTACATTCGCAATTGTGCAAGCCGAAGATGAGCTTGCAGCCATTGGCATGGTGATTGGCGCAGGCTGGGCGGGAGCACGCGCCATGACGGCAACTGCTGGCCCGGGAATTTCTCTAATGGCCGAGTTCTCTGGGTTGGCTTATTACACCGAAGTTCCGGGCGTCATCTGGGACATCCAGCGGGTTGGACCCTCGACCGGATTGCCTACACGCACCTCGCAAGGCGACATCCTTTCCACCGCATTTCTCTCCCACGGCGACACCAAGCACATCTTGCTTATTCCGTGTTCCGCGGAGGAGTGTTTCAGCATGGCCCAGGATGCGTTTGAGTTGGCGGAGCAATTCCAGACACTGGTGTTCGTGATGTCCGATCTTGATCTTGGCATGAACAACTGGATGGCGGATCCGTTCAAATACCCGGAAAAGCCGATCAAGCGCGGAAAAGTTTTGGGCAAGGAAGATCTTGATCGCCTGGGCGGATTCGCACGCTACAAAGATGTGGACGGCGACGGTATTCCGTATCGCACTTTGCCCGGAACCGATCATCCGGGTGCGGCATGGTTTGCTCGCGGCAGCGGCCACAACGAAAAAGGCCAATACAGCGAACGCCCCGACGACTACGAGCGCAACATGGAGCGCATCAATCGCAAGTTCGAGACGGCGCGCTCATTCGTACCTCGTCCGGAAGTCGTGGCCAACGGCAAGTCTAAGATCGGAATCATCGCCTATGGCACATCTCACTGGGCGATCGTCGAAAGCCGCGATCAATTGCGCAAGGAATACAACATTGAGACCGATTACCTGCGGCTCCGTGCGTATCCGTTCACGCGCGAGGTGCATGATTTCGTAAAGCAGCATGACCGCGTCTACGTTGTCGAGCAGAACCGCGATGCGCAGATGCTCAGCTTGTTAAAGCTCGACGTTGAGGCATCGCTGATCACACGGCTGCGTAGCATCGCTCACATCCACGGATTACCCATGGACGCGCGCTCGGTGACGGATGAACTTATGACCATGGAGGGGAAGTAAATGGCGACCACACCCACCAGCACTCCGCCGCCGAAAACAAACCGTATCGGCTTGGCCGTGATGGATTATCGCGGCGGCAAGACCACGCTATGCGCCGGCTGCGGCCACAATGCCATTTCCGAGCGCATCATCGATGCGATGTATGAGATGGGCGTAAAGCCGGAGCGTGTCGCCAAGCTGAGTGGCATTGGCTGCTCCTCGAAGAGCCCGGCCTATTTCATGGGCCGTTCTCACAGCTTCAACGCCGTCCATGGCCGCATGCCCTCCGTAGCCACAGGAGCCGTTCTGGCCAATCGCAGCCTGATGGCCCTCGGCGTCAGCGGTGACGGCGACACCGCCTCCATCGGCATGGGACAGTTCGTGCATCTGATGCGGCGCAATTTGCCGATAATTTACATCATTGAAGACAACGGCGTGTATGGGCTTACCAAGGGCCAATTCTCGGCCACCGCCGATCTCGGCTCCAAGCTGAAGACGGGCGTCATCAACGATCTTCCACCCGTGGACACTTGCGCGATGGCGATCACGCTGGGCGCTACTTTCGTGGGCCGTTCGTTCTCCGGCGATAAGAGGCAACTGCATGCCATGCTGAAGGCCGCGATCGCCCATCGTGGCACCGTCATGCTCGATGTGGTTTCTCCCTGCGTAACCTTCAACGATCACGAAGGCTCGACTAAGTCTTACAAGTACATGAAAGATCACGACGAGCCCTTGCAGGAAGTCAGCTTCGTCCCTGTGTTCGAGGACATCACTGTCGAATACGATCCAGGCTCGACCGTCGAAGTGACCATGCACGATGGTTCACGACTGCGACTGCGTAAGCTGGAAGAAGATTACGACCCCACAGACCGCATCAAAGCCATCACCCGCCTCAACGAAGCCCACGAAAAAGGCGAGGTGCTGACCGGAGTGTTTTACGTAAATCCCAAAGCCCCCAGCTTTGTCGATTTACTAAATATTACCGAGCAGCCTCTGGCAACGTTGCCAGAGTCGGTGGTGCGTCCGGGAAGGGAAGTGCTGGAACAGGTGATGGAAGAACTGAGGTAGATAAGCAGTCGATAAAGAAAGTTTCAATAGAAAAGCAGTTCTCAGTTGCGAGTTTTCAGTTCTCAGTTCATTTCTTAGGCCCGCTGCTACTCTGCGGTTCTCCGCTGTGTTCCGGGTTCTCTCCCGGCTCCGGAAAGTCTGTGTCCGCCGATTTGATCAGCGGATCCTGGTCCCGATGCCCGAGCTGCCCGCGCAATGAGGTATTGCCTGGCTGATTGGGTTCTTCCTGCTCGACTGCGCCTTTGTGCCGATCCTGATCCTTGTGATCGTCCATAATTCCTCTTCTGGAACCAGAATTGTCTACTTTGGTTAGCCTACGCTGAAACTTTCTCTGGCGAAAGGTGTTAAGGCCGTATATAAGAAAACTCAAGGAGCTTCAATGAAAGGTCTAGCGTTGGTTATTTCTGCCTGTGTTCTACTCGCTGGCATGTCGTGGGCGCAAGGCACTCCACATCAATCGGCACATCCTCGGGTTAAGCGTCACCATGCCCACAAGGTCGTGAAGCACAAAAATCCCCACAAGAAACACCACACGGGAGCGTAGGTAAGGACGCCTACTGCGGTTGCGGGGTTCTCCTGGCAGTCGTGCCTGGCGCTGGAACGCCCAGCTTGCGCAGCCGATCGCGCGCCTGCATCGCCTCGTTTGAACGCGGATAGCGCTGGATGACGTGGCGCAGCGTGCTCACGCCGTCGTCTTTTTGTCCAAGCTCGATCAGAGCGAATCCCTTCTTCAATTCGGCCGCGGCAGCTTTGTTCCCGTCAGGAAAATTTTGCAGGACCTGATCGTAATCTTTGACCGCCTGCTGGTACTTGCCTTCCCGGAATTCAATATCCGCCAAATAGAAATGCGAATTTCCCGCCAGATCGGTGTTGGGATAGTACTTGATGTAATCGGCAAACTCCTGACTGGCCAAATCGTACTTGGCGGCGTTGTAGTCGCGCAGGGCATTGTTGTAGAGCACATCTGGAGGCGGCGCTTGCGCCTGCTGCTGTTGCTGGGCCTGCTGCGCGGTCAGGTTCTGTTGGGCTGACTGCATATCCTCCAATTGCTTGCTCACTTTGGCCAGCCGTGCCTTCAGTTCGTCCAAAGTGTCGTTCAGAGATTGAATCTGGCCTGACAGCTGGTCGACATGCGCGCCGCTGTCGCTCTGCTGTTTTTGCAGACCGTTCTGAATATTGGAAATTGCGGACGTGGCCTTGTTGATGCTGTCGGTGTTCTGGTCCAGCAGATTCTTCATAATTCCCATGCGCTCATCGAACGACTGCTGCATGCGTGACATCTGCTGCTGGAGGTCCTGCATCTGCGTCTGCAGTTGAACGATGTCCTTGTTCACGGCCCAGGCGGGAGTGAAGCCAAGCCAAAGGCAAGCCATGGCCAACGCGGTTGAATGTTTGAGTTTCATAGTCGCATTCCTAAGATGCCGAAAGTATGACGCATGCAGGCCAGAGTGGAATCGTCTGTCTGTGTACAGGATAGCGCGAATTGAGTAGCCGCAACGTCCTCGCTGGCTATAGGGCGGGCATCCCCACCCGCCCCGTCCAAATCACAAAAGCGACATCTTACTTCTGATACACGAAGTGCCCGCGCCGATTCTGCTGCCAGCACTGCTCATTCGATTCAGTGCAGAACGGCTTTTCTTTGCCGTAGCTGATCGTCTTAATGCGATCTCCGCTGATGCCGGCCTGCACCAGTGCATTGCGCACCGCAGCCGCACGGCTGTCACCCAGCGCCAGGTTGTATTCGGTCGAGCCGCGCTCGTCGCAGTGTCCCTCAACGGTGAAGCGGATGGTCGCATGCTGCTTGAGAAAATCCGCGTCGCCCTGTAGGGAAGCTTGCTGATCTGCGCGAATGTCGCTCTTGTCGTAATCGAAGTAGATGTCCTTCACAGTTTGTGAGAACAATTCTTCTTCAGTCGCGGTGGGCTGTGGAGGCGGAGGCGGTGGCGCGTTCACTGTGACTCGTGCCGTGGCCTGTTGCGTTCCGCCCGGCCCCTTGGCCGTCAACGTATAGGTGGTGGATTCAGCCGGCGTCACTGATTGCGAGCCGCTCGGCTGCACCGCTCCCACGCCCTCTATGCTTACGTCAGTGGCATTGCTGGTTTCCCAAGTCAGCGTCGTGGACTGGCCTTTATCGATCGTATTGGGATTGGCAGTCAGCGATGCCGTGGGTGCGGCAGGCGGTGGCGGTGGGGGCGGCGGTGGTGGCGCTACTTTCTTTTTGCAGGCGCCTAGCATCATGATGGCGCCCAACGCGAATATCAACATCATCCACTTTAGCTTTGGTTGCTTCACCTTCTTCTTCCTCCCTTAGAAGTCATGCGCGTGGCGCGCGGTTGAATTTAGTCGTCGGTCATCGGTCCAATTTTCGTCTACGGTTGAAGACCAACCCCATAACCGATACCTGATTCCTTCACTTCCAACTCCAGTTCGGTTGCGTATTGCTACCGGATGTCGTTAGCGCCTTTTGATTAGTTCCATCGGCCAGCATAGTCCAAATCTGCATGCCGCCCGAGCGGCTGGATTGAAAAATAATGTGCCGATTGTCGGGAGACCAGTAAGGAAAATCGTTCCGTCCGCCGTCGTGAGTCAACTGCACCCACTGTTTGCTCGCGATATCCATCAAATAGATATCTTGCGCTCCTGGAGCGCCCGGGCCATAGTGCCGAATCCAGGAAAAAACCAGAAATTGCCCATTTGGGGACCAGGAGGGGGACACAGCATAGCCTTGATCCGTGACTTGCTGGGCATTGGTGCCGTCGGCCTCCATGATGTCAATTTGAGGCAGCCCGGTGCGGCCGCTAACCCATGAGATCTGCGCTCCAGTTTTGCGGTTCCATGTTGGTGAGACGTCGGGTCCTTTGAACGAGGTGATGCGCTTAGGGTTCGTGCCCGACGCATCGACGACATAGATCTCCGGATCGCCGCTGCGGGATGACGAAAACGCGATCCTGGTCCCATCTGGAGACCATGCTGGTGAGAGATTGGTTCCGCCGAATCTGGGGAAAGTCACGAGCCGATCAAGCTCCAGGGAGTACATCAGGATCTCCCATCCGCTTTTGGTCAGAGAACTAAACGCGACACGTGAGCCGTCTGGGGATACGCGCGGAGATAGCGAAATCGAGCCGAGATGCGTTAAAGCATGCTGGTTCGCCCCGTCATAATCCATGGCCCAGATTTCTTTGTGTCCCGTGCGGGTGCTGACAAAGTAGATCTTGCTTTCCGCGATTCCAGGGATTCCACCGCCGAGGCGAAAGATAATTTCATCCGCGAACTTATGTGCCGTGATTCGAGCCGCTTCGGTGGTCGCGGCGTCCGAATACTGTTTCCCCAGCACTTGCGGTGAGGTGACGTTCTTCACGTCGTACAGCCAGCCCTGCACGCTCATGCTGTTGCCACTGACGCCGAGATTCCCAAATGCCAGCATGGCCGCGTTCGGAGGCGGCGAACTCCATGTATCGAATTTCACGTCTGTGGGCGCGCCCACCGGCCCGAGGGGATAGAAGCTCTTCGAAACCAAGTCGAAGATGCCGGCGTTGTCAAGGTCATTCCAGAGTGTGTCGTTGAAGGCCTTCAGCAGCTCTGTATTCTTGGGGTCTTGTGACGCAGCTTTGAAATCGGGAACGGCGATGCGAACTTTTTCTACGCCCAGGCCGGTACCCGTACGAATCCAGTCTTGCCCAAACGCTGACGTCAACAGAAGTAACGGAAAAAGCCCGTAAAAAAATCGCTTCATCAATTCTCATGCCCTCTTAAGGTCGCGACCGCTATCAGCTAAAAGCTCGTAGCTATCTTTTGTAATCGAACCAGAACTCAACTGAAACCTTATTTCCCGAATAATCTGATGGCAAGGGACCAAAAGTATCAATGCGCTGCAAAGCGCGAACCGCGGATTGATCGAGCGACGGCACGCCACTAGATTGCTCAACCTCTATATGGCTGGGATGCCCGTCACGAGTGATGTCAAACACCAGATACACCCGTCGCGCCTCGCCGATGCGAGGATCGATCTCGTATTTCAGCCAATTATCCGAGACCTTCCGGCGGACGGTGTCTACGTACCATCCAAAGCGTGTGCCAAAATCGCCTCCGCCGCCGGTGAAGCCAAATCCTCCCTTTGCGCCCCCGGCGCTAAATGTTCCGTACGGTCCACTGACCGGGCCGCCCTGCCCGAAAGGCACGACATTATTCGCTTCTTCCACCGGCTCCGGCTCGGGTTTCCGTTTGCTCGCGCTGGTCTCATGCTTGGGCTTCTTCTTTGCATTCTTTTCAGGGATCGGGATCGCCTCAGGTTCAGTCACTTCCGGCTTGGGCTTTGATTGCGACACTCCCTTCGATTCATTCGCCAGCACGTTTTGCGTCTGCGTTTGAGGCGCAGGAAGAGGAACCGTAGTCACCAGCGTGACCCCCATCGCTTCGCCCCCACCGCCTGAGCCCCAACCCTGACCGCGTCCGCCAGAAGCAAATGCCGCGTAGAGGATGATGGCGCCCACCACGGCAACGTGCAGGCCAGCGGACCATGCCAGATTGCGGCCCCAGCGTTCGTGCTCAAAGAAAATTTCAGCGCTTGCCTGCATTGGTTTCGAGCGGCTGGGTGACGATGCTCACATTGGTGATGCCTGAACGTTTGACTGCATCCATCACGGTTGCGAAAGCCCCAAAGGGAACGTCTTCATCGGCGCGAACGAAAATCGACTGATGCTGTGGATCGCGAATCTTCTGCCGCAGACGCGCCCCGATTTCATTGATGTTGACCGGATCATTGCCAAGAAAAACGCGCTGCTGTTTGTTAATGCTGATCACCATACGTTCTTCGGTGATTTCCTTTACGGTGCGCGTCTTGGGAACACTGACTTCAATGCCCGACTGAAGCACCGGCGCAGTCACCATGAAAATGATGAGCAGAACCAGAACTACGTCGACCAGGGGCGTGATGTTGATATCGGCGAGAGAGGTTTGGGTGCGTCCGTTTGAAGCCGTAAAGGCCATCACCGCCGCACCTCCGAAGGTTCACGGTAGACGGCCTGCTGACGCTCGACAGCGTTCAGCATCTCCAGTGAAAAGTCGTCACCGCGAGCGGCGAATTCGCGAATCGAGCCACCGATCAGGTTATAGGCTATGACGGCAGGAATAGCCGCCGCCAGGCCCGCGGCCGTCGTGACCAGCGCTTCAGAAATTCCCGGAGCGACCGCGCGCAGGGTAGCGGCACCAGCGGTGCCTAATCCATGAAAGGCGTCAATAATTCCCCAAACCGTCCCGAACAAACCCACAAATGGAGTCACTGCGCCAGTGATCGCCAGCCAGGGCAGATTGCGCTCGAAGCGCGTGAGTTCCTCTGACGCCGCGATCTGCATCGCCCTCTGAATCGCGAGCGGACTTCGAATCAAGCCATTCGAGAGCCCACCCTGCCGCCGGTATTCCTGAAATGCTCCCTCAAACACTCCGACCAGCGGACTGGGGCGAAATTGCTCCGCCACGGCTGCTACATCCTGAAGCCTCTCGGCCTTGCGGAACGCCCGCAGAAACCGGCCGCTCTGCACCCGCGCCCGCCGCAGCACGCTCCATTTGGACAGGATGATTGCCCAGGAAATCAGGCTGAAAATGAGAAGGATCAGCAAAACTATTTTGGCGACTGGGCCGGTTTCACCCACAAGATCAATAATCTCGCCGCCGACTGCGAGCGCCAGCAAATAATACAGAGGCATATTGTTAGGAGAATCCTAAGCTGATTATAGAACAATGATCGCAAGTATCTGTGGAAACGAATCCTTTGAATCAACTCAGAGGTTTCGGAACCGGCAAGTTCTCCGCTTTGGCGAGTTTCCACTGACTGCGATCGAAAGTAAGAAGTTGATCAGCTTCGAGAACCAGGGCCGATGCTACGTGCAACAGATCGAGCGAGCGCGTGCCCAAAGAGGAGGTTCGCTTTCCGCTTAGCTGTTTCGCGCGCTCGAATACAACGGCCGTAAGCGGCTTGAGTAAGAAAACGCCGGAGTCGAGATCTTGGCGAAAGACGAGAGCTGCTTCTCGAGATTCCGTTGCATTGAGTTCGCGCCGGAAGACGCGCAACTGCAGCGCATTGATGAACTCGAGCTCGCCAAGTGCGGTCATTAGTACCGGCAGTGCGGTCTTCCGCATTTGCTTGATCGCGGCTAGAGAGTTAACGTCGGGGGTATAAAGCGAGACTACAAAACTGGTATCGACGTAGGCGCTCAATCGCGTTCCCGTTCGCTGGCGAGGAGTTCGGCGCCGCTCACCTTCAGAACCTTATCTCCGTACATTTGCTTCAATCTCGTGAGGAAATCGGGCATCGCTGCTGTTCCTGCCCTCTGCACAGGAACCAGCTTGGCAATCATCCGCTTCCGTTTGGTGATCTGAATCTCCTCACCTTCCCGGAGTAGGTCTTCAACTTCCCGAAAACGATATCGTAGATCCCGGATACTGGCCTTCTTCATGTGATACATTATAGCATCACATTCACGTTTTTAGCCGCTCATTTGAGAGTACCGATCAGGAACGCAAAGCCAGCTAGTTTGCCTTGCGATGAAAGCCGCGGTTCAGGCGGCGGCTTTTCTTTTCTGAAAACTGAGAACCGGGAACTGATACCTGTTTTTCATGCTATGCTTCGCTCAATCTCTTAACCCAGGACATTGAGTGCTCGTCGAACTGCGGCTGGAAAACTATGCAGTAATCGATAATGTGGCAGTCGAGTTCGCGCCCGGCCTCAACCTTCTGACCGGCGAAACCGGCGCCGGGAAATCAATTTTGATTGACGCGTTGGCACTGCTATTAGGCGAGAAGGCCTCTCCAGATGTAATTCGTGCCGGTGCAGAGCGAGCAATTGTTTCGGCGGTATTCGAGGTCGAAAGCCACAGTGAGAAATCGGTCAGCAAAATTCTCGAAAATAACGGCCTCGACTGGGAAGAAGATTCAGTTATCCTGCGTCGTGAAATCGCCGCTGGTGGCAAGGGCCGCGCATTTGTCAATAATCAGCCCGCGACGGTAGCCGTGCTTCGGCAGCTCGGGCCGCATCTGGCCACGGTTCATGCTCAGAGCGAGTCTCTGCTCTCATTCGACGCAACATCCCGCCTGGGCTTGTTGGATCTTTTCGCGGGCACCCAGATCGACGCGACCGGCCAAGCGTTCTCCAAATGGAAGGGGATTCAGGCCCGCATCGGAGAGCTAGAGCGCGACGAGCAGGACCGTCTGCGTCTGGTTGATCTCTGGAGCTTCCAAAAGCACGAAATCGAGGAAGCCAAGCTGCAACCCGGAGAAGATGAGCGGCTCGAGATAGCGAAGCGCGTGCTAGCCAATGCCGAGAAAATCTATGGCGCGGCCATGAATGCTTTTGATCTGCTCTATCAGGGCGATGCGTCGACTTCAGCCAGCTTACGCGCCGCGCAGAAGCATATTGAAGAGCTGGCCGGCTACGAGCCAAAGTTTCAGGAAGCGCTGGCGGCCCTTGAGACCGCCCGCATCAGCGTGGAAGATGTCGGCGCAAACTTACGTGACTATGCCGGCGGAATCGAAGCTTCTCCCGAGCACCTGGCGGAAGTGGAGGACCGGCTTGCGGCCATCGACCGGCTAAAACGCAAATATGGGCCAACTCTTGCCGATGTGATCCATCAGGGCGAAGAGGTCAGCCGCAAACTTTCTGAGATGGAGAATAAAGACGAGATCCTCGGTCAGCTTCGGAAGGAACTTGCCGAAGCTGGCGAGGAATATCTTCGCGCGGCTCGCATCATTTCAAAAAAGCGCTACGAAGCTGCGCGCAAGTTGGAGAAGCTCGTCGCATCGGAGATCAATGATTTAGCCATGCGTGCCGACTTTCAGATCGAGGTCAGCGGAACCGACGAGGAAGGGAACTGGACCGCATCTGGTTTCGATCAGGTTCTATATTTGATCTCAACTAATCCGGGCGAGCCGCTGCGGCGATTGGAGCAGATCGCGTCCGGCGGTGAGCTTTCCCGCGTAATGCTGGCGCTTAAAGCCAGCGTGGAGGCCGGGTCGGCGAAGAAGAAAACCTCCGGCGCGCAACGGACCATGGTCTTCGACGAAATTGATATTGGCATTGGCGGCCGCGCCGCCGAGGCCGTAGGCAAAAAACTCAAACAGCTCTCGCGATCCAATCAAGTCCTCTGTGTGACCCACTTGCCGCAGATTGCGACCTTTGCTGACCGCCATCATGTAATTGAAAAGAAGCAAATCGGCGGACGCACCCGCACCACCGTCCGTCCCCTCATCGGCGAAGAACGCACTGAAGAAATTGCTCGCATGCTGAGCGGCGCGAAATTGACAGATACTTCCCGCAAGCACGCAGAGCAGATGTTGAAGGCGAACGCGTGAGTTGTGGCTCCGTGGCAGATTAACTCCTGCTCGGTGGGGGTAGGTAAGATAAATTAGCGACATGGAAACCGTGATCATCCACAAGGCCAAGACCCAGATCTCCCGGCTGATCGAGAAGGCGTGTAGGGGCGAGGATGTTGTCATCGCTCGCGGCTCCAAGCCCGTCGTTCGCCTAGTTGCGATCCAGAATCCTCGGGGAAGCAGGAAACCGGGCGCACTGAAAGGAAAGGAGATCGGCCCGGAATTCTTCGAGCCGCTTCCTCCAAAGGAATTGGAGCGCTGGCAGTAGCTACCAGCAGTAGCGAATATTTTCGACAGCTATGGCGTCCAGCGACTCTGGTAACGTCAGAAACCGTTCACTACCCAATTCTCCCCGTCCGCTGCTAATCCCAAGCCTTTCTTGAGCTTACGTTGACCAAACTGATGCTGATCAGCTACTTTACTTGCCAAATATTCAGGGAAAACGTGTAACCTAGATAAAGAAACACACTGGCAGGTACATGCACTTTAACCAGGAAGAGAAGACGTTGCTGTTGTTAAAACCTCGCGGCTTTTGCGCCGGCGTGGTACGCGCAATCGATATTGTTCGAATTGCGCTCGAAGCCTTTGGTCCGCCCATTTATGTCCGCAAGGAAATTGTCCACAACCGCTTTGTAGTAGAGGAACTACAAGGTAAAGGCGCGATTTTTGTGGATAGCGTGGAAGAGGTCCCAAACGGCGAACGGGTCATCTACAGTGCTCATGGTGTTTCTCCTGAAGTGCGTGAGGCCAGCCAGCGGCGAAAGCTGCGCGTCATTGACGCTACTTGCCCGCTGGTCACCAAGGTTCACGTAGAGGCTGTGAAGTTCGCCAAGGAAGGCTATTCGCTAATCCTGATTGGCCACCGGGATCATGATGAGGTAATTGGCACTCTGGGCGAGGCGCCGATCGTAACTCAGGTTGTAGGGTCACCAGAGCAAGTGGAATCGCTGATCGTGCCCGATCCCGATCGCGTAGCCTATCTGACGCAAACTACACTCAGCCTTGATGAGACTAAAGACATCATTGCGGCCCTGAGAAATAAGTTTCCCAACATCAAGGGCCCTGCCGCGCAGGATATCTGCTACGCCACCGAAAATCGCCAGGTCGCTGTGAAACAGGTTGCTTCCGACGCTGATCTGCTGCTAGTGGTTGGTTCTGACAATAGTTCCAATTCAAACCGGCTGGTTGAAGTGGCTAGAAATTTGGGCACGAGTTCGCATCTGATTGACAGCTGCCGCAACATCAAACCAGAGTGGCTTGAAGGCGTGAAGACCATAGCATTGACGGCTGGTGCTTCCGCCCCCGAGTGCCTGGTGGAAGAAGTGGTGAACTTTTTAGGTACCAAAGGGTTCGACAACGTCAAAGAACTCGAAGTCATGCCTGAAAACGTGCGTTTCGGCTTGCCGCCTGAAATCGTGGAGGCGATTGCCAGCGCTCCCACTGCGGCGGCAGCGGAGTAAGTAAGCTTATATGGAAGATGCCTCCCCCTCACCTCAAACATCTGCTATTCCGCAGATGCGTTTCGGAAAAATTGATGATCTCAGCAGCCGCGTCGCGGCCGCTATCGCCGGCGCACGCGACTACCTCTTCTCGCAGCAGCATGAAGAAGGTTATTGGTGCGGAGAGCTCGAAGCTGACACCACACTTGAATCCGACTACATCATGCTACACACGCTTCTCGGTACTGGCGACATGGACCGCTTTCGGAAGGCTGCGCGCTATATTCTCCAGCACCAGAATGAAGATGGCGGATGGCCGATCTACGCCGGTGGGCCCTCCAACGTCAGCGCCTCGGTGAAAGCATACTTCGGATTAAAGCTGGCGGGATTTACGGCAGATCATTCCGCGCTCGTGCGCGCCCGGAAAAAGATTCTTGAACTGGGCGGCGTAACTGAGGTCAATACATTCACCAAGATCTATCTCTGCTTCTTTGGCCAGTACGATTACGATGCCGTCCCGGCGATCCCGCCCGAGATCGTGCTGTTTCCCAATTGGTTCTGGTTCAACATCTACGAAATATCTTCCTGGTCGCGTGCAATCCTGGTGCCGCTTTCAATCTGCTATGCCAAGAAGCCTTTCAAGAAAATTCCCGACGAGATGGGCGTAGAAGAGTTGTTCGTCGGGGGACGCGACAAGTCGCGTATGCATCTGCACTGGGACAAGAAGCTGCTCTCCTGGCGCAATTTTTTCTTGTCGCTTGACCGCCTGACCCACTGGTTTGAGCGTGTGCACATCCGGCCGCTGCGTTCGATCGCTCTAAAAAAAGCCGAGAGGTGGGTGCTGGAACGCTTCGAGATGAGCGATGGTTTGGGCGCCATTTATCCGTCCATGCTCAATGCCATCGTGGCACTGCGTTGCCTGGGATACTCACTTGACGATCCGCAAGTCATCCGTGCTATTGACGAGTTTGAGAAGCTTGGGATTGAGGAAGCCGAAACTTTTCGCATGCAGCCATGCAAGCCGCCCGTCTGGGATGCGGCTTACGCGCTATTCGCCCTCGGCGAAAGCGGAGTGCCGGCGAATGATCCCCGCATGGTCAAGTGCGCCGACTGGATCTTGCAGAAGCAAGTCCGCACCGTGGGCGATTGGAAAGTGAAGAACAGGAAAGGCCAGCCCGGCGGTTGGTATTTCGAATTCAATAATGAGTTTTATCCTGACGTGGATGACAGTGCAATGGTGTGCCTGGCATTGACCCACGTCGAGCATCCGAACGGCCGCTATCAGCGAGAGTCGGTCCAGCGCGCCATCGACTGGATTTTCTCCATGCAGTGCCGTAATGGCGGCTGGGCTTCGTTCGACAAAAACAACGACCGAATGGTCTTCCAGCACATTCCGTTTGCCGACCACAACGCCATGCTGGATCCACCGACGGTGGATATCACAGGGCGGATTCTCGAGATGCTGGCGGCGTACGGCTACGACAAAAATCATCCCGCCGTGAAACGAGCGCTGAAGTTCATTCGTGATGAGCAGGAAGCCGATGGCTCCTGGTTCGGACGCTGGGGCGTAAATTACATTTACGGAACAATGCTGGTGCTGCGCGGCCTGGAGGCGATAGGCGTAGATCACCACGAGCCCTACGTTCAGCAAGCTGCGGAGTGGCTGCGCATGGTACAGAACGCGGATGGCGGCTGGGGAGAGACCTGCGGTTCTTACGACGATCCGAATACGAAGGGCGTAGGGCCGAGTACGCCATCACAGACCGCCTGGGCGATCATGGGATTACTGGCAGCCAACGACACACGCAGCGATTGCGTGGCCAAAGGAATTGCCTATCTGCTGCGCACACAAAAGAAAGATGGGTATTGGGACGAGCCGTACTACACCGGAACCGGCTTCCCGCGTGTGTTCTATCTGATGTACCACATGTACCGCCAATACTTTCCGCTGATCGCGCTGACGACGTATAAAAAAGTCATTGCACAAGAGCAAGGGCAGAATTAGGTATCGCGGTCAGCTCTTAGCCATCAGCCTCCAGTTTTCGCTGAGAGCTGACGGCTAAGAGCTGAGGGCTATGCTTGCTTTCGTCACTGGCGCCACCGGATTCGTCGGCAGTCACGTCGCGCGTGCTCTTGCTGAACAAGGCGCTGAATTGCGCTTGCTGGTTCGCGCGACGAGTGATCCGCGAAACATTCAGGATTTGCGTGCGGAACGGGTCATCGGTGATCTGCGCGACCCGGATTCGCTCGATCCGGCTATGGCAGGCTGCGACGTAGTTTTTCACGTCGCGGCAGATTACCGCCTGTGGGTCCGTGATCCGGAGCAGATGTATCGCTCGAACGTGAATGGCACCCGAGCTGTTCTGGAAGCGGCACGAAAGAACCGCGTTCGGCGCGTGGTCTATACATCGAGCGTTGCGACCATGGGATTTACCTCGAATGGCCGTCCAGCGGATGAAAGTTCGCCAGTTTCGCTGGACCACATGATTGGTCACTACAAACGCTCGAAGTTCATGGCCGAACAACTCGCAATGGAAGCAGGGCGGTCCGGAATGGATGTGGTCGTGGTGAATCCAACCACTCCGGTGGGAGAACAGGATATCAAGCCGACACCCACAGGCCGTATCATCGTTGATTTCTTGAAAAAGAAATTTCCGGCCTACGTCGATACCGGTCTGAACCTGGTGGATGTAAAGGAATGCGCGCGTGGCCACATCGCCGCTTTGGAGAAGGGAAATAGGGGTGATCGTTACATTTTGGGCGGAGAGAACCTCACTCTAAAGCAAATTCTCGATAAGTTGGCGGCCATCACGGGCCTGCCTTCGCCGAAGATTCGAGTGCCCTACGTCCTCGCGCTTGCAACTGGAGTTGTGGATGAAATGGTCACTGGTCACGTCTTTGGACGCGAACCGCGTGCCACGATTGACGCCGTCCGCATGGGCCGAAGGAAAATGTTTGTATCATCAGGCAAAGCCGAGCGTGAACTGGGCTGGAGAGTAGTGGAGGTAGATGACGCTCTTCACAGAGCGGTTGAATGGTTTCAGGCCAATGGATACGCATAGGCGAAAAATCGCGCTGGTGGCGGCATTGGAGAGAGAGGTCTGGCCACTGGTAAAGCACTGGAGTGCCAGTGAGCGCGAATTCGACGGGAGGCAGTTCAGATTTTTTGAGAACGCTCGAGCGGTCCTGGTGTGTGGTGGAATTGGAGCCGAGGCTGCACGGCGTGCAACCGAAGCGATTATCCGCCTCTACCAACCTGTCGCCGTTGAAAGCGTCGGGTTCGCGGGCGCGCTGGACTCGCGGCTAGAGGTCGGAACCGTTATAGGAGTCAAGAGGGTCATTGATGCCAAGGATGGCAGCACAGCCGAGGCTCCCATCGGATACTGGACTTTGGTGAGTAGTGAATCAACGGCAGGTGTCGAGCAGAAGAAAAAGCTGGCACTGGCCTACGGCGCCCACGCAGTAGACATGGAATCGGCTGCGGTGGCTCGTGCAGCGCAGTGCCGCGGAATACCGTTCCTCGCTCTTAAGGTGATTTCTGATGCTCACGATTTTGAAATGCCTCCGGTGGATCGGTTCGTCTCGCACGACGGTCGTTTTCGCACTGGACGTTTTCTACTCTTTGCTTTGCTTCGTCCATGGTTGTGGCTAAGAGTAGTTCGATTGGCGAGAAACAATAACAAAGCGGTCAAGGCTCTGTGTCGCTGGCTAGACCAATACAATCACGAGGTACAGCTTTCTGAGCTCGGGCCAGGCCTGCATCTGACCACAGTCTCGCATTAGATATGTCGTTGGCAAAACAACTCGCTGTAGAAGAGAGCAGCGTGCCGATTCCCGCTACCATGCAAGCGGCCGTGTACCGCGGTGTGAACGACGTCCGGCTCGAAACAGTTCCTGTCCCGCAGATCGGCCGAGGCGAGATCCTCCTCCGCGTGCACACTTGCGGAATCTGCGGAACCGACCTTAAAAAGATCGCCACCGGATCGCATTCCGCCCCGCGAATATTCGGACACGAAACTTCAGGCGTAATCGCCTTGGTCGGCGAAGGTGTGAGCGGTCTCCAGCCCGGAGACCGCGTCGTAGTCTTCCATCACATACCCTGCCGAGATTGTTACTACTGCCGCCATAGAACGTTCGCCCAATGTGAGACCTACAAGAAAGTCGGTTGCACCGCCGGATTCGAACCTTCAGGCGGCGGCTTCGCCGAATACGTTCGTGTCATGGATTGGATTGTGTGCGAAGGGACGGTCCGGATCCCTGACACTGTCTCCTTTGAGCAAGCCTGTTTCGTGGAGCCTGTAAACACTTGCATGAAGGGAAGTGAAACTTTGCAGCTCAAGCAAGGTGAAACGGTTCTGGTAATAGGTCAGGGGCCGATTGGTATCTTGTTGAGTATATTGGCTCAGCGCGCTGGGGCTAGCGTAATTACTTCCGATTTATATCCGCAAAGGCTTAAAATAGCTGAAACATTCGGCTTGGGGAACAGTATTGATGCTTCGCGCTCCGATACAGTCAGAGCGGTGCGGGAGCAGACTGAAGGCCGAGGTGCTGACGCGGCGATTCTCGCGGTAGCAGGCGACGGCCTCATCCGGTCGGCGATGGACGCAGTCCGTCCTGGTGGCCGGGTATTGCTGTTCGCGCAAACTGTGCATGGTGAGGCCACAATCGACCCCGCCGCGGTTTGCGTCGATGAGAAGACTTTATTGGGGTCGTACAGCGCCTCTGTTGAGCTACAGGAGGAATCGGTTCGATTTGTGATGAACCATGAACTAGATTTGGAACCTTTGATTAGCCACCGCTTTCCTCTCCCCAGCGCTGTCGAAGCCTTGAACCTGGCTGCCCATCCCCAAGCGCATTCCATGAAGATCGTGATTCAACCGGGCAGCTCGTGGGAAGGACGCTCAGATTGAACGGAAAAATGACTGCAGCTGTCCTCTACGGCAAAGAGGACGTGAAAATTGAAAAAGTACCGATTCCTCGCGTTAACGATGGAGAGGTGCTAGTTAAAGTGCAGGTCGCGCTGACCTGCGGCACCGATTTGAAAGTTTATCAACGCGGCTATCATGCTCGCATGATTGTGCCACCAGCCCTCTTCGGACACGAATTGGCTGGAGTGATCGAGGAAGTTGGCCAAAATGTCCGCGGATTCAAGAAAGGAATGCGCGTCGTAGCCTTGAATTCCGCGCCCTGCCAGATGTGCTTCTATTGCTCTAAACATCAGGAGAACCTTTGCGAAGATCTGCTGTTCAACAATGGCGCTTACGCAGAGTACATCCGCATCCCGCGCCGCATTGTTGAAACCAACATGCTAGCCGTCCCCCCTGACGTGACGTATGAAGAAGCCGCCATGGTCGAGCCGCTGGCTTGTGTGCTGCGCGGTTTGCACGAAACCGGGGTCGAAATCGGCGACACGGTTACTGTGATCGGTGGCGGGCCGATTGGATTAATGTTCGTTCAGGTTGCAAAGGCGATTGGCTGCAACGTCATGTCGGTCGTTAAGCGGGATTCTCAAGTCGCCGCCTCCAAGCGCATGGGGGCTCACGATGTCGTGCAGATTACGAATGTAAAGGATCCCGTGGAAGCCGTGCGGGCACTCTCTCCCGATAAGCGCGGCAGCGACGTTGTCATCGAAGCCGTGGGTCGTCCGGAAGCCTGGGAGTTGGCTATCGACATGGTTCGTAAAGGTGGCACCGTGAACTTCTTCGGCGGATGCGCCAGCGGCACCAAGGTCCAGCTTGATACCAACCGCCTGCACTATTCGGAGATCACGCTGAAAGCCACCTTCCACCATACGCCGGAGACAGTGCGTAGGGCATTCAATTTGATCGCGGAAAAGAAAATTCGCTCCACCGATTACATTACTGGTGAAGCACCGCTTTCACGCTTGCAGCAAGTTCTCCGGCATATGCTGAACCGTAACGGAGATATTAAGACAGCGATCATACCGGGGCATTGAGCCTGGAGAGCATCGAGATTCTTGTCATTCCGAATCCGGCTTCAGCCGGTGAGGATCTCACCTATGACCCAAGGCGCCACTACCGAAACCCGCTCCCCGGCCTGGAACCTTCTGCCCCAGGGCTACGCCATCCCCGATCGCGCCCCTTCGCAATCCGAAGCTCAAGAATACTGCCGCCACCTCGCTCGCACACATTACGAAAATTTCTCGGTCGCAACCTGGTTCCTTCCTGAGCGCCTGCGCCAGCACTTCTACAATGTTTATGCCTACTGCCGAATCTCTGATGATCTGGGCGACGAAGTCGACCATCCCGCAGCCTCGCTGCAATTGCTCGACGAATGGGAAGCGGAACTGCATGCTTGCTACGCCGGAAGTCCGCGACACCCGGTCTTTGTTGCTCTCGCGGAAACCGTCCCCAAGTTCGACATTCCGATGCAGCCATTCGCTGATTTGCTGAAGGCCTTTCGCCAGGACCAAACCATTACTCGTTATCCCACATTCAATGATCTTCTGGGCTACTGCCGCTATTCAGCCAACCCTGTTGGCCACCTCGTGCTTTATCTCTGTGGCTATCGAGATGCCGAACGCCAGGCACTTTCTGATTTCACCTGCACCGCGCTGCAGCTCGCGAATTTTTGGCAGGACGTGAGCGTCGATTACGCGAAGGATCGGATTTACTTGCCGTTGGAGGATATGCAACATTACAAGGTCAGCGAGCGAGACATTGCAGCAACCCAAAACACCGCTTCCTTCTGCGAAATGATGCGGTTCGAAGTCGAACGTGCTCGCGAGTGGTTTCGTCGCGGCCTGCCACTCGTGAAGAAAGTCGACCGTGAGCTGGCCATAGATATCGAGCTGTTCAGCCGAGGCGGCCAGGAAATCCTCAACGCGATCGAACGGCAGGGCTTCGCCGTACTGGGACGTCGGCCCTCCATCTCTAAAGCTCGCAAACTGGCGCTGGTCATGCGGGCAGCGCTGGGGAAGTTATTATGAGCGCAGCCGTGCAACAGGCACCCGCGTTTTCTCCCACTCCGTCGCAACTTGCGGTTGCCTATTCCGTGTGCCGCAGCATCGCGCGTGCTTCTGCCAGGAATTTCTACTATGCCTTCCTGGCATTGCCAAAGGCTAAGCGGCAGGCATTGTGTGCGGTATATGCGTTCATGCGCCGCTGCGATGACATCACCGACGAGGCCAGCCTTCCGTTAAACGATCGTCGCCAAAAGCTCGCGGAGTGGCTTGATGGGCTTCATCGTGCCCTCTCTGGCTATCCAACCGACGATCCTGTGCTGCTGGCGCTCACAGACACGCAGCAGCGTTACAAGATTGCCCCGGAACTACTTAATCAGTTGGCATATGGCACCGCCATGGATCTCAAGGAGTCACCCGCCGGTTCGCAGCCAGGAATGCACGCGCCAGATGTGCAGTACCGCAGCTTCGAGGACCTGCGCGTGTATTGCTATCGAGTGGCTTCAGTCGTGGGATTGGTTTGCATCCGCATCTTCGGTTATCGTGATCGCGCTGCTGAACCGCTGGCCGAAAATCTTGGCCTCGCCTTCCAGCTTACGAACATCATTCGCGACGTAAAGGAAGACGCCGCGATGGGCCGCGTCTATCTTTCACAGGAAGAGCTGGAGAAATTCGATGTTTCGCCTTCAGAACTGCACTCAAACGGCGATTCGGCTCGATTACGCATGCTGCTTGGCTCTATTGCAGATCGCGCTCGCGAATACTATCGCGCTGGCGATGAATTGATTCCGCTCATTGATGAAGATAGCCAGCCCGCTCTCTGGGTGCTGATTACCATCTACCGTCGCCTGCTCGAGAAGATCTCCCTCCGGCAGTACGATGTTTTCAAACAGAAAGTCAGCCTCACCACCCGCGAAAAGCTCGTTATCCTGGGAAAGGGCTTGCTCAAGCGCTTGGGGTAATGAACCAGCGCTCGACACATTCTGCCCGAGTGGCGGTGGTGGGCGGCGGCCTGGCCGGACTAGCCGCCGGTTCGGTTCTTGCCCACAGCGGCTTCCACGTCACTCTGTTCGAGCGTCGTCCTTATTTGGGCGGACGTGCTTCTTCCTATCAGCACCCCGGCACTGGCGAAATAGTTGATAACTGCCAGCATGTGCTGCTCGGGTGCTGCACGAACCTGATCGAGTTCTATCAGAGGATTGGTGTAGAAGATAAAATCCGCTGGTTCGATCAGCTCACATTTCTGGAACCTGGCGGACGTGCCTCGGTAATCCGGCCTTCGTGGCTGCCTGCCCCATTTCACACCGCGCCGGCATTCTTGCGCGCAACCTGCCTGAATTTGGCTGACAAACTGGCGATCGCCGCTGCGATGGCCGCGCTGGCACCTTTGACGCCGCGCGACAATGGCGAGACATTTCTAACTTGGCTGCGCCGCCATGGACAAACCGAGCGCGCGATCAATCGCTTTTGGAAAACGGTGCTGGTCAGCGCTCTCAACGAAGAGTTGGAAAATGTTTCTGTGCGTTCCGCTGCGCAGGTGATCCGCGAATCTTTTCTGAAATCCGCATCTGCCGGTCGAATGGGCATCCCGACAGTACCGCTCTCTGATCTTTATAGCGCGGCGGGAGGCTACATCTGCGCTCGCGGAGGAGCAGTCGAATTCCGCTGCAATGTCGAATCATTCCGGGCTGAACCCGCACAAGTGAAGCTGCTGGTAAGCGGGCAAGAGCGGACATTCGATTTCGTCATTCTCGCCGTACCATTCGACGTTCTCTGCCGCATGCTTCCGCAGACTTTAGTGGCAGAGCCGTTACGCGAGAATTTATCGCGTTTCGAAACCTCGCCTATTACAGGAATTCATCTCTGGTTCGACCGCCAGATCACAGAGCTTGAACACGCCGTGCTGCTCGATCGCACGATTCAATGGATGTTTCATAAATCAAAGTTGTTTGCCGCAGGAGGACAGGGTTTCAGCGACGCCACAACCTCAAACGGCAGCTACATTGAGCTGGTCGTGAGCTCATCCAAGTCGCTAGTCGAGAAATCACGCGCCGAGATAATCGATTTAGCGCTGAAGGAATTGCACGAGTTCTTTCCCGCAGCGCGCAACGCGAACCTGCTGAAGTCCACTGTCATCAAGGAAGTGAACGCGACATACTCCCCGCGACCAGGCATGGATGCCTACCGACCTCGGCCCGAAACGACATGGCCGCGCATCTTTTTGGCTGGCGATTGGACGGCCACCGGGTGGCCCGCCACGATGGAAGGCGCCGTGCGCAGCGGCTATCTTGCTGCACAATGCGTCGCCCGGCTGGCTGGGCAGCGTAGCGCGGCGTTTCTAGTGCCTGATCTTGCGCCTTCGGGCTTCATGCGTCTTTTTGGTTAAGGAAACTCCCACTTTCTGGTTATATCGCTGGGTTCAAATGCTGCGGTACAACTTAAGTGCAATGGTGCCCTTGAACTCGTCAAGCTAGTATGCATGCGGTTGCTTCATGCCACAGCAGTGACGCTTACAGGAGTACATCACGTGTTGCACTTCGTCTTGTATCTCATGGCGGGTGCGTCGGCTGCTGGACTCATGTTGGTTCTGTATCTGCTGTTTCAGCTCGAATATGACAGCGTCGAAACGCAATCTCCTGGAGCGACACCGAAGGCCGATTCCCCCTCCCGCGAGACTTCCGATAAGAGCTGATTATCTTACCCAGCGAGCAGTGCGACACCGCCAGCTACCATTAATGCCGCCATCCAGCGCCGATGATCAACTTGCTCGTGGAGAAAAATCTTGCCTGCAATGGCATTGGCAACAAAGGTGAGCGATGCCGATGCCGGTCCCACCAGACTGACGTCCGCCCAAGAGAGCGCGAACAGCAAGCTGTAGAACGCCAAAGTCATCGTAACTAGACCAAACAGGAAAAAAGGATTGCGGACCACCCGGCTCACCACCGCCAGCAGTCCAGCGCGCCGGGAATACTTTCCCACGTCCCCGATCTGCTTCATGGCTCGTGAGAGTAAGACATCCCCTGTGCTCGAGGCGAGCACAATAACCAGGATGGCGCCCCAGGTATAAGCGTCCTTCATGGCAGTGTCCTGGTACCGAGCGAGTTCGCGGATTTGCCTCGGTTGCGCGGCGTCAGAGCCGGGCCCTGGGTGACAAAGCCGACACCGGAGGAAATTAGCGCAATCCCGAACCAGCGCATAGTGCTCACGTGCTCGTGGAGAAAAAACTTCGCGATCAGCGCCAGAAGCACATATCCCAATGACGATGCAGGCAGCACGTAAGTGAGATCAGCCCAGGAGAGCGCGGTCGTGTAGGAAATGAAAAACCCAAGAAGCAGCAGAATCCCGAGCGCGACTGATGGATTAAGAACGGCGAATATGACGCTGGTCCAATGAGTGAGAGAAATGCTCCCGACCTGCTTCATGCCGTGGGAGAGAAGGGAATCGCCGGTTGCGGCAAACAAAGTGATTCCGGCGAGCACCAGATACTTGCGAAAGGTCACGCCCTAGACCTTGACCGGCTCCGCCGTCACTGCAGCATCTGTCTTTTCGCGCCTTTCCTTGACCCACTTGTGCCGCATGGCGCGCACTTTAAGGAAGGTCTTTGCTTCTTTATAGAGCCGCTTGCGTTCCCCGCCATCGAAGACCGCTTTCCGCAGGATGCGGAACGCAGCCTTCGGCCGGAAATAATACTCGTCGTAAAAGCGGTGTACGGAGTCGAGAATCTCGTCCGCTGGCAGCCCCGGATACTGAATGTGCGCCAACTGATGGCCGCCCTCATCCACCATTTTGTTATCAGCGACCATGAAGCCGTTCTTCGTTGCGTATTCGTAGAGTTCAGTGCCCGGGTAAGCATGCGCCACTGATACCTGTATGGTTTCGACATCCAGCTCTTTGGCGAAATTAATCGTGTTATTGATCGTCTCGCGCGTTTCGCCCGGGAGCCCAAGGATGAAATCACCGTGCACAACCAGCCCGAGTTTATGGCAATCTTTAGTGAACTGGCGCGCGCGTTCGATCGTAGCGCCTTTCTTGATGTTCTTCAGAATCTGCTGGTCTCCGGATTCGTACCCGACGATGAGTAGCCGGCATCCGGCATCTTTCATGGCCTTCAGCGTCTCGTAATCGGTAGTCACACGTGAGGTACACGACCACGTCAGACCCAGCGGCTTCAGCTTGGCGCAAAGCTCGATGGTGCGGGCCTTCTGGATGTTGAACGTATCGTCATCAAAGAAAAATTCTTTCACGTATGGCCAGTATTCCTTGGCCTTGGCCATCTCGCGGGCAACATCGTCCGAAGAGCGCTTTCGCCATGGATGTCCACTCAACGTCTGCGGCCATAGACAAAACGTGCACTGTGCCGGACAGCCGCGCGTGGTGTAAAGCGAGACATACGGATGCAGCAGAAAAGGCACGTTGTAGCGTCGCACGTCCAGGTCGCGCTGATATACATCCGTCACATGTGGCAGGGCATCGAGATTCTCAATCTGTGGTCGATCGGGGTTGTGCACGACCGAGCCATTCTTGCGGTAAGAAATTCCGAGAATTTCTTCCAGCGGCTTGCCCTGTGCGTACTCGACAACGGAGTAGTCAAATTCCTTGCGGCAGACGAAATCAATCGCCGAGCAATCTTTCAGAGACTTTTCTGGCAAGACGCTAACGTGCGGGCCGACAAAACCTACTTTGATCTTCGGATTAGCGTCTTTAATCTTCTGAGCTAGACGGATATCCCCAGGGAAACCGGGCGTGCTGGTAAACAAAACCAGGAACTCGTAATCCTGAGCGATTTTGATGGTCTCATCTGCAGAGACGTAGTGAGGAGGGGCATCCAGCAAGCGTGCACCTTCCAGCATTCCCGCTGGATAAGCCAGCCACACCGGATACCAGTACGATTCAATCTCCCGAGTAGCGGGCCAGCGGGATCCGGCCCCGCCATCAAAATTTTCAAACGAAGGCGGATTTAAAAACAGCGTTTTTAAAGGCATAGGGCGAATTACTTATCTTAACATTTCCTTCCTGGCTTTACCGGGATTCTAGGTACGTTTGAGGTTCACGGGACAGATTGGACCAGCGGAGTAGGCCCAAAGCCACAGTCACCGTATTAGATGCTATTCAGTGCCACAATCTGTTTGCGTCGAATGGGCTTATGGCCGACTTGAAGGGCGAAAAGGCGGGTGCAGCTGAGTAGCCCAATCAACCGCTACTTCCCAACCCCAACCCAATTTTCCAACTCCCCGGTAGCCCGAAGCAAAGCGATTCGAGCGCGCTCGACTTCGAAGTTAGCGTCCTGCAATGCGTTAAAGCGCTCGTTCGCCTGATCACGGGCATCCTCCAGATCGTGAAAACTCGCTGTACCGGCATCCAGCCGCACCTGCAATGCATTCGCATTGGCTTGAGCCACTTCGTACTCGAGCTGAGAGACCTGCTGGAAGGCCGCGAGTTGCTCGACCGAGCGCTGCAATTTCAACGTCTGCTCGGAGGCTTGGTTCTTGGCTGCTTGTGCATCGCTCTTCGCCTTGGCGGCATCCGCATCCGCGGCCGCTGCGCGGGCGTGCTGCGATGGATTTAGGAA